>JAEEGG010014214.1_pt1 | contig 16883 bp, 13 predicted proteins | sample 9134161 | NCBI WGS metagenome assembly JAEEGG01 (sample SAMN16246543, study PRJNA631951) | gut metagenome | biome: gut microbiome; feature: rumen; material: CR-attached | host: Bos | place: Iran: Karaj | collected 2018-10 | reverse complement strand
TGAGCTGAACGAGGGAGCTGCCGATGTGGATGTTGATCTTTCCGAGCAGCACGAGCAGAGCAAGGACTTCAAACGCGATCGCGACGACCCAGAGGATCACGGCGCCGACGCGGAGACCGGACGCGTTGCCGACCGGCTTCGCCGGCTTTACGGTCTTTGCGTTCTTGAGTTTTTCGTCACTGTCAGCAGAGACGATCGTTTTTTTCTTTTGTTCCGCCATAGTTATCGTTACCTCCTAAACGGATTTTTTGAATGATACCGCACTTATTGTACACGATTTTTTGCAATATGTCCCGTTTTCTTGCTTTTTTTTTGCGCGTGTCCTATAATCTTTTTGTCAATTACTTCTGCAAACGGAGGATTACGTTATATGGATATCAATTCCCTTCTTTCGACCATGCTTTCATCCGGCAGCGTCAACGGGATCTCCCAGCTGACCGGTTCTTCCAACCAGGACGTCACGAACGTTCTCGTTTCCGCTCTTCCGTCGCTCCTCGGCGGTGCGGGAATGCAGGCGACGGCGGAAAACTCCGGCTTTGAGCAGGCCCTCTACTCCCACGCCAAGGACGACACCTCGAACATCGCGAACTTCATGTCCGGCGTCGATATGAAGGACGGCTCGAAGATCCTCGGCCACCTTCTCGGCGCGAACACGACCGCCACGACGAACGCGGTCGCCGCGAATACCGGCGTCTCGAAACGGTCCACCGCCTCGATCCTTTCGGCGGCGGCTCCGCTCCTGATGTCCCTCCTCGGCCAGCAGACCCAGGCCTCCCAGAAGCCGGGCCTTTCGACCGCGAACCTGATCGGCTCGCTGCTCACCGGCTCGCTGAACTCCGGAAGCCAGTCGCTGCTCGGCTCGCTGCTCGGCGCCGGAAAGCCCCAGCAGTCCATGGGCGGTTCCCTTCTCGGCGCTCTCCTCGGCGGCGGCCAGACGCAGCAGTCCTACGCCCAGCCCCAGTATTATGCCCAGCCCCAGCAGTCGGCCGGCAATTCCCTGCTCGGCGCCCTCCTCGGCGGCGGCCAGACCCAGCAGGCCTACGTCCAGCCCCAGCAGCCCGCGAGCAACTCCCTGCTCGGCGCCCTCCTCGGCGGCGGCCAGTCCTACGCCCAGCCCCAGCAGTCCTCGGGCGGCCTTGATCTGACGTCCCTCGCGCTCTCCGCGCTGACCGGCGGTTCGGCCGCGCAGTCGAAGCCTCAGGTCACGACGACCGCGAAGAAGAAACCCGCGACGACGACCGCGAAAAAGCCTGTGACGACGACCGCGAAGAAAAAGAAGGTGACGGCCGCGACGACAACGACCTCGTCCGCAAAGAAGAAACCCGCCCAGTCGGGTGTCGATCTGAGCGACGGCGTCGACGCCAACGACGTGCTCGGCATCCTCGGCCAGCTGCTCAAATAGCTTCGCGCCCCGAATCGATACGAAAAAAGCCGCGTCCCGGAAGAGACGCGGTTTTTGCTTGCGTTTTTTCTGTTTTCGTTACGCTTCGTTCCGTTCGACGACCACCGTCGTTCCCTGGCCGCCGCCGATGCAGAGCGTCGCGAGGCCGTAGCGCGCCCCGCGCTTCTCCATCTCGTAGAGCAGCGTGATCAGGATCCGCGCGCCCGAAGCGCCGATCGGATGGCCGAGCGCGATCGCGCCGCCGTTGACGTTCAGCTTCTCCTCAGGGATGCCGAGCTCGCGCGCGACGACGACGGACTGGGCCGCGAACGCCTCGTTGCATTCGAAGAGATCGATGTCGTCGACGGTCAGACCCGCCTTCGCGAGCGCCTTCCGGCACGCGTCGATCGGCCCGACGCCCATGATCGCGGGATCGACGCCCGCGGACGCGTACGAGACGACCTTCGCCATCGGCCTGACGCCGAGCTCTTCCGCCTTCTCCTTCGACATCACGACGAACGCGCAGCCCGCGTCGTTGAGGCCGGACGCGTTCGCGGCGGTCACGATGCCGCCTTCCTGAAAGGCCGGCTTCAGTTTCGATACTTTTTCTATCGTATTGCCGAATTTCGGATACTCGTCCGTATCGAAGACGACCGGATCGCCCTTCCGCTGCGGGACCTCGACGGGGACGATCTCGTCCCGGAAACGGCCGGCCTTGATCGCCGCCTCTGCCTTGTTCTGGCTCTTCACGGCGAACGCGTCGACCTCCTCGCGCGTCACGCCCCACTTCGCCGCGACGTTCTCCGCCGTGACGCCCATGTGGTAGTGGTGGAACGCGTCGATCAGGCCGTCGTTCGTCATCGCGTCGATCATTTTCACGTCGTTCATCCGCGCGCCCCAGCGGGCCGACGGAACGACGTACGGCGCCATCGACATGCTTTCCGTGCCGCCGCAGAGGATCACATCCGCGTCGCCCGCCTTAATGATCTGGGCCGCGAGCGAAACGGCGCGGAGGCCGGAGCCGCAGACCTTGTTGATCGTGATCGCGGGGACTTCTTTGGGGACGCCCGCGCGGAGTTCGACCTGGCGGGCGACGTTCTGGCCGAGTCCGGCCTGGATGACGTTTCCGAAGATGACCTCGTCGATGATCGCGGGGTCGATCCCCGCGCGGCGGATCGCCTCCGCCGCCGCGATCCTGCCGAGTTCGACCGCGGGCGTTCCCTTGAGCGTACCGCCGTAGCTGCCGATCGGCGTGCGCACCGCGCTGACGATAACGGCTTCTTTCATAGTCGTTTCCTTTCTGTCCTACAGGATCCCGTCGGCCTTGAACCGCTCGATCTCCTCCGCCGAGTAGCCGAGCTCCGCGAGGACCTCGCCGTTGTGCTGTCCGAGCAGGGGGCCCGGGCTCCGGATCTCCGCCTTCGATTCGCTGAGCTTGACCGCCGTGTTGTTCAGGCGGATCGTGCCGCAGACGGGGTGCTCGATGTCGGACCACATCTCACGCGCTTTCGTGAAGTGTTCGTCCTTCGAGATCTGCGTCACGTCGAGGATCGGGCCGGCCGCGATGCCGACCGCGAGGCACGCGTCCGTCAGCTCCTCCACGGTCTTCGTCCGCGTCCATTCCTCGATGAATACCTTGAGCGCGAGGTTGTTCTCCACGCGGAGGATGTTCGTCGCGAACCGCGGATCGTCGATCAGTTCGGGACGGTTCAGAAGGTCGCGGCAGAGGATCTCGAACAGCCGCTGGTTGCCGCAGCCGATGACGAGATAGCCGTCCTTCGCCTCGAACGAATCGTAGGGCGAAACGGCGTCGTAGGAGTTGCCGTGGCGTTCCGGGACGCGTCCCAGGACGAAGTAGCGCTGCCACGCCTGTTCGAGGCTCGCGATGATCGAGTCGGTCAGGGCGATGTCGACGCGCTGTCCTCTTCCGCTCCGTTCGCGCGCCTGCAGCGCGACGAGAATGCCGATGACCATGTTCATCCCGGCAAGCACGTCGCCGAGGGCGTTTCCGCTCCGCGTCGGCGGATCGCCGAGCTGGCCGGTCACGCTCATCATGCCGCCCATCGCCTGGGCGATGATGTCGTAGCCGGGCCGCATCGCGTACGGGCCGGTCGCGCCGAAGCCCGAGATCGAGCCGTAGATCAGCCGCGGATTGACCTTGCTTAACACGTCGTAACCGAGGCCGAGCTTGTCCATCGTGCCGGGGCGGTTGGACTCGACGAAGACGTCGGCCCATTCCGCGAGCTTCAGGAAGATCTCGCGGCCCTTCTCGGTCTTGAGATCGAGCGTGATGCCGCGCTTTCCGCGGTTGACGTTCTGGTAGTAGACGCTCTCGCCGTTCACGAGCGGGCCGTACGTCCGCGAGTCGTCGCCCTTTACGGGCACCTCGACCTTGATGACGTCCGCGCCGAAATCCGCGAGCAGCGCGCAGCTCGACGGGCCTGCCAGAACCTTTGTGAAATCGAGGACCTTCAGTCCTTCCAATGCCTTATATCCGTTCATTTCGTCTCCTCCACAGGAAGCTCGCAGTCGATCTTCATGCGCAGGAACGCCGAGCCCATCGACTTTCCGAGGCTGTCGAGGCGCAGGGAATGGGTCGCGCCGCCGCCGAGGGCGTGCTTCATCACGAAGTTGAAGCCGTTGAGGCTCGGGACGTCGTAGCGCGTCACGTCGCCCTTGACCATATCGCCGAAGTACGCCTTGACCTTTTCGGGCGTCACCTCGCGCGCGATGACCGCGTAGTATTCGGGCTTTTTCGCGAACACGCAGACGTTCGACGTGTCGCCCTTGTCGCCGGACCGCCCGTGGGCGATCTCGTTCAGATAGATTTCCGCCATGGTCTCTCCCTCCTTACACCGTCAGGATATGGGGCTCGAGTTTCACGCAGTCCCGCGGGATCAGCGTCGGCCAGAGGCCGATGACCTCCTGGACGTGGGAGCGTCCGCCGAAGAAGCTCGCTCCCGGCGGGCCGTTGAGCTGGAGCGGAGCGATCTCGGGGATCAGCTTCGCGCATTCCTCCTTCGTATCGGTGCGGATCGCGATGCGCAGAACGACCTCGTTCAGCCGCTTGATCAGCTCCGGATCCATATCGGCGACGCCGAGATGGAGCGCGTTCAGGCCGATGTAGCTGATGTTCACGTCGCGCGGCTTTACGCCCATACGCGTGAGTTTCTTCATGAGGATATCCGCCGCGTACTGCGCCTTTTCGTACGCGTCGGGCCACGCGAAGCTCAGAAGGCCCGCGACTTTATATCCGGCGTGGTAGCCGATCGAAAGTTTGAGTTTGTCGGGCTTCGGTTTGCCGTGGACGTTCCCGACGGCGACGCGGTTGTCGCCGGCCTGCGTCAGCGTCGCGCGGCTGATGTCGACGGTGACGTCGGGGGTGATGTAGTTCGCGGGGTCGTGGACCTCGTAGAGGAACTGCTCCTTGCAGCTCTGCTCGCAGATCAGGCCGCCGCAGTCCGGGGCTTTCGTGATGACGAACGAATCGTCCGTGAGCTCCGCGATCGGGAAGCCGAGCTCGTCCATCCGCGGAACGTCGCGCCAGCCGTAGTCGTAGTTGCCGCCGGCGCCCTGGCCGCCGCACTCGAGGAGATGGCCGGCCATGATGCCGCGCGCGAGGTTGTCCCAGTCGTCCTTCGCCCATCCGAATTCATGGAGGAGCGGCGCGAGGAACAGCGCCGAGTCGGTCGAGCGGCCCGTCACGGTGACGTCCGCCCCGCCTTCGATGCAGGCGAGCGTCGGCTCGTGGCCGAAGTAGACGTTCGCGTTCACGATCTTGTCCCTGATCTCCGAAAAGTCCGCGATCCCGTCGACCTCGCCGTCGATGTTCGTGAAATCGACGCCTGCGGCGAGCAGGTCGTCGATCTTATCGGTCAGGTCGTCGCCGGTGACGTAGCCGATCCGGTAGCCTTTCAGGCCCTTCTCTTCGGCGACGGCCTTCAGCTGGTCGACGCAGGACGCGATGTTCATGCCGCCCGCGTTCGTGACGATCTTCACGCCCTTATGTTTCGCGTCGGCCATGATCTCCTTCATCAGCCCGATGAAGTCTCGCGCGTACCCGGCCGCCGGGTTCTTGAGGCGCTGACGCGCCATGATCGACAGCGTGAGTTCGGCCAGATAGTCGCACGCCATATAATCGAGGTCAGCGTGGCGGATCATGTGGATCGCGGCGTCGGGGCTGTCGCCCCAGAAGCCCTGTCCTCCGCCGATTTTGACTGTTTTCATAGGTTCCTCCAGACAACGTAAAGAAACAAATGGTACGGTTTTATTCTATCTTTCCGACCGTCTTTCTGTCAATGCACACCTTGACATAGCGCCATTCCGTTGGCCGTTGCTTCTCCTCAGTTTTCAAGCAAAAACCGCGCCGTTTTTTGACGTGGCGCGGCTTTTGCGAAAGTAATAGGAGTTGGTCGCAGAAGGAGGTTTTCTACGCATGAAGAAGCATTATCAGAGTCTTTTCAGCACCTCGAGCAGGTACCGGTACGCACGGTCGAACGAGGCCAGATCCAGTTTCTCGCGCGGCGTATGGACGAACGGATTGTCGGGAGCGATCCCGATCGCTTCGCAGAGTTCTTCGCCGCCGAGGCCCTCCATGATCGTACCGACGTCGTTCCCGCCGCCGGTGTATTTGATGTAGAGGTCCTTGCCCGTCGCGTCCCGATAGACCTGATTCCAGGTCTTGTACAGATCGCCGTCCATCTTCAGCTTGTAGCCGGAGTAACGGTATTCTTCGTTGTACGTCGCGCCGAACAGTCTGCCGATGATCTGCATCCTGCGAAACATCTCATCGCGCGCCGGTTTGAAGCGTGTGCGGAACATATAGCCGACGGTCATCGTTCCCGCCGTCCCGTCGCGTTCCATGCGGACGATGCCGAGATTGTTGGCTGTCTTCAACACTTTCCGCTCGCACTGGTACAGCATCGAAATGCCGTCGGGAAGGACGCTGACGAAATCAAGCGCCTTCTCCGCGCTTTCCGCCGTAAGGACCGTCTCCGGCTCTTCAGCCTTCTTCACTTCGAACCAGAGATTCGGATCGGTCTCCGCGTGTTCGTTTTTCGCCTGTGCTTCGATCCTCGCGACGACGGTGGCAACATCTTCGAGTTTCCGTTCCGAGCCAAACGTGAAGTCCGCGTTGCGCGAAAGATTGTTCCGGAACGTTCCGCCGGAGTATCCCGCGAGCGGCATCGTCCCGAACGCGTCGTACAGTGCGGCGGCCACGCGGAGCGACCAGCCGATCGCCGTTCCGCGCCCCCAGACATGATCGAGAGAGGCGTGTCCGGCCGTAAAGCCGTCGAGGTGGACATGATACCAGTTCAATCCTTTCGGCGCCGGTCCGTACGCGAGGGGGAGCTTCCACTCGCCGCCGATGACGGCCGTCTGGAATGCGTTCGTCGTCCCCTCTTCGTTCGCGTCAAGGTTGATGATGCGTCTCGATTCGAAACACGCGTAGTTTTTGAAACCGCGGGGGCCGCCGATGCCGACCTCCTCCTGAACGGAGAAGAAGCATTCAAGCGGCGGATGCGGGATCGTGTCATCATCGAGCACCGCAAGCATATACGCGACGCCGTAGCCGTCATCCGCGCCGAGAGTTGTGTTGCGCGCATGAAGCCATCCGTCTTCCACATAGAGTTCGAGCGGGTCCGTATCGAAGTTGAAATCGCTGTCCGGCGTCTTCTCGCAGACCATATCGGTGTGGGCCTGGAGCATGACCGGCTTCCGATTCTCGTATCCGGGCGATGCCGGTTTTTTGATCACGACGTTCCAGAGATCGTCGGTGTAATACCAGAGACCGCGGTCCTTCGCGAACTGCACGATATACTCTGAGATTGCCTTCTCGTTGAACGATTCGTGGGGGATCGCGCAGATATCCTCAAAGAACTTCAGATACGGTTTATCGGTGTGGTCAAGAATGTAATGCATACGGAATCGTCAGAGCATCGTACAGGCTGCGAAGTGCCCCGGCGCGACCTCCTTGAGCGGGATGTCCGCGCCGCTGCAGGCCGCAGTCGCATGCGGGCAGCGAGCCGCGAACCGGCAGCCCGGTTTCGGTTCGATCGGGCTGGTCAATTCGCCGCGCATGACCTCCATCGACATCTTCTTGCTCGTCAGCGTCGGAACAGGAACCGCATCCAGAAGGCCGACCGTGTACGGATGGAGCGGATGGTCGAACAGTTCATCCGTCTCCGCGTATTCCACGCACTGTCCGAGGTACATGACCATGATGTGGTCGCTGATGTGCTTGACGACGCTCATGTCGTGGGTAATGAAGACATACGTCAGATTCTTATCGTCCTGAAGATCCATCAGCAGGTTCAGGACCTGCGCCTGAATGGATACGTCAAGAGCCGAGACCGGCTCGTCGCAGACGATGAATTCCGGCTCCGACGCGAGCGCGCGGCCGATGCCGATGCGCTGGCGGCGGCCTCCGTCGAGCTCGTGCGAAAAGCTGTCCGCGAAACGTTCCGCGATGCCGACCGTTTTCATGATCTCGGCGACCTTGTCGCGGTATTCTTCCTTGCTCGAACAGAGCTTGAAGCTCTTGAGCGGTTCCCCGATCAGATCCTGGACGGTCATGCGCGGATCGAGCGCGCCGGACGGATCCTGGAAGATCATCTGCATCTTCCGGCGGTACGGAGCCATCTGCTTCGGCGTGAATTTCGTGATATCGACACCGTCATAGAAGTACTGCCCGCCCGTCGCGTCGAGGAGGCGGAGGAGGACCTTGCCGAGCGTGCTCTTTCCGCATCCGGATTCACCGACGACGCCGAGAGTCTTTCCCCGTTCGATCTTGAAATTGACGCCGTCAACGGCATGAAGCTGGCCATGGGACGTCCGGAAGAACTTCTTCAAATCTTTGGCTTCGATCAGCGGATTACTCATTGGCGCTTCCTCCTTGTTCCTTGTCAAACCGGCAGCAGCGGATGAAGTGGCCAGGTTCGGTCTCGATCATCTTTTGATCCGCCTTGCACCGCTCGCTCGCATATTTGCAGCGGGGAGCGAAGTGGCAGCCGTGGAGCTTCACGGACGGGTCGGGCATCATTCCGTCGATCGCGTTGAGGCGCGCCGTCTTGACCTTGAGGTTCGGGATGGAGCGGAACAGGCCGATGGTATACGGATGGAGGTTTTCATGGTCGAAGATCTTTTCGACCGGACCATATTCGATGATCTCGCCGGCATACATGACGGCGACCTTCTCGCAGATCTGGGCAACGACGCCGAAGTCGTGGGTAATGAGCAGCATCGCGGTTCCGAGACGCCGCTGAAGGTCCTTGATCAGGGCAAGCATCTGGGCCTGGATCGTTACGTCAAGCGCCGTCGTCGGTTCGTCCGCAAGGATCAGTTTCGGTTCGCACGCGAGCGCGATCGCGATGACGATGCGCTGCTTCATGCCGCCGGAAAACTCGTGCGGATACTCGACTTTTCGGTTCGCCGGGATGCCGACGAGTTCCATCATCTCATCGACTTTCTTGTCGATCTGCTCCTTTGTCAGTTTCTTTTCGTGGATCCGGATGACTTCCTTGATCTGGTCGCCGACGGTCATGATCGGATTCAGCGCGGACATCGGATCCTGGAAGACCATCGAAACGACTTTTCCGCGGATGTTGCACATTTCCGCCTCGGAGATCGCATAGACATCCTTTCCGTCCACGACGATGTTGCCGGATGTGATCTCACCGACCTTCTCGGGGAGGATGCGCATGATGGCTTTCGCGGTCGTGGTTTTTCCGGCGCCGGTCTCGCCGACGAGTCCGAGCGTCTCTCCGGCGTCAAGATCCATATCGAGCCCGTTGACCGCAAAGATCGTCGCGATCTCGGTGTTGTATTCGACGCTCAGGTTTTTGATTTCAAGAACTTTTTCGCTCATGTTCTTATTCCTCCGCGCCGGCCGCAGCGGCTGCCGAAGCGGCTTCCGCTTTCATGCGGTTTCTCTTCTTCGTTCTCGCGTCAGCAAGCGTTCCCTTGAGTTTCGGATCGAGCGCGTCGCGAACGGCATCGCCGACGATGTTGAAGCAGAGAACGACGATCATGATATAGACGCCCGGAATGATCGCCATCAGCGGGAGGCGTTCCAGGTAGGTATAACCGTCGTTGACCATCGAGCCCCAGCTCGGCATCGGCGGGTTGACGCCCATACCGAGGAAGCTCAGCGTCGATTCGCACATGATCGCGGCGCCGATGTTCATCGTGATCATAACGATGTTCAGCGAGATCGTGTTCGGGAGAATGTGTTTGATCGTATTCAGCGTCCGGTTGTTTCCTGCAAGCGTGCCGGCAACGACATAGTCGGCGTTGCGGATCGACAGGACCTGTGAACGCGTGATACGGCAATAGCTGGGAACGAGCGTGATCGCGATCGCGATACACATATTGACGATGCCTCTCCCGAGGATCGCCGTGACGAACAGCGACATGATCGTCGTCGGAACGGCGGAGATCGCGTCGATCGTACGCATAATGACCGCACTGATCGTTCCTCCCGCGACACCGGCGACCAGGCCGAGTGCGATGCCGATGATCGACGCCATGACGACCGTCAGCGCGCCGACGGAGAACGACACGCGTCCGCCGTAGATCAGGCGCGAAAGGATATCCCGGCCGAGGACGTCCGTGCCCAGAAGGTGCTTCGAGCTCGCGCCCTGCAGGATCGACGTGTAGTCCTGATCGTCGTATCCGTACGGTGCCACCTGATCCGCAAAGATGGAGATCAGAAGCGTAACGATCAGAACGATCAGACAGAACACGACGCTTTTCCGCGCCAGGATGACCCGGACAAACCGGCTGTCCGTGATTTTCTTTTTCTTCTTATTCATGCCGCCGCCCCCTATTCCTTCGTTCTCGGATCGATGAATCCGTAGAGAATGTCAACGATCAGGTTGGCAACCGTAACGAACACCGCGATGACGAGGATGCAGTCGACGAACAGCTGCAGGTCCCGTGAGTTGATGGAATTGATCATCAGGCTTCCCATCCCAGGAAGCGTGAAGATGTTTTCTGTCAGAACGGTCGCTCCCATCATCTGGGCGAAACGGTTGACGATGATCGTGAGAAGCGGAACGAGCGCGTTCCGGAGCTGATGCTTGAAGATGATGTCGCGTTTCTTCACGCCTTTGGATTTGGCCGTCATAACGTAATCCTGGTTGATGACGTCAAGCATACTCGAACGCGTTTGTCTCGCGAAGATCGAGATCGACGGGAAACTCAGAACGGTCACCGGCAGAACGATGCCTCTGAACCAGGGACCGAGTCCTTTGCTGATCGGCGTATAGCCGTAACTCGGACAGATCCCGAGACGGATGGCAAAGATCAGAATCAGGATGATGCCGATCCAGAATACCGGCATCGCGATGCCCGCATTCGAGAGGATGCTGATCACCGTATCAACCGCTTTCCCGCGATTCAGGGCGGCGATGATTCCAAATGCCACTCCGAGAATGACGGAAACGATAAAGGCCCATGTGACCAGTGTCAGTGTTACGCCGATACGGGAGAAAATGATTTCGGAAACGTTTCTCTGAAGCGAGACGGAGAACCCCATCGTTCCGTCAAACATGCTCTTGATCCAGTTGACATATTGCTGCCAGACCGGAAGGTCATATCCGTAAAGATGCGTATAGTACGCGATCTCCTCATCTGTTGCGTTCGAACCGAGGAAGTTGATGATCGGGTTTCCCGGTATCAGCTGCATCAGAAGAAACAGGATGACGGTCAGAAGCACGATCGTGATCAGCGATTGAAGCACCCGCTTCAGTATTTTTCTGACTTGCTTTCCTTTCATCGTGTTACTCGTCCTTAATACTCGTATCGGGCGATCTGTTACAATCGCCCGATACGATCATGATTATCCGTTTAGAATTCGATGTGAGGCCGGAATTATTGTTCGAGCCAGGCATCCGCCCAGACCGCTTTCCACTGCGACGTCTGGAGAGCCTGATCGTCATGGAGTGCGCTGATCTTGAAGAACGTCGGAGACATGACGGTCATCGGATCCCAGAAGAAGTATCCGTCTTCACCGAAGAGCATCTCTTCCATCTCTTTTTCGACTTTGACCTTATCCGCATCGCTTCCGGCGGCGAACAGTTTTTTGACCTGATCGATCAGGACGGGGGTATTCGGGATAGCCGCTTTGAAGGAGGTCGGCGTAGCGGAGAACACTTTGGTCATGTAGAACGCCATGTCGCCCATCGTGTACGGGAATACGTAGATGCCGTCGAACACACCGCTGACGAGGACGGAGTTGAAGGTCGCCGTATCGACGACGGTCACTTCGGCGTTGATGCCGATTTCCTTGAGAGAGTTGGCAACGGCCGTGATCATCGTCTGGTCGGACGGCGCGCCGGTGATGACGGTGTTGAATCCGTTCGGATAGCCGGCTTCCGCGAGGAGCGCCTTCGCCTTTTCGACGTCGTATCCGACCTTCTTCATAGAGTCGTTGTAGCTGGCCTGACCGGGCAGCGCGAACTGGTCGGTCCACATCTGCTGGCCCTGGAAGATCGCGTTGTTCAGGAGTTCTTCATCGAGGCCCCACGCGACGGCGCGGCGTACGCGGGCATCGCTGAACGGGCTGTTGCTGTTCGAGCTGTCGAAGATGAGGCCGCGGCCGACGGCGACGAGGCCGTTCGAGTTCTTTTCGGAAACGACTTCACCGGAGCGGATCTGGGCCGCGCAGCCGGAGCTGATGGTATCGCCGGCGACGAAGGTCGTCGCGAACGCCGCTTCGATATCCTTGGCGCGGAACGCGGAGCTCATGGCGGACGCGTCGGCGATCAGAACGAATTCGAGTTCGTCGAGATACGGCTTGCCTTCCTGCCAGTAGTTCGGGTTCTTTTCATACACGATCCGAACGCCGGATTCGAACGATTTGATCATGAACGGTCCGGTACCGGCGGAACGGTCCTTGATCGAATCGACGTTCTGGAGCGCCTTCGGAGAGGTGAAGAGTACGTAGAAGCCGATGGTGTGGAGATCCGCGGAAGACCAGGCTTTCTGATGGAGCTTGATCGTGTAGTCGTTGATGATCTCGTAGCTTTCGATGTTCGCGAGTTCGCTGCGGCTGATGGAGGCGTATTCTTCCATGTTCCGCTGAACAGCGGCGGCGTTGAACGGTTCACCGTCCGAGAACTTCACGCCTTCGCGGAGATAGAACGTGATGCTCGGCTCGCTCGGGTTCGATTCCCACTTCGTCGCGAGAAGCGGAATGTCGTTGCCGTTCGCATCCGTCGTCAGGAGAGATTCATAGGCTGCCCAAGCCTGCATCAGAGCGGCGTTGTTCGAGATACGCGGCGCATATCCGTAATCCGCAAACAGGTTGGACACTGCGACGGTAAGTTTTCCGCCGGACTGCGGTCCGGTCGTGGGCTGCTGTTCATTCCCCTGCGTTCCCTGGCTGGGATCGGTATTGCCCTGCGGCTCTGCCGGCTTGGGTGTGCACGCGGCGAGAGTGAACATCAGGCATACGCAGAGAAGGATCGCCCAAAAACGTTTTCTGCTTGTCATTTTGATTTCTCCTCCATTTTCTGACTTGCTGAAACTGTTTGACAATATTCGTGAAACCAATTGCCTATTTCCGATAGAAGCCCTCTGATTCAGGCTCTATGAAAAACCGATCATGATACGTCACGGTTATGATACAACGTCCTACGTTGAATGTCAAGCGTTTACTTCTGTTCCTTGCTGCTCTTACTGTATCATTCCAACCCTCGTCCGTACCATTCCGCAGTCAGCATAGCCGTATTCCATTTGTCCGCGGATGCCCTTCCGCCGCACTCCCGGGATCGTGCCGGAGCGATGGTTTTCCGTTCCGTCTCGTGGACCGGTCTCCGGAAAAAGAACAAAAAAACGCCGTGCGCCCAGGCACGGCGATGATTTCGCGGTTCCAGTCTTCAGGTTCGGCTCAACGCATCGATCCTTGATTGAAGGACTGCATATCGCACCGGATCCTTTTCCAGCATCTTGTTCCAGGCGATGCAGACATGGCGAATCGGCAATGTGCTGTTTGTCGTGAAGAAACGTATGGCGTCGCCCGTTTCGTGGCGGGCGACGTCCTCTGTGACGAAACAGATCCCCATGCATTCTTCCGCAAACCGTTTCGCGAAGCGGACGGAATCCTCAAACATCCTGACGTTAGGCGTTATCTCCTCCGCGATGAAGAACGCTTTTTCCAGTTCAAACAGACCGGTCCCTTCACCGCTCATGATGATGTCCTGGTTGTTCAGGAAACGGGGCGCCAGATACGGATAGTCCTCTCCCGGACGCTCCTCCCCCTCCTGCGAGATGGGATTGGCCGTCGGAACGCCGATCAGGATCCGTTCGGAATACAATTCCCTGTGGCGGATGCCGGCCGGAAATTGTCCGCTGAACGGCGCCGTCAGCAGGGCGAAATCGATCGTTCCGTCCTGAAGGCCTTCCAGCAGTTCTCCGTCACGCAGACTCCGCGTCATGATCTGAACATCGGGAAACCGATTCAGTGATAATTCTTTCGGAATCACATAGGCTGTCCGCGTATGGGAAAACCCGAAGACGATGAGATGCTTTTTCTGTTCCGCGCGGATCCGCTCCAGGTCGTCCGTCAGTTTTTCTTCCATCGCCACGACATCCTGCGCGAACCGTAGATAACGCACTCCCAGGCGCGTGGGAACAAGGCCTCCCGGAGTCCGTTCAAAGACCTTGAATCCGAGCATGGCTTCGATCGAAGAGATGATCTTGCTCAAAGAAGGCTGCGACATATACAATTTGTCAGCCGCTTTGGAGATGTTCCCTTCTTCATTGACCGTCAGCAGATAACGCAGTCGTTCGAATTCCACAGTGCTTCACCTCTATTATAAACTATACTCTATTTCAGACAGTGCGTCCAATCTTTTCTGCGAAAAAAGAACATACTCCTATTCCGTTTTCCACATAGCACTCATTCATTTTGAAATGGTATTGTAGTATCAGTGAAACCATAGCCATCCTGTCCTGTAACCTGCACCGTGTTTTTCTATTGTGATAAAGGAGGCACTTCACATGCCCATTGACCCCCAGGTCATCGCCCATTATGAAAAGAAACGTGCCGCGACGACCGCCGCGAATAAAACCGTCTCGATCGAAACGATCCGCGCAAACGCTGATGAGCTGTACAACGACAAGAAGCAATGGCCGCCTGTCGCAAGCGTAGCGGATAAAACGATCCCCTGTTTCTGGGGCGACCTTCCGATCCGCATCTATGCGCCCGGAGACGAAGGCCCGTATCCGATCCTGATCTACTATCACGGCGGCGGGTTTATGATGCACAACATCGCGAGCCACGACTCACTCTGCCGCGTGCTCTGCAACGAATGCGGCGCCGTAGTCGTCAGCGTCGGCTACCGGCTGGCGCCGGAAGTCAAATGGCCTGCGTATTTCGAAGACAGTTACAGCGCTCTGGAATGGATCTTCGACAACGCAGATCTTCTGAACGGTGACCGTTCCAGGATCGCAGTCGCCGGCGATTCCGCCGGTTCGAACATCTCCGCCAGCGTCTCGCTTCTCGCGCGTGACAGGCGGGGGCCGAAGATCGGACTCCAGATCCTTGCGTACGGCGGCGGATGCAACCTCTCCGAAGAGGAATCCGCATCGTACCGCGAGCTGATCGACCACAATTACGTTCTGAACCGCGCTTTTGTCGAGCTGTCCAAGGCCGGGCGTTCCGGCGAGGTGGATTTCAGCAAGAACATCTATACCTATCCCGGTCTCGCGAAGGATCTCTCCAACATGCCGCGGACATTCTCTCTCAACGCTGAATACGACCCTCTCCGGGATGACGGAGAAGAGTACGCGCGCCGTCTCAAGGCCGCCGGAAACGACGTCATCGCGTGGCGTGTCCCGGGGATGATGCACGGCTTCCTGCTGCTGTGGGACAAGTTCGATGTCGCCGGTTTTGCCGTTAAGGAGATCGGCCGCGTCTTCCGCGAAACCTTCGCATAATGCCATGAACAATAAAAAACAGCGTCGCAGGACGCTGTTTTTTATTTGAGCATTCCGGTCAGCGAGGCTTTGCGGTCACCAGTTCGTTCTTCCGCGGCACAGAGACCACGTCACTCATTCGAGTGGCGGGTCCTGTGATGGGATGACGGTTCTGTTTGAAATACGAGGCTGCGGACCAGTGCCGTCCGGCCGGTTCAGATGTCCATCTGATAATACGCGACCGTGTAGCGTTCCGTCGCCTCCTCCGCGCCGTTCGGCGTAAAGCCCTGGCTCTTCCAGAACGCTTCGGCCTCGACGTTGCCTTTGATGCAGCCGAGGCGGAGGCAGTCGTAGCCCTGGCCCTGCATCGCCGCGCGGATGTCGGCGAAGATCGAGGAGCCGATGCCCTTGCCCTGGAGCTCCGCGTCGACGATGAACCATCCGATGAACGCGTCGTCCGGCTCCTTGTAGCCCGTGATCAGGTCGAGCAGCGCGACGAGCTTCCCGTCCGCGTCCCAGAAGCCGACGAAGTGTTTGTCCTCCTTGCCCGTGCCGTCCGGAAGCTTCGTGATGATCTCCGTGAGGTTTTTGCGCGTCGGGCGTTCGCCGAGGTAGTGGTAGTAGCGGCGGTTGGCGCGGCAGAGGTTGTAGACGGCGGAGATGTCGTCCTCGGTGATCCTGCGGACGTCGTATTCGCTCGAGAGGATCTCGACGTTGAATTCGTTGTGGCGGCCCTCCTCGTAGTCGATGGCCTTGCGGAACTGGGTCTCGTAGAGGTCGCGGTAGATCCCGCCTGCCTCGAGGAGCTCGTCGTGGGTCCCCTGTTCGGCGATGACGCCGCCGGCGACGACGAGGATCTTGTCGGCCTTCAGGATCGTCGAGAGGCGGTGGGCGATCACGATCGACGTCCGGCCGACCATCATCGCTTCGAGCGCGTCCTGGATCGCGTTTTCGGAGATCGAGTCGAGCGCCGACGTCGCCTCGTCGAGGATGAGGATCTTCGGATCCTTCAGGATCACGCGCGCGATCGAGATGCGCTGTTTTTCGCCGCCCGACAGCTTCAGGCCGCGGTTGCCGACGACGGTGTTATAGCCGTCGGGCTGTTTCATGATGACGTCGTGGATGCTCGCCATTTTGCACGCCGCCTTGATCTCCTCCATCGTCGCGTCCTCCTTCGCGTAACGGAGGTTGTCGAGGATCGTGCCGTTGAACAGGTACGTGTCCTGGGTCACGACGCCGATCTCGCCGCGCAGATACGCGAGGTCGAAATCGCGCACGTCGACGCCCGCGACCTTCACCGAGCCGCCCGTGACGTCCCACAGGCGCGGGATCAGGTTCACGACGGTCGATTTGCCCGAGCCGGACGGCCCGACGATCGCGTACATCTTCCCGCCGGGGACCGTGAAGCTGATGTCGGTCAGGATCGGCGTATCGGGCGTGTAGGAGAACGCGACGTGGTCGTAGACGATGTCCTTGTTCTTCACGTCCGGCTTCGCGCCGTTCTCGGGCGAGACGATCGTGTTTTCCTTGTCGAAGTAGTCGAAGATGCGCGTGAAGAGCGCAAGGGAGCGCGTGAAGT
>JAEEGG010014205.1_pt1 | contig 16891 bp, 8 predicted proteins | sample 9134161 | NCBI WGS metagenome assembly JAEEGG01 (sample SAMN16246543, study PRJNA631951) | gut metagenome | biome: gut microbiome; feature: rumen; material: CR-attached | host: Bos | place: Iran: Karaj | collected 2018-10 | reverse complement strand
GGAGAATTTTTCCTGACATGTCGGTCAGGGTCCATTCGTACACATTCTCGTTGTCAGGTTGGATGAATAACTGGTTGCAGGCCGGGTTGGGGTATATTCTCCCGTCAAAATCTTCAAGTTCGGGGATGCCTACACCGCTGTATTCCAAAGCGATATCATCTACAAAGAGAACCGAAGTGCTGTTCATCGTTGTGGAGGAGAGGATGATGATCATGATGGAGTCGCACTCCGCATTGGGTGAGTCAAGGTCAATCCCGATTTTCTGGTAAGCGTCAGGATCTTCTGTTTGGAAGATGCCATAGTTGTAGCTTATCGGCATGCCCTCTTTTTTCGCCACGGCGAACATCATGAGTTGGTCGCCTTCCTGCGGTTGGTATTTCACCCAAGCGGTGACCGATGCCGGGACGGTGGAGCATGGGACGCCTTTGGAGAGAAGCTGTAATAACGATGACAGGGAGGCCAGATTCTCAGGGTCAAAACCCGAGTTGCCGGTGGTGTCTTGGATGGCTTGGATGATGCTCATGATGTTTTCCAGAGGAATGGAGAACCCTTCCGACTCCCCGGCTTGCAGGATCCCCGGCAGATTGAAGCTAAACTGCGTGTAGGGTATCGTGAAGTCGCCAGAGACTAACTTTACGGACGAGTTGCCCGAGTGAGCTTCATTGCTCTGGGTGCCGAAATTGACCTCCACGGGAAGGTTCACGATGGAGGTGATGTCTCCGTGAAGCCCTACGGTCCATCCCACGGGCTTCCCGTAAGACCACAATTCAAAATCGCTGTTCAAGATGGTGTTCTGGGCCGTCAAGCCCAAGAAACCCGCTAAAAGCATAACTAATGTAAACGTTTTTTTCATATTCGGTGGTTTTTATTACGATTTGCGATTTACGGTTAGTGAATAATCATCTTTTCACCACTTTCTTCACCACGCTGCTGCCGTCTTTGAAACGAACTTCTATCAGGAAGAGGTTGCCATCGTAATGGCCCAAGTCCAGGGTGGTGGCTCTGTCATGAAGGGTGACGGTGTTCAGCAGTTTGCCATCGGCGGTGAGGATGCGGACGTTCTCGATGTCACGGTCAGCGGAGACTCGCACGGTGCCACGGGTGGGGTTGGGGGTGACAGTGACCGCGTGGCGCTCGTGTGCGGGTACGTCCGTAAGCGACATGGGGAAGGTTTTCACCACGGTGTCGCACACCTGGTTGAGGCTGTCGCTGACCACGAGCATGACCGTGGCTTCCCCGTCCGAAACGGTGGCTGGAGTGAACGTAAAGGAGGGGTTACTCTCGTTTTCGGCGAAGAGGGTGAACGCTTCGTTTTCCAGCACATACCATCGCAGGTGGCCGTCCTCGTAAACGGTGTCCCATCCTGCGTTTTGCACGGCCGGCGGAACGCTGTAAAAGAGGGTGCTAAGGTTCTGGAACTGGACAGCGTCGCCGTTTTCCTCGGGTTGGTAGATAAAGTCGGCGTCAAGGTGGTATCTTCTCAACCAGAACTCAAACACAAAGGGAACGCCCGTGTAGGATCGCACTTCACATCGGTAATAGGGCCATACGTGGGAACTGACAGCAATTGCGGTATCAGGGTCGATGAAAATGTCATAGACGCTCGGAATCGTGATACCAACAGGTGTATTATACTCATCTAAAATACGGTTTGACGCATCCAACGAATCGTAGCCATAATGCCATTCGTAGGTGTTTTCAAGAAAACCTTTAGGTACTGACAGGTGGAAAACAGGATTATCATCCGTGGATACTACCATGCCGCCTCCAGAAACCATTTTGGCGTAAAAGAGGCCGTAGGACCAATGTGCGAAATATAGGCAAGACCGTGAGCGTATCCGTAGCTTCACAGATTTGCCCTGAGTAGCGTAGGAACTTAAATCGAATGCGACAGGTTTATACTCGAACCATTTTACGGGATTGTAGGACTGTCCGGAAATTTGATTAGAAGGGCATACACGAAAAGGGAATGTCGTGGGTGTGGCTTGCGGAAATGCCCAATAGTAAACGTAGGATTGCAAGTTATCAGACCATATAGAGTGGTCTTGACCGCTGTTTTCCCCGCTCGGCACGGCAAGGAAGCGGCTGTACGGCCAATTGTTATTGGTAGGTGTTGGATTGCCGGCGATAGTGGCTGCTTCCGTCGGATAATAGCCGCTTTGGATGAGCTGGTTGGTCTGTCCGTCCAACACCTCGATGTAAAAACGGGAATTTTCCGAGGCTTCATGATAAGCTACATCTTCTTCGGCAAAGGAGAAGCAAACTAACAAGACACTCTCATTTTCCTGTGGGTAAAACCAGTATTCGATTTGGGAGTTGTTGTTGAGTGAAGGGTTGCCCAATTGTATAACCGTGTCAACTTGCAAACCATTGGGCTTGGTGATGATGCCTGTGGTTGGGAAGTATTCCTCGTGTACATAATTCGTCCCTATGCCGTAGCACCGGCACGGGTCTTGCCCGTTGGTGGTGATTAGTTGGTGATGCGGGTTTGGACCGGGGACTGTGGTGTTCTCGTAATTATCTATGCCAGCGTTATAACTTTCATTATAGGTTAGCCTTATGTACGGGTGGTTCTGGACATCGAGGGTCATGAAGTTCAACGGTCCCTGCGACGGCTCCCACGGGGCGTAGGTTTGTGCCGAACCGGCCAGACATAACAGAACACAAACGGTTAGGGCGTAAAGTTTTTTCATATTTTTGGGGTTGGTCTTAAGGTAGTAGGTAATAGATAGTTTGTATTTGGTAACTGTCATCGAGTCATTCTTTCCGAAAACGATGCCGCAAAAATAAGATTTTTTCATAATTCTGCATTCATAATTCGCAATTGAAAAGGGGCATCCATCGGACACCCCTTCTGTTCATAAATTATATGTCACAAATTACAAAATCGTAATCGCCCCTTTATGCCAGGATGCCACTCCCTCGTAATCGACAATGCGGAGGATGTACGTGTAGGTGGCGCCCACATGCAGCTGGCCGTTCTCGGTGCCGTTCCATTCAAAATCTTTGTTGGTGGTATGATAGACTTGCACACCGTGGCGGTTGAAGACCGTGAACTCCAGCTCTTTGATGAGGTTGCTCTGCGGGATGCGGAAATAGTCGTTTACCCCATCAATCCTGCTCGGGGTAATGGAGTTAGGCAGGTTCAGGAAGGGTTTGCAGGCGGGGATGACAATGCTGCCAGAGGCCGTACAGCTGTCTTGGTTCATGATTTCCACGGTGTAAGTGCCGGGTGCAGTGATCGTAGTGACCGGTGCTGTCTCCCCGTTGTCCCATTTGTATTGAATTACCGTGTCAGCGCATACAGCAGTGAGATCAGTGGTGAATGCCTCGCAATATTCTGGGTCGGAGGTGATTTCCACCTTGGGTTTTCGGACGATAAGCGTGACATCCACGATGCTGTCGCAGCCGTTCCAAGCGAGGGTGTCATAAGTGACACGTCGCGTGCCCTCGCTGTTCCATATCTGGTTTTCACCGAAATAAGCCCGGTCAAATACGTAAGGCAGTTTCTCCTCACACGTGTAAACAGTGTCCTTGGTCAGCGTGTCTCTAAGAGCTTTCAAGTCCAGCTGGATGCGTTTTATGGTATCTTTGATGCACTTTTGCAGGGAATCTTGGATGATGATTTTAATGAAAGCTTCACCGGTGAGAGTGTCTATATATGGGTGTTGGAATACGTATGTGAAAGAAGTATCGCCATAATGGTTGGGGATGGAGTCAAAGTTTTGGCTCAATCGGTTCTTGATAAGCCATTTGATATGGTGTGTTTGCTGATAGGTGGTGTCATCCTCCGTTTCCCCTGGTCCTGGCGGAGTTACGGAGAAAATCCGGCTGGAGTCAATAAGCTGTGCTCGCAGGTCGCAGTTCTCGAACTTCTGCTTAAAGGTGATGTCCGGCTCCAAAAAGTAGGATTTGATTTCCGCCTCATAGAGGAATGGGACTCCCGTGTAAGACCGCATCTTGCAGCAGTAGTACGGCCACAGCTTTCCGTTAGGAGAGGAAAGGAGCGTCTCTCGGTCAATGTAAACATCGTAAACACTACCTGTGATGCCAGGAGTGACATTGATTTGAAGTTCAGGGCGGTTTTTGGCATCTAAGGAGTCATAGCCGTAGTGCCATACATAAGAATCCTCCAAAAAGCCTTGGGGAACGGAAAGGTGTATAGGCTCGGTTCCGCATGCATCCACATGGATGGAACCCGGGATCATTTTGGCGTAGAAGAGAGCATAATTCCAATGGGCAAAATACACACATGCCTTCGCTTTGATCCGTAATTTTACGGATTTGTGTTGTGCGGCGTAAGAACTCAGGTCGAAAGCGATGGGCTTGTATTCGAACCATTTAACAGTATAGGACGACTGTCCAGAAGTTTGAGCAGAAGGGCATTCGCGATAGGGGAATGTCGTGGGTGTGGCTTGTGGAAATGCCCAATAGTAAACGAAAGATTGCAGGTCATCAGACCAGACAGAGTGGTCTTGACTGCTGTTTTCCCCACTCGGCACAGCGAGAAAACGGCTGTATGGCCAATTGTTATTGGTAGGTGTCGGATTGCCGGCAGTGGTGGCCGCTTCTGTCGGATAATTGCCGCTTTGGATGAGTTGGTTGGTCTGACCGTCCAATAACTCGATGTAAAAACGGGGATTCTCATCTTTATCGTGATAATACACATCTTCTTCGGCAAAAGAGAAACAAACCAACAAAGTACTTTCACTGACCTTAGGGTAGAACCAGTATTCAATTTGGGAGTTGTTGTTTAGAGAAGTACTGCCCAACCGGATGACTGTGTCAACGGGACTTCCATTGGGCTTCGTGATGATGTCTGTGGTCGGAAAGTAATTCTCATGGATGTAAGTTGACCCTGTTGTGTTGAAGCATCGGCACGGATCCGCCCCATTTGAGGTGATCAGTTGGTGATGGGAGTTTGGTCCAGTGGCGGTGGAATGGGTGAAGTTATCAACGCCAGCAGATTGTGATTCATTGTAGGAGAGCCAAATGTAAGGATGGCTCGTTGAACCCACATTCAAAGTCATGAAATCCAGGGGAACGGTGGCTGTGGCTGAATCCCAAGGCTGGTAATAGGATGGTTGCGCTATCCCAGTCAAATATACCAAGACACAAATGGTTAGGGTGATTATCTTCTTCATAACAATGCAATTTTCCTTTATAACGAAATTTTATGTTGGATGTTACAAATTTACTTTTGTGAATTGTGAAGGGCAACTGGTAACTGCTAATTGTCACCACTCCAGCTTCAATAACCACTCAATAACCACTCAATAACCACTCAATAACCACTCAATAACCACTCAATAACCACTCAATAACCAATAACCCATAACCAATAACCATTACTCCTTGTACCACCTGACCTTCAGCGACACAAACATCAACACCGCCAGAATAACGAAGATGCCGAGACTACCGAAGAGCAGGGCAAAGGTTTCCATCTGGAGCAGCACGTACATGAAGACGTAGAGCAGGAGCAGCAGCGCACCTACCATCAGCGCGGTCTTGCGGATTTTCAGAATGCCCGCCAAGTAGCCCGTGATCAGCACGATGGTCATCAACATGGCGATGAGATACGACCAGAGGAACGGGATGTGCTCGCTGAAGGAGAGCAACAGCGTGTAGAAAACCATCAATGCAGCCCCAATGAGCAGATATTGTACCGGGTGGATGGGTGTCTGACGACGGTACTCCACGAAGAAAACCGTGGCGAAAGTGAGGAAGATGAACAGGTAGGCGTACTTCACGGTTCGCGTGGTCTGCTGGTACTGCAGCACCGGTACCTTCATCATCACCCCGAACTCGTTCTTGTTCATGCTTACGCTGTGCGAGCCCCCGTCACTGTAGTCAACCCATTGGGTCACCGACTGCCCGAAGTCGCGGTTCAGAGCCAGCACCTTCCAAGTAGCCGTGAATCCGCTGTCCGTCACTGTGCGCTCGTCCGGCAGGAAGTTGCCCTGGAAGCTCGGCGTGGCACAATTGGAGGTCAGCTGAACGGAGGTGCTGTTGCCCACCGGCAGGAACATCAGCGATTCCGAACCCTTCAGCGGCAGCCGCACGGAGTAGGTCGCGGACACCGAATCCTGCATCTCGCTTACCGGCACGCGGCAACACAGTACCGAGCCCAATTCCTCGTCCTTATCCGACCTCATTGAGTGCTCCTCTCCGTTCAGCCGAAGCACAACGCTCTCCGAGAGTCCCCGGAAGTCGCTCAGCGAAATCAGCACCTCAGCCTTCGAGATGTCATAGACGGAATCCACATACTCTGAAAAATCAGGCAGTTGCAAATTGCCGTCCAACGTCAGATCAGCGGTATAGACGGTCACATCGAAATTGCCGCGATGCCGCTTCTCCGTCTTCACATCGCCCTTCACCTGCAGGGTTTCAGGCAGAAGATAGACATCCTTGTGGTAGTTTTTGCCGGGGATACGCACCACCGGTCCGATCACCCGCTGCGGCGCACTCCACATCTGCTCCACATCTTTCTCGGCCTCCTCCTGGGTCGCGTTCCGCTCATTCACCACGTGCAGGATGATTTGCTGCGGGATGAGTAGAATAAGACTGATAAGCCCTATAATGAGGAGTTTCAGCAGCATACGGTCGCTGCGTTTCATTCTTGATTTTTCCTGCGTGGCAGGTTTTGTTTGTTCTGCTTGCGGTGTCGTCACCGCGGTTGTCGTTTCTGTTGTCATATTTTTGGAATTTATTGGTGATTAATCGTTCATTCATCGCATCATCGTCTTCATCCGTTCCTCTACCGAGCTCTCGCCCCTATCGGGGCTACTCAAGGAAGTAATTTTATTCTATATTCTGCATTCTTTGTCAACAAAGTGCTTTGCGCTGCAAAGTTTCAAAGCAAAAAAAATCAGCTTCGGCACTCTTTCAAAAAACGCTCCAGCGCGGCAATGTGCGCTGCAAAGGCTTCCCTACCCTCTTCCGTAATCACATACGTTGTGTTGGGTTTTCGGCCAATAAACTTTTTTTCGCAGCGGATATAACCCACCTCTTCTAAATTGCGGGTATGGCTCGCCAGGTTGCCGTCGGTGAGTTCCAGCAGCGACTTCAGCGTGGCAAAATCCGCCGAGCCGTTAGCCACCAGCACCGACATGATACCCAAGCGGATCTTGCTTTCGAAAACTTTATTTAAGCCATCTATAATCGCCATGTCAATTTAATTCCTTATATTATCAAACAAACCACTACTTTACTTACCCCTTAACTGCTAACTACTAATTGCTAACTACTAACTATTAAATACTAACTACTAAGTACTAACCGCTAACTCTTATTTCCTCCGTTCAAACATCAAAACATACGCAATCCCAAACACAATATGTATCACACTGAAACCAATAAACCAGAAGAGCAGCGCATGTGACATCGTGAAGCAGTCAATAATACCGAGGATCAATTCCGCATAGCCCAAATAACGCAAAATCGGATAAGTGTAATGACTGCAATTAACTAACGCGAGGCCATAGAAAAGGAGCATGATAGAAGAGGTTAGTCCGTAGTGCCCCTGCATCACCAATGCCATACTGAGCAGCCCTCCTGCCAACAGAGGGATAAAAAAGTCGATAAGCATCTGGTACATCCGCTTATCAAAGACAAACCGAAGGTTGTTCCGCTTTGACTTGACAATAGCAAAAACGAAGACCGTGAGCAGTGAGAGGGCAAACATACCGATGGCACAAAACACAACGATACGGATGCGTTCCGGAGTGTTCATCACGGCGAAACATTGCAGATTTTCGCAACAAGGAAGCCAATCCCCCACCCCGATCACTGCTGCAGCCATCAACGAAGCAACTGCCGCATAAAGCCCTATAACAATAATAGACCATCCGCTAATTGCCTGAAAACGTGACGATTTACTCATCATCTCACGAATATCGTCCAACGTCTGTTTAACATCTTTTTCTTCCATAATCTAAAAAGTACTTTGCACTGCAAAGATACATTTTTTTTGATATGAAACACATTGTGAAAAAAAATGGATTACCACTCATACTTCAAAAAAAAACGGCTGGGAAACTCGCTCCCAGCCGCCACAAAATTTATAAAAAAGTTGAACGTAGTTCACACTATGCCAGACCGCCACCGCTCATGAACGGAGGCATCTGGTTCGGACGATCTTGGATCACACCGAACTGCTCCTCATACTTGGAGACATTGTCTTGCAAAGCACGGAGCAAACGTTTGGCATTCACCGGGGTCATGATCACACGGGAACGCACAACAGCCTTCGGGATTCCCGGAGACAAAGCGGCGAAATCCACGAAAAATTCGTTTTCAGAATGAGAAAGAATAGCCAGATTGGAATACACACCTTGTGCCACTTCCTCACTGATACTCAAATCCATTTTCTGTTCGTTTTTATTATTTTCAGCCATTTTCAAATTACTAATTACTAATTTCTAATTGTTATTCCTCCTCTTTAGAGGCCATCAGCGATTCATACTCCTCCTTCGATCCGACCTCGATGTTCTGGTAAGCGCGGATACCCGTACCTGCCGGAATCTTTTGACCGACAATGACGTTCTCCTTCATACCGATCAAGCTGTCGGATTTGGCATTGATAGCGGCCTCAGTCAGCACCTTCGTCGTCTCCTGGAAGGATGCGGCGGAGATGAAGCTGTGAGTCTGCAGAGAAGCGCGGGTGATACCTTGCAGAATCGGCTTACCAGTGGCCGGGCGAGCATCGCGGGTCACCACTAAGCGCATATCCTTACGTTTCAACAGGGAGTTCACATCACGCAGCTTCTTAGCAGAGATGATTTGACCCTTGCGAACTGTATCGGAATCGCCAGCGTCTTCCACCACCTTCTTATCCCAGATTTGGTCATTTTCCTCTTGGAAATCAATCTTGTTGATGAGCTCGCCTTGCAAGAACTTGGTGTCACCCGGATCTTCAATCTCCATTTTACGCATCATTTGACGCACAATGACCTCAAAGTGCTTATCATTGATCTTTACACCTTGCAGACGATACACCTCTTGAATCTCATTGATGATGTACTCCTGCACCTTTTGAGCACCCTTGATATTCAAGATGTCAACAGGGGTGAGAGAACCTTCGGACAGCGGCGTACCGGCCTTCACGAAGTCGTTCTCTTGCGCCAGAATCTGCTTGGAAGTCGGGATGAGATAGGTCTTGGCACCCTCGCCAGAATCCACACGCGGCGTAATCTTTACAACACGGTTACCTCGTTTCAGCTTCTTCTCGAAAGAAACGACACCGTCGATTTCGGAAACCACAGCGGGATCGGAAGGGTTACGGGCCTCGAACAGTTCGGTCACACGCGGCAGACCACCCGTGATATCACCGGACTTACCGAAAGAACGCAGAATCTTAACCAAAATCTCACCGGAATCAATAACTTGACCTTCTTCCACAGCAAGACGGGCGCCCACGGGAACGTCGAAGCTCTTGATGATGTCCCCATCCTCATCCAAAATGTTGATACTCGGGTTTTTGGTCTTCAAACGGCTCTCGATAATCACCTTGTCGTGGATGTTTGTCTGCTCGTCTGTTTCCACACGATAAGTGATACCCTCGATAATATCGTTGAACTGCACCTTACCGGCAACATCGGACAGAATCACAGCGTTGAACGGATCCCAATCAGCAATCAGGTCACCCTTCTTGATGCTGTCGCCATGCTTATAATACAGATTCGAACCGTAAGGCACGTTCGCGGAAGACAAAGCCACACCTGTCTTCACATCGATAATCTTGATTTCAGCGGTACGGCCAATCACCTTGTAGTAGAATTTGCCCGTATCGTCGGTCTTTTCCAAGGCACGAAGCTCATCAATGCTCAGCACACCATCGTAGGAAGCCATAATGCTGCTGTTGGCGGCCACGTTACCGGCCACACCACCGACGTGGAACGTACGCAGGGTCAGCTGAGTACCAGGCTCACCGATGGACTGTGCCGCAATGACACCGACAGCCTCACCAATCTGCACCATCTTACCGGTTGCCAAGTTACGGCCGTAACACTTCTGGCAAATACCGTGCTTGGACTCACAGGTCGGCACCGAACGGATTTCCACTTCTTCGATGGGAGAATCCTCAATGATTTGGCAATATTTCTCGGTCAATTCCTCACCAGCCTTGATAATCAACTCGCCGGTTTGGGGATGATAAACGTCATGCAATGTCACACGACCCAACAGACGGTCGTACAACGTCTCCACCACTTCTTCGTTGTTCTTCAACGCGCTCACGGTCATGCCGCGCAGCGTGCCGCAGTCTTCCTCATTGATGATGACATCGTGGGAAACATCGACCAAACGACGGGTCAGATAACCTGCGTCAGCGGTCTTCAAAGCGGTGTCGGCCAAGCCCTTACGGGCACCGTGCGTGGAGATGAAGTACTCTTGCACGGAAAGGCCTTCCTTGAAGTTGGACAAGATAGGGTTCTCGATAATCTCACCGCCGGATGAGCCAGCCTTACTGGGCTTTGCCATCAGACCACGCATACCGGACAGCTGACGAATCTGCTCCGCAGAACCACGGGCACCAGAGTCGCGCATCATGTGAACGGGGTTGAAGCCCTGACGGTCTTCCTCAATTTCCTTCATCAAAATCTTGGACAGACGCGCGTTGCACTGCGACCACACATCGATGACCTGGTTGTAACGCTCGGTGTTGGTGATGAAACCCATGTTGTAGTTCATGGTGATTTCATCGACTTGGGCGTTGGCCTCGGCTATCAACTTCGGTTTCTCGGCAGGCACAATCACATCGCCGAGATTGAACGACATACCGCCCTCGTAAGCCATACGATAACCTAAGGTCATAATGTCATCCAAGAACTGGGTACAGGATTTGTTACCACACTTGATAAGCACGTCGCCGATGATGTCGCGCAACGCCTTCTTGGTCAGCAACATATTGATATAGCCATAATCTTTCGGCACCACTTGGTTGAACATCACGCGACCCACAGTGGTATCGACGATCTTCTTGGTACCCTGCCCGTCAATATCGACGCGACACTTGATCTTGGCATTCAGATGGATTTTCTTTTCGTTATAGGCAATCATCACCTCTTCCGGTCCGTAGAAGATACCGCCTTCGCCGGGAACTTTGTGGTCAGGCGTGGAGGGGAGTTCCTTTGTGATGTAGTACAGACCGAGCACCATGTCCTGTGAAGGCACGGTCACGGGCGCACCGTTAGCCGGATTGAGGATGTTATGGGAAGCCATCATCAGCATCTGGGCCTCCATGATGGCAGCGTTGCCCAGCGGCACGTGTACAGCCATCTGGTCACCGTCGAAGTCGGCGTTGAAAGCCGTACAGCACAACGGGTGCAGACGGATAGCCTTACCTTCCACCAAACGCGGCTGGAAAGCCTGGATACCCAGACGGTGCAGCGTAGGAGCACGGTTCAGCAACACGGGGTGACCCTTGAGGATGTTCTCGAGGATTTCCCACACCACGGGATCCTTGCGATCGACAATCTTTTTAGCGGATTTCACCGTCTTCACAATACCTCTTTCGAGAATTTTGCGGATGACAAACGGTTTGAATAACTCGGCAGCCATATCTTTCGGCAGACCGCACTCGTTCAGGTGCAAGTCGGGACCGACAACGATAACGGAACGGCCTGAGTAGTCAACACGTTTACCAAGCAAGTTCTGACGGAAACGACCTTGTTTACCCTTCAGGCTGTCAGAGAGGGACTTCAACGCACGGTTGGACTCCGTTCTCACGGCGCTGGATTTCTTGGAGTTATCGAACAGGGAATCCACGGCTTCCTGCAACATACGTTTCTCGTTGCGCATGATAACATCAGGAGCCTTGATTTCCATGAGACGTTTCAGACGGTTATTACGGATAATCACGCGACGGTAGAGGTCGTTGAGGTCGGAGGTGGCGAAACGGCCGCCATCCAACGGAACCAACGGACGCAGTTCCGGCGGAATCACCGGCACGGTCTTCACAATCATGCGCTCCGGACGGTTGTCGGCGCGCTTGCGGCTGTCGCGGAACGCCTCAAACACGTGCAGACGTTTCAGCAGGTCTTTCTTACGCTGCTGGGAGGTCTCGCGATTCGCACGGTCACGAAGCTCGTAAGATTCGGCATCCAGATCCACCTTGCAGAGCAGATCGTACAATGCCTCGGCACCCATCTTGGCGATGAACTTATTGGGGTCGGTATCCTCCAAAAGACGGTTGTCGGCGGGCAATTTCTCCACCAAGTCAAAATACTCCTCTTCGTTGAGCAGTTTGCCCTTCTTAATCACATCACTTTCCATGATACCGCCTTGTATCACGATATATTTCTCGTAATACACCACAGCTTCCACTTCCTTCGTGGCAAGACCCAAAAGAGCGCCAATCTTGTTCGGCAGGGATTTGAAAAACCAAATGTGTGCCACGGGAACCACCAACTGGATATGTCCCATGCGCTCGCGACGCACCTTGCGCTCGGTAACTTCCACGCCGCAACGGTCACAAATCACACCTTTGTAACGGATTCTCTTGTACTTACCGCAGTGGCATTCCCAGTCTTTCATCGGACCGAAAATCTTCTCGCAGAACAAGCCGTCGCGTTCAGGCTTCAGCGTTCTGTAGTTGATGGTCTCCGGTTTCAACACCTCGCCGTGCGACTGCTCGAGAATCGTCTCGGGAGATGCCAGACTGATGGTTATTTTATGAAACTCCTTACGGGTATTATTATCTTTTCTGAGAGCCATTTTCTTTCAGATGTTTTATTTCTTATTCAAATTTAATATCCAAACACAAACCGCGCAACTCATTGACCAGCACGTTGAAAGATTCAGGGATGCCAGCCACTGGCATATTGTCGCCTTTCACGATGGCTTCGTAAGCCTTGGCTCTGCCGACCACATCATCCGACTTGACCGTCAGAATCTCCTGCAGCACGTTGGATGCGCCGTAGGCCTCGATAGCCCACACCTCCATCTCACCGAAACGCTGACCACCAAACTGGGCTTTACCACCAAGAGGCTGTTGCGTAATCAGAGAGTAAGGTCCGATGGAACGGGCGTGCATCTTGTCATCAACCATGTGGTGCAGCTTCAGGTAGTAGATGTAACCCACGGTCGCTTTCTGATGGAAAGGCTCGCCAGTTTCACCGTCATACAGTTGCGTACTTCCGTTCTCCGGAAGACCGGCTTCGCGCAGTAAAGCATTAATCTGGTCGAGGGAGGCACCATCGAAAATCGGGGTGGCATATTTCGTGCCCGTTTTCTTACCCGCCCAAGCCAAGATGGTCTCGTAAATCTGACCGAGGTTCATACGGGAAGGCACACCCAGCGGGTTCAGCACCACATCTACAGGGCGTCCGTCCGCGAGGAACGGCAAATCCTCCTGACGCACAATCTTCGCCACGCAACCCTTGTTACCGTGACGACCAGCCATCTTGTCACCCACACGCAGCTTGCGTTTGTTGGCGACATACACCTTGGCCATTTGTACAATGCCAGAAGGCAGCTCGGTGCCGATGGTTGCATCGAAAATCTCACGCGTGCGGCGAGACTCAATGTCACGGACTTTCACCAGATAGTTGCGGATAACCGCAGCCACCATGCCGTTCACACGACTGTCATTGGTCCACTTAGACACTGACACCGTCTTATAATCGATGGAATTCAATATTCTTTGGGAGAACTTGGAACCCTTTTGCACAACGGGTTCTTTGGTGTCGTTGTAAACCACATGGGCTACCCTACCCTCCAACAGCTTGTACAACTTACCCACAAGCACCTCTTTCAAGGCATCCAACTCCACCTGATATTTCGCCTTGATTTCCTCTTCAATGTCCTTGTCTTTGGTCTTCGACTTTCTGTCCTTAATAAGACGGGACATGGATTTCGCGCCAATGACCACGCCACGCATGGCTGGGGGCGCCTTGAGAGAGGCATCCTTCACATCGCCGGCCTTGTCTCCGAAGATGGCACGGAGCAATTTCTCCTCGGGGGTCGGATAAGACTCACCTTTCGGGGTAATCTTACCAATCAGGATATCGCCTTCCTTCACTTCCGCACCCACGCGAATCAGACCGTCTTCGTTCAAATCCTTGGTCGTTTCGGACGAGACATTCGGAATATCATTGGTCAACACTTCCTGGCCGCGCTTGGTGTCGCGAACCTCCAAGGTGAAAGACTCTATGTGGATTGAAGTGTATAAGTCGTCGGTGACCGCCTTTTCGGAAATCACGACTGCATCCTCGAAGTTGTATCCTTTCCAAGGCATGAAGGCCACCATCAGGTTGCGGCCAAGAGCCAACTCACCATTTTCTGTGGCATAACCTTCCGTCAGGACATCCCCTTTCTTAACCTTCTGGCCTTTTGTCACAATCGGACGCTGGTTGAAGCAGGAGTTCTGATTCGTTCTTCTGAACTTCAGGAGCTGATAGTTCTTTACATTGGAGTCGAAGCTGACCAGCTCTTCCGCTTCCGTACGCTCGTAGTCAATCTCAATATGCTGGGCATCAACGGATTTCACCACACCGTTGCCTTCTGCAAGCAACACCACGCGGGAATCCACCGCCACACGGTGTTCCAAACCGGTACCCACAATAGGCGCCTCGGGGCGCAACAACGGCACGGCCTGGCGCATCATGTTGGATCCCATCAACGCACGGTTAGCATCATCGTTCTCCAAGAAAGGAATCAGGGATGCAGCAATAGAAGCAATTTGGTTGGGGGCAATGTCTATCAAGTCAATCTCCTCTCGCGGCAGAATGGGGTAATCGGCCAAACGGCGGGCTTTCACCTTTTCGCCGAGCAGCCCGTTCTCATCCATAGGCGTGTTAGCCTGCGCGATACGTTTGTTGTCCTCCTCTTCGGCTGTCAGGAAAATGGGCGGCTCATCGAAGCGCACCTGACCATTGTCCACACGACGATACGGGGTCTCGATGAAACCGAGGTCGTTGATGCGGGCGAATACACAGAGGGAGGAAATCAAACCAATGTTAGGACCTTCAGGGGTCTCAATCGTACACAGACGACCATAGTGCGTGTAGTGTACGTCACGCACCTCAAAACCGGCACGCTCACGGGACAAACCTCCGGGTCCCAATGCAGAGATTCTGCGTTTGTGCGTAATCTCTGACAGCGGGTTGGTCTGATCCATGAACTGCGACAGCTGGTTGGTGCCGAAAAACGAGTTCACCACTGAAGACAAAGTCTTGGCATTAATCAAATCCTGCGGATAAAAGGATTCGTGGTCACGCACATTCATCTTCTCACGAATGGTACGTGCCATGCGGTTCAGGCCAAGGCTGAACTGGTTATATAATTGCTCACCGACAGTGCGGACACGTCTGTTGCTCAAGTGGTCAATATCATCAACTTCCGTCTTGGAGTTGATAAGTTCAACCAAATAACGGATAATGGAGATGATATCCTCATTGGTGAGCACGCCCGTTTCCATCGGGATGTTCAAATTCAGTTTCTTGTTGATACGATAGCGGCCCACTTCGCCGAGGTCATAGCGTTTCTCGGAGAAGAAGAGCTTATCGAGGGTGGCGCGAGCGGTTTCCTCGTCAGGAGCTTGCGTGCTCTTCAATTGCATATAGATATACTCGATGGCCTGCTTGCCTGAGTTCGTCGGATCCTTTTGCAATGTGTTGAAAATCACAGAATAATCAACCTGTTTCTCATCCTGTTTGTGGAAAAGCACCGTTTTGATATTCGCATCCGCCACCATGTTGATGTGGTCTTTCTCGAATATGGTTTCGCGATCAATGATCACCTCCGTTCGTTCGATGTTCACCACCTCACCGGTCTCGTCATCTACAAAATCCTCGTACCAAGTCTTGGTCACGGCAGCCGCTAACTTCTGGCCTACATATTTCTTCAAGTTGGCTTTGGATGCCTTCACCTCCTCGGCAATGTCGAAAATGCTGAGAATGTCCTTGTCCGTCTCATAGCCGATGGCGCGCAACAGCGTCGTAACTGGCAATTTCTTCTTACGGTCGATGTAAGCGTAAAGGACATTGTTGATGTCGGTGGTGAATTCCATCCATGAGCCCTTGAACGGGATAATACGGGCGGAATAAAGCGGCGTACCGTTGGAGTGGTACGAGAAACCGAAGAACACGCCGGGGGAACGATGCAACTGGGAGACGACAACACGCTCCGCACCGTTGATGATGAAGGTGCCGCTTGGAGTCATATACGGGATCATGCCCAAATAGACCTCCTGCACACGGGCCTCCTCAAATCCCTCGTGCTCCTCGTCGTTGCATTTCAGCTGCAACTTGGCTTTAAGGGGTACACTGTATGTCAAGCCTCTTTCAAGGCACTCGTCCATGGAATAACGGGGAAAATCGATATAATAATCCAAAAATTCCAGAACGAAACAATTTCTTGCGTCCGTTATCGGAAAATTCTCTGCAAACGCCCGATACAAGCCCTCGTTTTTGCGGGATTCCGGATCCGTGTCAATCTGGAAGAACTCCTGGAATGACTTCAACTGGATGTCAAGGAAATCCGGGAACTCCACAGGTCTTGTGGTCGCAAAACTTATTCTGTTATTTTTTGTAGTTGACAAGGCTTTTTGATTTTATTTGACGAAAATACTGATTATTCACAAAACACCAATCAGCAGGTATTATAAAACAGCAATAAGAACAAGGCTTCCACCTGATGTGGAAGCATTGTTCTATTGCTTGGGGGTTGGGTCGAAACTATTTAATCTCGACTTCAGCGCCAGCCTCTTCGAGGGTCTTCTTCAAAGATTCAGCTTCCTCTTTGGAGATGCCTTCCTTCACGGGCTTCGGAGCACCGTCAACCAATTCCTTGGCTTCCTTCAGGCCGAGGCTGGTGAGTTCCTTCACCAACTTCACAACCTGCAGCTTGTTGCCACCGGCTGCCTTGAGGATAACGTCGATCTCGGTCT
>JAEEGG010014204.1_pt1 | contig 16891 bp, 21 predicted proteins | sample 9134161 | NCBI WGS metagenome assembly JAEEGG01 (sample SAMN16246543, study PRJNA631951) | gut metagenome | biome: gut microbiome; feature: rumen; material: CR-attached | host: Bos | place: Iran: Karaj | collected 2018-10 | reverse complement strand
GGAAAGGAAATCGGCCGGCTGAAAAACGAGTTCAAAGACCTCTTTGACGAGTACGGCCCCACCATTGCCGGCAAGACCGCCGTCAGCTACTTCAAGAAGAACTTCCAGAACGAGGCGTGGGGTCGGGTGAAGTGGCAGGAGGTCAAACGCCGTACCCCGGGCACGGCGGCGTTCCGCACGGCCGCCCGGAACCACCCGTCACGAACCACGCGCAAAATCCTCACTGGCGATACCGGCGACCTCGCCCGATCGATCGAGGTCAAATATGTGTCCAAGGGTGAGGTAGTAGTTTGGACCGCGCCTTCAGCATTTGCCAAAGAGCCCTACGGACGTGTCCACAACGAAGGTCTCCGGGCGGGTAGGGGAAGCGGTTTCATTATGCCCAAACGACAGTTTATGGGTGAGAGCGAGGAACTCAACGCTCTCATCATATCCGAAATAGAACGCAAACTCAAACAAATTTCCAAACAATGAAAAAGCAACTTTACTTAGCCATCAAGAACCGCTTGAAGAACATCCCCGGTGCGGATGGCCAACCTCTCTTCAAACACTTCGACCTCTGGAACCAGCAGGTGGAGTTCATCGAGCAGGAGACCCCCTTCCTCACTCCTGCCGTCTTCGTGGAGTTCCTCCCGATGAAGTGGCGTACCCTCGGCAACCGTGTCCAGGATGCCGACCTGATCACCCGCCTCCACATCGTCACCGAATGGCACGCCCTCACCGCCGACTACACACCGGATGACTTGGAAGACCGCGCATTGGAATACCTCGACATTGTGGACAGCGTGGTGGCCGCCATGCAGAATTTCACCGCACCCTACTCCAACGCCTGGATGCGCACCCAGACCATCCCCAACCACAACCACGAACGCTACGTCGATAGCGTGGAGGAATACGTCTGCAGGGTGACGGACACATCAGCCAACACCCCGATGACCGGGATGGACGGAACTCCCATCGTGCAGGAGAAACAATACGTGAATGTAATTCCGGAAATCAGACGGTTGTCTTAATCAAACAGCGACAACTGGCTGCGGTTAGTCACCAACCTGCGGTCGCGTTCGCTGGCCGCCTGCCGTTCCGCCTCCTCTATCTGGCGGTCAATTCCCGGCATATTGATAATCTTGATGAAGGTGGCGTAGCTCATCGGATAGACGGGGTTAACATACCTGCGCCACACGGCGGCGTAGGTGGTCCACCCCTCCTCGTAGTGCTGGTTCACAATGTCCACCACTTTCTTGCAATGCAGCAGGTAATTCAATCGGTTTCGTGCCATACGTGTTTTCTCTACGCCGCAAAAATACAAAAACGCCCGCATTTCGCGGGCGTTAATCGTATGTTGTTAATAATTTTTCCGGAACGGGAATTGTTATTTGGAGGTACGTTCGGTGCGTCGTTTCGTAGAGACGCAAAATTTTGCGTCTCTACGCCCCTACACCGCCGAATCAAATACCAGGTACCCGACCCCGGCGGCCTTGTCCACGCTATTGAGGATCTCCACGGTTTCCTTCTGAACCTTCGGATAAACATCAACGAAACCCCTCATCACTTTGGTGGCGTGGCAAACGCTGCCGTGGTTGCGCCAGCCCATGTAATCGCGGATGTCCACCACCCGGTGGCCGTAGTGCCTGGCCAGCATAGCGAACATCTGCTTCTTCTCCGCAACCTTCGGGCTGCGCGACCTCGACAGCCGGAACGTCTGGTGGTAGAAGTTCGTCATCACGCCGTATATCAGATCAAGCGTCACCATAGCGCATCGCGTTGTAGATGTTAATCTCGCGTTCGCTTTGTTTGCGAAGCTCTTCGGCAAAAGCATAGCCCATGGTGCGGACAATCGGCTCGTCCATATCCCGCATCGCGGGCAGCACGGTGGCGGTGAGCGTATGCACCTCCATCGCACCCAGGCGGAGGGTGTATTTGTCGCGGTCCGGGCGGTACATATTCCGCATCCGGCTCCACAGCCGCTCGCAGGTCTCCAGGATGGCGAGTCCGGCCACACACTCCACCCTCCCCATGTTCCGCGCCGCATACACACAGCACGACCCCAAAGTCTTCATCTCCATCTGGTTCAGTTTAATCTTGAATTTGCTCATAATTGTGATTGGTGATTAGTGATTTGTTTATTCAGCATTCAACATTCAACATTCAGCATTCAGCATTGCTCAGTTGTTCCAAAGCTGGTCGTTCAGATACGTCGTCGCGTACTTCATGCACACCCCTTGGGGAATGGAGCTCTTGTATCGGTTGATGTAGCGGTAGGCCTTCACCCGCTCGCCCTCCGGCATCCTGTCCCACACCCGCTGGGTCTTCACCCGGCTGCTGCGGGCCTTGTCGTTGTAGCGGTCCCAGAACATCTCAAAGGTCACCTTCTCCGCCTCCTCGGTGAGGATGCCGTCGCGCCAGTTGATCCGCTGAAGCACCTCCGGGCGCATCGGCAGCGTCCGCAGCACATTCCGCCGCTGCTCCTCCGGATAATTCCCGTTGAAGGACACGCCCTGCAGCACCTCGCCGTCATCGTAGGTAAACACAATGTCACCCTCGGTTCCTGGAAATGTCAATACAAATTTTCTCATTGTCTTTCGGTTTTGTCCGCTGTAGAGACGTTGTGCGCAACGTCTCTACAAACGGCGTTACTTAAGATCCCGTTTCTCGGTATAAACACCATCACTGGCATCTTCAGCATCTGGGCGTCGTGGTATTCCCAGACCGCCCCTCTACTTTCTGCCCAGTCGTGCAGCAGGCAGATGGCGTCGCACTTCATCAGTTCCGGGATGCACACCCGCATACACTGCTCCCATGTCCATTTCGACGAACACAGCCGCAGCGGGTTCACAGTCTCATGCCCCTGCTCCCTCAGCCACATTTCAGCCTGGGCGAACTTGATGAACACCTCCCAACTGGGAAGATCGCTGACTTTTCCTGCAATGTAAACCTTCATACCGATCGTGTTTGGAAAATGCGGACGCGATGAATCGCGCCCCTACAAATCCTCCTTCTTGGGTTCCACAAAGAACGTCTCGTCCTGCACCACGGCGATGCCCACCTTGGGGAACAGGGCGTAGGTCTCCTCGTCGTCGCGGTCGGCCAGCAGTTTGTCCTTGGCGGGTTCCTCGATGGTGCGCACGTATCCGGGCAGAAACTCCTTCAGCAGGTTCAGCACACTGGCCCAGGTGAAGCCCTTCAGGGTCTTCAGCTTCGGGGTGCCGGTACGGAAGCCGAGGGTGCCGTGGGTGGTCTCCAAGCTCTTGCGTTTGCTGAACAGCTCGTCGCGGTTCTCCATCGCGTAGGCCTGCAGCACGTCGAAGGCGTTGTCCTTTGTCTCCGTCAGTTTCTGCAGCTCGTCCTGCCACTTCTCGCGGATCTTGGCCATCTGGATGTCCATCTCGGCGGTGATTTTCTGTTGTCTCGCGTCCGCCTTCGCATAATCGGCGAACGCCTGTTCCATCTGTTCCGATGTGATGCCGCTGTAAACGGTCTTCTTTTCTCTTTTCTTTGCCATAATTTTGGGGTTTTGTGATTTGATTTTTTGTGATTTGACGAATACTGGATTATAAACTCTCATTCTCAGCCTCCTCGATTTCTTCGGGTTCCTGCGAACGCTGCTCCCCGATTTTTAATTTCTCGGAGTCCAACCAACAAGACAGCTGACGGGCATCCTCGTCGAGCTGCAATCTTGTGGCGTATGCGTCGCCTTGCACTTTTGCTATTTCGATTTCTGCCTGGTCTTTGAGGCGGGCTATGCGGTTTTCCTGAAAGCGGATGGCTTCCGTCTTTTCCATATAGGCAAGAGAATCGTGTTCGCACTTCAGGCGTTCGTTGCGCAGCATGTCAATGGCTGTGCGGATTTCGTCCTTTTTTGCGGCGGTTTCCATCCTGATGGCAAGCAAGAGCCGGTATTTTGCGCGGTTCACTTCGTCTTTCCTACGGTTGATTTCCGCACTTTTCTTTGAGTATTCCAGATTCAGCTGCTGGAACTTCAGCTCCATTTCTCTTAGTGTCATAATTCTTTTGGTTTTAATTGGTGATTAAATTTCGGTAATGCACTGTTTCAGCTTCCTATGAAGCGTACGCACTTTTGCCACGGCGGTTATGATGGCCAAAACAGCTTCTGTGACCTCTTTGACAATTGTGTCACCAGCCAAAGGGGTTTCATCCGGTGCTGTTGCCACCTGATGACTTTCTGTATTTCTTCGGTAACTGTTAATTGTGGTTTCACCAACAGTCGTTTGAAATTCCCTTTCGATAATTTCTTTGATTTGTTTGGCTGTAATATGGCCGCCATATTGGCTGTTAATGTCAAGGATGCGGATAACAATCTGCGGGTTGATTCTCTGTCTTCCTCTTGCGGCTCTTTTCTTTTTTAATTGTTCCATAACTTTTCGGTTTTAATTGGTGATGAAATTCCTAATTTCCAAATCTTCTGCTGTCCCCGTATGTTGCGGATAGGCTCTTTGAACTTGAAACAGTCCTTCACCGGCCATCTGTATCCGGTGAAAATAGGAGTGTCTGATATTTCCGGTTCACCGAACACCACAACACCCACGATACATTTGAACAAATCGTCCATTCTGGCTTCAAATAGGAAGCAGTCGTAGATTTGCTTCGACACTTTCACTATCGCGTTCATGGGTTTGGCTCCGGCATGGATCAGAACGGGCTTGCCTATAAGGTGCTCGGGCAGGCGATAACTTCTGAACTCGTATGCTTTCAAACCGGAAACAAGCAATGATGCGTACGGCTGCATGACAGTAAGCACATCAAAAAAACCTCGCAGCACACTGTTTCGTTTGCACAACCCGTGTTCACGGATAAATTCGTCTAATGCTTGTGTATTCATAATTCAGCATTTTTAATTATGAATTGCCATTTCGTTCAGCACCTCCGCCTTCGCGCTGCACGCCTCCTGCTTGTGGCAGAACTCCGCATACACGCGGGTGAGCGCTTCCGGGGAGATGCGGTTGAAGCTGTCGGCCTTGGCGGCACGGCAGGCGATGGCCTTCACGTAGTCCATGCTCGCGTTGGTCACGCCGCGCAGCTCCAACCAGCGGTAGATGGCGCGGATCACGCCCTTGCGCTGGCGGTCCAGCTTCACGCGGTCGGGGTCGCCGTCACGCTTCTGGTCGGTGCGCTCCGCACGGCTGTCGCGCCGGTCGTGCCCGATGAGCGTGCCCTGCAGGAACTCCGTCAGCTCGCGGCACTCCAGGAAGGTGAGCTCCGAGGTGTGGCAGGTGCGGCCCTCGGTGAACTCCAGCACCACATCGGCCATCGCCTCTTTGTCGAGACCCAGTTGCCCGGCCAGCCACCACAGCCGCCGGTTCTGCTCCGTGGTTCTCAGATTCGGGGTCGCGGTTTTCATCTCGCACCTCCTCTCAGCATCACCTGCACCTTCTTGCGAAGGCTGATTCGCGGGAACTTTCCGGACTTCAGCAGCCGGATGAACTTCTCCTTGGCGACGAGGCCGTACATGCCGCCGCACACCACGCCGTTGTTGTCGTAGAAACTGATGTTCCTGACTCTCGGATAATAAACTGTTGTACTCATAATTGTTGGGATTTTTGGTGATTATTTAAGTGAATTATCGATTATTCAAGCCAATGATCTGCGACCCCTCTTCCCAGATGGTATATACCCCGCCGTTCTCGCCTATGAAACGGCCTTTGCTGTAGGCGCGGTAGCCTTCCACCCATATCTTCAGCGAGGCATCGTACATCACGCTCTTGGCGGCGCGTCCGCTGGGCAGTTTGCCGTCGGCGTGCGAGATGAGGATCAGCAACTTGCTGGCCAGTGTCTGTTTCAGTGCCAGATAGCTGCGGTAATCCAAGCCGGTGTACTGGAAACTGTCGATGATCACGAAGTCCGCGCTGCGACGTTTGGCCAGCCGTTCCTTCAGCGCCTCCATCGGCTCGCTCACCACCTGGAAGCGGCCGCGCTCCACATCCTGCAGCTGCGCGATCTTGTTGCGGAACGTCAGCGAGGTACCTTCCTCCAGACTGTCGTACAGCACCTTGCCGAAGCGGCTCAGTTCGCGGCACAGCTGCACCGCAAAGGTGCTCTTGCCGCTGCCCGACTGCCCCCACACTATCCACGTGCCCACGCGCTCCGGGCAGCCGAAAGCCTCCAGCCACGCCCCCTCGAAGGGGAACGTCTCGTAGCTCTTCCGGCAGATGTCTGTCACTGACAATGCTTTTCTCATAGTCTCGTGCGTTTAGCGGTTGGCTTTCATCAGTTCGTCATAGATGCGGCGCGGCGAGCAGTCGCACTGGGCGATCAGCCGCTGTATGTTCACCCCCGTGCCGGCGTTGGCCTTGGCAATGAGGGCGGCGTGCAACTTTTTGAACTCTTGTGTCTCCTTCTCGCTCTCCGGAGTGGCACGCTGGTAGCGGCTGCCGTAACGGCTGAAAATCTCCTCGTAACCCACCTTCTTGTACTCAATGCTGCGGCGGATCTTCTCACGGAGACCGTCAGCGCCCATCATGTACCACCCGCAGCACCGCTCGGTGGCGTTCCACAGGGCTTTTAGCTCCAGAAAGGCGGCATAGTCCAGGTCCCCGGCTTCGTCCAATATCACCAGCGGACGGGGCAGGCTCCGCAGATAAAACACCAAATCTGCGTACACATCGTTATATGTTCCTACGCTTCCCACCCCGAACTCCCTGGCGATTTGGCGGATAAGTCTCTGTTTGGTCTTCACTTGCGAACAGTCAATATAGACGGCGTTGGCATGGTTGCGCACATAGCACCGCGCCGTGTAGGTCTTGCCGATGTCGGCCACGTCGCACAGCATCCGGCTGCTGCCGTTGTCCTGGCAGAACTGCAGCTGCCCCGTCACAAACTCATACACCGGGGTCACGGCGGTCTTCCATTCCGGCAGCGCGTTCAGCGTCACCTCCAGCTTGCGGGCGATGCTGATCCAGTTGCTGTCGCTCAGCACCCGTTCCCAGTCACCGCGCATCACACGGCTGTACTGCGAGCTGCTGATTCCCAATGCCACGGCGAACTTCGCGTCGCTGGCGTAGTGCGGACGGCGTTCCTTCATCGCCTCCACAACCTTTTCCTTGATTTCCTTACTGATGTTCATTTTATTGGTGTTTTAATTGGTTTGAAAATTCGTTGCTATGCCATTTCAATGGCGTATTCCCGGTAGTCCGCAGCGGAGTATTTCTCCATCAGCGCGTCCAGATCGTCATCCGCCGGACGCGGGGAGGCGGGTGGAACAAGGTTTGCGCCTCCAACCTCCCCGGCGGCGGACCCTTGCAGGGTTACATCCGAGGCTTTCCCTGGCAGGCAGTCCAGACCCTCCGGCATCTCAGCCGGTAGAACTTTGATGTTGGCTATGTTGTCCTTGCCTTCGCGGACAAATTTGTCGAACTTGCTGATATACTTGCTTTGCTCGGTCATCGCGGCGGTGTCGGCCTCCGTCCATTCCGCCTGTGCCGTGGTGAAGGTGGCAATCTGTGCGGCTTTGCCCACATACTGCCCGCCCTGATACAGATAAACTTCGCCGATGGTGCCGTCAGTGTCATCCAGCCAGTAGGCGTCCACGCCGTAGTTGCCCGGCTTCAGCCGCTTCAGCATCGACAGATCCTCCAGCTGATAGTCGGCATACTGCACTTGCACATACTGGTTGCGCTGGATCCTGGTGGATGTGTGGTTTCCGATGTAGCGCAGCAACAGGCTGCGGTTCATCGGTTTCAGTTGCGGGTTCAGGTTCTCGAGGAACACCTGCATACGGGTTTTCCCCGGATAGGTCTTCTGGTCGCGGTGCAGGCCGTTGTTGTAGGCCTCGATCATCTGCATATCGTCAGCCACCAACTGCTCGTAGCTGTAGGTTTTCTCCTTGATCTCGTAGCGGTCGGTCTGATCGTTGTAGAACCGCTCGCCCTCTGTCTGGTTCACCGGCAGCTTGGCATACCAGCGGCCGATGCCGTCCTGATAGCGTTTCTCGTAGCCGTACTTCTTGGCGCGGTTGAACTGCTCGGCGTGTTTCTCCTGCGAGTTCGTGGGGGCGCACCAGCGCACGAACGGGAACAGGTTGCCCGCCCGCATCAGGTCGTCCTCGAACTGGTTCACCAGGTGGTTCTCCACCTCCATCTCCAAAGGCAGGCCGAGGCTGCGCCGATCAAGGAAGCGGAACATATCGCGCAGGCAGCCTATATACAGATCCGTGTCTTTCTTGCGGCTGTAGGCCGCGCCGATGAGGGCACCGCTGCACACGTCGTATGCGTAGTAGGCCTTCACGCGGTTGCCGTCGTGCATCTTGCGAGGCAGGTCACGGTCGTCGAGACTCACCTTGCTCAAGCTGAACATCGCGTTGTGGCGGTGGTGGTGCGGACGGCTCAATGCGCCGAACTTGTGGTAGCTCATCCGGATACTGTCGATCAGCACGCGGTTCTCGGGTGCGTTCACAATGTTCCACACCGTACTCTCGCTGATGGTGAGGGGTGCGCCATTCTCATCGGTGAAGTCGCGGCGGTCGAAGATCTGTCCCGTGCGGCTATCCACCACATCGATGCCGGCGGCCAGGAACTGCATATACTGTGCGTGTACCCAGTCGGCATACGGGTTGTTTTTCTGGCAGTAGAGCGAAAGGATCATCCACTTCACCGCCTCCGTGACTTTCCGGCTGTTCTGGTTGCAGTAATTCTTGTGTATAAGACTCTCGTAGTCGGGATTGCCGTTGTGGAAGTAGGCATTATAGCGGTCGCGCAGGCGGCGGTCGTTCGATGGCAGCGTGTGCGGATAGCGGTCGCGGTTCACGGCGTTCACGTCAGCGCTCACGCTGGCGAAGAGGCCGTTTTTGCGGTTGCCGCTGATGTTGCAGGCATCGCGGCGGCCCTTGCGGATGGTCAGCATTTCGCGCACCGCGTTCAGCACGATGGCGTTGTTGTAGTACTCGGTCTGCACGTGCGCGGGCAGGGGTCTTCCGTCGGTCAGCTGGTAGTCGGCGTAGAAGCTGCGGGCATCGGCATCCTCGTGTATCAGGCTCTCGAACACCGAGATCTGCGGCGCACCCTCCTTCACGGCGGCTTCGCCACGGTTGGCCAGTGCGCGGTCCACCTTGCTCTTGAGGTGCAAGGGCAGCGTGTCGTAAGCCACCACCGCCGGAATGCCCGGAGCGGACCGGTGCAGCACCTCAATGCGCTGCCGTGCCACGTTCTGGTCATAGGTACCGCGCTTCATGATGCCGCTTTCCCAAAGGAAACGCGCCTCAAAGCCCATCCGACCGTTATATGATAGCAATGTATTCATCGTCCGCCTCCATCTTCTATTCGTAAATGGGGATTCCGCCGTAGTCTCTCACGGCCACCGCCCTGATGTTGCGGGCCGTCTGGCTGTCGCCCTTCCCATTCAACACATTGCTCACCCACACCGGCGACACTTTGAAACGCCTCGCCAGCAAGAGCCCAGTGCCCTTCTTCGTCCAAACTTTCTTCGGGGGTATTTTCTCCATTGTAACTTCGTTTTGAAATTTTCGTATTTTTACACGCCAGTTTTATCATTAAACTGCGCGGCAAAAATACAGATTTTTCTGAAACCGCAAGCGAAAAAATGAAAAAAAATACAGATTTTTCTGATAGACTACAGAAACTAATTGAACACTTGGGAGTTACGCAAAATGCTTTAGGGCAAAAATTAGGCTATGACCGCTCTCAAACCATATATGATTTAGTAAATGGCAAGTGTAAACCGAGCTTTGATTTCATCCAAAAGATACTTAATTCAGATATTTCTGAAATAATATCAATAGATTGGTTAGTTACAGGTCGTGGCTCAATGCTCCGAAGCGACCTCCCTGCAGCGCACCCCGCGACGGAGCCCGGCGCAGGCATCCCGCTCATCCCGATCGAGGCGGTGGCGGGGCTTCCCACGGATGATCCGGTAGGCACGCGCTTCATCGACTGTGCGCACTACATCATCCCTGATTTTGCCAACCTCAACGTGGAGTATATGATCCGTGTTTCCGGTTCATCCATGTATCCTAAATATAGTAACGGGGACATACTCGCCTGCCGCCGCGTGCATGACGTGCTTTTTTTCCAGTGGGGCAAAATCTATGTCATCGACAGCAGCCAGGGCGCACTGGTCAAGCGCGTATTCCAGGACGAGGATCCCGACCGCATACTCCTGGTGTCCGACAACCGCGAGCATTATCCGCCGTTCAGCATCCCCAAGAGCGACATCCGCAGTCTGAGCATTGTGGTGGGTGTGATCCGTCTGGAGTAGCGCACGGGTGTACCCTGCGCGCACCTCCCGCACACACCTCAACAGCACCCCCAAAAGCCGCACACACGCGCCAAAATCGGCAAAAATAGGTTACAATACTGATATTAAGCTGTTTAAGACTGATTCAAAGGTGCAAAAGTGGTGAAAAATACCCCGCTCATTTCCTTGTTTTTGCCGAGTTACGTGAAAAATTTGGCGCAAACACCCTTTTCAATCCGACTTTTCCAACACAAAAAATGTAAGTCTGTTGTAAGTCTGTTTGTAAGTCCATTGTCAGTCTGTCGGCAAAATCGGGCACAAATCGCACCCGTTGCAACCCACTTTCAAGGGCATAAAAAGGCGTTCGGATCCGTGTGATTCCACCCGTTTCATCCTGTACACCTCAACACACGAAAAAGCCCGCAGAATCGGCCATTTACAGCCATTCCACGGGCAAAATACAACCTCGGCAAACCCCGATTAAACTTTTGCTACAGAAAACGGGCTCCTCGCCCGTCAAAAATTAAACCAAAATATAACTTTTGGTACAGTTTGTTTTGTGCCGCCTATCCGGCAATTTTTAGGCTAATATATTGTTTTTCAGGCAATTTTCGGGCAAAATTTTGTTAGACGATATTGTACGGTTTGTTCTGGGGCCCATAGATGAATGTAAGGGTAAAATTCTTTCTCATAGGAATGTTTATTGAACTTGATAATCGATTTGTACTTGTCCGCTACGGACTTCATTTGTCCCATCCTCGAAAACAACCTTTAGCGTCCACTTCAACTGCCGTTCGGGATAGATCTTGCTGTAAGATATGGTATGGTGCGTAGCATTTTTGTCCGTCAGCTCCGCCAACACCTTCCCTTGTGCATTTGTAACGGTAAAGTGCTGATTATGCACATTGCTTGCCGACCACTCAAATTGTAGGCTCTTCTCCAAGTTCTTGCACAGCACTCTGTAGTCGTTCTTGCCAGGTTTGGTAACCGTCAGGCTGTTAGCGGTTTTCGTGGCGGCGTAGTTTTTTTCAAGTTTTTGAGAAGTGATGGGAGCAGGTTGAGGCTCTGTTGATTCTGAACGGGTGTCTTCGGCGTCTGTATTTGACGACATATTGTTCTTACGATTATTGTTCGTCAATTCCGTTTTATCCGTTGTTTCCGAGCCTTGGTTTTCTGTTTTCACTTCCGTTTCAACGCGCTGTTTCTCTTGCTGCGCAAAATTTTGGTCGGAGCGTTCGGGACGGAAGAGGAAGAACAGTGCCACGGCAAGAAGAACTGCAATAGAGGCTGCCACTGCCCAATAGACACGCGCCTTGGATCGTTGTATGGTCGGGATGTTTTCCACAATCTCTTTGTCTTTCAGGGAATCTTCTATTTGCTTTTTCGCCAAAAGAAGATTCGGTGTCTGCTGGGGAGCGGTGTCTGCCAACTTCGCCGCCTCCGCAATGGCGGCCAAATCCTCCGCCTCCATAGCCTGAAGGAGACGCGCATCCTCGGCATCGTCTGTCTTACCCTCCAAAAATTTGGAAAGCAACACGTCTGATATGTTCATTTCCTTCATGACCGATAATCTTTTAACAGTTTTCTCAAATGTGCCATCGCTCTACTTTTTACCGTATAGGCGTAGTCCACCGACAGCTGATGGGATTCTGCAACATCTTTGATGTCAGCATCTTCCAAAAGCAGTTCTCGGGCCACTTCCTGTTCGGTGGTGTTTTTCAGGCATTCGATAGCTTTCGCTACATCCATCCGAATCTGATTATGACATTCCTGTTTGTATTGCATGATTTTATCATCCCATTGCTCATATATAGTGACAAGCCCATTGGAATCTATCTTACTTTTTTTGAAATTCAGAAAAAAACGGAAAGAGACGGCAGATATCCATGTGTTAAGTTGCGCCATATCAGGTTTATAAGTGCGCAACCGCCGCCAATTGTCTTCGCAAAGGTATAAGAAAAACTCATGAACAAGTCCCTGTACGTCCACCTCGTATGGGAAAATCCGATAAACGTGATACTCAAACGTGCTGTAAAACTTCTCGTAAAAGAAGTACAACACGGCCTTCTCGTCGTTGGCGAGAAGCTTGGCGATCAGTTCTGAATCGGACAATGTCTTGAGTGGGGACATCTGCCTTTCTCTGCCCTGTTCCCGTGTCGGGCGCAACCTCCTCGGACCAAACGTCTGGTCCTGACCGGCGATTCCCAAACCGAAAATGAAACAGTGTCGCATAAAAAAGCGCGGGAATCTGAGACCATCGCTCATCCCGCGTATCAGGCTCTGGTATTGCCCATCTCCCGAGGATAAGCAATGCCGAAGCCCACGCTGTTGTATATTAAACGGATATTGAATGTAATCCGTTTGGTCGGACACATTCAATGTGTCCATACCGTAAATATACAATCCAATGGGCATTGACCATTGCCTTACCGTGCGGGAGATTTGAATTTACCAGATTCGATACGCCGCAGATAAGACGTTGACTCAACGCCTTTTATGTCTGTCGCCCGCCCGCAAACCCGTCAACGGGCAACGGACGTTTGACGATGCAAAAGTACAAAAAATACACTATGATAAACATATACATTTTATTCAATAGTGAAATAGAAGTCTTCGTCACGATTTATGGTGAATCAAGCCAATTTAGCATAGAACATCAGATGAAAAAGAAAACGGGAAAACACATTGCAAAGTTTTCTCCATTTCGGGTGAACCGAAAAGAGGTGAACACCTCCGATTAGTGTTCACCTCCTACCCGATTGGATTGGATTGAATCCAAAGCCAAGAGCATTTTAAGATTTTTTTGCAGAAAGAAATTATAATTTTCTGTAGCTTTGCAGCGACAAATGTTCGCAAAGCAAGGGAAAATCCATAAACAGCCTTCCGGGTTCGGAAGGTTTTGGATTTCAGGCGTTTGTAAAACGCCATCCCTCATTCGCCTCCATGTTCGAAACGTGGAGGAATTGTTGGTTTTATCCCTGACGACATCGAAACAGCTCCCGTGAGAATGCAAATAGTCACCCATGGATGGGACCGGATTGCAAGATAGGATGCTGGGCGGTGGAATAGTTTACGATGTCTCGAATCGGGTGCAGTACTTCTGGAGGCCAAAGATGGGGTGTATAAGCCGTTAGAGGAGTATGAAATAAAGAAACACTTACGCTCAAGATGAATGCTAGCAGGCGAAATACATTGAGGTGATAGATTGTATGAAGAAAAATCATAGAAATCCATCACATCATCGTACAAAAGAGCATGATACATGACATCCTCAATTGGGTTAAGGCACATAGGAGGAAGATGAATGCGGAGGAACTGAAGGATGAGAGGGTAGAGAGGTTTAAAATGTTGTTGGCCTTAGGTAGTCAATATAAGAGGAAAAATCAGCATGAATGACAATCGGGTATTTGTTCAAATTCCTTTTTGTAAATGAGGAAATATATGTGTGTTAATCGGATTGCTTTGGTGACTACAGGAGCAACCCCGTTCTACGTACGATTCATGGTTCATTGCTAACACAATTTAAAAATTATGAGAGTAATATTTAGAACATTTGAATCAGGTGCTGGTGATTGCATCTTTCTCGTCATAAAGGACGCAGAAGGACATAGCTATCATTTGATGGTGGACTGCAATGTGCTAACAGATGACATAAAGGCCTTTATTCGTGAAGATCTTGGCAAACGAATAGACACATTAATAGTAACCCATATAGATAGTGACCATGCAAATGGCATAACTAAACTACTCAGAAACCCTGAGTTTGCTGATTTGCAAATAGGTCAAATCTTATTTAATGGCTTTCAACCCCAAACTGAACAGACACCAGCCCTGCCTCAGAACATAAAAGAGAAGCTCGAAGCAGTTGCTCAATTATTACCTCCTACCGTTGATGAAGCTTTCCAGAAAACCAACGGAATGGATGCCGCCTGCTTGATAACAGAACTTAATAAACATCCTCAATGGAAAGCGGTATGGAGAAAAGAACCCATTATGGTAGGAGAATTCATATCATTAGGAGAAGGAGGTAAATGGGGGACGCTTCGTTTCTTATCACCCACACAAAATGCATTGGATTCATTGCTGCATGAGGTAAAACTCGAGTATGCACGCCGTTTGAGTGCTGCTCCTCCCGATGGGGATTTTGAAGACCAAGACAAGTATTTTGAACTTATGCTGAGGCTTGCAGAACTGCGTGAGAGACCTGCATGTGTAAGAAAAACAGGTGCGATAGCCATTACAAAAGACCTCTTGGAACGTTATGCAATAACAGATGGTGATGAAAGAAGCGTCACCCCTGCTAACAAAGCCTCTATTGCTTTCTGTTGGGAAGGTGGAGAGGAGCTTAAACGAGTATTAATTATGGGAGATGCAGTATCTTCACAAGTGGTAGAAGCTCTTAAAGATATTGATGATAACCCTTTATGGTTCGAAGCCGTGAAGGTGTCGCATCATGGAAGCAAGCATAACACCAGTGTTGATTTTTGCAAAAGGGTTAACTCATCACATTTTTTTTTGACAGGAGGGAAGGAGGGCGAGGGACCTCATATAGAAACAATAGCTAAGATTGCTAAATTGCCCCTGACAGATGGACAAAAGCGACGAGAACTTCATTATAACCACGATAAAGGCCTCTCAATTTGGAGCGATCTGACTAATGATAACACGCAACAACTGATGAGCGATTATCACCTGTTTCTGAATACAACAAATATTTATGAATTTGAATCCTGACAACTACGGTGGGAAAGGCGTAGTGCCAGTGTTTTGCGGCAGCTATGTAAGCGGCACGGCTTTCTTTGTGTCGCCTAAATACCTACTGACAGCGGGACACGTGCTGGCTGAGTATTATTTGGATAATAGTGCTCTGGTAGCTGTCATAGTGGAAGGTGAGAATAAGATTTGCCGCGTATGCTATCATCAGGACATTCCAGATTTGGCGATTTTGGAGTGCCTCGACTACACTTGCCCAGATGATTATGTGTTTCCGTTGTTGGACTGTAAATTTAAAGAATTTATTGACCTACTCATTGTTGGTTATCCGAGAGAATTAGGCAATGGCGTGGACTACTTTGGTGTAACGGTTAAGAACAGTAGGGAGAAAAGAGACCTGAAAGGAGGTTTTGACCGTGTGGTAGTCCGCACAGATAGTTTTGGCTTTAACAGTTATGAGGGTTTTTCTGGTTCTCCTGTTATCAATGACTTTGGGATGGTGGTTGGTGTGGAAACTGACCAACTCTATTACTCGTTAGGCTATGTTTCCATTGCAGCCGCCAAGGATATAATTATTCAGCATACGGGTGCTCAAATAGAAGAAAATGATGCTTTGTATGATAACACTCCGTATGGATTAAGAACCAGTTATGACTATATTAGGAAGCATACTTGCGATAAGTTAAAGACCCGATATAATAGTAAGGTTCACGTAGAGAATAAGGATTTGGAAAGGACCATTCAGAGGTTCTGCGGGTATGGTTTTGAGCAGGAACGTATAGAAATCCATCAACTTTATATCGTATGGCATTTGAAACTGGCAGGAGCAAGGTTAAATTATGTGGATGGAATTTCTACTCTCAAAAAATACTGGTTGGATGGTATCATAACAAAAGATGTCTATTATGAGATAGCAGACCTTTTCCATCTTAATGATAGTGATAAGAAATTACCATCAGACTACAAGAAAGAACTAAGTATTATTTTGCAGAGGATAAATGTCTGGCTTCGTAACAAAGAGGAGTTTGAACAAAATAGGTTCATGCATGTAAGCGGTACTGCCGGTAGTGGTAAGTCGCATTTACTCTACCATGAAGCTAAAACAATAACCGCAAAGCAGCGTGTGTATATGTTTCTTGGCTCCGAGTTCTCTTCGCTCGAAGATCCTGTGGTTACAATTTCTCGTGTGATGGGATGGAAAGATGCAGACCCGCTAGAGAAACTGAACGATGAGCTTGATAAGGAAGGTGGTAACACAGCCACTTTCATTATAGATGCACTTAATGAAGGTGCGGGTACTCATTTTTGGATTGAGCAGTTACCCGTGTTGAAAAACAAGATATCGCGTTATGAACATCTGAAACTGATAGTTTCACTTAGGACGTTGACAGAAGAAGACCAGCTTAATGATGTTCTTCGGGACTCATGGTTTAAAGTTGAATTAGAAGGATTTACAGATAGGGAAAAAGCAATCCAAGACCACTTTGGAAAATATGAAATAACAGCTGAAATAGCCCCTTATACCAAGATAGAAGAATTCAGCAACCCGCTGTTCTTGCGATTGTTCTGTGAAACCTATTATGGTCAGACAAAGGAAGAACGAGAGAAAGTTTTGAGGCTCCCTATCTATGCCAGATACCTTCACAAGCGGAATTATGAGGTGTCAGAAGGTGTGGATGAAGACCCCAAGCAACAGGTAACAACAAAATATATTCTCTGGGTTGCTCAACGCTCTTTGGAACAATTCCAGTGTGATGATTTGCCGCGTCAAATTGCGTATCGTCGTTCCCGTAAACTATGTCCTTGCAGAACATGGAGTATGAGTTTGCTTAATAATTGCCTTGAAGCGAACTTGTTGAGAGAATACTCAACTCAGGACGGGGACTTCATTGATTTTGAGTTTGACTCGATGGGAGACTTTTTGAAGGCAGAACGCTTATTAAGTCGCAAGTGTGATGACTATGACCGTTTTAAG
>JAEEGG010014202.1_pt1 | contig 16893 bp, 14 predicted proteins | sample 9134161 | NCBI WGS metagenome assembly JAEEGG01 (sample SAMN16246543, study PRJNA631951) | gut metagenome | biome: gut microbiome; feature: rumen; material: CR-attached | host: Bos | place: Iran: Karaj | collected 2018-10 | reverse complement strand
ATTGGGGGCATGTGTGGCGACCGAGAAGGGACTTGAACCCTCGACCTCCGGCGTGACAGGCCGGCGTTCTAACCGACTGAACCACTCGGCCACGGCTCAGTTAGTGTACCAAAAGATTTTGCATTTGTCAACACTTTTTTTCGTACACGTCGTATTTTTTTAAAAAACCTGTTTTTGAGCACTGGGGACGGGTCCGTGTGTCCCCCACGGGACACGCGGTTCCGTCCCCTTGTGCTCCGGCTGCGCTCACAGCGCGTCGAAGATCCGGGTTCCCTTCTTCCGCAGCCAGAGGTACAGCAGCGCGCACAGCACCAGCAGCAGCCCCAGCATGCCGAAGCCCACCGCCTCCATGGAGAGGTAGTCCCCCAGCAGAGCGTAGACCAGCACCGGCAGCGCGGCCATGCCCATGCCCACGAACATGGTGATCATGACGCTGGCTCCGCTCTTCACGGCCTGGGTCTCGTTGACCCAGTTGAAGTTGGGGTGGCGCAGGTTCTCGAAGAGGCCCAGCAGGGCGCTGAACAGGGCATAGGCCAGGGGCAAGGCGAAGAGCAGCACCAGGGTGAGGCCCTTGTAGCCCAGCACCAGCGCCATCACCGTGGAGCAGAGCAGCAGCGCCGGCACCGCCAGCAGCAGATGCAGCCGGAGCTTTGCCTGCAGGATGTCCCAGGAGGACACGGGCAGCGACTTGGGCAGCCACAGGCTCTTGCCCTCCAGGGAGATGGAAGGCGCGGTGAGGATGATCGTCACCGCCATGAAGCAGGCCGCGATCACGAAGATCGACTGCAGCATCGGGGCGATATAGGGCCACTCGGGCATCCCCGTGAGGGTCTTGCCCTTCACGAGCAGCGCCACGGCGGCGAGCACCACAAAGAACACGCCCAGGCCGCCGTTGAGCAGGTAGGCGGGCAGTCCCCAGAGCCGGCGCAGCTCCTGGATCAGCAGGGCGGCGCGGGGGGAGTGCGCCTTGGCGGTGCGCTCCACATAGCGCTTTTTGGCGCCGGTGCCTCGGGCGGTAGCCGTGCGGATAAAGGTGCGGGAGAGCAGCAGCAGCGCCAGCACGCCCAGCGCCAGGGAGGCCGCCAGCAGGAGCAGCAGCGGCAGCAGCTCGCCGGCGGTGACGGCCTTGCCGATCCAGACCAGGGGCGCCACCGCGCCCAGGGAACGCTCCAGCCCCTCGTGGTTATTCACAAGGCTCGTCAGCATGCTGTTCATCTGGAAGCTGAAATACATGTAGCCGCCCAGGAAGGCCAGGGAGATGACCAGGGTGATCAGGCTCTTGTTGCGGGCGCGGGCAGAGGCCAGGTGGATCAGCCAGCCAAGCAGGGATGAGACCACCAGGTTCAGCAGGGGCAGGATCACAAAAAAGCTCAGGATCAGGGCGACCCAGCCCGGAACGCCCACGCTGCCCGGCCAGTACAGGATCGCCGGGATCACCACCGGCAGGGCCAGCACCTCCGCCAGCACCAGCAGAAGGAAGAGGCGGCTGAGCAGGATGTGGATGGGCTTGATGGGCATGCTCAGCAGCAGGTCGTTGTCCTTGGCCTCGTAGAGCTGGGACTTGGCGACAAAGACGTTGCCCACCAGCATCAGACCGAAGGTGATCACCGCGGCCAGGGCGAAGTACAGCCAGCCCAGGCCGGCCCAGTGAAAGGCGGGGCCGAGAGCCTCAAAGATCCGGGAGAAGAGGGTGCCGATGGAGACCAGGGAGAGGATCATCAGCGCCGCAAAGCCGATGAGCTTGCCCTTGCTTTGGGCTTTCTTGGTCCTGCTGGCGCCGGTGAGGACGCTGAGCAGAGCCTCCAGCCGGTTTTTCAGCAGCACCTTAAGCATGATCGTCCTCCAGTTCCAGGAACACGTCCTCCAGAGAGGCGTTGCCCTTGACCTCCTGCATGGAGCCGCTGGCGACCAGGCGGCCCTCCTTGATGATGGCGACCTTGTCGCAGAGCTTCTCCGCCACGTCCAGCACGTGGGTGGAGAAGAAGATGGCGCCGCCCTTCCGGCAGTGCTCGTGCATCAGCTCCTTGAGCAGATGGGCGGCCTTGGGATCCAGTCCCACAAAGGGCTCGTCCATGAGGATAAGCTTCGGCTCGTGGATCCAGGCGGCGATCAGCGCCAGCTTCTGCTTCATGCCGTGGGAGAAGGCGGAGATGGGCTGGGCCAGATCGCCCTCGATGCCCAGCATCTCGGCGTACTGGTGGATGCGCTCCCGGCGGACCGTGGGCTCCACCCGGAACACGTCCCCGATGAAGTTCAAAAAGCGGATGCCGGTCATGAACTCATAGAGATCCGGGTTATCCGGGATGTAGGCCATCTGCTGCTTGCAGGCCAGGGGATCGGCCTGGATGTCCAGGCCGCCGATGCGGATCTGCCCCTCCTCGAAGGGCAGGATGCCGGCGCAGGCCTTCAGGGTGGTGGTCTTGCCGGCGCCGTTGTGGCCGATGAAGCCGTAGATTTCGCCCGGGGCGATGTGCAGGGTCAGATTGTCCACGGCCCTCTTGTCGCCGTAGCTCTTGGTCAGATGTTCAATGGTCAGCATAGAATTGCCTCCTTGTATGGTGTTCGGATGTTTGAATGTCCGCTTGCCTTATCTTGCACGGCGGAGCCGGATAAAATAGCGCAGGATGGGAACGACAATCAGCAGGATCATGACGGGCAGAACCCAGCCGCCGAAATGCTCCGGCAGGTTTGCCTGGTACACGGCAAAGCCGGCGAAGGCCAGCGCGCAGCTCAGCCGCATGTCAGCCATCATGTCTCGCAGCACCCGGTAGACCCGGGCCCGGTTCAGCACCGTGATGCGCACGCCTGTGTTCCAGCTTTTTGGGAAGCGTGCGCAGATGGCAACTGTCAGGTCCGTCAACAGTCCGATGATGGGCATCAGCAGCAGGGATCCCCGGCCGCCATAGCCGTCGATCTCGCCGGCAGCGTTATAGTGCGTGGGGATCTTCTCCGGCAGCGTATGCCAGATGATGAGAATGTATACGATACTGCCCAGCAGCATCAGCGGCGCCAGGATCCCCGCGATGCGCTGATACCGTGTGGTGGGGGAGCCGCAGAAGGCGTCCACCTGGGCGCGGGAGGGGATGCGCATGAGAGCCTCCTTTCGGGTAGCAGCAGTTTCATTTGCCTCCCCTCAGGGGGGGAGGTGCCCCGAAGGGGCGGAGGGGGGGGACCCCCTATTCCCCAGTGTGAGCACCGGGGACTTCCCCCAGCGGGGGAAGCAAGTGGACTGCTCTTACGGAATGTCCAGCTCGAGGGGCTTGTCGATCTCCTCGCCCACATATTTGCCGTTCTTCTTCCGCTGCTTGACGCACTCGGTCAGCAGGTACTCGATCTGGCCGTTGAGGGAGCGGAAGTCGTCCTCCGCCCAGCGGGCCAGCGCGTCATAGAGCTTGGGGGACAGGCGCAGCGGCACCTGTTTCTTCGCATTGTCGGCCATGGGGCGTCAATACAGGGAGCCGGAGTTGACCACCGGCTGGGCGTCCCGGTTGCCGCAGAGCACCACCAGGAGGTTCGAGACCATGGCGGCCTTCCGCTCCTCGTCCAGCTCCACGGTGTGATTCTCGCTGAGCCGCTCCAGGGCCATCTCCACCATGCCCACGGCGCCGTCCACGATCATCTTACGCGCGTCGATGATGGCGGATGCCTGCTGACGCTGGAGCATCACGGCGGCGATCTCCGGCGCGTAGGCCAGGTAGGTGATGCGGGCTTCCACGATCTCGATGCCCGCCTCGGAGACCTTCTGCTGGATCTCGTCCCGGATGCGCTGGGCCACCAGCTCGCTGGAGCCCCGGAGGCTGCCCTCGTCGGCTACGCCGTCGCCGGTGGTGTCCACCCCGGGGGCCACGTCGTAGGGGTAGATGCGCACGATGTTGCGCACCGCGCTGTCGCACTGCAGGGACAGGTATTCCTTATAATTATCCACGTTGAAGACCGCCTTGGCCGTATCGGTGACCTTCCAGATCACGGCGATGCCGATCTCCACGGGGTTGCCCAGGCAGTCGTTGATCTTCTGCCGGGAGTTGGAGAGGGTCATGGCCTTGAGGGAGATCTTCTTGTTGGTCATCTGGACGCTCTGGGCAGAGCCGGTGAGCAGGGCGTTCAGCGTGGCACCGCTGCCGCCGTTGCCGCCGTCCACGTCGCCGGACTGGTTGAGCTTGGTCTTGGCCGCGGGGTTCACCGCCACACAGAAGGGATTGACGAAGTAGAAGCCCTCCTCCTTCAGCGTGCCGATGTATTTGCCGAAGAGGGTGAGCACCAGCGCCTCCTGAGGCTTGAGCACCTTGAGACCCAGAGCGGGGAACCAGCCGACGCCGACCCAGATGATGCCCACCACGAAGAGCGCCACGCCCCAGCCCTGACCCTTGTCAAATCCGAAGATACCGCCCAGGATCATGGCGGCGATCCCCGCCAGGTACAGCAGGACGGTCAGCAGCAGCACGGCCATCCCGTTTTTCTTGTTGTTCAGCACGATCTCTTTCATTCCTCGCGCCTCCTTTGATTTGATATCAAAATGATATCACCAAGATATGGCATTGTCAAGCCTTTTGTGAAAAAATAATCAGTATTTTCGTAAAGCAAGGCCGGGCGCCTGTCGCAGGCGCCCGGCAGCAGAAAAAAACAAGGGACAGGGCAGTGCGCTTTCGTAGGGGCGACCTGCGGTCGCCCGCCTGTCAGACACGCCTGTGGGCTTGGTGAAGGAAAACGGATTGCCACGCCAGGGTTGCGACACCGGCTCGCAATGACGCGAGGGGGTTGCCGGCACCTGAAAGGGGAGGGGCATGCCCCTCCCCTGCAGTATGGCTTCGCGAATCAGAGCGCACGCTCCCAGACGCCGTTTTTCTGCTCGTAGCCCAGCTTCTTCAGATAGCCCAGGTGGCCGTCCTCCGCGTGCTCATAGCGCAGCACGCGAATGCCCTCCTGCTCCAGATGCTCGAGCAGGTAGCGCCCCTCGGAGCTGTCACGATAGGCGGGGGTGCTGTAATCCAGCGCCACGTCCAGGATCCCGTCCTCCTCCCGGCCCAGCAGCAGGCCCGCCGTCGTGTCCCCCTGGCAGACCAGGAAGGCCCGGTTCAGCTCCTCCTGATTCCAGTTGCGGCCGGGGAAGCAGCGGACAATATCCTCCCGATGGGCGGAAAGAAAGGCGTCCACGTAAGAGCCCTCCGAACGCACAGGCACCAGCCGGTAGTTGGGTTCCTTGTTGCGCAGCTTCCAGAGGTAGTAGAGATTGATGAGCACCAGGCAGATGTTCATGATCATGGTGGGGTAGGACTTGATGAGCAGGGCATAGGTGGCGAAGATCAGGCTGCCCACGGAGTTGACGATACGCAGCTTTACCACCGAGGCCATCAGGAAGGACACCAGCACCAGCGCCGAGCCCACATAGCCGATGATTTCGTAAATTGTCGTGGTATCCATGTACACGTTCCTTTCTTTTGTATCAAATAGTCAATTATGAAAGATGCAAATAAACCTCAATTTTCTGTCCCGAAGGAAAATCAAATCGTTTTTGGGGTGGCTTTGCCGCCGCAAAAACACCCTGAGGCGAGCTCTGCGAGCCCTCGCGCCGTCGTCAAACGAAACTCACTCCATTCCGCTTCCGCTTAGGGCGAAAGCTCCATATCCGTTCCTTTCGTTTTCCTCTCAAAATCAAAGCTTTTGCTTTGATTTTGGAAAGGAAGAAGGAGGGAGCAAAGCGCAGTTTTCGTCACGCCTGACGGAAACGGAGCGGTGCGAGCTTCTTCTAACGCAAGCTCGAGTTCTCAATTGCGAAACATGTTTCGCAATTGTTTAAATGATCCAGTTGTCGGACTGCTCCATTTCCAGCTCGCTCTCCCGTTTCTTGAGCCGCGCCAGCTCCTCCCGCAGGGCGGCCAGATCCGAGGTGATGGGGTCGGGCACGTCGCGGACGTGGTCGACCTCCTTGACATAGTTGACCTTCTCCCCGGCCACGCGCACCACCCGGGCGGGGATGCCCACGGCGGTGCTGCTCTCGGGAATGTCCTTGAGCACCACGGAGTTTGCCGCCACGCGGGCGTTATCCCCGATGGTGATGGGGCCCAGCACCTTGGCGCCGGTGCCGATGAGCACGTTATTGCCGATGGTGGGGTGGCGCTTGCCGGTCTCCTTGCCGGTGCCGCCCAGGGTAACGCCGTGGTAGATCAGGCAGTCGTCCCCGATCTCGGCGGTCTCCCCGATCACGAGCCCCATCCCGTGGTCGATGACCAGGCGCTTGCCGATCTTGGCTCCGGGGTGGATCTCGATGCCGGTGCGGCGGCGGCTGCCCTGGGAGATCATCCGCGCCAGAAAGAGCAGCCCGTGGGTATAGCACCAGTGCGCCCGCCGGTGGCTGCGCACGGCCTTCAGCCCGGGGTAGAGCAGCAGCACCTCCAGCGTGGAGCGGGCCGCCGGGTCCCGGGACTTATATGCGTTTATGGTATCTCGTAAATCCTTGAACATGCCGATCTTCCTTTCCTCTTCCAGTGTATGCGGAGGAAAGGACATCGGACCCGGAATGCGGCGGACATGGCTCACCTCGTACATTTTTTAATATTATAGCGTATGAAATCCGACACTGTCAACCGAAAGCGGAAGAAGATGCCTTTCCCTTGGGCATCGTTTGCCTTGCAAATGGAAAAAGGGGGTGCTATACTGTATTTTAGAAAAATCTGGGGGTAGGGAAAGATGAGAGATAACCGCTTCATCACCAAGCTGATCGGCCTGCTGTATATCGCGTTTCTGGTTCTGTTCGGAACCAACATCCCCGTGCTCGCCTCCCAGCGGACGGACGGCACCGTGGACACCAAGCCGGTTTCCGTGGCCCTGGCGGAGAAGGACGTGCGCCTGTCCGCGGGCACCTATGCCACCGGCGCATCCGAGCTGACGCTGGTGCTGCAGCCGGCGGATCTTCCGCTGCTGGAGGACTTTGACCGGCTCCAGGTCCTGGACGCCAGCGGCAGCACCTGCTATGCCGAGCTTATCGCCTGGGGGCAGCAGCACCCGGAGGTGGAGCTGCGCTACACGGTGGAGCTGCCGGTGGTGGGCACGGTGGATCATCTGACCCAGGAGGTGGATCTCACCGGCCTTGCCAGTGAGGACGCGGCGCTGGCCGCGGAGCGGCTGGGCTATCTGCCGGCGCTGCGCACGGTGGAGCTGGGCAGCCCCGACGCGGGCACCCGCGTCACCGCCGCGGATCTGGAGCTGCTGCGCCAGAGCCTGCCCAACGCGGAGATCCGCTATACCGTCACCCTGCTGGGGCAGCCGCTGGATCCCGCGGCGGAGAGCCTGGATCTCACCGCCCTGACCCATGAGGACGCCGAGAGCGCCGCGGCGGCGCTGTCGGGTCTGCCCAACCTGACCCAGATCACCCTGGCCGGCGGCGAGGACGGGCTCCCCTTGGAGGACGCCCTGCTCATCGCCCGCGCCGCCCCCAAGGCCGTGGTCAACTACCCCGTCACCCTCTACGGCAAGAGCTTTAACCTGGCCGACGAGGGTCTGGATCTGAACCACATCCAGGTGGGCGATCAGGGCGAGCAGGTGCGGCAGCTGCTGCCCTGCATGCGGGCCTGCACCTGGCTGGATATGGACAGCTGCGGCGTGGACAACGAGCACATGGCTGTGATCCGGGACGAAAACCCCAATGTGGAGGTCATCTGGCGCGTCAACTTCGGCACCAACTACTCCGTGCGCACCAACGTGACCAAGATCCTGGCCTCCATGCCCTCCAAGGGCGGCACCCTCTATGACGATGTGGGCGAGCAGCTGCAGTACTGCACCAAGGTGCGCTACCTGGATCTGGGGCACAACGAACATATCACGAACTTCGAATTTGTCCGCAACATGCCCGATCTGGAGATCTGCGTCATCTCCATGACCGGCATTCAGGATCTCTCCCCCTTCGCCTCCTGCCAGAATCTGATCTACCTGGAGGCGGGCAACACCAAAATCAACGACGTGAGCCCCCTGGCTCAGTGCCCCAAGCTGCGGCACCTGAACATCGGCACCAACATCAACATCACCGACATCAGCCCCCTCTACGACCTGGAGCTGAAGCGTCTGTGGATCGGCAGCTATACGCCGGTGCCCCGGGAGCAGGTGGAGGAGATGCAGAGCCGGCACCCGAACTGCATCATCAACACCAGCGCTCCCTCCGGTCTGGAGCGGGACGCCAAGGGCAGCCCTCTGAACGAGGGTTACATCCTGGGCTGGAAGAACTACCAGAATTACCTGACGGCGGACTGGAACTACTACTCCGCCCACGGCGCCTTCCCCGCCCAGCGCCCCATCGGCTGGTACAAGGTCATTTTCAAGGCCTTTGAGTACAACAAGGCCACCGGCGCCTACGCCTTTTCCTGGAACGATCCTATGTACGAGAAGCACGGCGCCGGCGTGAAGCCCGTGAACACCTTTGTGCTGGACACCTCCTTCCTGATGGAGGACTGGGAAGATCCCGGCTCCATCGTTCCCGACGTGCTCAGCGACCCTCCCGGCGAGATCCTGTACGAATCGGAGCACTGAGCGGCGGAGGCATATCATGGGGAAAAAACTGCTGTGCCCCCTGCTGCTCTGCCTGAGCCTGCTGCTGGGCGCCTGTTCGCTGGTACCCGTGCCTTCCGCCGGGGACGGCGCGCCCGACCCGGCTGCGGCGCCCATCACGGAGGAAACGATCGCCTCCGCCCCGGAGGCCACGCCGACGCCGGAGCAGCCCCCGGTGCGCTTTGCGGCGGGGGAGGTTCCCGCCGACACCCGGGAGCTCACGCTGGTGCTCCAGCCGGGTGAGACCGCGCTGCTGGAGGAGCTTAAGGAGCTGCAATTTCTGGACGCCTCGGGCAGCGAATGCTATGAAGAGCTCTGCGCCTGGGGGAAAGCCCACCCGGAGCTGGAGCTGCGCTACACCGTCCCCCTGCCCGGGCTGGGGCCTGTGGAGAGCGGGACGGAGCGTCTGGATCTGACGGCGCTTTCCCGGGAGGAGATCCTGGCCGGGGCGGAGCTGCTGCCCTGCCTGCCCGCCCTGCGGGAGCTGGCGCTGCCCGGCGGGGAGGAAGGCCTTTTGCTGGAGGACGCCCTCGCCATCGCCCGCTCCCTGCCGGACACGGTGATCGCCTATCCCTTCAGCCTCTACGGCAAGGACGTGGATCTTTCCGATCCGGAGCTGGTGCTCTTCCACACCCCGGTGGACGACCAGGGCGAGCAGGTGCGGCAGGTGCTGCCCTGCATGCACGCCTGCACCTGGGTGGATATGGACAGCTGCGGCGTGGATAACCAGCACATGGCCGTGATCCGGGACGAGAACCCCACTGTGGAGGTCATCTGGCGGGTCTGGTTCGGGGACAACTACTCGGTGCGCACCAACGTGACCAAGATCCTGGCCTCCATGCCCTCCAAGGGCGGCAACATCACCGACGACAACTGCGAAGGCCTCTACTACTGCACCAAGGTGCGCTATCTGGATCTGGGGCACAACCCCACGCTGAAGGACTTCGGCTTCATCGGCAACATGCCCGACCTGGAGATCGCCATCATCTCCATGGCGGCGGTGGACGACCTGACGCCCTTTGCGTCCTGTCCCCATCTGCGCTATCTGGAGATGGGCAACACCAAGGTTTCGGATCTGCGCCCCCTGTCCGCCTGCCTGGAGCTGAGTCATCTGAACATCGGCACCAATATCGCCATCACCGACATCAGCCCCCTGTATCAAACGGATCTCAAGCGGCTCTGGATCGGCAGCTACACCCCCATCCCCGAGGAGCAGGTTGCCCGGATGCAGGAGCTGCACCCCAAATGCGTCATCAACACCAGCGTCCCCTCCGGCTTCATGAATGTGGACGGCTACCCCAACGAGGGCTACACCATCGGCTGGAAGACCCTGCAGCCGCCCCTGAAGGAATGGGACATCTCCCATCCCATCGGCTGGTTCAAGCTGGTCTACAAGTGCTTCGGCTACTACCGGGGCGAGCAGGCCTACGCCTTCTCCTGGAACGACCCCAAATACTGGGGCAGCGACCCCACGGTGAAGCCCGTCAACGTGGCGGTGTGGGACACCTCCTTCCTGATGGAGGACTGGGAGGATCCCCATTCTGACGTGACCGAGGAGCTGGACACGCCCCCCGGCGTGATCCTCTATGAATTTGAACACTGATACATGACCCGGGTGAACGCGCCCGTCTTTCTATCCTTTGGAGGCAAATTATGCAGAAAAAACAGATTCTTGTCCGCGGGCTCTGCCTGCTGCTGCTCCTGTGCGTGCTGGCCGGCTGCAGCCCCATGCCCGCTCCCAGCACCAGTCAGAGCCCCAAGCCCGAGCCCGTGGTGGCCCCCGGCGCGCCGGAGGACAGCGCCCCCGCCGGTGAGAATGCCGGCGATTTACAGCCGGGCGAAGCCCCCGCTGCGGAGGGAGAGGCCGCCGGCACGGAGACGGAAACCGGCTCCTTTGCACCCGTCCCCGAGCTCATCCAGCTCAGCGGCGGGGTGTTTCCCGCCGACCAGGAGGAGCTGACCGTGGTGCTCACCGCGGAGGACGTGGCCTCCCTGCCCCGCTTCCACGCGCTGAAGACGGCGGACTTCCGGGGCAGCGACTGCCAGGAGGCGCTGACCGCCTGGGCGCTGGAGCATCCGGAGGTCTCGGTGCGCTGCGAGGTGCGCCTTGCCGACGGCACCCTGCTGCCGGCGGACACCCGGGAGCTGGATCTGACGGAGGCGCCCACGGCGGAGAATCTCCTGCCCCTGGTGCTGCTGCCGGAGCTGGAGACGGTGGAGCTGGGCTCCTGCGCGGACGCGGCGGAGAGCGATTTAGACTGGGACGCTCTGGCTACCGCGGTGGCCGCCTGCCCCCAGGCGCAGTTTCACTACGCCTTCAAGCTCTACGGCAAGTCCTTTGACCTGCAGAGCACCGAGATGGATCTCAACCACATCACCATGACCGACGAGGGCGCCCTGGTCAAGAAGGTAGCCCTCTGCATGCCGCAGCTGACGCTGCTGGACATGGACTTCTGCGAAGTCTCGGACGAGGCCATGGCGGACATCCGGGACTCCCTGCCCAACACCGAGGTCGTCTGGCGCATCTGGTTCGGCAACGGCCGGCGCAACGGCTACTCTGTGCGCACCAATGTGACGAAGATCCTGGCCTCCAACCCGGACAAGGCCGGGGAGCTGACGCCGGAGAACACCCGCTCCCTCCAGTACTGCACCAAGGTGAAGTACCTGGATCTGGGGCACAACGACCAGCTGACCGACATCTCCTTCGTGCGCTACATGCCGGATCTGGAGGTGGCGGTGCTGGCCATGGGCGGCTTCAGCGATCTGAGCCCCCTGGCGGACTGCCCCAAGCTGGAGTATCTGGAGATCCAGACCTCTGCGGCCAGCGACCTGCGCCCCCTGGCGGGTCTCACCAACCTGCGGCACCTGAACATCGGCTACATCTTCAGTCTGACGGACATCACCCCGCTCTACAATCTGACCGAGCTGGAGCGGCTCTGGATCGGCGCCTATGACCCGGTATCCCGGGATCAGATCGAGGAGATGCAGCGCCGCGCCCCCAACTGCGAGATCGACTACACCACCACCGACCCCACCGGCGGCAACTGGCGCTATGTGGGCACCGACCCCCAGGGTCACGGCATCCTGCATCCCCGCTACGCCCTGCTGCATGAGCAGTTTGAGTACGGCCGCGCGCCCTACTGCTACTCCTACCTCTCCAACGACCCGCTGTATTATCCCCACGGCTGATTTATAACGCCGCCCCGTCTGTTGTACCGACGGGGAGGCGTTTTTACATCCGCACCCGGGCAAATAATACGAGAGCGGCGGGGCAAGAGCTGGAAATTTTGTGCAATCCAAGGGCTTGCGCGCACTGCCGCGGACAGGGTATAATAACGGCGAAATCTATAGATTCAGGGGGTACATGCTATGGCAAACAACATTCGTCCCGAAACCATGGAGCGCATCACCACACCGGCGCTGGCGCGCGCCTTTATCGACGAGCAGCTTGCCGCCCTGCGGGCGCAGATCGGCGAGAAGAAGGTCCTGCTGGCGCTCTCCGGCGGCGTGGATTCCTCTGTCGTCGCGGCGCTGCTCATCAAGGCCGTGGGCAAGCAGCTCACCTGCGTGCACGTGAACCACGGTCTGCTGCGCAAGGGCGAGCCGGAGCAGGTCATCCGGGTCTTCCGGGACGAGATGGACGCAAATCTCATCTATGTGGACGCGGTGGATCGCTTCCTGGACAAGCTGGCGGGCGTGGCCGAGCCGGAGCAGAAGCGCAAGATCATCGGCGCCGAGTTCATCCGTGTCTTTGAGGAAGAGGCCCGCAAGCTGGACGGCATCGAGTTTTTAGCCCAGGGCACCATTTACCCCGACATTCTGGAGAGTGGCCCGGTGAAGGCGCACCACAACGTGGGCGGTCTGCCGGAGGATCTGCAGTTTGAGCTGGTGGAGCCGCTGAAGTTCCTGTACAAGGACGAGGTGCGCGTGGTGGGCCATGAGCTGGGTCTGCCCGACAACATGGTGTACCGGCAGCCCTTCCCCGGCCCCGGCCTGGGCGTGCGCTGCGTGGGCGCCATCACCCGGGATCGGCTGGAGGCCGTGCGGGAATCCGACGCCATCCTCCGCGAAGAGTTTGCCAAAAACGGCCTGGCGGGCAAGGTCTGGCAGTACTTCACCATCGTGCCCGATTTCAAGTCCACCGGCATCAAGGACGGCCTGCGCACCTATGACTGGCCCGTGGTCATCCGCGCCGTCAACACCCGGGACGCTGTCACCGCCACGGTGGAGGATATCCCCTTCGCCCTGCTGCAGCACATCACCCAGCGCATCACCGCCGAGGTCAAGGGCGTCAACCGCGTGCTCTACGACCTGACCCCCAAGCCCACCGGAACGATCGAGTGGGAATAATGCACATTTTATCTTGAAATGTGTCGAGTTATCCTGAATAGCTTTAAGCAGCAGACATTCTTCGGAGTGCCTGCTGTATTTATGTTATCAGTGCTGATAACAATTTGATAACATTATATTGTGTTGCGAAATGTGCATAGGATCATGATAGACGGCTGCTCTATTATTTCTTTTATCCGCAAAGCATGAAAATCTTACTGCCAGTAGGAAAAATAAAATCCGATTGATACGACTGGTCCGTTCAATTTCCGGTTCCGATGCTGTATAATCATCTACAGAAGTACAAAGGAGGCGGGCAAATGAAGATGATGCTGGCGGAAAACATCCGCGCCTTCCGCAAGGAACGGTCGCTGACCCAGGAGCAGCTTTCCGAAGCGTTAGGGGTGACGGCCGGCGCGGTATATAAGTGGGAGGCGAAACTGTCGATCCCGGAGCTGGAGCTGATCATTCAGATGGCTGACTTTTTCGATACCTCGGTGGACGTACTGCTGGGCTATGAGGTCAAGGATAACCGTCTGGAAGCGACGGTGAAGCGATTGCAGGAATACCGCCGCAGCAAGGATTGGGAGGGGCTTGCGGAGGCGGAGAAGGCGCTCAAGAAGTATCCGCACTCCTTTCAGATTGTCACTGAGAGCGCCGCACTGTACCGTGCGTTTGGTTTTGAGAGCGGGGACAAGGCCCTGTTTCGCCGCGCACTGGAGCTTCTGGAGCAATCCCGTCTGCTGCTGAGCCAAAACGAAGATCCCCAGATCAGTGAGCAGACGATCTACGGGAGGATCGCGCAAACGTATCTGGGGCTGGATGAAACGGACAAGGCCATAGATCTTTGGAAGGCCCATAATGCAGACGGAGTATACAGCCCCCGGATCGGTCATATTCTGGCCCAAAGCGATCACATTGAGGAGGCGGTGCCGTTTCTGTCAGAGGCCCTGACGAAGCTCCTCTCCGATCTGATCAGCACGATCATCGGCTATATGAACGTGTACCTGAAACGCGGTGATCATGCTTCCTGCCAGGCGATCCTGAGCTGGGGGATCGGGCTCCTGCTGGGGCTGCGGAAAGCGGACAAGCCAAACTACTTCGACAAAGTCAGCGCTGTTTTTCTCGCCGCTCTTGCCGCCTCGCAGTTCCTGTCTGGGCAGGGTGACGAGGCGCGCGATTCCTTGATCAAAGCCAAAGAGCTTGCCGCGTTCTTTGACGCTTCTCCCAGCTATGATGAACGCGACATCCGCTTTGTGGGCCGCATTGAAGGCGCCAGCGCCCACGATGACCTGGGGGCGACAGCCATGGACGGTGTCCGCAACGCGGTAAGCCAATTTGAGAACGAGGAGTTTGCCGCTCTTTGGAGCGCGGTGACCGAAGAATGATCATCGTGCAACGCTGCATGCTTCCGAATAACAGAATATGAAAAAGGAGACTTACAAATGGAAGACGAGAAGAAAACTGTTGTGAAAAAAACCGTAAAATCCGGCATTTCCTTTGGCAGCGCTCTGGCCATGGTCATCAGCTATACCGCATGGCATTCCATCGGCTGGGCCATTTTCCACGGACTTCTCAGCTGGGTCTACGTGCTGTACTACATCATCCGCTACTGATGAACCATACAGGAGGGATATCCGATGACCAAAAAAGAAAGCAAGTCGCTGCGCCGCCCTTTTCTCAAAGAACTGTTTCGGAATAACAAATTCAATCTGGCGATGACTGTGCTGGCGGCGGTGTTCGGTGCCGCGGCGGAACTGGTGATCTCCTGGCTCATCAAGGAGGTTGCCGACCTGATCTCCGGAGAATGCCCCTACGGTTTCAGCACGCTCCTGATCATCGCGGGAGGCGCGTTTGCGCTGTTTGGACTGGGATGGATCCTGGACAGGACATTCCTCTCTGCGTTCCGCGCAAAGGCGATGAAGCAGTATCGGGAATATGTTTTTGACCGGCTTCTGGAAAAAGGCATTCAGGCCTTTTCCGGCGAAAACAGCTCGCTCTATATCTCCGCGCTCTCCAACGACGTGAACACCATCGAAACCGACTTTATCGGGCGGCTGCAGAGCACGATACAGGTCGGCATCACCTTTGCCGGCGCGCTGGGGCTGATGCTGTGGTGCAGCCCGCTGCTGACGCTGATCGCCATCGGTTTCTCCCTGCTGCCCATCATCGTCTCCGTGGTTTTGGGGAACAAGGCGGCAATCGCGGAAAAGAACGTTTCCGATCAAAAAGAGAGCTATACCGGCATGCTGAAGGACGCACTCATGGGCTTCTCTGTGATCAAGAGCTTTAAGGCGGAGAAAAGCATTGCCAAATTGCATGCTCACAGCAACGCTGCCGTAGCGGAGGCCTCGAAAAAGCGCACGAAGGTAAACGTACTGGTAAGCTATTCCTCAGGCATTGCCGGAGCGATCCTGCAGTTCGGCGTGTTCTTTGTGGCCGCCGCACTGGCACTCTCCGGCAAGGGTATCACGGCAGGTACCGCCATTGTGTTTGTTCAGCTGCTGAACTACGTGCTGGGGCCCATCCAGACGTTCCCGACGTTTTTCGCCGGCATGATGTCCGCCTACGGCCTGATCGACAAGCTGGCACAGGCACTGAACAAAAATGTGTCCGAAGAGGGCGAGCAGATCCCGCCGCAGCTCACCCGGGGGATCTCGGTCAAGGATCTTGCATTTTCCTATGAAGAAGGAAAGCCTGTTCTGTGTGACGTGGACATGGAACTGCGCGCCGGCGGCTGTTACGCGCTGGTGGGCGGCTCAGGCAGCGGCAAGTCGACGATTCTGAACCTCTTGATGGCGTCCTCGAAGGCCTATCAGGGCGAGATCCTCTATGACGGGAAAGAACTCAAAACCGTTTCCGCCAGCTCGCTCTACGACCTTGTGTCCATCATTCAGCAGAACGTGTTCGTCTTTAACAGCACCATTCGCGACAACATCACCATGTTCTCCGAATTCCCGGAGGAAGAGATCGACCGCGCCGTGCGGCTGTCCGGGCTCTCCAAGCTCATGGACGAAAAGGGCGCGGACTATCTCTGCGGGGAGAACGGCTCCGGCCTCTCCGGCGGCGAGCGGCAGCGGATTTCCATTGCCCGGGCGTTGCTGCGCAAGACGCCTGTACTCTTCGTGGATGAGGCTACGGCCGCCCTGGATGCCGAAACCTCCTTCGAGGTGCTGGACGCTATTCTGAAGCTGGACGGCTACACCCGCGTCATCGTTACCCACGATCTGGACGAGAACATCCTGTGCCGCTGTACCGGTCTGTTCACGCTGAAAAACGGTACGGTTTCGGAACAGGGGACCTTTGACGAGCTCATGGCACAGAAAGGTTACTTCTATTCGCTGTTTACCGTCTCTCAGAGATAAGCTGATCCCATAAGTCTTTTTTTGCACTGTTATCCCAGGGCATCTTGAAATTGGCAGGTATTTTGGTATGATAAAGGCGTGGTTTTCAGGAAGAGAACAGACCGGACTACTATAGATGCGGAATACATGAATCTTTGTTATAATCTGATAAAATGCATTGATGGATAACAGTACGGATGAATTTTTAAGAAGAAAGAAGAATTATCCCATGAACAAAAAACTGACAGTAGCTTTTATCGGATGCGGCAGTTTTGCGCGGATGTTTGTACCGTTGTTCCAGAAACATCCGCTGTGCGGGAAGGTTTACGTATGTGACCTGATTCCCGAGCGTGCCGAGGAGTATAACCGCCTGTTCGGCACGGAGATTATCGGCAGCTTTGAAGAAGCCATCGGGCGGGATGATATTACGGCTGTGGCGATTTTCACCCAGCGCCATCTTCACGGGAACCTGGTCAAGGCTGCATTAAGAGCAGGCAAGGATGTGTATTCGGCGGTTCCGATGGGCATCAGCGTCGATGAGTGCCGCGAGATCATCGAGGCTGTCCGGGAAACGGGCAGGACTTATATGATGGGCGAAACCGGTATTTATTATCCCAGTTCTATGTTCTGCAAGGAGAAATACGAAGCGGGTGAATTCGGCAGATTCGTGTACGCAGAGGCGCAG
>JAEEGG010014200.1_pt1 | contig 16894 bp, 7 predicted proteins | sample 9134161 | NCBI WGS metagenome assembly JAEEGG01 (sample SAMN16246543, study PRJNA631951) | gut metagenome | biome: gut microbiome; feature: rumen; material: CR-attached | host: Bos | place: Iran: Karaj | collected 2018-10 | reverse complement strand
TGATGAAGGCGATTTCCTTGGAGTCTACCGGGTGCATCTTACCGTCGTAAACATAGACGCGGATGTCACGTGCGTAGGAACCGGTGAGAGGGCCTTCCTCCATCTTGCTCTTGATACCCTTGAGGATAGCGGGCATGAAGGAGAGGTCGATGGAACCACCAACCACGCAGTTGTAGAATTCCAGCTTGCCACCCCACTCAAGGTCAGTGATGTCCTGGCTCTTGAAGTTGAAGATGACATCCTTGCCGTCGATCTTGAAGTTCTTGGGAGCTTCCTGACCCTCAACGTAAGGGCATACCAGCAGATGTACCTCACCGAACTGGCCGGCGCCGCCGGACTGCTTCTTGTGACGATACTGTGCGGTTGCAATCTTGGTGATGGTCTCACGGTAGGGAACCTTGGGAGCGTAGAGCTCGATGTTCTGCTTGAACTCGTTGTTCACTCTCCACTTCACATAGTTGATGTGCTGCTCTCCCATACCGGAAAGGATGGTCTGGCGGAGTTCCTTGGAGTACTCTACGGTGATGGTGGGATCCTGTGCCGCAATCTTGTTGAGGGCGTCGCCAACCTTGGCTTCGTCGTTCTTGTCAACTGCCTTGACGGCGGTGCGGTACTTGGCATCCGGGAATACCATGTGCTTGATGGCGTCTACACCGTTCTGGGCAAGGGTGACGTCCGTCTTACCGGCCTTGAGCTTCATGACGCAGCCGATGTCGCCGGCGCTGATGGAGGAAACCTTTTCCTTCTTGGCTCCTGCTACGGCGTAGATGGCGCTGAGGCGCTCTCCGTTGCCGGTTTCAGGGTTCACAAGGTCTGCACCTTCGTTGAGGGTGCCGCTCATAACCTTGAAGTAGGAAACGTCACCGAGGTGCTGCTCTACGCTGGTCTTGAAGATGAACAGGGCGGTAGGGCCGGCGGGGTCGCACTTGAGGGTGCCGCCTTCCACGGTGGGTTCTTCCTTGCCTTCCGGTGAAGGAACCACGTTCACGATGAACTCCATGAGGCGCTTTACGCCAACGTTCTCCTTTGCTGCGGTGCAGAATACGGGGATGGTTTCTCCCTTTACCAGACCGGCACGGAGACCTTCACGGATTTCATCGGTGGTGAGCTCCATGGTCTCGAAGAACTTCTCCATGAGTTCGTCGGAGCCTTCTGCAGCCTTTTCCATGAGTTCTGCGCGGAGTTCTTCGGCCTCGTCTGCGTATGCGGTGGGGATTTCAAGCTCCTCATTCTTCTTGTTGTAGAACTTCATGGTTATGACATCCACAAAGCCTTCCAGGCCAACACCGGGGTTCACAGGGAACTGGCAGATTACAGCCTTCTTGCCGAACTCTTCTGCGATGGCGTTACGCACGCCGTCCCAGTTTGCCTTGTCGTGGTCCAGCTGGTTCACGGCGATGATCATGGGAACGCTGTACTGGTCTGCATAGCGGGCGAAAAGGGTGGTGCCCACCTCGATGCCGGCAGTGCCGTTCATAACCATCACGGCAGCCTCGACCACCTTGAAAGCGGAGAGAGCGCCGCCGGAGAAATCGTCAGAACCGGGGGCGTCGATGAAGTTGATCTTGCAGCCGCCGAACTCTGCGTACAGAGGGGTTGCGTTGATGGACTTCTGGTTGGTCTGCTCGAATTCGGTGTTGTCAGAAACGGTGTTCTTGTCTTCTACGGTACCGCGGCGGTCGATAACCTTGCCCTCGAAAAGCATAGCCTCGGAGAGGGTGGTCTTACCGCTGCGGGGAGCACCAATCAAGACAACATTGCGGATGTTTTTGGTTGTGTAAGTTTTCATTGTAAATTATTGTGTTTTTGCGATTATATGCGTAAGTCCGCAAATATAGTGATTTTTCGGGGAATTACAATGAATTAGCCTAGGGCTATCCACCAAAAACACCAACTTGTCCACCAAAAACGCCAAATCCGTGGACAAACCCGGCAAAACACCAACTTGTCCACCAAAAACGCCATTTTGGTGGATGAGATCCCCGATCGGGTCGGGGATGACGGGGAAAGGACGGAGGAGAGGGGTGGTTACATGCCCATATCCTTCAGGATAACGTCGAAGGCGGGGGTAAGAACCGTGCCGTGGTCCGTGCCCGGGAACTCGTAGATGGGAATCTCCGGATTGCCGATACCTTCAAGGACGGATTTAAGATAGAGGTTCTCCTCGTAGCGGGCCATCATTTCACGGGAGCGCTCGCCGGTGAAAAGAATGAGCCGGGTGCCAAGTTTACGCACGTTCCCGAGCGGAGCCATGCAGTCCACTACTGGCGTCGTGAACGATATCCCTCTTTCCGAGCGGATGGAGAAGTGGGTGGCGGTCTGACCGCTTATGGGGTAATAGGCCGCAACTGCATCTGCGTCAATTCCTTCCGCGGCAAGCCACTGCTTGTCAAGGGCAAGCATGAGGGTCTGGTAGCCGCCCGCGGAATGGCCGGAGACGTATATTTTCGACGGGTCTCCGCCATACTCCGCTATATGCTTGAACACCCAGGCCACGGCCGTGGCGGCGTCCTGCACGGCGGCAGGGCTCTTGGCCATGGGCGACAGGCGGTAATTGACTGCAACAACGGCAATACCCTTTTTCATGAGCTGCTCCGGGAAGTACTTGCTGCCTTCCGTAAGGCCGCCTCCATGGAACCACACAAGGGTCTTGAAAGGTTTCCGCGTCTTGGGATAATATATATCCAGCTTGCAGCGCTCCTGGCGGTACTGTGCGGCGGTCTGCGGTTTCAGGGGCGTGCTTATATCGGACACCTTGAACGGCTGGTCAACGGCAAGGTCTGCGGCTTTGCGGCATACACTGGCAACCTTCTGGTCCACCTTTTCCGGCTTCCAGGGATTGTCCGTGGCCCGGAGGCCGGTAAGGGCGGCGAACCAGGTGCAGGCGGCGGTGTATCGGCCATAAGAGAAATCCAGATGGAAGCCGTCGCGGTTCATGGTGTCGCCAAGGAAAGATGTCCTGGCATTCTGGATGGCGGTTCCGCTGGGCACCACAATGCTTATCTCCGGATGGTCCTTCACGGCCTCACGGACGGCGTTCATGATGAAATTGTACATGTTCATCTGGTCCTTTCCGTACATGGGGAAGGCGCCGTGGTCGGAGTCTTTGGAATAGGCCCAGGTCTGGTGGAAAATGAACTGCGGCGAGCAGAAACCCTTTACGTACTTGATAAGCTCCGTCAGGTAGGGATCGTACGTGGCGTAAAAGCCGGAAACGCCGCTGGCCTGCTGCAGGCTCACGTAGGTCCATTTTTCCTCCCGGAGGGCGTCGGAGATGCGTACTCCCCAGCGCTCGGCGGTCTTGCCGTCCACCACCTTGCGGTAGCGGTACTCTGGGGCATCGGCCACAATATTGTTGTAGTGCCTTTCCAGGGTGCATCCGCCAATGTAGAGGTTGGCCACAACGGCAGGGATTCCGGCGGCGTCAAGGAGCTCCCAGAGGTTATTCTCGATGGCGTCCTCGGAGAAGGAATTGCCTATGGCCAGAATCTTCAGGGTGTCCGGCGCATGGAGGTAGCTTATATCCCTGACGGTCCTATAAGTCTGGGCGTTGAGGCCGATTGCGCATGCGGCCGCAAGAAGGGTCAGCGTGAGTCTTTTCATGTTACGATATGTTTAGAGCGGCCAGTCGTCGGTGCGGAAAGGAGGCACGGGAAGGCCGTAGGTGGTCTGTAAATTGGCGCCCATATAGTTACGGAAGGCATAGCGGACGGCAACGGGGTTGGGAACATCGTCACACTTTACGAAGACCGTCTGTCCGTCCCAGTCCACCTCTGCCTTGGCAAGGTGGAAAACCTTGTCGCTGCCGGCAAGTTCAAACCCCACGATATCCCGTGCGGTTATGGACATGAGGTTGGACCAGACATTGGAGAAGGTTATCCGTACCCGGCCGTCGTCCAGATAGTCGATGGTCTGCGGCTCCGGATAATCCACCGGCATGCCGGCATTCTCCCCATAGGCAGAGGTATAGGCCCTCATGAACATCATGTCCGCCACCTCGCGCTTTCTGGACGGATGGATGGTGCCCTCGTCACCAAGGGTTTCAAGGCATACGGCATAGGCGTTAGGCGTGGTTTTCATGGCGCTGATCTGGGTGCGCACAAACTGCGGACGCCAGCGGCCGTTGGAGTCCCCGTGGCTGTACGGGGCAAGGAGAGCATAGATGAAAGGCATGTCTCCGCGGCCCCACTCGTCACGCCATAGCTTGACCATTGCGGTCTGCAGCTTGTCGTAGCACCCCTGGCCTATGTTGGCGCAGCCCTGATACCACAGGAAACCCTTTGCGCCATAGCCGGCAATGGGTTTCATGCGGCCGTTCCAGATGAGTTCCGGATTCCTGGGCCATTCGGGGTGTTCCTCCAGGGCATCTATCTCCGCCAGCTCCTGTGCCGATATTCCTGAACCCTCTATGGCCTCCCTGGTCATCCAGGGCTCTATGCGGCTGCCTCCCCAGGCGTTGACTATGATGCCCACGGGCACGCCAAGCGCCTTTGTGAGCCTCCTGGCAAAGAAATAACCCACAGCGGATACACCGGCCGTCACACCCGGGCTGGAGTACTTCCACTGGGCGTCAACATCGTCCTGAGGCTCTGTGCAGCAAGGGGTGGTAATCTTGAAAACACGTATGGCCGATGCGGTTTCCGGGGCGTCCAGTATGGCGTCACGGGAACCCTCAACCTGCTGGAAGCCGTAGCCGCCAACGGGCATGTCCATGTTGGACTGGCCGCTGCACACCCATACCTCGCCAAGCATCACATCTTCCATTGCAAGGGCCTCTTTGCCGCAGCTTATACGGATTACATAAGGGCCGCCGGCCTTGCCGGTTTCCAGATTGAACCTCCAGGTGCCGTCATCGGCAACCGTGGTCTTGAGGCTCCGGAAGTTCCAGGAAGCGTTCAGATAAACCGTTTTTCCGGGTTCTCCCCAGCCCCAGACGGGCACGGTGCTCTCGCGCTGGAGCACGGCGTGGTCGGAGAAAATGTGGGGGAGACGGAGGTGCTGGGCGTACACTGATGCCGTCAGAAGCAATGCGGAAACAATGAGTAGCGCTCTTTTCATTCTATTTTACGGTTATGTTTTCTGCCATTTTGTACATGTTAGGGAGGTCTTCGCAGAAGAAGGTGTCCGAGCGCCCGTACATCTCCAGGAAACTGTTCACGGACACATGTCCGGGGAACACGGAGAAGAAGTGGGAACCGGACTCAAGAGGGTCGTACTTGTTGCGCCAGGTAACCAGGAGGCTCATCTTGCGCCCGCTCATGGGTGCGGCAATGTTCTCTATCCAGTAATTATCGTTCTTGAAGCCTTCTACGCCGGTTTCAGTTACCCCTGCGGGCTTTTTCTTGTCCCCGGAGAGCTTTGACAGGACCTTTAGGTTGTTCACGAAGACGTTGTTGTTGATGCCCTGGTAGCAGTCCATGCCGATGAAGTCAACATAACCGTCTCCCGGCCAACGCTCAAGGAATTCGTCCTCAACCTTCGGGGAGTCCATCTGGGGCGATATCGCATATATGAAATTATGCACGCCGGCGGCCTTCATATATTCTACGAAATACTGCCAGAGCGCCACAAACTGCTTTTCGGTGGTGCAGCGTTTGCTCCACCAGCTCCAGGTCTGGTTGTGCTCATGGAAGGGGCGCATTATTACGGGGATGGTCTTTTCGTCGCTGCCTTTAAGGCCTTTGGCCATGGCAGCAAGGCGGTCCAGCCAGATGTTGAACTTTAGCTGGGTGTCGCTTCCCGTTTTGAGGATTTCCTCGGCCACCTTGTCGCTGGAGTTGTCCCAGGCGTCTCCGCCGGTAAGGGGATTGTTAAGGTGCATGCAGGCAATGATTACCATGCCCCTGTCATAGGCCTCTTTCATGCATTTTAAGCGGAGGGCATTGTCCGATGCGCTGGTCTCCACCCTGTCGTCCATGAACGTGGAAAAGTCCAGGCTGTAGACGCCGGGATAGTCCCCGCATACGGCCTTGGTGTCCGACCCGCCGTCGGTTCCGTACCATTTGCGGCCGTACATGAGGTCGTCGTGGTGGCCAAACATCCAGCCCTTTTCCCTGAGCGCCCAGAGGTTGGAATAGAGGGCTTTTGTCTCTGTAGTTGCGGCGGGGTCGGCAAGGGTAAGGGTTACGGGGCCGGAGGGAGGGGGGGCATTTCCGCCATCGTCCGGCTTTTTGCATCCGCACAGGAGGGGAAGGACCAGCAGTCCTGCTATTATAAGTGTCTTCTTCATTCTACAGTAATGTTTTCCGCCATTTTATACATGTCCGGAATATCCTGGCAGAAATAGGTGTCCGGACGGGCATACATCTCCCTGAAAGACTCTTCCGAGGGGTGCCCGGGATATACGGAGTAATAGACGTTGTCCAGTTCCAGGGGGTCGTATTTATTGCTCCATGTGACCAGCATGCTCATCTTGCGTCCGGCCATGGGAGCGGCAATGTTCTCTATCCAGTAATTATCGTTCCTGAAGCCCTTGACGCCTATTTCAGTGACACCGGCGGGCTTTATCTTTTCCTCTGAGACCTTTTTAAGGAGCTTCAGGTTATTGAGGAAAACGTTGTTGTTTATACCCTGGTAGCAGTCCATGCCCATGAAGTCCACATAATCGTCCCCTGGCCAGCGGAAGAGGAAATCACCCTCTGTCTGCTGACCGTTCATTGCAGGAGATATGGCGTAAATGAAAGTATGTACGCCGCGCGCCTTCATGCCGTCTACCAGATAGCGCCACAGGGCCACGTACTCCCCAGCCGTGGTGCAGGTGTTTCCCCACCAGCTCCACTCATGGCCGTGCTCGTGGAAGGGCCGGAGGATAACGGGAATCTGCACTCCGTCACTGCCCACAAGCTGCCCTGCAAGGGCTGCAAGGTTATCCAGCCACTGGTTGAAGAGGAGGTTGGTGTCACTGCCTTCCGTAAGGATTTCCGCCGCCACTCTGTCGCTGGAATTGTCCCAGGAATCCCCTCCCGTGAGAGGGTTGTTGAGGTGCATGCAGGCCATGATTACCATTCCGCGGTCGTAAGCCTCCTTGATGGTTCGGAGCTTGTCCGGGTTCTCCGCGGTGCTCTGAAGCGCCACCTTCCGGCCGTCCATGAACGACGCCACGTCCACGGCATATACGGCGGGATAGTCCCCGCAGACCGCCCTGGTGTCCGATTCGCCCTCCGTGTACTGCCATTTGCGGCCGTTCAGGAGGTCGTTCTGATGGCCGAACATCCAGCCTTTCTCCCTTATAGCCCAAAGATTTGAGTATAAGGCCTTTGTGGCCGGAGTGGCGTCAGGGTCCGCAAGGCGGAGGACAACCGGTCCGTCTTCCCTTTCTTCTCCCGCAGGCTTGTCCCCCCTGCAGGAAAAGCAGAGGGGGACAGCCGCAAGGATTATGAAAAGTGAGAGTCTCATCCTACTGTGCCTGTTTCTGGAATACCATTACGTACAGGAGGGGGCTGTGAACAAACCTGTCATAGTCTGTCCATTCATAGCTTGTGTCCTGAGAAGGGGCTTCCGCAAGCTGAAGGGCCAGAGCAAAGCAGTCGCTGCTTATGACAAGCGCCGACTTCTCAAGCAACTCATAGCTTCCCTCAAGGAGCAGGAATGCGGTGTATGACTCCGTGTCGCTCTTCTTTACGGTCACAGTGCCGGCAGGGGAAAGGGCTGTGTCATTGGGGTTGTAAGTATAGGTAGTCTGCTCGTGAGGAAGCCACCCGTACCACTGGCTGCAGTCTACGCTTACCGGGGCGCCGGCCTTGTTGCCGGTGTACAGGTAGTCCCAGTAGAGGCCGTCGGCTCCGGGTCCGTACAGGAGCGATCCGCTCAGGCTTCCGGCTTCAGACGGAGTTATGGTAAGGAGGTTGTCCATTTCATAATTGCAGTAGCTCCAGGTCTTGTCCCCATTGCAGCCGTTCCAGCTCCAGGGCTTGGACGCAGCCTGGTCTTTTGTAATCTTTCCCTCGGATCCGCCATAAACCCAGAGTTCCTTCACCTTCCAGTCTCCGGAAAGGTCAAAGGCCTCCGGATCGGGGTCCGGGTCCGGATCGGGGTCGGGGCCGATGGTGGTGTCGCCCTCGGTGCCTTCCGTCTTTGAGGCGGAGGGGATATCGTCCACCTTGTTTACCAGCACTGCAAACATCCTTGGACGCTTCACAAACTTGTCATAGTCCGTGTAGATGTTGGTCCAGTCGTCAACGCCGGAGAGGTTGAACTGGAAGGCCTGGGTGTCAAGGACAATCTCGTAGTGGTAGGTCTTGCCCTGGTCGTTGGTGAAGTCGAACCCATAAGTGTCCGGGGGCACCAGGCGGCCGGTGGTAACGTATCCGCGGGAATCGGTGAAGGAAATGGTTCCCTCCTTGTAGTCCCTCTTCCAGGTGCTCTCCCCAACGGGAATCTGGCGGTAGAACTTGTGGAGGTCTATATCGGTGGTTCCCTCCTTGTTCATCGCAGCCTTGAACATGCAGTTCCAGTGCTTGCCGTCAACGCCGCCGTAGTGGATGCACTTTCCGGTGGTGTTGCCGTCGGGCAGGATTTCGCCAAGAGTGAACTCAAGGTAGTCGTCATACTCCGCAGCCGGGCCAAAACCCTCGTCGACATACCAGCACCAGGACTTGTTCTCCGGAGAGACAATTGCGCCGCCGCCCCACTCGGGGCCCGTTCCGCCCCATACCTTTGAGCTGGTTATGGAATACTTGCCGATGAGCGTTTCCGCGAAGGGTGTCATGTTTATGGTGTAAACCCTTGAAAGCCCGGTTTCCGACGTTACCTTGATGGTGGGGGCCGCGCCGGTAAAGTCCAGCGTTTCCCCGCGTTTTACGTCCGAAGTGGCCTTGAAGGAAAGATCCAGTTTTTCAACCGTCACCCTGGACATATCGGACACAAGGTCGGTTGCGAGCTGGAAAGATATGGTGCCCGTGGTGGCGTCGATGTCCTTCACCGTGGCCGTTCCGGCCTGTCCGGCGAACTTTATCTCAAGGATGCGGTGGTCGTTGTTCCAGCTGCCTTCCTCAACCGCCGCCCAGGGGTCTTTCTGACATGCGCCAAGAAGTGCCAGGGCGCCAATTGCTATGAATATATACCTGGTCTTCATTATTAGTCGGTTTTGATGTTAGGATTAAGGTCTGTCTCGATGGACGGGATAGGATAGAAGAGGACGTCTTCCTCGTTCATTCCCTGTTCTGCGGCGGCTGTAACCGTGTGCAGCTGGCCGGTACGGCGGAGGTCGTAGGTGATATTGCCCTCGAAGGCCAGCTCATACTGACGCTCCTTGATCACGGCTTTCCTGAAGTTGGCCACAGAAAGGCCGGGAGACAGGGGCGCAAGGCCCGCCCTGGCGCGGATGTGGTTCACCAGGTCATAGGCCTTGGTGGTGGGACCTGCGGCCTCAGCATAGATGAGCGCGGCGTCCGAATAGCGGAAGAGGTAAGGCTTGGTGGAAGTCTTGTCGCCGTTGAATCCGGGGTCGATGAACGTGCGGCAGAAAGGATAGGAGAGCTTGCCGTTTGCAACAGATGCAACCACCTCTCCTGCCGCATTATACACTTCCTTGCAGATGAGCCAGTCCTTACGCAGGTCGCCGGCTTCAAAGGAATTGTAGAAGTTTATGTTGGTCTGGTACTCGGACCAGCCGTCGTGAGAGGGAATCATCACGTCGGTGGCGCCCTGCTTCAGGTAGACAGTACCGCCGGAGATGTAGGGAATGTACATCTTGGAGATCTTGGAGTACTGTCCCTCCGTTTCTCCGGTGCGGTCCATGCTCATTATGAATATGTGCTCCGGGCCGTCCGGATAGTTCACATCGTAAATGTGCATGAGGTCGTCGTCAAAGTGATAGGTGGTCTGGGCGGGGTTGTCAACAACCTTGCCGGCGGCCTCGGCGGCCTTGGCATAGTAGTCGTCCACATCCAGGCTCATGTCCTTGTACTGCGGAACGCCATATTCCTTTGCCGATGCAAGGTAGAGATAGGTCTTTGCAAGGAAGCCCTCTGCGGCAGCCCTGTCCACACGGCCGGTTTCCGGCTTTGCATAGTAGGGAAGCAGCTCTGCGGCCTTCTTGAAGTCTTCTATGATATAGCCCCACATCTCGTCCAGGGAGGCGGGAAGGCCGGCCTGGGTGTCGTCCAGGGTCTGCACCACGTCAAGGTGGATGGGAACGCGGCCGAAGTTACGGGCCAGGTTGAAGTAGGAATATCCCCTCATGAAGTAGGCCTCACCGGTGAAACGGTTGCGGAGAGCCTCGTCGATGCTCATTCCGGGCACGTTCTTTATGACTGCGTTGGCGCGGTTGATGGTGATATAGGAATACTTGAAGAAGTTGCCCATGGTGACGTTGCTCCGGAAGTTGTTCTGGCTCCAGGAATCAAGGTCCTTGGTGGACTGGGTGGCGTCGCCCTTGGGGTTGAGCTCGTCGGTATTCATGCCGCCCAGGAATACTATGGCGCGGGAATACTCGATGTAGTTTATGGCGTCGTAGATATACATGGTGGCCGACTGCGCGTCCGCCTCCGTCTTGTAGTAGTTACGCTCCGAATAGAATCCGTACGGGTATTCATCCAGGGAACAGCCCGTGAACAGAATAGCTGCAAGTGCAAATGCCGATATCTTATTTTTCATGGCTGTACATATTAAAAGTTAACGTCAATTCCGAAGGTCCACTTCCTCAGGCGCGGGTAACCGCCGCTGTAAATGCCAAGGGCACTTACCTCGGGGTCATATCCCGTGAACTTGGTGAAAGTGTACAGGTTGTCTATGTTCAGGTAGAACCGGACGCTGTCCATAAACTTCACGTTCTTCCTCAGAGGAAGTGTATAGCCGATGGACACAGTTTGGATACGCACGAACGAGCCGTCCTCTATCCACCAGTCGGAGAACTTGGTCTGGCGGTCGTCGCGGAGGCGGGGATAATCGTTATTGGGATTGTCCTTGGTCCAGCGGAAAGGAATGTTGGAAGGCTGGCCGAAGCGCTGGGTGTTGATGACATCGTTGCCGAACACCCCGTTGAAGAAGATGCTGGCGTCCAGGTTCTTCCATGAGACGTCAAGAGCCAGGGACGCGAGGAAATCGGGATTGGGATCGCCAATTATGGTGCGGTCGCTCTCGTCCACCGTGCCGCTTCCGTCCACATCAACGTAGCGGAATTCACCTGGCTCGGCATCGTCACCGGTAAGGCCGGCGGTGAGACCGTCCTCGAGGCTCTGGACTATGCCGTCCACCTTGTAGCCGTAGAACACGTACATGGGCTGGTCTATTGCCAGGATGTTGGTGTAGCCGCGGAACTGGCCAAGGCTGTTGCCGTAGTATTCATACTGCATGCCGGTGTTGGGGTCCGTCATAAGGCCTGCCTGGATTGCGTTTCCAAGGCTCAGGACCTTGTTGCGGTTGTGGGTGAACACGGCAGTTGCGCCCACTTTCCAGTCCCTGTTGGAGAAGATGATTCCGTCCACCGTGGCTTCAATGCCGCGGTTCTGGATCTTGCCGTCGTTGACCCACATGCGGTCGTAACCGGAAGACGGGGCGATGTTGCGCTCGCGGAGAAGGTCGTCGGTAACCTTATTGTACCAGTCAACGGTGACGTTGAGGCGGTTTCCGAACATGCTCAAGTCTACACCCAGGTCCAGCTGGGCGGTGGTTTCCCACTTGAGGTTGGTGTTGGCGATACCGCTCCAGAGGGCGTAGATGCCGCCTTCACCGGTGGTACCGGACTTGTAGCCCGGGCCGATGGCCGTCTGCCAGGAGCCGTCGTAATAGTACTTGTGCTGGCCAAAACGGCTCAGGGTCTGGTAAGGTGAAATACCCTGGTTACCGGAAATACCGTACGACGCGCGGAACTTCAGGGCGTCCAGCTGCTCTATGCCCTTGAGGAAGCTCTCGTTGTGGGCGTTCCAGCTGAGTGCGCCGGAAGGGAACACCGCCCACTTGTTTCCGGAGCCGAACTTGGAGGAGCCGTCGGCACGGGAGGTGAAGGTTACCAGGTAGCGGTTGTCAAAGCCGTAGTTGAGGCGAAGGAGGCCCGATATGAGCTTGGACTCGGAGAGCCCGTTGGAGATGCGGTACAGCTCCGGGTTACCGGCCTGCAGGTTCTCGTTCCCCAGGGCCTCGTTCACGAAGTCCACACCGGTGAGGCTGGAGGAACGGGAACGGTAGTGCTCGTAGGAATAACCAGCCATGGCGGTGACGTGGTGCACCTTGCCAAGGACTTTGTCGTACGTGCCATACACATCGAAAGTGGAGTGGGTGTCCATCCAGTTCTCTATCTGGCCGTAGCCGTTGTTGAAGTTACCGGACTCGGAGTAGACGTTGGGGTTGTAGATGTCCTTGATGGTCTCTCCGTGCTTGTAGTTGAACTGGCTGGTGAGCGTGAACCCGTCGAAGAGCCTCCACTCCAGGCCGGCGTTCGCAATGACGTCGGAGCCTTCGGTGGTGTTCTTGGACAGTTCCTTCAGGGCAACGGGGTGGTAGTAGTCGCTGGCGCTGTATAGCCAGTAGTTGCCATCGTCATCATAAACCGGGAAGATGGGGTTGCGGTTGTAGGAACGGCCGGGGTTGTAGTTGCGGAAGCCGTGCACTATGTTGGCGCCCATCTTGAGGATGAGGTTGTCGAAGATCTTGTGGTCCACGGAGAACTTGCCGCCAAACTTCTCATAGTAATCGGCCACATATACACCGTTGTCCCTGAAGTAGTTGGCGCTGGCGATGAAGCTGGTGCGGTCGTTGGAGGAGCGCACCTGGACGGTGGTGTTGTTGGACACCGGGACGTCCCTGAGGACGATGTCTTCCCAGCGGGTGTTGGTGGTCCAGGTGGTCTGGAGTTCCTCAACCGAAGGATAGTAGATACCGTTGGTGTTCACCGCACCCACGTACTGCGGGGTGAGGCCGGCGTTGATCTTGGCCTCGTTCTGGGTGATTGCCATGAGGACGGGATCGTACCAGAGGTTGAGCCTGGAGGTAAGCTGTGAGAGGGTGGTCTGCTGGCGCACGCTTATGCTGGTGCGGTTTGCCTGGGCCTTGGTGGTGGTGATGAGGATAACGCCGTTTGCACCGCGGGATCCGTAGATTGCCGATGCGCTGGCGTCCTTGAGAACCTCCATGGATACGATGTCCTGGGGATTGATCTGCGCCAGGTTGCCCGCGTCGCCGAACGGGAAGCCGTCCACCACAAGGAGCGGAGCGTTGGAGCCGTTCACGGAGGAGTTACCCCTCACGCGCACCGTTGACGATGCACCCGGGTCCTGCGAGGCGTTGGTAATCTGGACGCCCGCTATGCGGCCCTGCATGAGGTTCTCGATGGAGTTTGCCGGCTTTGAAACCAGGTTTTCCGGATTCACGGATGCCACGGAGCCGGTGAGGTCGCTCTTTTTCATGCGGCCGTAACCAATTGCCACGGTCTCTTCCAGCATGATGGAGGACTCGCTGAGGACGATGTTTACTATGGCCCTGCCATTCACCGGCACGGAGGCGTCCTCGTAGCCGAGGCAGCTCACCGTGAGGGTGGCATTTGACGCCACTCCGTCAATGGACCACGTTCCGTTGTCTGCGCTGACGGCATACTTTCCGGTGCCGTCAACCAGCACTGCGGCGCCGGCCACGGGATATCCTCCCTGGTCCGTCACCGTTCCCGTGACATTGAGCCTGGACTGGGCAAAGCCCGGCCAGCTCAGGAACAGTGCCGCCGCTGCAAGAAATAGGTTGAACAGTGTCTTTCTCATTATGGTTAATAGTTGGTGTTTTTATAATGTGGCCAAAAGTTAGACATTATTTTTCATAATATATCAATATTTGATATATTTTTTCATTATTTCATTACCTCCCATCCACGGATTTGGCGTTTTTGGTGGACAAGGGGATAGTGATAATGAGGAAATCTTTTGCCGTTTTATTATTTTTCGGTAACTTGCAACTGCTTAACTTGAGATATATGAGAAAAGCTTGCTTCTTTTTGGCGGTCACAATAGTGATTGCAGCATCGTGTAACAATAATCAGGGATATAAGAACGTGGCGCTTATGAAGGCGGCGTCGCAGTCGTCGGCGTGGGATCTGAACCAGACGGCGCAGCTGGTTACGGACGGCATCGTGGCCGGCGGCGAGGCGCCGTGGGTGGACCTCCGGCTGCGCGGGAAGGAAGTATCGGCAATAGAGCGGAACTACCTTACGGATTTCAATATCTCTTCGCTGCAGGTTGCCGGTGAAGAAGGGGTTTTCGAATTGTATTTCCATGGCATTCCTTTCCAGGCGGACAGGCTTGTGGTGGTTGCAAGAAACCTTGGCGGCAATACAACGGCCTCCACTGCCGTGGCGGAGATATCTCCGGACGGCATATCCTGGACCAGCGCCGGACACGCAAAATGCACCAAGCCACATAACAACGGCATCCTGTTCAAGTACTCATGCGAGTGGGACATTCCCCTTTCCGGAGCCGTCAATCCTGCCGCCATAAGGGTAGATATACGCATTCCCGTTGCCACCGGCTTCGAAGTGTTTGAATTCTTCTTCTACAAGGACGATGAGCTTCTGGAACTCACCCCCAACAGCCGGTTCGTGAGCCTGTGGAAAAGTGCCGGAGCGGCCGACGAGTGGCTCCAGATAGACCTTGGAGCCGCCTGCAAGGTGGACAAGGCCGTTTTCGCCTGGCTCAACGCTCCCGTTTCCGGAAAGCTCCTTGCGTCTAAAGACGGCAAGGCCTGGAAAGCCGTTGCGGACATTGCCGGGGAGCCGGAAGTCCGGTTCAAAAAGACCAGTGCCCGCTACTTCAAACTGCAGCTGGACAGCACCGCAGACGGAGAGCCCTTCCAGCTTTCCGAGTGGGAACTCTGGGGTTACGCGCCCAAGGCAAAGGCATCGGCCACCGATGGAGAAATCTCCTGGAAACTCCGCCGGGACGACGATGTGTCCCCCTGGATAGACGCCAAGGTGCCAGGCACCGTCCTTGGCTCCTACATTGCCGCCGGCGCCGTGCATCACCCCAACTATGCAGACAACCAGCTGTTCATATCGGACTCCTACTTCCGAAGCGATTTCCTCTACCGAGGTACCTTTGAGGCACATATCGCCTCCCCGCGCCAGTTCCTTAACTTTGACGGTGTCAATTACCAGGCAGAGGTTTCCCTGAACGGAGAGGCGGTAGGCTTTATCGGCAGCGCCTTTGACGCCGCCACCTTTGACGTTACCAGCATACTTAAGGACGGCACCAACCAACTTGACGTGAAGATTATACACAACCCCAGCTACGGTATCGCCAAAAAGCATACGCCCTACACTCCGGACAAGAACGGCGGCGTCCTGGGTGCCGATAATCCCACCATGCACGCCACCATAGGCTGGGACTGGATTCCAACCGTGCGCGGCAGGAACATAGGCATCTACGACAAGGTCTACATTACCTATAAGGGTAACGTTACTATTGAAGAACCCTTCGTTCGTTCAGAGATTCCTCTGCCGGACACCACAAAGGCAACGGTCTTTGCCAGCGCAAAGATTACAAATCACAGCTCAAAACCCGTTTCAGGTGTGCTTGAAGGGAGCTTTGGAGAGTTCTCCTTCCAAAAAGAAGAGACCCTGGCGCCCGGCGAAAGCCGCGTGGTGAAGCTTGATCCCATAGACATTGATAACCCCCGCCTCTGGTGGCCAAACGGCTACGGAAAGCAGGAACTCTATCCCGTGAAGTTTGCATTTACGGAAGGCGGAGAGGTGTCGGATTCCGTCTCCTTCCTCACCGGCATCCGCCAGATGGACTGCTACCTTGAGCCATACAAGTCCGTGAGCGGAAAATCCTTCAACGGAAGGAATGACGACCAGCGGTTATGCATGTATGTGAACGGCCGCCGCTTCATTGGCTTTGGCGGCAACTGGGGCTATCCTGAGCACCTTCTGGAGTACACGGACAGAGAGTACGACATTGCCGTTCGCAACCACGCCCTAATGAACTTTACAATGATCCGCGACTGGGTTGGAATGACGGACAACAAGGCCTTCTATGAGGCCTGTGACCGCTACGGCATAATGATCTGGCAGGACTTCTGGCTGGCCAACCCCTGGGACGGCCCGGACCCGGCCGACCCTGGGCGCTTCAACCAGGTTGCTACGCGTTATGTCAAGCGCATCAGGAACCATCCATCCATTGCCCTGTACGTGGGCCGCAACGAGGGCTACCCGCCGGAGGAAATCGACACATATCTGGAGAAAATGATTCCTCAGGAGCATCCCGGCATGTTCTACATTCCCCATTCCGCAGCGGACGGCGTGAGCGGCGGAGGCCCATACCAGGCCCACTCAGTGAAGGAATACTTCAACATGAACGGCCACGACAAGATGCACTCCGAGCGCGGAATGCCTGCCGTGATGAACTATGAAAATATGGTCCGCGCCTTTGGTGAGGAGAACGTTGAGCCGGTGAATAGCATCGCCCATCCAAACCTGATGTACGGCATCCATGATTACACGCTTGGCCGCCTTGCAGGATCGGCCCAAAGTGCGGAAAGCTTCAACGAGATAATTGCCAAGGCCTTCGGCGAGCCCGCGGATGCCCGTGAGTTCGCATACCTTGCCCAGTGGATAAACTACGACGGCTACCGCGCTATGTTCGAGAGCCGGAGCGAGTACCGCAGGGGCATGCTCCTGTGGATGAGCCACCCGGCTTGGCCGTCCATGGTGTGGCAGACATATGACTACTACTTTGAGCCCACCGCGGCATTCTTTGGCTGCAAGAAGGCCTGTGAGCCGCTTCATATCCAGATGAACGCCCTCCATGGCACCGTAGAGGTGGTTAACTACCACGCGGGCGTATGCAGCGGGCTCACCGCATCGGCCAAGATCCTGAACATGGACGGCACTGAGGCGTGGAGCAAGAGCTGCCTGCTGGGAATATCTGAGGACCAGACCATTACCTGCTTCCCGCTGGAGGTTCCGGAGGGCGTA
>JAEEGG010014192.1_pt1 | contig 16902 bp, 16 predicted proteins | sample 9134161 | NCBI WGS metagenome assembly JAEEGG01 (sample SAMN16246543, study PRJNA631951) | gut metagenome | biome: gut microbiome; feature: rumen; material: CR-attached | host: Bos | place: Iran: Karaj | collected 2018-10 | reverse complement strand
CAACGCCTGTTTATGAATTGGCTTCGCCGTGAATTACCTTCGGTATGAATTCTCGCTTCGCTCCATGAATTGAATTGCGTTGTAATTCATTGTCGACTTCGGAGATGTCGACAAACTCCGATTTGGTTAATAAAAAAAGCGGACGCCGAAGCGTCCGTTTTCGTTAGTCTGAAGTGTAAGGAAGAAGAGCGATTGCTCTTGCTCTCTTGATAGCGGTTGTAAGCTCTCTCTGATGGTAAGCGCAGGTGCCGGTTACTCTTCTGGGGAGAATCTTTGCTCTCTCAGAAGTATAGCGGCGAAGCTTAGCTGCATCTTTATAGTCGATCTTGTCAACCTTCTCTACGCAGAATGCGCAAACCTTCTTGCGCTTTCTGTTTACGGGACGTGCGCCCGCAGCCTTTTCCATAGCCATAGTATGTTATCCTCCTGTTAAATCTCGTTAGCCGAATCAGAACGGAAGTCCGTCGTCATCGTCAGCTGCCGAACCGAAGCCGAACTCCTCGTCGTCACCCGATGAAATCTGAGAAAAAGCCTCAGTGCTCTCGGACTGATATGACGGTGTGTTCTGTGCAGGCGCCTCAAATCTGTTCTGATTTGCGCCGTCTGAGTTCTTGGAGCCGCAGAACGAAACGTTGTCTGCAACTATCTCAACAGCTGTTCTTCTGTTGCCGTTCTTATCTTCGTAAGAACGTGTCTGAATTGAGCCTTGTACGGCAATCATCGAACCCTTGCGGAAATACCTCGTTACGAAATCGGCGGTCTGACGCCAAGCGGTTACGTTGATGAAATCAGCCTGTCTCTCCTCGCCGGGACGGACGAAGCTTCTGTCAACCGCAACACAGAACGTGGTAACTGAAATGCCTGATGAGGTTGTTCTCAATTCAGGGTCGGCAGTAAGTCTGCCCATAATAACTGCACAGTTAATCATTTCGATTTCCTCCGTTATTTCCTTACTACGATTGAGCGAAGAACGCCTTCGGTAATGCCGGCGATACGCTCAAGCTCAGCAGGGAAAGTGGGCTCGCTCTCGAAGTTGAAGAGTACATAGTAGCCGTCAGTCTCATCGTTGATGAGATAAGCAAGCTTTCTGGAACCCCATTCGTCAACGCTTTCGAGAGTACCGTTTTTCTCAATCAGGGCCTTGAACTTTTCAACAAGAGCCTGTACGTCCTCTTCGGTCTTGTTAAGTACCGAGAAAACCACGATTGATTCATACTTTACCATTTTGTTGCACCTCCTTATGGACTTTGCCCTCAATGCCTTTCACTGAGGGAAGGAGCTGAAAATCTAAAAACTTTTTCAGCGGTCTATTATTATATCAGCGAAGTCAAAATAAGTCAAGAAAAATTTATTTCGCTATATAAAACGAATAATACCATTCGGCGAAGCGTCTTAGTCCCTCCCTGAGAGGTGTGGACGGCTTGAAGCCGAAATCGCGTTCAAGCGCCGACGTGTCGGCGTAGGTAACGGGCACGTCACCCGGCTGCATTGGCACCAACTGCTTATGAGCTTCAAAGTCGAAATCAGGCGCGAGCACTCCCGCAGCAACAAGCTCCTGCGAAAGAATGCTGACGAAATCGAGCAGATTCTCGGGGCTGTTGTTACCGATATTATAAATTCTGTACGGCGGGACGGGAAGTCCGTCCTCCCCTGTTTTCTTTTCGGGAGCGCACTGCATCACGCGCTTGACGCCCTCAACGATATCGTCAATGTATGTAAAGTCGCGTTTACAGTTGCCGTAATTGAATATCTTAATCGTTTCGCCTTTCACAAGTTTGTCCGTAAAGCCGAAATATGCCATATCGGGTCTGCCGGCAGGACCGTAAACCGTGAAAAAGCGATGTCCCGTTGACGGAATATCGTAAAGCTTTGAATATGAATGGGCGAGAAGCTCGTTGCTTTTTTTGGTCGCCGCATAAAGACTGACGGGATTGTCAACCTTATCGTCGGTCGAGTACGGTATTTTTTTATTCGAGCCGTAAACCGACGAAGACGAAGCGTAAACAAGATGCTCAACGGGATGATTGCGGCAGGCTTCAAGTATGTTATAGAAGCCGATAATATTGCTCTGAATATATACGTCGGGATTTGTAATCGAGTATCTTACCCCCGCCTGAGCGGCAAGATTGACAACAACGTCAAAGCCGTATTCCGAGAAAAGCTTTTCAACAAGTTCCTTATCGGCTATATCACCCTTTACAAATGTCCAGTCCCTGCCGAGTGCGGAAATTTCCTCAAGGCGGTACTGTTTTATGGAAACGTCGTAATAGTCGTTCATATTGTCAATGCCGACTATCCTGATGCCGTCGAAGGAATTGAAAAGCTCCCTTACAAGATTGGAGCCTATAAAACCCGCCGCGCCCGTAACAAGCACGGTTTTGCCGTTAAGAATTACATTCTTTTCTAACATATTCCCTTATACTCCGATTTTACTTTTTCATAGCTTTCAAGATTGCCTATATCGTAACGTCTGCCTGGCATTTCGTATGCGTAAACGTCCGTCTTTTCCGACAGCCACGCGGCGAAGCTTCCGGGCGCGTCAACACCGCAGCCCGCTTCAATGCCCGCCTTGATAAGCCCCGCATCCGCCTTCTTATAGAAATAGAACGGAGGACAGCACCAATGGGTTTTGGGTGTCGGAGATTTCTCGGTCATCGAAAGAATCTTATCGTTTCCGTCTATCTCGACTACGCCGCATTTAAGCAGTCTGTCAAATTCAGGCTCATAGTAACGCATTATGCACGAAGCATTTTTTGACTGAGCGTATTTTATAAAATGCGTAAGGCTGAAATCGAGCAGGTTATCCCCTGCTATGACGAGCATATCGTCGTCGATATTCAGTTTATCGATCGCGAACTGAATATCGCGCACCGCACCCAGACGGGTTTCGTTGGTGCTTGTATTGTCGTCAACGACGGTGATTTTCTCGCTGCGTGTTGCGGCCCATTCTTCAAAATGACGGGCAAATTTGTGATTTGAAATCACAACGTATCCGTCAACGGCACCGAGTGTGTCTATATCGTCAACAAGCCAGTCAAGTATAGTCTTTGAGCCGACCTCAAGCAGAGGCTTCGGGAAATTCTCCGTCAGCGGATAAAGGCGCGTCGCGTAACCCGCCGCTAAAATCAGACATTTCATAAGTTCACCCCGTCGGCACTCTGACAGATGTGGCTCGAATACTTACCCGCAAGATTCGGGAACTGTTTAAGATACTCGCGTTCAACCGTTTCGATTATACTCTCTTCAAACGAAGGATCAATCAGCGCCATACAGCAGCCCTTGAAGCCTGCGCCGGAAAATCTTCCGCCGTAAATGCCGTCGGTATGACACATAATATCATAGAGCGCCTTCAATTCGGGAGAACCCGTTTCATAATTGACTATCGACGAATTGCCGCTTTCAAAAATGAGCTTTCCGAAGGCGTCAATGTCTCCGTTTTTCCAAGCCTCGATGCCCTTTTCGACACGGCTGTTTTCCGTAAACCAATGCTCGGCGCGCTTCGCCCAGTTTTCGGGAAGCTTCGATTTGTACTGCTCATATACTTCAAACGGAATATCCCTTAAAACCGTTTCGTTGAACTTGCCGTACTCCATACCCGAAAACGCTTTGAGAGCGTAAGCCGCAGACTTGCATTCGTCAACGCGCATATTAAACTTACTGCCCGCGAGCGTACGCTCGATTCCGCTGAAGAAAATTGCGATTTTATAGGGCTTTACTGACGGATTTTCGGGTATCAGCTCAAAGCTGTCATCCTTTGTGTCAAGATAAAGAAGATTATTCTTTTTGCAATAGACCTCGCAGCTCTGGTCAAGCTTGCCGCAGGAAACGCCGACGTATTTGTTTTCCGCTTTAAGAGCTGTCATAATAAGCTCATACGGCTCAAGAGTGATATTGTTAACCTTGCAAAGCGCATTGAGAAAGGCAAGTGTAACCGCGGCAGAGGATGAAAGTCCGCCGATGGGCAGACTGCCCTCAATTACACCGCAAAGTCCGACTGTAAGCGGGTGCTTTTCAGAGAGTATAAGCGTTGCGCCTCTGAGGTAATCGGCCCAGTCGTTTTCCTTAACCTCCGGCACGCCGTTAACGTGCCACTGAGCCCGTTTCTCAAACTGAAGCGAGCGCATTTCAATAACTCCGTTATGCTTCGGTCCGTAGGCAATATTGATTCCCTTGTCTATGGCGAAGCCGGTGACTTTGCCGAGATTGTGGTCGACGTGAGCACCGAGCGGACAAATTCTGTACGGGCAGAAGGAAACACCCTCGTTGTCCTTATGATATGTTTCAAAAAACACCTTTTCACAGTTCATAATCTGACTACCTTTCCAAAAAGCATATACACATTTAATTTATCATATTTCCGCTTCATAGTCAACACGCGCAAGTTTAATAACGCCCTTAAAAAAGTGTTGATTTTATATAGCGATTATATTATAATGTTTTAGATAATGGATTATTATGACTAAATGCTGAATTAGTCTCTTTTCGGAGTTAAGTATGAGAATTCTCGTCGGTTCCAAAAATGCATGGAATGATATGAATGCCGTGGGCAATACCCTTTCCAACTGGTTTTACGCTCAGGAGGATATGGAGTTTTCCTCGCTCTATTCACGTTCGCAGCTGCCTGCTAACAGGGTTTGCAGCGACTATTTCCGCATTACCGAAACACAGATGCTTAAAAATATCTTCACTCCCGAAAAGGTCGGCAGTCACTTTACTCTCTGCTCAGACGAGATGAATTTTGAAGCAGGCTCGTCCGGAAGCACGGAGCGCAGGCTTATAGATTTTGTTAAGGAGCATTCGTTAAAACCCGTTTACGCTCTCTCGGATAAACTTTGGGCAGACGGCAGGTGGGTAAACGAAAGACTTAAGAATTATATAAAGGAATTCAATCCCGATATTTTCTTTTCTTTTGCAACCGAGCCCGTTGTGCTTCGCAAACGGATGGAGCTTGTAAAGGAGCTCTGCAATTCAAAATGCGTGCTTTTTGTCGCGGATGATGTTTACTCCGTCTTTCTTAAGGACGGCAAAAAAAGAGTTATCGGCGATTTTGAATGGTGCATGAATAACGCCGATTATATCTACGCGGCAAGTGAGGAAATGTGTAAGGAATACAGCGAAACCTTCAAACGTGATTTTCATTTTCTCTGCAAGGGCTGCGAGGTTTCACCCGTCGGCAGAGATAAGCCCGCTTCGCCGATAAGGCTTGTTTACGCGGGAAATCTCTTTTACGGCAGGGATGAAATCCTTGCGCTTACCGCGCAAGCCGTTGAATCAATCAACAGGCAAAGCGAAACGAAGCTTTTCCTTGAAATATACACCGCCTCCCCCGTTGCCGATACAATGCAATCACGCCTCAACGTTGAGGGCGCGTCGAAGGTTATGGGCGCAAGGCCTTATTCGCAGATAGTTGAGATTATGCGTCAGGCGCATATAGTGCTTCAGGTTGAATCCTTCGATAAGGCAGAAATCGAAAAGGTGCGACTTTCGTTTTCAACGAAAATATCCGACTGTCTTCAGTCGGGAAGCGCGGTTGTCGCAATCGGTCCCGACGGAATTTCGTCGATAGAGTATCTCAAAAAGGTCGGCGGCGCAACGGTTATTACCGACACCGACAGTATTGCGGACGTTCTTTCGGATTTCACTGCAAATCCCTCACTGCTTTCGGAATACGCCGAAAAGACAAATAAGTTTGCGCTTGAGAATATTGAAATTAAAACAGTAAGAAAAAAAATCAGCAACGATTTCAAGTCGCTTTTAAGGAAATAAACAATGATTTACACCGTCTTTATGGCGTTTGCTTCCGTCTACGGTATTTTATTCAGCCGTCAGATTGCGGAGGACAAGCGCTCAAGAACTGCATACTGCTTTATCACGGGTCTGATGTTATTCTTAATAGCAGGCCTGCGAAGCACTGCCGTCGGCGGCGACAGCGGTCAGTACGCACGACTTTATGCGTTGGTTTCCCGACTCGAGTTATCGGATATATTGGAAAGGTTTAATACGGAACCCTTATTCTATGTTTTCGCAAAATTCCTATCCATATTCTCGACCAGTTACACTTTCCTTTTCTGTGTAATCGGAGCGATATTCGCCTTCTCAATTTCATACTTCATTTACAGATTTTCCGAAGCGCCTTATATAAGCCTTGTAATGCTTATACCTATGCAGTTTTATCCCTTTACTCTTTCGGGCTGCCGTCAGGCGCTTACTCTGTCAATTGTTCTGCTTGCGATTTCTCAGATTGCTAAAAAGTCATATATCAAGTTTGTAATCATACTTCTGTTTGCGTATTTCATTCACAATTCCACTATTTTCGTTCTGCCTTTCATACTGTTAGTGCATTTGAGAAACAAGATAGTATCGAGAATACTGTTCGTTGCAGGTATGATTTTTACCTATATTTTCCGCGTACCTATTCTTAATTTTATCACAACCTACATTTATACCGACTATGAAATCTACGAAGAAACGAGAGGCTCGTTCACTACGCTTCTCATGTATCTCGGAATCCTTATACTTTGCGCATTCTTCATCAACAATCCGAGGCTTTTCAGAACGACGGACAGCGAGCTTATTCATCGCAGTCTGGACCGTCTTTTGCCGACGGATGACGCTTTTGTCCAGGAAAGGACTATGTATCAGCTTTTCGAAGTACTGCTGGGCTTTGGAGTTATAATTCAGCTGCTTGTTCCGCTTCAGCCGAACATTTACCGCGTCGCCATGTATTATCAGATAGTAAGCACACTTATAGTGCCGAAAATTGTTTATTCAATACCGAACCGCCTTGTCAGAGGTTTATCTATTTCCGGCTTTTTTGCGATAATGATACTGCTGTATTTCCGCTTCACGTTCTACGCTGCGGGTGCGAACCCGTACGAATTCTTCTGGCAATAAGAGGTAAATAATGAAACTCCTGCTGACGACAAACGGAAGACTTGTAAAAAATGACCGCGGTGAATATTTCACCTCGGTCGTTTACGGTTATACTTTTTTTGAAAGATATCTTGAGGTCTTTGACGAGATCAAGCTTGTCGCGCACTGTGAAAAGCTGTCCGAAATACCCGATGGCTACCTGAGGGTTGACGGTGAGAAGCTTTCGGTAATTGAAGTCCCCTTCCCTCACGGCAAGGTTGAATACGTTAAAAAATTTCTCTCTATAAAGAAAACGCTAAAAGAAAAAATCAAAAACGCCGACTTTGACGTTGCGGTTTTAAGAATACCCGACCAGCTTTCGTTTCAGGTTTTCAACGTAATTAAGAATATGGGAAAGCCCATAGGCGCGGAAATCGTTTCAAGCTCGTGGGATATTATGGCGCCCGACGTTTCGTCAAATCCGCTTCGCCCGTTTATAAGGCTGATATGGGATTATAACGAAAAGAGAATCTGCCGAAAAGCAGACGGCACGGCTTACGTTACAAAGAGCTTTTTGCAGCAGAGATATATCCCGAATACAAGCGAAGGTCATTTCACGACGAATTATTCCTCGGCAAACGTTAAAAAAGCCGTGAGCGAAGCAAAGACTTATTCGGACGGCGTAAAAACCCTGCTTCACGTTTCCGCCGACATAGGCGGGCTTATCAAGGGACACCTTGAGCTTGTCGAGGCTATGGGAAAGCTCAAAAATGACGGAATTGAGACAAAGGCGGTTATAGTCGGCAACGGCGAGCTTGCGCCGCAGGTCAAAAAGGCAATTTCGGATTATTCGCTTGAGGATGCCGTTACGCTTACGGGCAGACTGAATAAAGAGCAATTAAGCGAAGTATATAAAAATGCCGACGTTTTCGTTTTCCCGTCATACAGAGAAGGCCTGCCCCGTGTGGTAATCGAGGCTATGACCTATGCGCTTCCGGTTATTGCAACGGACATTCCCGGCATAAGAGAGCTGATTAATCCGGACTGTCTTGCTCCGGTAAAGGACTCTCAGACGCTGTACGAAAAGCTGAAGGTCATGCTTTGCGACACCTCGCTTCTCGAAGCAAGGTCGAAAGAAAACCTTGAAAACTCCGCAGATTATACGAGCGACGTTTTGCAGCAAAGGCGGAACGATTTTTTCGGAAAGCTTATATCACTTATAAAATGAAGGTGTACTGATTGAATCTCAAAAAGCGCGCTGCGCTCAACATCTCAATCACAATTCTATATCAGGCGGTTTCCCTGCTGATCGGTCTTATCATTCCGAAATACTATACCGAGACCTTCGGCTCGGTTTATAACGGTCTTAATCAGACGGTTACGCAGATTATGACATTTCTAAATGTTTTGTTCTACGGTATTTCCGCCGCTTCGATTCAGGCGATGTTCAAGCCGATAAGCGAAGGCGATAACAAAAAAGTCAGCGCCATTTTTAACTACACGAAGCATCAGTACCGTAAAATGGGCCTTATTTTCATTGTCTTTCTTCTGCCCGTTACGGTAATCGTTCCGTTTATTATCAAGGACGATTTACCGATATATATAATCGTTGCATTCATTATACTTCGCGGTGTAGCGGCGGCGGTTGAGCATATTTTCACAACTAAGTTCAACGTGCTTTTCTACGCTCAGAACTATAACTTCGTACTCTATATCGTCAATATAGGAATGCTGCTGTTCAATACGGCTCTGCATCTGGTTGCGATTTTCGACCTGAAGAATATCATTGCCTATCAGTGCGTTGCGCTTATCGGCGCGCTCCTGCGTATGGTTGTGCTGTCGCTGCTGATGAAGAAGTTTTTCCCGCAGGTTACAAGAAACGAGGATTGCTCGCAAATCGATATCAAGCAGCGTAAGGACGTTATAGTCAGCGAGGTTGCCGGTCTTGTAATCGACTCGACGGATATGCTCCTGCTCTCGTCGTTCTGCGGACTGGTTTACACGAGCATTTACTCGGTTTACAATTTCGTTGTCGTCGGACTCGGAAGCGTTATTTCCAGCGTGCGCGAGGGTGTATTCTCGGGCATGGGACGGACGTTTTATTCAAACTTTGAGCGTTTCAAAACTACGTTCGACAAGTTTGAAACGATTTACTTCGGGCTTGTATTCTATCTGTATTCAATAGCCATACTTGTTTACAAGCCGTTTATCGAGGTTTACACGGCAAAGATGGACGCGGACTACAAATCGGCGATTTATCCGCTGATTTTTATACTGATGAAGCTGGTTGTAAATCTCAGAATACCGTCTATTATCACCACCAATATCGCGGGCCATTTCAAGCAGGTCAAGATGTACGCCGTAACCGAGGCGATTATCAACCTCGCAATTTCGCTCGCTCTTGTGTGGAAGCTTAATATAATAGGCGTTGCGATAGGCACGCTTGTCGGCGCCGCATACCGCACCCCCCTGCTTGTCAATTACGCGAACAAAAATATACTAAAGATAAGAAACACAAATATTATTAAAAAGGTCGCGGTATTCGCGATACCCTTTACGGTCTGCACGGTTGTAAGCTTCATACTGGAGCTTCACGCCGACAGTTTTCTTAAATGGTTTGAGATTTCAGTCGTTGCAGCCGTATGCGTAAGCGCCGCATTCATGCTCATATTCCTAATTTTCTACCGAAAGCTCGTTAATGCGGCGTTTGCAAACTTCAAAAAACTGATTAAAAGAAAAACGAACTGATAACAAAATATTAAAACGGACGGGTACAACCCGTCCGTTTTTGTTTTATTTCTTTTCGTGCATTTTGGCGACCTCGTAAACGAGCTTTTTGCTCTTGAGCTTCATCGCCGTACAGAAGAGAGTCATAAACTTTGACTTTTTGACGTTTTTGTAATTCTTAAACAGCCTGACGAGCTTTTCGTCGCTGACAAGGTGCTGAAGATTTCCCTCTCTCTGCTCGGGATATTTTGTAACGAGGGCGTAACTTGAATAATTCGCAATCGCTTCGCAGGTACGGTTGTCAAGAAGAGTTCTCTGATTTTCGTCGAGCAATCCCCATCTTGAGAAATAGTCCGAGGCGAAATCGTTAATCTGCCAATAGATTTCAAGCATCTCGTCAAACGAGCGTCCCTTGAAAGTACCCGGCTCGATTATGTAGCAGTAAAGGGCCTCCTCAAGAGTAACTACCTTTGTAAGCTTATCGAAAAGAAGCATTGAATACGCCATATCCTGCGCACGGCGCAGTGCGGGAAACCACAGCTCATTGTCAACGATAAACGAGCGCTTATAGAGTCTGTTCCACGCTGACATTACGATAAAGCCGTTGTAGTAGTTATCGACAAAAAGCTTCGTTATTTCCCCGTGCGAAGTGTAAAGACCGTCGGCAAGATGAACGTTGCCGTATGGTTTCATTTCGCCGTTTTCCTCGGTAAAAAGGTCGTAGCCGAAGATGCAGACGTCGGCGTCGGCTTTTGTGATCGCTTCGTATGCCTTTTCGAGCAAATCCTCCTTGAGCCAGTCGTCGGAGTCACAGTGGTAGATGTATTCGCCGCTCGCCTCTCTGACTCCCCTGTCACGGGTAGGTCCGAGGCCTTCGTTTTCCTTATGGATTACCTTTACGTTGTCATATTTCTCACCGTAACGGTCGCAGATTGCGGGACTGCCGTCGGTCGAGCCGTCGTCGACCATAATTATCTCGATATCCTTGAACGTCTGATTGAGTATGCTTTCCATACATCTGTCAAGTGATTTTTCGACGTTGTAAACGGGTACAAGAACACTTATCTTTACGCTCATTTTTTCTCCCTGTTTTCCCTTATAATCATTTCCCACGGTGTAGGCGATGCCTTTTCGGGAAGCTTGATCAAATCGCCTAATCTGTAATCGATTTCCTCGGGCTTGAACCAGCCGAGTCCGCCGCCGTGGAAGAAGGTCAGCTCACCGAAATAAATCTTTCCCTCAATCTCATAGAAGTCAACTCTTACGTGCGGGAAGCCTTCGGAAAGAATTTCGGCGTATTTAATCATCGTTTCAAGGTTTTCGGGCCTCGGGAACACCTTTCCGCTCGGTTCGTACAGCCAGCGGAAATCCTGCTTGTTCCAATCCATATCGTAGAAATCGCTCTTAACGTGATGCCTTCTGTCCGAGCAGAAGAAGCAAAGCTCGGGCTTACCCGAGAAGCAGAAAAACTTATAGTCAAGCAGCTCGCCGACTTTTTTGTCCTCCATATATTCCTCACAGACGATAACGCGATCGCCGTGATACTGCCACTCGCCGCTCATAAATTCATAATCGGTCTTCATCCATTTGTTAAGGTCGCTGACAGCCTTCTGTCTGTCAAAGGTGGACTTATCCTTACAGATGATTATATGCCCCGAATCGTGAGACGGCTTGAGTACAAAGCGGTCCGGAAGAGCGTCGAAGTCTATTTCGTCGGCGCTTTTGTAAACGCCGAGCTGAGGAATAAGAATATCGCCGAGTCCCTTCTGTTTAACGTAGTCACGCACAAAATGCTTGCTTGCGCAGATTCTCGCCCTCTCGTCATACCAGTAAAGCTTCATCCACTGAAGCTTTTCGTTATAGGTCTTGGGATTTTCAAGGTCGGGCATTTTCCCGAATGCCTTGAAATACATTTCCTTAACTATTTCCTCGGGATGTCCGCTTAATGCGAGTTTTCTGTTGTGCTTGTAAAGCCTTTCATTCATTATTTCAACGTACTGTGAATGAAGCTTTGATTTGATGCTCATAAAATTCCTCCGATATTATAAATCCGAAAGCAGCTTTTCATAGTCGCCGAGAGGATTTGACGACTGAAGAGCAGCGCTTTTTTCGGTTGCATTCTTTTTATAGTAAGCATAATCGGCGCTCTCAAACAGCTTTACGAGCGCATTATAAAGCGCTTCGTCGCTGTTTTCGCAGATTATGCCGAGTTTTCCGTTTTCAAGTATTTCGTCCATGCCTGCGCAGTCGGTTGTAAGAGCGGGAATGACGAGCGATATGCTCTCGGCAATGGCGGTATTGTACGCCTCCTGATAGGACGAGCAGATATACCAGTCAGCCTGAGAGATAATGCAGTAGGGATTTTCGTAAAAGCCGACGAGCTTTACCGATTTAATACCGTTATCGGCAATTTGCTTTTCAAGTTGAGGCTTATCCTCGCCGTCGCCGACGATAATCAGCTCAAAATTATATTTTTCTTCAAGCCTTCCTACGCAATCAATCAGCCGTTTGTAGCCCTTTACGTCGGTAAGTCTGCCGACGGTAACGATTTTCAGTCCGTCGGTTTCAAAGCGCACGGGCGGCTCCTCTCGCGAGTTTTTCATAACCTGACGGTAGTCTATGATATTGTGAACAACCGTCAGATTGTCAGCCTCGCCGAGTCTTTTCTTAAAGCCGTCAAGAGCGAGTTCGGAAACAAAGCAGACCCTGTCGAATTTCTTATATTCCTCAAGGCATTCTTCGTTGCTCTTATAGAGCGAGCCGACGGAAAATTTCTTTGAAAAATCACCGTGGACAAATGCGAGGGTTTTAGCCCGTCCTCCGCATTTCTTTGCGATAACTCTTGTCGGGAAGCCGTGAATATAGGCTGCCTCGATGTCGTATTCGCCCTTTAGGAAAAGTGAATTGAAAACAGAATACGGCAGCTTGCAGACAAGCTTTTCAAAAAGCTTTTTGAGAAACGGATTGTTCGTTTTAACAATCTTTTTGTAGTTAACGTGAGCGGGCAGACTCTTTTCAAACACGCCGCCCGTTACGCTGACTACGGTTACATCGTATTCGTCCTGCGGCAGATTGCCGACAAGATTGACAAGCACCTTTTCGGCGCCGCCGCCTTCAAGGGTGTTTATCAGAAATCTTATTCTCTTTTTCATAAACACCCTCCCATGACGGTATTAATTAACAGTATTAATAGTTCTCTGCGTTAATCTCAAAATAAGCCTGAGGATGAGCGCATACGGGGCAGATTTCGGGCGCCTTCGTGCCGACTACGATATGACCGCAGTTACGGCATTCCCAAACCTTGACCTCGCTCTTTTCGAATACTTTTGCAGTTTCAACGTTCTTAAGCAGCGCTCTGTAACGCTCCTCGTGATGCTTCTCAATAGCGGCGACTGCACGGAATTTCTCGGCAAGCTCCGCAAAGCCCTCTGCCTCGGCTGTCTTTGCAAAGCCCTCGTACATATCGGTCCACTCGAAGTTTTCGCCGTCTGCGGCAGCGCCTAAGTTCTCGGCTGTCGAGCCTATGCCCTCAAGCTCCTTGAACCACATTTTTGCGTGTTCCTTCTCATTGTCGGCGGTTTTTAAGAAAAGTGCGGCTATCTGTTCATAGCCTTCCTTCTTTGCCTTCGATGCGAAATAGGTGTACTTGTTTCTTGCCTGGCTCTCACCGGCAAAAGCAGCCTGAAGATTCTTTTCGGTCTGTGTTCCTGAATACTTTGACATAATTTTCTCTCCTTTATTAAAACTCGTTCCAGACGGTCAGCTTGACTATCTTGGCGTAGCTCTGAATAATCTTGCAGACCTTTACGGAAACATTTGTATCCTCATAATCGGGAGGAAGTACCGTCTCCTCCTTATTGTCAAACATTGATACGGCTAAATCCATAGCCTGCTTGACGTCCTCGCCCTTTATGCCGCCTACGACTACCGTGCCCTTGTCGAGCACCTCGGGGCGCTCGGTAGATGTTCTTATGAGCACTGCGGGGAAGCCGAGCATTGCGCTCTCCTCGGAAAGAGTACCCGAATCGGAAAGTACGCAGTATGCGTTCTGCTGAAGCTTGTTGTAGTCAAAGAAGCCGAAGGGCTTTAATGACTGTACGAGCGGATGGAATTTGAAGCCTCTCTTTTCGATTCTGTCCCTGCTTCTGGGATGAGTTGAATAGATAACGGGCATCTGATATTCCTCGGCTATCTCATTGATTGCCGTCATAAGCGATATGAAATGCTCCTCGTTGTCGATATTCTCCTCACGGTGAGAGGAAAGCAGAATGTACTTTCTCTTTTCAAGTCCGAGTCTTTCAAGCACGTCGCTCTTATCGAGCTTGTCCGAGTACATTTTGAATACCTCGGGCATCGGCGAGCCCGTGACAAACATAGTCTTGCCGTCAACGCCCTCGTTCAGAAGATATCGGCGGCTGTGCTCGGTATAGGGCATATTGATATCGGAAATATGGTCAACAATTGTACGGTTTATCATTTCCGGCACGTTCCAGTCCCAGCAGCGGTTGCCCGCTTCCATATGGAAAATCGGGATTTTAAGGCGCTTTGCCGAAATTGCCGACAATGCCGAGTTCGTGTCGCCGAGTATAAGTATTGCGTCGGGCTTTTCCTCAAGCATAAGGTCGTAGGACTTTGAAATGATATTACCCATTGTTTCACCTAAATTCTTACCTACCGCATTGAGGTAGAAGTCGGGCGCGCGAAGCTCAAGGTCCTCAAAAAAGACCTCGTTGAGCGTGTAGTCGTAGTTCTGACCGGTATGTACGAGCTTGTGGTCGAAATACCTGTCGGCGCACTTGATGGTCGGCGCAAGACGGATAATCTCCGGTCTTGTTCCGAGTATTGTCATAACCTTTAACTTTGACATATCAATTCCTCACTTTATCTGAAGTAATGCGGATATAATTCCTTATGGGAATCAATCCACTCACCTAATTCCTTTATCATTTCGTCATAGGACGGAACATTGAAGCCGAAATCCCTTGTGCTGACAAGCGTTTTATCGGAAACGCTTTCGGGATTTTCGTTGACTTCCACTTCGCCGTTTCGCAGATACCTGCTGAAAAGCCTGAGCAAATCGCACTTGCTTATAGAGGCGTTGTTGACAAGATTGTAAACGCCCTCGCAGTCGCTGTTAACCGCGTATTCCATAGCCTTTGCAAGCGTCAAGGTTGAAACGCCCGTCCAGATAACATTTGAAAAGCCGGTAACGCTGCCCGTCTGCGACATAAACCAGTTGACGAGGCTCGGTCCGTTTTCGCGTGTATCGGGCCCGACTATCGAGGTGCGGAAAGTGACGTGATTCTTACCGTCGATTTCACCGAGCGCCTTGGTTTTGCCGTAGTTGTCGGGCGCATCCTTTTCGGCATATTCGTCGTATGGCGAATTATCGCCCGTAAATACGCAATCGGTGCTGATATGAACAACCTTCGTGTTCATACATTTAAGCGCGTCGCAGATAAGATGCGGAAGACACGCGTTGAGATACAGCGCCGCTGAATAGTTTTCGTCGCAGGCTTTATTGAGAAGTCCGATACAGTTTAGCACTGCGTCGTAATTGCCGATACGCAGTATATGCTTAAAGCCTTCGGAATCAAAAACGTTTCCGACAATGCATTTTGTATTCGGGATTTCATAGGTATCAAAGCCCGTTACGTCGTAACCCTGCTCTTCAAAATACTTATATACAATATGTCCCGCCATACCGCCTGCACCGAGAACAAGTATTTTCTTTTTCGGATTTTCCTTTTTTTCGTCCTGAGAAACCTTCAGAAAATACGTGTCGGGCTTTTCGGGGTTGAAGCACTCGTTACACCACATAAAGGTAACCATGTCGGTATCGCCGAGGTTTTCAATGTTGTGGGTATAGCCCGTCGGAATATCAACTACTCTGAGTTTATCGCCCGAAACAAAGTATTCAATCACCTCGTCCGAGCCGATTTTACGGAAGCGGATTACGCCCGTACCGCTGACTACGAGGAATTTCTCATTCTTGGTGTCGTGCCAGTGCTCGCCCTTTATAATATGAGGCTTTGAAATATTAACCGAAAACTGACCGTTATTTTCGGTCTTGAGTATTTCGGTAAACGAGCCTCTCTGGTCAACATTCATTTTAAGCGGGTAAGCAAAACCGTCCTCGGGTAAAAATGAAAGATAGGTGCTGTAAAGTTTTTTTCTGAAACTGCCGTCGGTGCAGTCCGGGACTGCAAGGCTCTCGCGCGAAGCCTTGAACGAGTATAAGGTATCGGCAAGCTCGCCGAGGGTGACGGTATGCTTTACTGCGACGTCGGCAAACTCGCCCGTGATATTGGGCATGCCGACAATCGCATTAATAATCTCGTTTACAACGTCATCTATGTAAATGAGCACTACCCTGTTTTCCCTGCTGCTTATGGTAATGGGCAGACCTCTTGCAATGTTGTGGCAGAAGGTTGCGACAACGCTGTTGTAATTAGGCTTTGACCATTTTCCGAAGACGTTGGTAAAGCGGTAAATCACAACTTTTGCGCCGGTCTTTTCACCGTGTGCCCTGAGTATTTTTTCTGCCTCGAGCTTGCTTCTGCCGTATTCGTTATCAAGCGCCGCCTGAATTGACGAGGCAAAGGCAATCGGACAGTTGTTTGAATTCTTTTCAAGAAGTCCGACAAGTTTTTCGGTGAAATTGACGTTGTCGGTTCTGAACTCGCTCGTGTCCTTCGGTCTGTTGACGCCCGCAAGATGAACGACAAAATCGCATTCCCTGCAGTAGTTTTCCAGCTCGCCGTCGCAGCCGACATCATAGGGCAGTATCTCAATGCTGTCGGTAATCGGCGAGTTCTTTATTTTACCGTCACGGATATTTTCAAGTCGGGCTATAAGGTTTTTTCCGACAAAACCCTTTGCGCCCGTTACAAGAATTTTCATTATTTCTTAATCTCCTCAAGCTCGTTTCTGATGTATTCAAGGGAAAGAAGCTTTTCCTTTACCTGTTCAACGCTCAGCAGCTCGGTATTATTTGAATTGAATTCGGTAAGAACATTTCTCTCGGTATCGCCCGAGGTGAAATACTTATCATAGTTGAGGTCGCGCTTGTCGCAGGGCACTCTGTAAAAATCGCCCATATCGGTTGCGTGCGCACACTCCTCGTTTGTAAGCAGGGTTTCGTACATCTTTTCGCCGTGACGGATTCCGATAACTTTTATATCTTCTTTTTTGCCGCCGAAAAGTTCGCAGACCGCTTCCGCCTGCGTCTGTATAGTACAAGCGGGTGCTTTCTGGACGAGTATATCGCCGTTTTCGCCGTGTTCGAAGGCGAACAACACGAGATCGACCGCTTCGTCAAGG
>JAEEGG010014188.1_pt1 | contig 16904 bp, 12 predicted proteins | sample 9134161 | NCBI WGS metagenome assembly JAEEGG01 (sample SAMN16246543, study PRJNA631951) | gut metagenome | biome: gut microbiome; feature: rumen; material: CR-attached | host: Bos | place: Iran: Karaj | collected 2018-10 | reverse complement strand
AAAACAGTTTTTGGGGCAATTATGCCCCTAGAATGACGCTTCTTATCCCCTCCTTAGGCGCCATCAATTTTTAATACAGCGGACCGTATAAAACGGGTCATACCCGGCTTCATCCATGACCGCTATGATCCCATTTCCGGACGCACCTTTTCCTATATCCATCAGATACCACTTTTCATTCGGAGACGAAGCGTCGTAGACCCACAAATTGAAATATTTTCCCTTACCCTGAAATCCAACATAGCCGCTTTGACGACGATACACACCGGTTCCTACAAAGGACATGCCCGTAGAATTGTTGCCTCTATGGTCAGCGTCCCACCCATAGGACGAATTCAGACTACTAGCCTGATTCGCGTTCAAGTTCGCCAGTTGTTCAGCCTCGCTTTTCGAAGGGATATGCCATCCATCGGGGCAGACACCCTGAACATTGCCAGACATCGAGGGGCACGTTCCATTATAACAAGTACACCTGCTGTCGTTCAGCGCAGCCTCCCTACTGTACAGGCGCCCAAAGGCAGCGCATTCGCCCGGGTCGTCATCATAGCAGCGGTTGTTCCCCTCCAGGATGGGGAGTTTCGAAGAATCCGCGAAGTTCAGGTTTTCCGCCATCCAGGTATGCCCCGCTATATACAGCGTCCTGTACGTCTTGCCGTCACGGCCGTCCGTCATTTCGCCATAGCTTACCGCCGAATTGAACAGCACGGTTTTATCAAACGAACTCGAAGACTCTTCGCTCGAGGAACTCATGCTTGACGAGCTCTCGCTGCTCGACGATTTTGCACTGCCCGAAGACGCAGGTTCGGCACCGGCACCCTTCACGCAGCGCACCGAAATGTATATCGTCTCTTTTGAATTGTCCGTCAAATACATCTTGTCCTCGACACCCGAAAATACCAGATAGTTTTGGACAACTCCGGTGGAGTAATACCAGAGCGCAGCAAACCTGCCCTGATTTACATAGTTCTTGTCGGCCCTGACTCCGGAACCCACCAGAGAAAAGCCGGACCCGTTCACATTGGATTCAGTATCGACCCATCCGGCCGCAGACCGCAAGGTTTTCCTGTCGCCAAAAGTGAAGTCCAGCAAATCGTCAACTTCTTCTTCCGACGGAATGTGCCACCCGTCCGGGCACACGCCCCTATTAAAGCCATCATATAAGCTACACGACTTTCCATAACCGCACGTTGTGCTGTTCATGGCTGCGGCGCGGTCGTACAGCCTTCCATACAGGTCGCAGTTGGCGGCGATTCCGCCGTAGCAGTAGGAATGGCTCTTCGGGAGCGGCCAGTCGGTATCGCCTGCAAAGTTCAGGTTTTCCGCCATCCAGGTAATGCCGTTGATTTCGACAGTCTTGTACACCTGCCCATCGCGACTATCCTTCAACGTTCCGTAAGCGACATCCGGATTGAAGAAGTTTTCCTTGGACGCAGAAGAAGCCACAGAACTGCTCGAAGACTTCGCGCTGCTGGAAGAAACGCTCGAGGAACTCACGCTCGACGAGGACACGCTCGAAGACAAAACACTGCTGGACGATTTTATGCTCGACGAACTCGGCACAACGCCATCACCCTTTATGCAACGAACGGGGACAAACATTTCTTCTGAGCCGTAAATCCATACGTGAAGCCGGTTCTCTGCTCCCTGGACTAGAAAGTAATACTGATCCACCGCTTTATAGTACGCCCAAGCATGGGTATATTCCCCTACGGATTTAAATCCATTTCCCTCCATGTTACCCGTTCCAACAAAAGAAAGTCCGTACAGATCCGAGCCCCCGCCTATCGACTCTGTCCATCCCTCCACCGACCTGACCGTCGAAGCTTTTGCATCGCCAACATATTCTATCAAACTTTCCACTTCAAATTTTGACGGAATGTGCCAACCGTCAGGACATATCCCTTGTATGGGGTCGCTGCCCAAGTCGCACGATTCCTGGAAAGCACAACGCTCATCATTCATGGCCGCAGCACGATTGTACAGTGCGCCCATTATATCGCAGTATTCTTCTTTGTAGTTATAGCAGAGCATATTCTGCTTCAAAACAGGATAATTAGCAGAATCGCCAAAGTTCAGGTTTTCCGCCATCCAGGTTTTTCCATTGACATTCACGGTCCTGTACACCTTGCCGTCACGAGGGTCCGTCATCGTGCCATAGTCAATATCCGGGTTGAATAAATCTTCCTTGGAAGCCGGCAATGCAATTTCATCGCCGAGCGAGTAAACAGGACGAGGACCACTACTGCTCGAATAGCTCGACGATGACCTCGCGCTGCTGGAAGAACTGTTGTTTAAGGATTCCTCCTCGCTGCTAGACGATTCAGCTCGGACAAATTCACCACCCTTCGCCGTAAGCGTGTCGGACTCGCCCGCCCAGAGGTATACGGAATCCCTTTCGTCAAAAATACACTCGTAGCGGTCCTTCTCGCGGCCGACAACGGCCTCGCGACCTTCGCGCATTTCGTTGCAGGGGTAATCCGCAAATTCGTTTGTTTTTACGAATGCATAGTCGTAGCCGCGGTTCTTCGCGACCGGAGAGAAACTATCGTCATCGCCACAGGCTGTAAGGAAGGCCAGGCCAAAGACAAGAGCGGCAAGGCTCGCCGCTTTACAGCTAGAAAAACTTTTCATATTTACTCCTCCAGCTCCGCTTAGTCCTTCACACATCGGGTCCCCATATACAATTCATCGTTCGAAAAAGCATTCACCACAAGATTATTTTTTTCACCCTGAATCACGAGATAGTATTGCCCTGATGAAGCAACATAAACCCACGTATGTCCAAACTCTCCCCTTGCAACGAATCCCCTTGAATCAATATTGCCCTCGGCCGCAAAAGAAAGCCCATACAAATCGAGCCCTGGAGAAATATCGGAATTCCATCCCTTGGCCGACCTGATATCACCAGCTCTAGACGAGCCCACAAAACTTATCAGGTCATTCACTTCAGCCTCCGTGGGAACACGCCAACCTTCCGGGCATATTCCCTGTATAGGCCCAGAACCCAGATTGCACGAGGCTCTGAAGGCACAGCGGACATCGTTCATCACGGCAACACGTGCATACATGCGCCCTAGCAGTTCACAGTTTTTCTCGTCACCATTGTAGCAACGCGCTTTTCCCTTTAGAAGGGGATAATCCGTCGTATCATAGAAGTTCAGGTTTTCCGCCATCCAAGTCAACCCATTGACTTCAACAGTCCTATACTTCTTGCCGTCGCGAGCATCGACCAGTTCACCATAGTCTATATCAGGATTGAAGAGGTCTTCCTTGGATTCAAGATCGAAGATTTCTGCATCAAGAACGACTGAACTGCTCGACGAGGACGAAACGCTACTGGAAGAGCGAATCGACGCAGATGACAAGGCGATATTCAGCGTATCATCCGATATGCAGCGGACCGAGACGAAAATATTGCTTAAGTAACCGGAATGTACAATCACGTCACCATCCGATCCGCGGAAAATCAGGTATCTGAATTCCGAACCTTTTATATAGGCCCAAACGTATCCAGTCTCTCCGGGGTTGGAAAATTTACTATCCATAAAATCGAGGCACCCCGATGCCGGCATCGAAAAGCCCGAGGTGTTGGCCCCTACGCCATAAGACGCCCCCCATCCCTTTGCAGACCGGACGTCATCAAGTTTATCGCCAAAAGATTCTACTAGAGCCCAGGCCTCGTCATTAGATGGAATATGCCACCCCTTCGGACATACACCGCGAACCATGGTATCCCCGATATCGCAGTAGGCTCCTTTCATGCAGGAGATGTTGTCCAAAGCTGCTTCACGTGAATACAAGCGGCCCAGCAAGGCGCAGTTGTCATCATCGAAATTGAGGCAAGCCGAGCGTTCGAGCACAAGCGGATAATCGTCGTTGCCTGCGAAATTGAGATTTTCGGCCATCCAGACCCTGTTTCCAACGATTACGGTCCTATAGACCTGGCCGTCGCGTTCATCCAACATTGTTCCGTATTCGACGTCCGGGTTGAGCAGCTCGTCCTTGGTGGTCAAGGTAAAGGGGATAGACGTCTGGTCGATATAGTCTTTATTAAAAATCCAGGTGGTATCAAAATCGTAACTGGAAGAACTGTAGCGAGAACTGCTGGAGTAGCTGGAGGAACTGTACAGTGAGATGCTGGAAGAATAACGGCTCGACGAGGATCCTTCGCTATCGGAAGATGAATCTTCACTATCGGAGGATTCCTCCTCGCTACTGGACGATTCGGCACGGACAAATTCACGACCCTTCGCCGTAAGCGTGTCAGACTCGCCCGCCCACAGGTAGACGGAATCCCTTTCGTCAAAAAAACACTCGTAGCGGTCCTTCTCGCGGCCGACAACGGCCTCGCGACCTTCGCGCATTTCGTTGCAGGGGTAATCCGCAAATTCGTTTGTTTTTACGAATGCATAGTCGTAGCCGCGGTTTTTAGCGACCGGGGAAAAGCTGTCGTCATCACCGCAGGCAGCAATAAGGGCCGTAGATGCAAGGCTCGCCACCAAAAGCGCCTGGATACCGCGCCGGGCACATCTTTTTTCCATAATTCCTCCTAAAATTTCCCCGCACCACCTATCACAAATATAAAAAAATGCAGTTGTCCCTCCAAATTGTGTATATTTCAGGCATGGGAAAAGCGCAAAAAGACATCCAGACCATCCAGCACCGCAACATGTGGGGCGAATGGACTTTCACGTTCGAAGGGAACACCCTCTGCGGGCTGCGCTTTTCGGGCTCGGGCGAATCGTCGATTGTCCCGAGTTCGGTCAAGGCCTGCGCCTACGCGACACCCGATACCGACATCCCGCTGAAGCGTTCCACCGCAAAAGCCTACAACAATGTCGTCAAGGAACTGAACCAATACCTCGCCGGGAAGATTACCGAATTCACCGTCCCTATCGCCATCCACGGCACCGAATTCCAGGTAAGCGTCCTCGAGGCCACGCGCAAGATTCCCTACGGCAAGACGTGGACGTACAAGCAGGTCGCCGAAGCCATCGGGCACCCGAACGCAGAACGCGCTGTCGGGAACACGCTGCACAACAACCCGCTCCAGGTCATCATCCCCTGCCACCGCGTAGTGACGAGCAAGGGAAAGATTGGCGGTTATGCGCTCGGCACCGACTTAAAAAGGCGCCTCCTGTGCATGGAAGGCGCCATTCAAAACGAGTTAGAACTCGAGTAGTTTTATTTATTCTTATTGACGATCAAGGTCTTGGCCTTGAAGGTCTTCTTGTCGATCCACTTGACCATCAGGGAAACCTTGTTGTCCTTGTCGAGGGCGGCCCAGTACTTCTTGAGCGTGTCTTCGGCATTGTCGAAGATTGGCATCAGTTTCGGGAAGCCGTTGAAGCTAGGAATCGGGCTGCCGTCGGTTTCGTAGGTGCTGATGAAGTGGCCGAGGCCCGGGAGAGCCTTCTCGTACTCGAACGTCATGCGTTCGCAACCGGCTTCTTCGCTGTTGTTACGGCTCTTGAGGATGGAGAGCTTGTAAACGGCGGGCTGGGCGTTCTTGTAGTGGATGCCCGAGATGCGCGGCGTGAAGTTCGGAGCGTCATCTTCATACTGGCGCGTAGCGAGAGCGCTTTCGAAGGTGCCGCCCAGCTTGATGGCGTTATAAATCGTATCGGTCTGGTCACCGTTGGTGATGATCTGCACGTCGGCCGTGTGGCGGGCCGGGTAGTAGATAATCAGGTGCGGGTCGGTGAGCTTGGATTCGTCGAAGGCCTTCGTCTTCATGAAGCCGGTCTTGGCTTCCATTTCGAAAACGCGGTTACGGCTGTTCACGCTGCGGCCCATAATCCAGTAGACCTGCACGTAGGACTTGCCGTCGGCGCTTTCGCCGAGCACAATGCCACGACCAGGATACGGGTTATTGGAGAGGGCCTTAAAATTCAGTTTTGCTTCGTCTGTGTATTTCATGGTGCGAAATTTAGCAAAAAAGGGGATTCCGTGCAGGCCTCCACCATCGGTTCGATTGCAGAAGTTCTATTTTTCAAGCCATGAGGATTTCTACAAAAGGACGCTACGCCCTGCGCGTGATGATTGACCTCGCCCGCAACGGCAAGGACGAATATGTCAAGTTGCACGAACTTTCCGCAAGGCAGCAGATTTCGGAAAAATACCTGGAAGGGATTCTCGGGACGCTCGTCCGCGGGAAGCTTCTCGAAGGCGCCCGAGGCAAGGGCGGCGGCTACCGCCTGAAGGTGAAGCCCGAAAAATGCAGCGTCTGGCGCATTCTCTCGCTCATGGAGAACTCCGTCGCGCCGGTTTCGTGCCTCGACACCAAGGTAAACCCCTGCCCGCGAGCCAAGTCCTGCGTCACCCTCCCCGTGTGGAAGGAGCTCGACACCATGATCCGCGACTACCTGGACGGCGTAAAGCTCGACCAGTTCACGCGCAACATGCCCGAATCCGAAGGCAAGATCCCGGACGGCGACAACTGGAACTGCGGACTATAGAGAAATTTTATAATACCCCCTTTCCACTATCGGAATTTTTTCTATATTTATTCCTATAAATTTGGTAGGAATTAAACTTTTTAGACAAGGCGGCCGACACCCATGACACTCCAGCAACTCCGTTACGCCATCGCCATCGCAGAAACGGGCTCCTTCAACAAGGCGGCCGAAAAGCTCTATATATCGCAGCCCTCGCTCACAGCGGCCATCAAGGATCTCGAGGACGAGCTCAACATCCTCATCTTCAACCGCACGAGCCGCGGCGTGAAGCTCACCAGCGAAGGCGAGGAATTCATCTCGTACGCCCGCGAGCTCCACCACCACTACGAAACCGTCCTCGACAAGTACGGCAAGATCGGCAAGCGCAAGAAAAGGTTCGGCGTTTCGACGCAGCACTACTCGTTTGCGGTCAAGAGCTTCGTCGAGACGGTCAAGCTGTTCGATACCGAGAAGTACGAGTTCGCCATCCGCGAGACACGGACCAAGGAAGTCATCGAGGACGTGGCCGCGTTCAAGAGCGATATCGGCATCCTCTACCTGAGCGATTTCAACCGCAAAATCATCATGAACCTGCTGAACGCCCGCGACCTTTCGTTCCACAAGCTCATCGACTGCAAGGCCTACGTCTACCTGTGGAAGGGCCACCCGCTCGCGAAGAACAAGTTCATCACGCTCGAAGACCTCGCCGAATACCCCTGCCTCTCGTTCGAGCAGGGCGACAACAGTTCGTTCTACTTTGCCGAAGAGATTTTAAGTACAAACGAATACAAGCGCACCATCAAGGCGAACGACCGCGCCACCATGCTGAACCTGATGATCGGCCTCAACGGCTACACGCTCTGCTCCGGCATCATCTGCGAGGAACTGAACGGTTCCGACTACCTGGCAGTGCCCTTCAAGGACAAGAGCGCGGAATCCCACCGCGTCATGGAAATCGGCTACATCGCGAAGCGCAACATGCTGCTGGGCCTCGTGGGCGAACGCTACGTGGAAGAACTGCAGAAATACCTCGCGAACTGCAACCAGGGGGAATAGCGGTCTTTTGACATTTTTCTATATTTTCCGCCGAAAATTTTAGCTGGCACGCTTTTTGCGCCCGTCTAGGAAGACCTTCCTAGAAATTCGGCGCGAAATCCATGCCAAAGAGGAAAAGATGAAAGTTTCTTTGAATTGGCTCAGACGTCACGTTGATCTTCCGAAATCTGCGGAAGAAGTTGCAAAGGCGCTCACCTCTATTGGCCTCGAAGTCGAAGGCATGGAAGAACCGGGCAAGGTCTACGAGAAGCTCGTGGTGGCGAAGGTTCTCACCTGCGAAGCCCACCCGGACAGCGACCACCTGCACATCACCACCGTGAACGACGGCAAGGAAACGCTCCAGGTCGTGTGCGGCGCCCCGAACGTGGCCGCAGGCCAGACCGTGGTTCTCGCCCCGATTGGCGCAGAACTCCCGCTTCCCGACGGCGGCACGCTCAAGATGAAGAAGTCCAAGATCCGCGGTGTGGAAAGTTTCGGCATGATTTGCGCCGAAGATGAAATCGGCCTCTCCGATGACCACGCCGGCATCATGGTTCTCGACGACAGCATTCCGGCCGGCACACCCTTCGTGAGCCTCGGCATGTACGACGTGTGCTATGAACTGAACGTGACCCCGAACCGCCCGGACGCTTTGAGCCACCGCGGTGTCGCACGCGAACTGGCCGCGAAGTTCAACCGCCCGCTGAAGCCCCTCGCCTACGAACTCAAGGAAGATTCCGAAGCCGCCAGTTCCGCGATCAGCCTCGAAGTGGTTCCCGGCTGCGGCTGCTCCCGCTACGTGGGCCGCGTCATCAAGGACGTGAAGGTCGAAAAGTCCCCCGCCTGGCTCGCGAAGCTTTTGCATGCCGTGGGCATGAACAGCATCAACAACGTCGTCGACATCACGAACTTCATTCTGATGGATGTTGGCCAGCCGCTCCACAGCTTTGACATGGACCAGCTCCACGGCAACAAGATCAAGGTGCGCCGCGCCGTAAAGGGCGAAAAGATTGAAACGATTGACCACACCGCTCACGAACTGCTGGAAAGCGACCTCGTGATTTGCGACGGCGACCGTCCGGCCTGCGTTGCCGGCGTGATGGGCGGCGTCGAGTCCGAAATCGTCGATGCCACCAAGAACGTGTTCCTCGAGAGCGCCTGGTTCAATCCGACGGTGGTCCGCAAGCAGGCGAAGCGCCTCTGCATCTCCACCGACTCGAGCTACCGCTTTGAACGCGAAATTGACTTCGCCACGCAGGACGAATACAGCAAGTACGCCTGCGCCCTCATCCAGGAAGTGGCTGGCGGTCGCATCCTCAAGGGCAGCGTCGAATACACCGGCGACGACCACAAGAAAGAAAACAACGTCGTCTCGCTGCGCATCGCGCAGGCTGAACGCGTTATCGGCATGAAGCTCGAGATGGCCCAGGTGGAAAAGTTCCTCACGGGCATCGCCCTCGAAGTCGTCTCCAAGACGGCAGATTCCATCACGTTCAAGATTCCGAGCTTCCGCCCCGACCTCGAACGCGAAGTGGACCTCATCGAAGAAGTCGCCCGCCTCGTCGGGTTCGACAACATCCCGTACACGCTGCCGTCCTTCAAGATGCAGCCGAACGAGCTCCCGCCGATTGAAGTCTTAAACCGCAAGATCCGCAAAACGCTCTCCGCGATGGGCCTGCACGAATGCCTGAGCCTTCGCTTCACGAGCAAGGCCCGCACCGAAGCCCTCTTCGGCCCCGAAAGCGACGACCGCCGCTCCAAGCCCGCACTGCTCCTGAACCCGCTCTCCGAAGAACTCGGCGCTGTGCCCACGAGCCTCCTCCCCAACCTCCTCAAGAGCGTTGCCGAGAACGAGAAGAACCGCCCCGGTTCCGTGCGCCTGTTCGAAGTGGCCAAGGGCCAGTTCAAGCGCGACCGCAAGGACGTGCGCGATCCGGGCTTCGACGAATCGAACCTCGTCGCCCTCACGATTGCGGGCAACTTCGATACAAACCCGCTCAACGACAAGCCCGCCCAGATTGACTTTGCCTCCTTCAAGGGATTCGTGCAGAGCTTCCTCAAGCGCGTGGGCCTCGTTGTGGAATTCCGCGTGCCCGCCAAGGCAGAAATCTTCCTGCACCCGGGCAAGCAGACCGAAATCCTCGCCGACGGCGTGGTGCTCGGCACCATGGGCGAACTCCACCCCTCCGTGATGGCCGCTAACGACATCAGCTACACCACCTACGTGATGGAACTCGACATGGACAAGATGGAACACGCCACCCACAAGAAGATCGTGTTCGAAGCCTTCAGCCGCCAGGTGCCTTCTACGCGCGACATCTCGCTCGAAGTCGCGAAGTCCATGACCCACGAAGACATCATCGCTCGCATCAAGGGATTGAACCCGAAGAACCTCGCGAAGATTACCCTCAAGAGCATCTACGAAGGCGACAAGATCGAAGCCGGCAAGAAGAACATGGTCTACAGCCTCACCTACCAGGCCATGGACCGCACGCTTACCGACGACGAAGTCAACAAGGCTCACAACAAGCTGCGTGACAAGCTCGTCGCAAACGGCGACATCGTGCTGCGCTAATAGCGCCTATATAAAGATTAAAACCGCTGAGGCATCCTCGGCGGTTTTCTTTTTAGTCCTTGACGCAACGGACTGATTGCCAAGGCGCACCATAGGCGTTGGTCATACGTGCATAGTCAAAGCCGTAGCTCAGCTCCACATTGTACGCATATTTGTAATCGTCCGGATTAGAAGTCCAAAAGGACGCAGCTCCACCCTCTTTTGTGTAATCTCCACTGGAATACCTGAAACCTGCCGGTAAAGCACAAAACCCGTAGGCATCAGTGCCACTATCGAGTGCATAACTGAATAAATCTTCGGTTTTCCAATCAGTCTCGGACTTGAGTTTCTTGCCTACCCCATCCCATATCCATTCGCGTTCAGAATTTCTACTTCCACCCACAGCCGTGAAAAGGGCAGCCCATTCCGTGGTATCCGGCAAATGCCAACCTTGCGGGCATATTCCTTGTACCGGATATATTGGCGAGCAAGGAGGATTACTCCCACATCCCACGCCATTCGTAGACCACGTTCCCGCACTATCCATTGCAATACTCCACGAGTACAGGCGACCATACTTGGCGCAGGAGTCCGCAGAGTTTGTATAGCAAAAACTGGAGTCTGTTACGAAATTGAGGTTCTCGGCCATCCATTCCTGGTCACCGATTTTTACGGTCTTGTAAACCTGACCATCGCGTTCGTCCTTCACCGTGCCGTACTCGCAATTATCCACATTTCCCATCTTGCAGGGTTTCACGGGAGCATCGAAATCCTCTGTGCTGCCGTTCGAATTCGGCGTGGCACTGGATGAAGACATTCTCCCATCGGGACGGGTCGCAAAGTCGCTGTCGTCGTCACCGCAGGCAACAAGAATCGCGGCACAAGCCAACAGAACACCAAAATACCGTTTCATAATTCCTCCTATGCTTTTCTCGTAAAAATAATTTTTTTGACAGATTCTTTCAGCAAATTCCGCCAGCCCGTGGTCAATCCTTCACGCAGCGGATAGGAATGGCGAACTTGTACTTTTCGTTGATTCCTAGGTTCGTCGAACCAGTAGTTGCCTTTCCATCGTACATGATGAACATCCAGGCATATTCTTCGGCATAGTCAAGCGACCAGAAATAACCCTCCTGGCCCACTTTCTTGAATTCATCCGTATCGAAAAGGTAATAGCCGCCCGGCAGCAAGGAAAAACCGTATGTATCGATACCATACACCCAAAGGTAAGCGCTCCTGAGCGTACTGGCACCATAAGGCCACTCGTCGTCCGCCCCTAAGACAGCCACTTGAGGCGTTCCCGTTGCCGACACATCTTCAAGATTATGTATTTCTGAAGACGACGGCAAATGCCACCCGTCCATGCAAAGTCCCTGGATATGGGTCAAATCACGGCAGTCAGTCCCGTTGCCGCATTCACGCGGGTTTTCGGGATCGTTCGCCAGGGAGACCGAGTCGATGGCCGCGCCCCACGTATAGAGCCTACCATATTTTACACAGCTGTCCGGTTCATTGTCGTAGCACCAGTTCTTCCCGAGCAGGCTCGGGGTTAAATCGCTATCCGCATAGTTCAAGTTTTCCGCCATCCAGACGAGGGAATCGATGGCTATCGTCTTATACACCTGACCGTCGCGTTCGTCCACGACCTCGCCATAAGAAAGTTCAGGATTCAGGTAGCGCCAAGAGTACTTTCCGTCGATGCGTCCGTTGCCCATTTCGTTGAGGGAGAGTCCCAGGGCATCCGCACAACGGCTCTTCAGCTCCGTAGCCGTACTGTCCATAAACTCTTCCGCCGTCTTGTTCGGCATGATTTCCTGGGTACAGATCAAGTGGAGTTCATTGCATGCAAGCCCGAGCTGATCCTCGACCGATCCCTTTGCTTTTTCACAGCGTTCCACGAAGGAAAGGGAGTCTGCCTTGCATCCGGCAGCCGGATTGTCCATATCATAAGTCTTGTCAAGGCGGTCTACGACGACAGCCATCATGGAATCGCGCTGCAAAAGCTGCGTAAAGAGTTCCCTGGCCGAATCAAGGTTCGCCACAAGCCGGACACCGTTTTCATCTTCATAGACATTCACGGTGCAGACGGCGGAGTCGGCCCCCATATCCGTATAGCTAAAGTAGGGTTTCGGGGCTCTCAAGAAGACAACATTATACCATGAAACGGACGAATCGGCTTCCAGAACCACCTTCTCCGAATCGACGGATTGAGCAGGCTCCCAGGTCTTCAGGAGTTTGAGGTAGGCAACGGTATCCTTGATAATCTGGGCATTCTCTTCTTCGGTCGTGCCATGCGCAAGAAACTTGTCGTTTTCGGAACAGGCAGAAACGACAGACAGGAGGGCAAAAAACGGAGAAAGCCACAGGAGAAGGACTAGTAGGAACTTGCGCATATAGGACAAATATAAATAAAAGGACTTACAAGCCGAGAGTCGCCTATTCTACGAAGTGAGCCCCGTTTAAAAGAGTATAGCCACGAGTTGGATACTGGAAGTCTTTAGTGGCTTTCCAGGCTTTTGTCTCGAAGCCGTACGGCCCGTGATCCGGACCTTTTTGATCGCTTTTGATGATGACGTTCATGCCGACACGGGCGTAGTTTTCTTTTAGGTGGATGATGTCTTCATCGCGCAGGCGTACGCAGCCTTCACTGTCGCGCCCGGGAACGCTCGATTCGTTGCCGGTGCTTCCATGGATGCCTATACCAGAGTGCCCAGGGGTGACAAGCCTGAGAAACCACGCCCCGTAGGAACGTATGGATCCACGGCCGTCTTTAAAATCGTGTTTCCAGGTTGAAGCGGGCTGAATCTGGCTGATATAGAACGGATTCTTTAAGGAACTTTCCGGTGTTTTCATGTCACCGACACGGCGTTTGTTGCCGAGTTTTTGGGATAGGCAGACTGGATAATGGGCTACGAGGAGAGTGTCCGAGCCCACCTTCTCGTAAACGTAGAGACGGAATTCCTGTTTTGATATGACAATAAAACAGTTGCGCGCATTTACCCGCTTGCGGTAAACATGGCGAGTGTCTGTTTGGTCGGCCACGTCGTATACCATCGAGCCCATCTTGACCTTTCTCATGGTGGCGGAACCCGGGGTTACAAATTCGGCCCCATGCCGGTTGGCTACCGATGAAAAGGCCCTGCCGCCTTCGTCCCTATTGCCTTTGCAATTACCGCAAAAGGGCAACATGATTGCCAAGGCGAGAATGATGTATTTATGGTTCGTAATAATGAAAAACCCTGATTAAATTATTAGCCCCAAAAATAGTAACTGATAAGTACAGCTGCTATCATGCCTGCCAGGTCGGCTGCAAGCCCGCAAACGACGGCGTGACGGTAATGCTTGATTCCAACACTGCCGAAATAGATGGCCAAAATGTAGAAGGTCGTATCTGTACATCCTTGAAGGACGCTTGCCAGATGGCCTACGAAAGAATCCGGGCCATAGGTGGCAAAGCACTCGAGCATCATACCGCGGGCACCTGACCCGTTGAGGGGCTTCATGAGTGCAACGGGTATGGTTGCCACGAAATCGGCATTTAGACCGCAGGCCGTTACGACATAGGTCAGCCCGTCTTGAATGAGCTTCAATGCACCCGAGGCCCTAAACACGCCAATGGCAGTGAGGATGGCGACGCAGTAAGGGATGAGGCTGACCGCAACGTTGAAGCCACCCTTTGCTCCCTGGATGAAAGAATCGTATACATTTAATTTTTTATGCCATCCAGAAATGATAAAAATGAGTATTGTGCCCATGATGAGGCAACTTGTGAGCAAGCGGCAGAATGCCTGTACCTGCGTGTTGTCCATGCCGCTCATGGCCCAGAATAAACTGCCAACCAAGGCAGCCACAATTGCAAATATTATCAGGAAAGCGCGCTTGAACAGGTTGATACGCTGGTAGATGCTCACCACCACAAGACCGACAAGTGTAGAGCAGAGCGAAGTAAGCAGTAGCGGGATGAATACATCTGTGGGGTCGGCCGCACCGGCCTTGGCACGATAGGCCATGATGGAGATTGGAATAATGGTCAGCCCAGAGGTGTTTATCACCAGGAACATGATCATTGCGTTGGTCGCCGTATCTTTCTGGGGGTTTAGTGACTGTAGGTCTTGCATGGCTTTGAGTCCTACAGGGGTCGCTGCATTGTCTAGGCCCAGCATGTTGGCTGAAATATTCATGAAGATGTTTCCGAGGGCAGGGTGACCCTTGGGAACATCGGGAAACAGTTTAATCAGGAGTGGCGAAAGTAAATTGGCCAGCTTGTTCACAAGACCGCTGTCTTCGCCGATTTTCAGGATTCCCATCCATAGCGTGAGCGTTCCCGTAAGCCCAAGGGTCATTTCGAAGGCCATCTTGGACATATCAAATGTCGAGTCCATCATTTCTGGCAAGGCGTTGGTGTCGCCCATGAAAATAAGGCGAAACACGGCAACCAATGCGCCAATGACGAATAAACCAATCCAGATATAATTCAATGCCATAGTTGGATACAATTATAGATATTATTTCAAGTAATAACCTGCAGCAAGGACACGATCCAAGCGCATTACTGCACAAATTGTCACTCTTTGTCAAAAAATTTTGCTATATTGGGGGCAAAGGGCGGACCGGAGCCGCGAGTCCGGGCAAACACCGCCAGAATTCTCGCAAAAATTCTTAAAATTGGCGAAAAAAGGCACTTTTTTAGTTTTGAAAAGGTAGATAATGGCTGTAAAGTACGACAAGGACAGCATCAAGACTCTAGATTGGTACGAACACATTAGGCTCCGCCCCGGTATGTACATCGGCAAGCTGGGCGACGGACAGAGCCCCGACGACGGCATCTACGTGCTCGCGAAGGAAGTTATCGACAACTCCATCGACGAGTTCGCCATGGGCGCGGGCAAAAAGATTGAAATCGACATGGAAGACCACAGCTGCCGCGTGCGCGACTACGGCCGCGGCATCCCGCTGGAGAAGGTCATCGACTGCGTGTCGAAGATGAATACGGGCGGCAAGTACGACTCCGAAGCCTTCCAGAAGTCGGTAGGCATGAACGGCGTGGGTACCAAGGCGGTGAACGCCCTTTCGACCAAGTTTATCGTACAAAGTTTCCGTGACGGCAAGGTGAAGCGCGCCGAGTTCAGCAAGGGCATTCTGGTAAAGGACTTCAAGATTGCCCCGACAAACGAGAAAAACGGCACCGAAATCTACTTCGAACCCGATAACGAGCTGTTCAAGAACTTCAGGTTCCTCCCCGCCTACATGGAAGAGAAGATCTGGAACTACGCCTACCTGAACAACGGGCTCACGCTCGTGATGAACGGCAAGGATTACAATAGCCCGAACGGGCTCTTGGACCTGCTCCACAGCCGCACCGACGACACCATCCGCTACCCGGTCATCCACTGCAAGGGCAAGGATATCGAGTTCGCCATCACGCACTCGAACCAGGAAGGCGAACACTACTTCAGTTTCGTGAACGGCCAGCACACCACCCAGGGCGGTACCCACCAGGCGGCATTCCGCGAGGGCTTGGTGAAGGGCGTGCGCGACCACTTCAAGAAGGAATACGACGCCTCCGACGTGCGCAACTGCATTGTGGGAGCCGTTTCCGTGCGCATCCAGGAACCGGTTTTCGAATCCCAGACCAAGACAAAGCTGGGCAGCACCACCACGGCCCCGAACGGCCCCGCGCTCCGTACCTGGATTGTGGATTTTGTGGCCCGCGAACTGGACAATTACCTCCACAAGAACGAGGATACGGCCAAGAAGCTCCTGGAACGCATCACGCAGAACGAAAAACTGCGCAAGGAACTGGCCGGCGTCAAGAAACTCGCCAACGAACGCGCCAAGAAGGCGAACCTCAACAACAAGAAGCTGCGTGACTGCAGCGTGCACCTCACCGACGCGAAGAACCCGCTCAAGAGCGAGACGATGATATTCATTACCGAGGGTAATTCCGCCTCCGGTACCATCACAACGGCACGCAACCCCAAGACCCAGGCGGTATTCAGCCTGCGCGGCAAGCCGAAGAACAGCTACGGCCTTTCCAAGAAAATCGTTTACGAGAACGAGGAATGGAACCTGCTCCAGGCGGCCCTCAACATCGAAAACGGCCTCGAGGACCTGCGATACGACAAGGTGATTATCGCGACCGATGCCGACGTGGACGGCATGCATATCCGCCTTCTGGTGATGACGTTCTTCCTGCAGTTCTTCCCGGAACTCGTGCAGGAAAAACACCTCTACATCCTGCAGGCACCGCTTTTCCGCGTCCGCAACCGCAAGGACAAGAAGAAGACCTTCTACTGCTACGACGAAGAGGAACGCGACAAGGCCGCTAAGGAAATCAACAAGAAGGACCTGGAAATCACCCGATTCAAAGGCTTGGGCGAAATGGATTCCGAGGACTTCAAGCTGCTCATCGGTGAAAACATGCACCTGGAGACCGTCACCATGCCGAACGACGCCTCCCTGGGCAAATTGCTGGAATACTACATGGGCAAGAACACGCAATCCCGCCAGGACTACATCGTAGAAAACCTGCGCACCGAGGCTGTGGAAGAACTTTAATAGGCGCGACAAGGCTAGATCATGGACGAAGAACAGAAAACTTTAGGACTTTCGAACGTAAACCACCTGGAAAAGCTGTACAACGGCTGGTTCCTGGACTACGCGAGCTATACGATTCTCGACCGCGCCGTGCCCTACTTTGAGGACGGCCTCAAGCCGGTACAGCGCCGCATTCTGCATACCATGTACGAGATGCACGACGGCAGCTTCCACAAGGTGGCGGGCATCGTGGGCGACACCATGCACTACCACCCGCATGGCGACTCCTCCATCTACACGGCCCTCGTGAACATGGGCCAGAAGAACCTGCTTATCGAACC
>JAEEGG010014185.1_pt1 | contig 16905 bp, 9 predicted proteins | sample 9134161 | NCBI WGS metagenome assembly JAEEGG01 (sample SAMN16246543, study PRJNA631951) | gut metagenome | biome: gut microbiome; feature: rumen; material: CR-attached | host: Bos | place: Iran: Karaj | collected 2018-10 | reverse complement strand
TTTCTTGACCTGTGATGAGTTGTATGAAGCCGACGAACGTCTGCCACATTCGCAGGTCCTTGGCCTTTCCTTCGGCCACTACTTTTTCTGCAAGATTAACCACAGCCTCACGATGGCGGGTCACCTTGGTCCAGATCTTGTAGTCTTCGTCATCCATCTCCCAGTAGTCGTGCTGCGAAGCGTGGTAGAAGTAGTTGGCATAGTCCTCGAGAATATAGCCCAATATCATAGCATTTGGATCCTTGCGATAGACTTCCTCGATGCTCGTGGAATCGAGCAGGCGGTTCACACAAAGACTGATGCTTCCGCCATCACGCAGACGGAAGTAGATGGGCAGGGCCTTGTCGTAGTCGCCCTCCCGGAAATAGATGCCTGCCACATAACCCTCCATGCGGTCGCGTATTTCGCTGGGCTCCCAATGGGAAGCCTCATCGGTCCATAGACGCATCATGGCATCGTCGGCATTGAGTCGGGCGAGGATACGCATTCGGAGGAACGTCAGGCGCTTTCCCAGGTCCTTGCCAACCTTGAGTGCGTTCGCCTTGTCGAGGATCTGCTGGTATTCCTCGGGCGTCACCCTCCTGTATTCCCAGAACTGGGTGGATTCCACCAGCTCGTTGAGCTCGGTGTTGATCTGCAGCAGGGCGATGGCATCGGTCTTCCCCTGTTCGCGCAAGGTGGTGACCAGCAGGTTGGTGGTCGGTTCTTCCGAATCCTCGAAGTCTGCCCTGCGGAGATAGCGCACGGCGCTGAGGAGGGCATCGTCGGCGGGCAGACCGGCATATCTCGCCCAGAATTGGGCGGATTCGTTGGTGTGCTGATCGGCAAGGTTGGGCAATTCCTGCGTGCAATGGAACAGGTTGTAATACGAAGGATCGTCGCCGTCCCATCCGCAAGCCAGACTGGCCGAGGAGGTCAGCAGGAAGAGGCTAATGGCCAGAAAATAACTTTTGAAGAGTTTCATTGCTGTATTGTTTTAACTGGTTTTCATCGAGGTGATAGAGAATAACCTGGTCACATATTTCGGGACGAAGGTCAGTAAGCGTGTTGCGCACGTCCATCAGGACATCGGCAGGCACAAACTCATGTCGCACAATGTCACCCGGGAAGATGCGTCCTTCGCCACGCATAGCCACACCCGTGGGTGGGATGGGTTGGTAATCGACCGACAGGAAGTGGCTCTCGTCGATGGGCTTGAATCGGGTGGTATCGCCGATATCTACGCCGCGCAGGATGCAGGTCAACTTCTTGTCGTGGAAGAGTAGGTTCCAACTATATACAGGCAATGCCGCACATAGAGGCAGACTGTAGCGCGGCAAGTAGCGCAGGTAGGGCTCGATACCTCGTTTGGTGAGAATGCTGCACTCCTCGTCGAAGTCGGTCAGTTTGCCTACATTATAAACCATCAATGTCCCGTAATCGACGGGCGGTGCTTCCATGCCAAGTTGATGCAGACGGATGGTGGCCGATAGTTTCGAGCCACCTTCTGACTCGAAAGCTTTGCGTAGTTCGTTTAGGAAGTTGAAATAGCGTTCCTGGTTACGCCGTGTCCAGTCGAAGTCAATTTGCAGTTCGGTAGGCTTTGCCAAGCCATTCTGCTCCATCATCTGCCGAACACGTTGTGCAACGAGCCCGGGCAGCGCCGACAGGCCAGTGGTATCGTTCATCACATTGACTGCCAGGAAGACAGTGGGAATCACCTCTATCTGGGCAGGCAAAGTATCCGTAAACGTCAAGGTGGTGGACGGGACAAGTTCTCCGTTTCTTCTCACTACATCAAAGAGGTGCAGATATACCTTTCCGACCTTCTGACGATTGATGAAAGAGCGCTCTGCATCGTTGAGTTTCAGTTCTTGTCGCCAGTAATACATCGCATTCTGAGGGTTGGGTATCTCGCTTTTCTGCCTCGTGCAACCGCATGCCGTCCAAAGCAGGATGCCCAGGCAGAACATCTTGCAAAAATAGGTGAGGAGAGGAGTCGGTCGTGATTGCATAGTGATTACGATGTTTTTCCATACGATATCGCGGCAAAGTTCGTAAGAATTCTTGACATTTGCAAGTATTTATTATGAAAATTAACGATAAGTAAGCAAAAATAGCACGCAAAGGTCTAAATAAAGTTGGTGGTTTGAAGAAAACATCCTATCTTTGCCCTGAAATCTTGAAAAGATGAAAAAGTTTTTTTCGACTTTTGCGCTTGTCCGTCGTATATTGGATGAGAGCAAGATGGATGATTCAGCATGGACATCATAAACAATGACATAATCGAGCGCTGCCGAAGCGGCGACCAGGCCGCCTTCCGGAGAGTGGTGCAGACCTATCAGCAGATGGTCTTCACCCTGGCTTTTCGCTCGTTATGCGACGAAGAGGAGGCGAAGGACGTGGTGCAGGAGACGATGATCCGGGTGTGGGTCCACTTCGCATCCTACAACCCCCGACAAAATCTGCGGAACTGGATCTACACCATCGCCATCCGGCTCTGTTTCGACCGATTGAAGAGCAAGGCCCCCATCGAACCGTTGACCGAAGACGAAGATTATTTCTCCCAATACGTTTCGGATAGCGATACGGAAAAGGAGTTGGAGAACCACGAACTTCTCTCGGTCATCCGGACGCTGGTAAGCCGACTGAGCCCCAGACAACGTATCGTCTTTACGCTGGTTCATCTCGAAAATCTCGATACGGAGGAAGTGGCGCAGATCACGGGACTGGATGCCGCCAGGATCAAAAGCAACCTTTATGTTGCACGAAAAACAATACGCGAACAATTAAAGCAATTCGGATATGGAAAAGATGGATGAAATCACCCGACGTCTGGCTTCGCAGCAACCCCTGCTGAGCGATGCCGATGCACTGACCGAAAGCATCCTGGCTAATCTGCCTGCACAAATAAGCCCGCAGGAATCGCCGATCCTGCGGGCAGTGCGATGGATATCGTCGGTTGCAGCCGTTGGCCTCCTGATTCTGTTCTATAGCCAAAGCCACGCCTTCGTCCAGCGACCGGAAGATGTTGACTACGGTCAAAGCCTGCAACCGTTCCAGTCGGATTATTCGCCGACGCTCGACAACCTTCCGCCGCGAGAGGCCCTGCGCCAGTTCGTCGAGATGAAGCGTTCAAGAACTAACTTTTCTGACATCAAGAGAAATATCACATTTTAAATTATCACAATATGAGAAACTGTTTTCTTCTTTCCACCCTGCTGCTCACCGCACTGACGGCTTGTGAGAGCGGACATATCGACATGAATACCATCATCCGTGCTGATGGCACCTGTCGGCGCGAGATTTGCTTCAAGGCCGACTCCGCGGCTTTGGCTGACCAGTCCATCCGGGAATCCAATGTCCTGGGCATGTTGGGCGAAAAAGGCTGGACCTGCGAGGTGCAGGATACGTTTCGGGTCAAGGCCTACCGCGACTTCTCGTCGCCCGATGAGATGGCCGAGGCCATGCCTCTGCAGGTGGCAGGTCGGCAGGTCCGGTCGAAGGCTAAGCTCGAAAAGCAGTTCCGCTGGTTCTATACCGACTACGTGTTCACCGAGACTTTCGAAAGCATCGCTCCCACATTCGCTATTCCCTTGACCAATTATATGGAGAAAGACATGGCTGACTTTTGGCTGACGGGCACACCCGATGTCATGAAGGGATATAGCGGTCTGGAGATGAAGGACTATTTGGATTCGATGGAGGATGCTTACATGCACTTTGTCAATGCCAACATTCTCAATGACCTTATGGATGTGCTTGCCGAGCATTATGACGGCATCACCAAGACTCCTGTCAGCAAGGAGGAGTTCCTTGCGAGCAAGTCTGAATTGATTGATAGAGCGGATAAGATGTCAACCGATGTCTTGAATTTTGACCCCGAGAAACTACTCGCAGAGAATTTCAAAACAGAAGCATACAATCAAGCGCTGAAAGAAGACTCTGTGATATCCGAAGCATGGGAGCAACGCCAGAATGTCTATGTGTCGCTGGTGATGCTCGATGTCGATTATCAGCTGACCATGCCGGGGGGCATCATCGAAGTCTTGAAGTGCGGCGACGGTGTCTTTCGCGACGGGGAACTGCATTACCGGTTGAATGGCATGCGACTCCTGGCCCCTAACTATACGATACGGGCTACTTCGAGCGGCAAGAACAGTTGGGCGCTCTACCTTTCGCTGCTCATCGTCCTCCTGGCTATCGGATCGTGCTTCTATTTCCTGTTCAAGGGCAAGGGACGTAGAGATTCCTCGAAGATGCCGGAATGAAATGACTATTCTTCCCAAATGACATTGTGACGTGGAGAATATGTAACTCCATGCTCTATGTCTTCGCTGATCGGAATCTCAGAGGTAGCAATGATGTTCAAATGATTGAACACTACGACATCGAATTCAGGCTTTGTATAGGTCTTTTTCATTGTTTTCTGATTTTTATTTCATTTTTTTTCGGACTTCATATCCAAAATCCTTTCTTCGATCTCATTCCCTGTTGACCTTCTTCTGGCCGTTCTCGATGAACATCTGCGAACGCACTCCATCCTTCAGCTGACGGCCCTGGATGTCGAAGAACAGTTTGACAGAACCATCTTCCTGCTCAACAAATTCAATGCCGTTTGTATCATCGCTGATTCGAAGGGCAGCATTCCTTGGGGCACCATTATTCTGGAGCCAACCACGGAAAGCCTTTACAGTAAGGGTCTTGGTGATTCGATGGAACTCATCATACATCAATGCGTATGCCTGCATGCTGCTCACGTCTATTGTCTCAGTGATGTACGAGCCTTTCCATAGCCAGTTCTCAATCGCGTCGGCGACAATAGTGGGCGTCTCAGCGGCGAAGCCTGGAACGAAACCATCGTTGGCGGCATTTACGACAAAACCGTCGCCGGAAACCTTGAAGACAAGCGGGGTGTTGGGCTCGGCAGAATCCACCTTGTCGAAAGACATGGCAGTTTCGCCAACTTCAGTCAACTTGTAGAGTTGGAAGCCTTCGGCCGATTCCACGGCGAAAGGCAGGCAGAGCGTTCCCCATTCGGTTGTCATCGTGCGACCATAGCTGATTGTCTCGGCCGTCACAATCACGTTGTCGGTGCGCAATTCAGTAGGTTCTTCGGCCAAATCACTAACCTCGGTCAAGTCGATGGTTGCGCCTTCAGGAAGTGAAGCTTCCAGCAACTCGAATCCTTCTGTTTCACCATAGTCACCGTGGAAAGCGGCAACACCATCTGTAACAGTCGCCTTTGGTGCATCACCCACAAAAACCTCAGTGGTGTAGGGAGCGGCCAGATAGGCGTTGTCGTCCACATCGGTTAAAAGGATGTTCTTGACGGAGATGGGATAAATGCCGACAGGAACAATATTGTCTTCGTAATAAAGTGTGAGGTTAGCTATCTCAGTCTTTTTTCCTGCAGCAACCTTATTTTGTCTTCTTCGTTCTGCTGACACATGAATAGTTCCATCAGAATTCGGCGAGGCCGCTATTGTATTAAAACCAGAGATAGAATATACAAATTCTTCAAACATTTCTTGACTTACAAAAGAGGCAGGAATCTGTAAGTCAAAAGCGAACGACTTGATATCAGTCTCATTATCCATCAGGATAGGAATATCTACATATTCTTCATTCAAAGCGAATGGTAGCACCTTCACTGCATAGCCTTCATCGTAATTGACATTAACAACTGTCAGTGTAGCCTCTACCTGTGACAATCTATGAGCATTGGACCCAGTGTCACTGATTTCTATATTCTTGAAGATAATCGGATAGTCACCATCGGCCACTTCTTCTCCAATAATAAGTTCTATGGTACATACTTCTCCAGAAGTACCTTCGAAAGTATAGCTCTTCGTAGAGCTGCACATCACACGGACAGACCCGTCGGGCTGAAGAGCACTATCGAAGTAGTTGGTCTTATTCGAAGTCGTGCGTTCTTCGCTGAGTTCGATGAGATAGAAGCCATCCTCATCGGTAGCAACTGTAATACCTTCCGGCAGGACGATATCAAACTGGAATCCTGTCGCATCGACCGTGTTGTTCATCTCCACGGAAACTGTCACATTTGTACCGGCTTCGCCAGTAGTTGATACGGGAAACACGACGTTCTCAAACTGTGAGACATCGGTGTTCTCAGCCTTGGCTGATAGTCCAAGGCTGAGACACAAAGTTGATAGAAATAGTTTTTTAAACATAACTTGTTTTTATTTTGTTATTTTATGGCCATTGATTATATAGATGCCTTTCTGCAGACTTGACTTGTTGCCATTACTCATCAGTTTCCTACCCGTAAGGTCATAGACCACATCATTACTGCTGGCTTCATCACTCATGGCACTTATACCCGTAGCATCGTTGTCGATAGCGATCAGGAACGAGCTATTGCTCATGGCGTATGTAGAGGAATTTGCAGAGATGATGGCATTGTCGATGTCTATAATGTAGGAGCCTTCGCTATCTGCGACAAGAGTCAGGTTTACCACAGAGCTTTCAGTAGTCTCTCCCATAGTAGAGGCACAAAGGACACGCAGGGTGTTGTCGTCTTTCATGCCGCTCATGAACACGTTAGAGGCCTTCGTCTGTCCATAGACATCTTTTACCATCATTCCTTCGGGCAGAGTAACATCGAACTGATATCCCGAGTATGCGTAATTGCCGTCGATAGTGATTGCTACGGAGAATTCTTTATCCGAGTTTGCGGTAACGTCGTTTGCACCAATGTTTGCATATTTGGCAGTTACTTCATTTCGTGCTTTGGCATGTGATGCATTGGGTGTTACAGTTCCATAAAGGATGATGTTTGCCTCACCTGTCAGATCGCTGACGCTTATCACACCATCTACATTGACATCTGCTGCCTTCTCGACAAATGATGCAGGAGGAGTACCCATGATGTAGTTGGCGATTGCAGTGAAGTCGCTTACACCGATACTTCCGTCGTTGTTGGCATCACCAAGGGTATAAGTATTTACTGTCAGCGTGGTCTTCACGTAGCTGACGCGATAGGGGTTGGAATTGGCATCCGATATCTCTATATTCCTAAGAATGAGCGGATAGGTTCCTTCCTCCATGTTCGGATCGATATCAACCATCAGGTAAGCCACCTCGCCCTCATTGCCGCTGAACGTGTAGCTCTTTGTAGAACTGCACATGAAGCGCAGACCGCCGTCAGGCTGCAGCACACTGCTCGAGAAGTCGGTCTTTTTGGAAGTTGTGCGTTCCTCGCTGATGTCCATCAAATAGAAGCCGTCCTCATCCTGCGCTGCCGTCACTCCTTCGGGGAGATAAACGTCACATTGGAAACCTGTAGAGGCAATCGTGTTGTTCATCTTCAGCGAGAGACGGATCTGCTGGCCGACTAAAGCCTCAGCACCTTCGATATAAACTATATTATCGTATTCGGAGATGTCGGTGTCGGGCTCTTCGCCAATCTCTACGATGTTCTCGAACTCGTTCCAACCCTCAGCGTTCTCATAAGCGGTCTTGCTTCCAGCCGGGACATAGAGCGTGCAATTGGTTTTATCAACTTCATTAAAAGTGAAATTATCTATTGCCAAAGGAACAGTCCAATCAACGGACACTGAGGTAAGACCATTGCAGCCAGAGAAAGCTTCACTTTCGATGGCAGAAACGCTGTTCGGTATTATTAATGAAGTTAGTCCACTGAAAGAAAAAGCAGAACGACCGATTTCAATTACGCTGTTAGGAATTTCCACCGATGTCAGTACTATGCAATATCTAAAAGCTTCTTCGCCGATGCGGGTCAAACTATTCGGGAATGTCACGGTGGCCAAATCTGAGCAAAAATTGAAAGCTCGATCTCCTATTAAGACTACGCCGAATGGAATAATTACGGAGGTCAATGACGAACCTTCAAAAGCACCAATACCTATAGACTGCACGTCATTGGGAACAACAAGATTCGTGATTTCTTGTCCATTATGGATAAGATGACCCCAAAGAAGAGGGCTTCCAAGCCAACCAATATCCATACTACACCAAGCAGACAAATCAGAAATATATACATTTCGCGAAACGCCGTTTTCTGTATCCATCCTATAGAAAGAATAACCACCAATAGATTTCAGTGAACTTGGTATCGTTATAGAAGACAATCCATAACAATCCATAAAAGCATAATCACCAATTTCAGTCACTCCCTCTGGTATCGTCAACGTAGTCAACTTATTGCAACCAGAAAAAACGCTATTACCTATTGATGCAGGACCATTGATATCAAAATCTATAGACTCTAAACTTGAATTAAAAAATGCAAAATCTCCCAATTCTGATGGATTCTTGATGTAAACATGTACAACTGGAGAATTCTGAAAATAATAACTACCAATAGAGGCACCTTCTTCAATATATAGATTTGTCGCACAGATAGGAGGATTATAATATTCCGAGTCATCATATCCTTCATATTCTTCCTCTTCGTCATTTATTTTCCTTATTAATGTTGCATCAATGCAAGCTGACCTGCATTTATTGAAAATAATATCAGAAGTGCAAACAAGATTTCTTCCTACGTAGATGGAATCTATAAGAGATTCGCTCCCACAAAATGACAATTCCATGGAATAATAACCAGAATATATCTCAAGGTCATCATCTCCCTTTTCCAGAACAAGAGCAGAAATTGAAGGACTCAAGCAACAATCGCCTACCCTTTTAACATTATTTGGAACGACCATTATTTCACCTTCATTAGCTGAGTCCAATGCTCGGATTCCTATGGATTGAACATTTCTACCTATAACTAATGATCTTAAGGGATCACCCGAGAAACTTTCGTCCTCAAGATAGGTCACCATATCACCGATTTCCAATGTGTGCAAATTGTAATGATATGCGAAAGGAGGAAAGCTCTCCACACCTTCCCATGAATTTTCTTCTCCAAAATCTTTTGTTCTGATATCACGTCCGAGATAAACATATTCAAGCGGATCATCATCTTGCATAATTAAAGTAGATGGTGAAAAGAGCAGTTCTTCGTAGCTATCTTCTAAGATTATTCTTTTCAACCCGGCAGAAAAAGCATCTGCTCCGATTATACTAACCCCAGCTGGAATAGTAATCGATGACAAGCTTCTGCATCCGTACAAGGCCATATTACCAATTGATGTCACGCTATTTGGAATTGTCAATGATGTCAAATACTCGCAATCACAAAAAGCATAATCGCCAATGGAGGTCACTCCTTCTTCGATGGTGACCTTCTTGACAGCTGACCAATACTCTTCATTTTCACGATTTAAGGTTTCTTCGCCTCCAATTTCAACATTAAAGTTAGTCATGGCTCCCGAACCAGATATTATCATCGACAAATCCGAATAGATTGTGTAGGTCACATTGTCACCACAGGAACCAGTAGCAAGGATACTGCGCTCCACAATGTTCTGGAATTCGCTCCAACCATTAGCAGTTTCGTAGACAGATTTGCAACCAATAGGCACATAAAGTGTACAGTTGGTTTTATCGACATTCCTGAAAACATCTTCATACATTACATATTGCCCATTAGAATTCATTCCCAAATGAGCAGGTATTTCACCATTAGCGACAATTGAGGTCAAGCCTGTGCAACCCATAAAACCTCCAAGTCCTATTTCAGTCACACTTTCAGGAATCGTCAAGCTAGTCAGACCAGTACAGCCCGAGAAAGCGCAAAAGCAAATTCTCGTAACGCTATTTGGGAAAGACATAGACGTCAAGCCTGTGCAACCAGAGAAAGCTTCTTCTCCGATTAAGGTCACACTATTCGGAATCGTCAACGAGGTCAGACTTGTACAACCAGAGAACGCATAATCGCAAATCTCAGACACACTGTTCGGAATCTCTATTGAGGTCAGACCTGTGCAGCCCTGGAACGCACAAGCACCAATTTCTGTCACACTGTTCGGAATCTCTACAGAGGTCAGGCCCGAGCAGCCTTCAAAAGCATTTTCTCCGACAGAAGTAACGCTGCTCGGAATCTCCACAGAGGTCAGGCCCGTGCAGCCAGAGAATGCCATACCCACAATCGTTAACGTGCCATCTTCAATTACAATTCCTGTTCCCTGAGGCATCTCCCCTTTGTATTTATATGCGTGCCTCCCTGCATATACCAACCCGTCCGGTTTATTATTGAACCAAGCAGTACCTTCAAAAGCTTCAGAACCAATGAATGTCACACTGTTAGGTATCGTCACCGAACTTAGGCTTGAGCATCCAGAGAAAGCATAGTTTCCGATGGTAGTAACACTGTTCGGAATCTCCACAGAGGTCAGGCCCGTGCAGCCAGAGAATGCATACCAATCGATGTTCGTCACACTACTTGGTATCGTCACCGAGGTCAGGCCAATACAGCCAGAGAAAGCAGAACTACCGATGCTGGTCACTCCTTCTTCAATAATCAAATTCTGAACTAATTGATAATAGTCATTATTGATATGAGTATCACCTAAATAATAATCCATTGCCCCCGTTCCAGAAATAACCATCTTCATATCATCATAGATGGTATAGGTCAAATTGTCGCCACAGGAACCTGTGGCAAGTACTTCCGGACCAGATGTGAATTCGACTATATTCTTGAATTCACTCCAACCTGAAGCACTTTCGTAAGCAGACTTGCTGCCTGCTGGAACATAGAGGGTACAATTGGATTTATTGACATTATAAAACGCATTAGATTCAACTGATGCAGGAGTTCCACCCTCTACCGTGATATAAGTCAGGCTTGTGCAGCCAGAGAATGCCATGCTTCCGATGCTGGCAATACTGTTCGGAATTTCCACAGATGAAAGGCCTGAGCAGCCATTGAAAGCACCACCGCCGATGCTAGTCACACTGTTCGGGATTACAGTATTCTTACAGCCAAGAATCAGCGTATTAGTGGAAGTCTCGATAATGGCATTGCAGTTATCACGAGAATCATAAACCTCGTTGTTAGAGTCAACACTTATTGCAGTCAGTCCTAGGCAACCGCCGAAAGCTACTTCTCCAATGCTGTTTATGCTATTCGGGATATCTATCGAGGTTAGGCCCATGCAGTCTGCGAAAGCACAACTACCTATGTTCGTCACGCTATTAGGAATCTCGATCGAGGTCAAGCCTGTACATGAATGAAAAGCATATTCACCGATGCTGGTCACACTGTTCCCGATTGTTACAGAAGTTAATCTTTTGCATTCATAAAAAGCACCTTCACCAATGCTAGTCACGCTATTTGGAATTTCAATCGAGATTAGAGACTCGCAATGATCGAAAGTTTGATTGCCTATACTGATTACGTTGTTTGAAATCTCAATTGAAGTCAGTCCTGAACAGTAATAGAAAGCTCCGCCTCCGATGCTCGTCACACTATTCGGTATTTCGATTGAGTTTAGTCCTATGCATTCCGAGAATGCGCCCGCACCGATACTGACCACACCGTTCGAAATCTCTACAGAGGTCAAACCATAGCAGTAATTGAAAGCATTATTGCCGATACTAGTCACGCCATTAGGGATGACTATTGAGGTCAGTACTCGACAACCGTAGAAAGCTCTTTGTCCAATGCTAGCCACACTGTTCGGAATCTCCACTGAGGCCAGACCTTTACAGCAGTCGAAAGCAGATGCTCCGATACTAGTCACACCTTCTTCTATAATCACTTTCTTTATAGATTGATAATAATCATTATTAATATGTGTACCATAACTATAATTCTTAATCGCTCCCGTTCCCGATATCACCATCGACATATCTGAATAGATGGTGTATGTCACATTGTTGCCGCAGGAGCCAGTAGCAAGGACACTGGGCTCCATAATATTCTGGAAATCTCTCCAACCTTCCGCATTTTCGTATGTTGTCTTGCTTCCGTAAGGAACATAGAGGATACATGCAGACTTATTTACACCACCAAATGATCCGTTTATAGTTGCTGGCATTTCGCTTTCTACAGTTATTGAAGTCAGACCTCTGCATAACCTGAAAGCATTAGAGCCAATATTAATTACACTGTTTGGAATCGTCACCGAAGTCAAGCCTGAACATTCAGCGAAAGCAGAACTGCCGATGGAGGTCACACCGTCCGGAATTGTCATCGAGGTCAAACCAGTACATTTGAGAAATGCCCCGTTACCGATTATGGTCAAATTACTTGAAAACGTCACCGAGGTCAGGCCAGAGCAACCAGCAAAAGCATCTTCGCCTATGCTGGTCACACAGTATGTGCTTCCATCAAAGTCAATGGTGGAAGGGATAACAACATCACCAGAATAACCATTTGTTATATACAAGGTTACTTCAGCAGTTCTCGCTTGATTGTTCAAGTTGTAATAGATGCCATCAACATTTACGTCATAAGCCCAGCTTTTGCTCGGCAAAATCCAGCATAACAAAATGCAGGCAACAAGTACAAAAGAATAGTGAAATTTAGGTTTCATAGTAATCATTGTATTTTTGTTTGACATAGAAATAAAATCATTTTAAAGGATAAATCATTTACGATAAAACGATCCGTCCATTCACGATGCCGGCTTGGTCGGCTGCAACAGCGTTCCGATGCATCAGCACCTGTAGCCACTGACATCGATGTCGTTATCAAGTTAGGTAAAGAGTACGGCGGTCTAGCCGAGAGAAATGGATACATCATCAACGGGAAATTGGCCACCGAAGTCGGCGGCATGCGCCCCGAATGTCATAATGCACGAGCGCATCTGACCTACGACAGCTTTATTTTTCATGAAATCGAATTTTTAATTCCGACAAAACTCCGAACTCGGTATTCCTAATAAAAAAGACGGGAGCTTTCTACTTGTTGCTTACCCGTCCAGAGGCTTCTCGCATTGCCTAGCTAAAGGATAAGCAACGTTGAAAAGCCCACGTCCGGATGATATGCATATACCAACTCCCTGCCCATCGCGGACGTGGAGGAGGTGTTGTACATTTCACCGCCATGGACGCTTCATACGTTGCATTATCTTCTTTAGCTTGAAATTTTGCGAGAATTTCTGGAACGAAGATAACGACGTTGTAGCGTCTTTTGTTTACAATAAAATCACTTCACAAGGCAAAGCCTCGGATTGATGCGGCAAAGATAGGAGATTATTTTGGATTCTGCAAATTTTTAATGGAAAAAATGAAGAACAAGGGTAAAAAATGATTCCAATGCTAAATAAATGGCATTTATTTTCAAACTGAGCAACAACAAGATACAAAAGCAGTTCAAATAAAAGGAGACAATTGGCGATAGTCAAAAATCAAGATAGCTTCCTAAAAACGGAGTCCATCGTCCATCCGTCCATCGCGTTCTATATATATACGCGATGGACGGATGGATTATGGATAGGCTCCGCAGCGTATAATTCTCAATTATTGAGAAGGCAAGGAAAGCTCACTGTTCATTTGCATTACTTGCGCACAGATAGTACCAGATTGCCGCAATATTGCATTAACTGCGGACAGATAGTGCAGCAACTCTCGCAATATGGTACTACTTGTGCACACTTGATACCATCTCGCGGCAAGATTGCACTGCCTGTGGACAGATAATACAAGATACATCGTGAGATTGTACTGGTCGTGTACAAGTAGTACAATCTCACAGCAAGATTGCACTGCCTGTGGACAGATAATACAAGACGCATTGTGAGATTGTACTGGTCGTGTACAAGTAGTACAATCTCGCGGCAATATTGCACTACTTGCGTACAGTTAGTACAATCTCATTTTAAAGAGGGATGAGCGGGAGTCCAAGAGGTCTTACTACAAACTAAGCATGACCTTTTTGCGCCAAGATTGGTTATTCTCCTAAAAAAGTATGACCATTCTTGGCCAAGATGGGGTATGGCGCGAATAATAGCATGACCATTCTTGGCGTAGATCGGTCATGGCGCGATTAATGGCATGACCTTTTCCGGCATAGATTGGTTATGGCGCGATTGGAGCATGACCTTTCTTGGCATAGATTGGTCATGGAGCAGTTGGAGCATGACCATTCTTAGCGCAAATTGGTCATGGCGCGATTGGAGCATGACTATTCTTAGCATAGATTGGTCATGGCGCGATTGGAGCATGACCATTCTTAGCATAGATAGGTTATGGAGCAATTGTAGGCATAACCATTCCTGGCGCAGATTGGTCATTAAACAATTACGGCATGACCATTCCTGGCGAAGATTGGTCATGCCGTAAATTGAGATAGTTAATTCCTTATTCGGATTGGATTTTCCACTCCGTGATATTGCGTTCCTTGGAACTGAAGCGTTGTATTAATTATCGTGTTTTCGCCTTTTCGGTGATTTGTGACGGTTTCGTTCGGTGATTTGTGGCGGTTTTGTTCGGTGATTTGTGGCGATTTTGTTCGGTTGTTTGTGAAAAATGATATGAGCTGCTGAAAGCTATCCGACGCGAGAAGACGTATTCACTTCTCTGTCTTGATTTCCTTGAATTGGCTGAAGGCGGGATTGCGCCGATAGCTTTCTTCCGAACCTCTTGGAACGAAGAGGGTGATTTTTGAGGGGTCGAGTGAAGTGCGGTCACCGAGGATCGTGTCGGGTTTTTGGTGTTCGAGGTGGATTTCGGTGAGGCTGATGCAGTCGTCGAAGGCATTGTCCCTGACTCGGTTCACGGTGCTGGGAATCCTGATGGATATGAGTGCTGTGCAGCCTTCGAAGGCTTTGAGGTCAATCTCTATCAAGCTGTCGGGGAGTTCGACGGAAGTGAGGCTGGAGCAACCGCTGAAGGCAAATCCACCAATCTTCGTCACGCTGTTCGGGATTTTGATTGAGGTGAGACTGGTGCAGTCGTTGAAGGCACCCCATCCGATTGTGGTCAAGCCATCAGGGAGCTTGATGGAAGAGAGGCTCGTGCATCCATTGAAAGCAAAATCGCCTATTTCGGTCACGCCGTTGGGGAGATTGATTGACGTGAGGCTCGTGCAACCGTTGAATGCATCTTCCCCAATCTCGGCCAGATGGTCGGGGAGGTCAATCGAAGCGAGGCTTGTGCAGTCCCAGAAGATCTTCTTGCTGAGCCTGGTCACGTCGTTGGGGAGTTTGAGCGACTTGAGGCGAATGCACCCCGAGAATGCAGCTTCACCGATTGATGTAACGCTGTTGGGCAGTTTGACTGTGGTGAGATGGTTGCAGCCTTCGAAGGCGCTTGCGCCGATGTCGGTCACAGTGTTGGGCAGCTTGATGGAAACGAGTCCGGTGCTGTCCTTGTAGGCATCTTCCTTGATTTCGGTGATGCAGTAGATTGTCTCAATCTGATCCTGCTTAGAGGTACATCCAGCCAGTATGGACACAGCGAAGCTTGCAACTGCAAACGCAGTGGATAAAGATATGTTTTTTCTCATATTGATATTATTTGTTTTCAATCGTTCGAAAAGGTCGCTGCAAATATAGAGGATAATTGTGAGACTTGCAAATTTATTGGCAAAAAACTCGACAAATTTGCTGCCTTCATAAAACTCATCATGTATTAGAATCCATACACCAAATTTTTATGCCACGAAAAAATAAGGCGCTTCCCCCTTGGAGAGCGCCTTATATGTTTTGGAAACAAAGTAATCAAACGAAATTCAGACCACGCCCTGTGCCATCATAGCGCGAGCGACCTTCATGAAGCCGGCGACATTGGCACCCTTGACGTAGTTGACGTAGCCGTCGGGCTGTTTGCCGTAGCGGATGCACTGCTCGTGGATGCCGTGCATGATTTCGTGCAGGCGCTTATCGACGTCGGCAGCACTCCAGCTGAGGTGTGCAGCATTCTGGCTCATCTCGAGGCCCGAAGTGGCTACGCCACCTGCATTGACCGCCTTGCCGGGAGCGTAGAGCATCTTCTTTTCGATGAAGAGGTCGATGGCTTCGGGGGTGCATCCCATGTTGGAGATTTCGGCCACGCACTGTACGCCGTTGGCGATGAGCTGGGCTGCATCGTCGCCATTGAGTTCGTTCTGGGTGGCACAGGTAAGGGCGATGTCGCACTTGCGCTCCCAGGGTCGCCTGCCGGGATAGAAGGTAGCCTCGGGGAACTCGTCGGCATAGGGAGCAACGATGTCGTTGCCCGATGCACGGAGTTCGAGCATGTAGTCGATCTTCGCGCCGCTGATGCCTTCGGGATCATAGACGTATCCATCGGGTCCCGAAATGGTGATGACCTTGGCACCCAGTTGTGTGGCCTTGGTGGCTGCACCCCATGCTACGTTGCCGAAGCCCGAGATGGCGACGGTCTTGCCCTTGATGTCGATGCCGGCATCCTGCAGCATCTCGTGCACGAAGTAGAGGCCGCCGAAGCCGGTAGCCTCCGGACGAACCAGTGAGCCGCCGTATTCGAGACCTTTGCCCGTGAGCACGCCGCTGAAGTCGCGCGTGATGCGCTTGTATTGTCCGAAGAGGTAGCCGATTTCGCGTGCACCGACACCGATATCGCCAGCGGGAACGTCAATCTCAGGACCAACGTAGCGATAGAGTTCGGTCATGAACGACTGGCAGAAACGCATGATTTCGGCTTCGCTCCTGCCGCGGGGCGAGAAGTCGGAGCCGCCCTTGCCGCCACCCATGGGGAGTGTGGTGAGCGAATTCTTGAACGTCTGTTCGAAACCGAGGAACTTGAGGATCGAGAGGTTGACCGATGCGTGGAAGCGGAGTCCTCCCTTGTATGGACCGATGGCCGAATTGAACTGCACACGATAACCGAGGTTCACCTGCGTCTTGCCGCGATCATCGACCCAAGGTACGCGGAAGATGATGATGCGTTCGGGTTCGACAAGGCGTTCGAGCAGCGATGCACGCTCGAATTCGGGGTGCTGGTCATAAACGTCCTTGATTGAAATCAGAACTTCACGAACGGCCTGAAGGAATTCCTTTTCACCTGGATGCTTTTTCTCCAGATTGGCCATAAATTGATCAATGTTTAACATAGCGAATGTTGATTTGGTTAAATCTTTGA
>JAEEGG010014184.1_pt1 | contig 16908 bp, 13 predicted proteins | sample 9134161 | NCBI WGS metagenome assembly JAEEGG01 (sample SAMN16246543, study PRJNA631951) | gut metagenome | biome: gut microbiome; feature: rumen; material: CR-attached | host: Bos | place: Iran: Karaj | collected 2018-10 | reverse complement strand
CAAGCGACGTTGGACGATTGCAGAGGGTTTTCGGGAACGTTTCGGGAAGGTTTGAAAGTTACAGATGCATAATAGCGAATTTCGAAGTTTTTTGCGTGAATTCTGCGTTTTTCGCGATTTTTTGATTTGCGGGAATAAAAAAACCCGCGCGGGGCGGGTGAAAAGAAGGAGACGGGGAGGGAAACCAATGAAGTGTGTGGGACGGGAATGATTCTCTGTGAAGATTATGCGAAAATCACGGCGTCGCAGCGTTCGTCGTGAGGCTCGAACGGCACGGTGTCGAAAAACTGGCACTCAAAGCAGACGCCCGCGACGGTGCCGAAAGCGTTCCTGCGGGCCGACAGAAACCGGTCGTAGTACCCCGCGCCCCTTCCAAGGCGTGAACCGTCTTTCCCGAACGCGAGCCCGGGGCAGAGAATCAAAGCCTTCTGCGGTTCGCTGTAATTAAACTGCGCCTCCGGGAAGGCTTCCCCGGGCTCGGTAATCCCGAACGGTCCCTTAACAAAGCCGTACGCCTCCGCAACTGAATCCTCTGTGCTTTCGAGAACGGCGGCCGCCCTTACAAACGTTCCACCGGCGGCCGCCTCCGTTACATCCCTGAAAAGGATGCTTCCGGTTTGGGGCACAACGGCGGGCAGGAACACCTTCTTGCCGGCCTCTGCGGCGTAGACTATGACGCGGGTGAGGTCAGGCTCGCCGGCGAGGTGCGAAAAGGCAAATACCGAGCCGGCGGCGCGGTAGGCGTCAAGGGAGAGTATCTGCGAGCATATTGTCCAAGAAGCGGAGGCCTTTTCGGAGGGGGAAAGCGCGGCCGTTAAAGCTTTGGCGGCCGCGCGCAGTTCCTGTTTAGTCATAACTTAATACTTGCAACCGGAAAAAGAAGCGGCAGTCCCGCCGCCCGCGCCTAAGCAATCTCACAATCTGAAATCCCGGCGCGGGCGGCCCTGCCGCCATAATCAAAAAATCAATTCTTAACAACCGAAATCGTGGCGTTCTCGCCGTTGATATCCCAGTCGCGAGTGAGGCGCAGACCGGCCGCGTCGCCTTCAGGAGTAACCGGGGAGGCGAACGCGAGGCTGTCGGCCAGCACGTCGTGGGCGATCTCGGAGGCGCGCGCTGCCACGGTCTCACGGATCTTTTCGGTTCCCGCGACGGTCACAGAGATGTGGTCGGTGACGTCGAAGCCGGCGTCCTTGCGCATCGTCTGGATCTTGCTGATGAGCTCGCGGGCGAAGCCTTCCTCGATGAGTTCGGGGGTGAGGTTCGTGTCGATCGCGACAGCGTAGCCGTCCTCGGAAACCGAGGCGTAGCCGGGAACCTTGCCGACGTCGATCAGGAGGTCGGAGACTTCCAGCTCGATCGTTGCGGAGGGCAGGGCGAGAACGAGCTTGCCGGTTTCGTCGAGTTCACGCTTCGCGGCGTTGCCGTCGATGTTCGCGAGCGCGGGACGGATCTCGCCGAGGAGCTTGCCGAACTTCGGACCGACGGTTTTCAGCTGGGGCTTGAACGTGTAGGTCGAGAAGCGTGACATGTCGGCGACGAATTCAACGTTTTTGATGTTGAGCTCGTCCTCGATGACCGCCTTGTACTCGTCAGTGAGCTCGTTCGGAGCCGAGACGTACATGACGGAGAGCGGCTGGCGGTTCTTGATCGCGGCGTCGTTGCGGCAGGCGCGGCCCATGACGACGATCTTGAGCACTTCCTCCATGGAGGATTCGAGCCCGGAGTCGATCATGGTCGGGTCGCTGACCGGGAAGTCGCAGAGGTGAACGCTCTCGGGGGCGTCCGGGTCGACGGAGATCACGAGGTTTTGGTAGATCTCTTCTGCCATGAACGGAATCATCGGCGCGGCGAGCTTGGAAACGGTCACCAGAGCCGTGTAGAGCGTCATATAGGCGTTGATCTTGTCCTGCGTGAGTTCTTTTGCCCAGAAGCGCTCGCGGCTGCGACGGACGTACCAGTTGCTCATCTCGTCAACATAGTCCTGAAGGCTTCTCGCGGCCTCGGGAATGCGGTAGTTTTCGAGATTGGAGTCAACGTCCGCGATCAGCGTGTTGAGGCGCGAGAGCAGCCAGCGGTCCATTCCCGAAAGGGAAGCCCTGTCGAGCGTGTATTTGGTAGGGTCGAAGTTGTCGATGTTCGCGTAGAGAACGTAGAACGCGTAGGTGTTCCAGAGCGTGCCCAGGAACTTGCGCTGGCCCTCGTTCACGGCGTCGAAGTAGAACTTGTTCGGCAGCCAGGGGGCGCTGTTTTCGTAAAAATACCAGCGGATCGCGTCGGCGCCGTGGTCCTCCAGGGCCTTGAACGGGTCGACCGCGTTGCCCTTGGACTTGCTCATCTTCTGGCCGAATTCGTCTAAAACAAGGCCAAGAACCACAACGTTCTTATAGGGCGCCTTGTCGAAAAGAAGCGTCGAAATCGCCAGCAGCGAGTAGAACCAGCCGCGCGTCTGGTCGACCGCCTCGGAAATGAAGTCCGCGGGGAAGTTCTCCTCGAAGATCTCCTTGTTTTCGAAGGGGTAGTGCCACTGCGCGAAGGGCATTGCGCCGGAGTCAAACCAGCAGTCGATGACCTCGGGGGTCCTGTGCATAACGCCGCCGCAGTCCGGGCACTTCACCGTCACGTTGTCGATGTAGGGGCGGTGCAGCTCGATGTCGTCCGGGCAGTTGTCGGACATGGACTTGAGCTCGGCGATGGAACCAATCGAGACGCGCTTGCCGCAGGAACACTCCCAGATGTTGAGAGGCGTACCCCAGTAGCGGTTGCGGCTGACGCCCCAGTCCTGAACGTTCTCGAGCCAGCTGCCGAAGCGGCCCTTGCCGATGCCCTCGGGAATCCAGTTCACGGTGTTGTTGTTGGCGATGAGCCTGTCGCGGACGGCGGTCATCTTGATGAACCAGGAATCGCGCGCGTAGTAGATGAGCGGCGTGTCGCAGCGCCAGCAGAACGGGTAGCTGTGCTCGAATTTGAGCTTCTTGAACAGTAGTCCGCGCTCGCGGAGGTCGTCCATGATCATCGGGTCGGCCTTCTTGCAGAAAACGCCCGCCCAGGGAGTCTCCTCGGTCATCTCGCCTTTAGTATTCACGAGCTGCACGAAGGGCAGGCCGTACTTCTTGCCGACGTTGCTGTCGTCCTCGCCGAACGCGGGGGCGATGTGGACCACGCCGGTACCGTCGGTCAGCGTAACGTAGGAGTCGCAGACCACGTAGAAGGCCTTCTCGTTCACCTTCGCAAACGGGAACAGCGGCTCGTATTCCTTAAATTCCAGATCTTTTCCGGCGTACCTCTCGAGGATCTCCGCGCCGTCGCCCAGAACCGTATTCACGAGCGCCTCGGCCATGTAGTACTTATAATCGCCCGATTTTACCTTAACGTAGGTCTCAACGGGGTTCACGCAGAGCGCGACGTTGGAGGGAAGAGTCCACGGCGTGGTGGTCCACGCGAGAATGTATGCGTCCTCGCCCTTCACCTTGAAGCGCACGATGACGCTGGTCTCTTTAACGTCCTTGTAGCCCTGAGCCACCTCGTGGGACGAGAGCGGCGTGCCGCAGCGCGGGCAGTAGGGAACGATCTTGTAGCCTTTGTAGAGCAGGCCCTTGTCCCAAATCTGCTTGAGCGCCCACCACTCGGATTCGATGAAGCTGTTGTGGTAGGTGACGTAGGGGTTGTCCATGTCCGCCCAGAAGCCGACGGTGGCGGAAAAGTCCTCCCACATGCCCTTGTACTTCCAGACGCTCTCCTTGCACTTGTCGATGAACGGCTCGAGACCGTACTGCTCGATCTGTTCCTTGCCGTCGAGACCGAGCTGCTTTTCGACCTCCAGCTCCACGGGAAGACCGTGGGTGTCCCAGCCGGCCTTGCGCAGCACCTTGTAGCCCTTCATGGTCTTGTAGCGCGGGATCATGTCCTTAATGACGCGCGTCAGAACGTGGCCGATGTGGGGCTTGCCGTTGGCGGTCGGCGGGCCGTCGTAAAACGTGAACACCGGGTGTCCTTCGCGGCACTCGATGCTCTTCTCGAAGATCCTGTTGTCCCGCCAGAATTTCTCGATCGCCTTTTCGCGGTCGACGAAACTGAGGTCGGATGAAACCTTCTTGTACATAAGAAATCACCTCGTTTGAAGATTTGCCTTGCGGCGTCGGGAATGAACTCTTTCGCAATACTCTCGCAAAGCTTTCGCAAAACTTACGCAATACCTTCGTAAAGCTTTCGCAAAATAAAAGCGCCCGGTCCCTGCCGCTCATTTAGTCGTGAGCGTAGAATGGGACAGAGCGCCTGTTTCCGGCGTAATCCGCGTATCCGTTTTTGTCCCATACAGAATCATATGTGTCCGCGTTAACGGTCGGAAACCGGCTCCGCTAATGACGCGAAAACTTGTCGCGCGTTCACTTCGCTGCTCGGGAGGGATCTTCGGCAGGCATCTACTCTCGCAGGACCTTTCACCAAACGCCTGCTCGCTTCTCGGATTTCAACGCCTCTTACTGTCTCCGTCGTCGCATTTTGTGCTCAAACACCGGTTTCTTGAACGGAACCGGCGTTCCGGATACGGGAGTTAGGATATCACTATTTTAAAACCGTGTCAAGCCGTTTCGCGCGCGATTGAATGGCGATTGAATGGCGGCGTTACGTGCTTAACTAATGCGTGAGAAAGAACTACGGCCGCTCGAACGTCAGCACCGTTTCGCCTTCCTTGTCGAGCTGGACGAGTTTCTTGCCGTACATCTTAAAGTAGAGCAGGTCGCCCTTCGTGGTCACCGCGTTCAGCATGCCTTCCGAATCCTTCACGAACGCGCCGTAGCAGTTCCTGTCGGCAGAGCCCATAATGTTCTCGGGAAGCACCGCCTCGACCGCGCGGTCGATAATGTCGGAAAGGTCGACGTCTTTGATGAAGAACCCCACGACGGTGCCGGCCGACTCCGCGATCTTCTCTTTGAGCGCGTCGGTGTTCGTCTCGTACGAGAACGTTCCGATCGCGTCGATTTCGAGATTCACCTCAAACGCCACGTTGCCGGCGACAAGCGCCAGAAGCGCCCGCTGCCAGAACGGAACCGACTTGATGCTGCTGAGCATGACCGCCGCGTGCCAGCTCCCTTCCTCGGGAAGCAGCTCGACCTCTTCCTGGCCGTCATCGGAACTCTGGCTTCCGTCGATTCCGAGATCCTCGAAAAGCGAGTTCCAGTCAACGCCGCAGCCGGAAAAAACCGCCGCGGAGCAGAATACAAGCAGGGCGAGAACCGCCGCTAAAACTCTTTTTTTGACCATTTATACGCCTCCTTGTCAGATGACAGAGCCGTTTTCGCCTTCATCCGGAACGTTTTCGACAGTTTCTTCCGGTTCCGCGGCCGGCTCCTCCGCGATTCTTTCCGGCTCTTCAACAGGCTCGATGGCGGGCTCTTCAAAAACCTCGCCCTCCGCCGCCTCTCTCAGGGGAACGTACTTCTTCGCGAAGCCGAAGACCATGAAAATGATTGCCCCGACCAGCGGAATGAAGAACGAAAGAACGAAGCAAACGCCCGCTTTTTTAGGCGAAAACGCGTAAAAAATCTTGTAGGTCATCAGGTAGTCGAGCACCTTTGTCGCCGCGAAAAGCAGAGCCCCCGCGATCATGACCGCCAGGGACAGAAAAACGACTGTTCTCGCGCCCGACAGGAATTCGTTCTCGGTCTGCGCGAAAATGAACGTCATCAGGTTGCGCGCGAAGCGGTTCTGCTTGAAGAAAAGCGTGCAGATGAAAACGAGCAGCGCGCTCAAAGAGACGGACCCGAACAGAACTCCGAACACCCTCACAACGAGATTCAGAATGCCCCACTTCGGCGTCTTCTTTGCCGACCGCCTGCATTCCTTGTCGCTGAACTCCGCCATCCTTCCGCTGAGCCACGCGCTCAAAAACGGAATGAACGCCATCCAGCCGGACCTGAGCCTCATTTTATACGCACATCCGCACTTGCCGACCGCCCGCAGAATGACGCACACGAGCGCAATCACGGCCGGGATGAGAAAAACCAAAAACCAAAGCAGTTCAGTTGCCATAAGTCTCAAATACCTCCTTTTGTAAACCGTTCGAAAGCCGCAAGCGGCTTTATTGCCTAAAATACCGATATTATTTTACTACCGGAACGGGGGAATGTCAAATAAGTGAGCGGAACGCGGGGTGAGGAATAAAAGGTATGTAATTGGGAATGAAATGTAAAAATGTGACGGGAAGCCCTGAAAAAGCCGGAAAAATGTGATGAGACGCCCCAAAAACGCCGGAAAAATGTGACGGAGAGGTCTAAATACGCACAAATCTTTTTTGAAACTGAAGAGGTTGAACAAGCACAGTTTTGCAAAAGGTGCAATTAATGCCTGATTTTTCGCTGCAAAAGGTGCAATTAATGCCCTCAAAACATTGACAAAAGGTGCAATTAATGATATGATACTCTTGTTTGAAGAGAGGAGAGCGCGTTATGTACAGGAATGCAATCAAGAGTTTGGAAAAATGGAATAGCAATGTAAAACGTAAACCGATGATTGTTTGGGGTGCCAGACAGGTTGGAAAAACCTATCTTATAAGGGATATTTTTGCCGAAACATACTACAAGGATAACTATTTGTATATTGATTTCCGTCTTGAAGCCGATATACGCGATTATTGCGAAAAACACGTTTCTGCGAAAGAAATCGTGGAGTTCATTGCAGCCGTCAAGAATAAAAGAATTGGCCCAAATACCCTTTTAATTTTTGATGAGATACAGGAATGCCCCGGAATTATCACGGCACTGAAGTACTTTTGCCAGGATATGCGCGAGGTACCGGTGATTGCTACCGGATCAATGGTCAGAATCAGACTCCAGAGACTTGCCAGAAAACGTGGCGCAAATAAAGCGGAACCGTTTCTTTTCCCAGTCGGGAAGATTAACCAGCTCACGGTTTATCCAATGACTTTTGACGAGTATCTTATCAACGCTAATAGAATCCTTTTTGACGAGATCTGCATAGCGTATTCGCAAAAGAGACCTCTTTCGGACGCCTTTCACAAGCTGGCGCTCGACGAGGTGCATAAGTATCTTCTTATCGGCGGTATGCCCGACGCAGTTCAGACTTTTCTTGATACCGGAAGCTACCTGGAATCGCGCGAAGTGCTGACAGACCTTTATGACAACTACCTTTCCGATATGGAACTGTATCAGGCAAGCCCTGAAGCGATTATCAGGTCAAGAAAGATATTTCGCGGTATCTATGCGGAACTGAATAAAGAATCAAAAAACTTTAAACCCGGAATGCTTGAACCCGGAAGCAAGACGCGGGATATGAAAACGCCTATAGATTGGCTGACGATGGCACATGTTGTTCATCAGTCTTTCCGGCTTGACGAACACGTTACAATGCCGTTAACGGACAGAAATGAATCCGATTTCCGCCTGTATCTTTGCGATATCGGAATGTTCATTTATCAAAGCGGTATTAATTCGGCATCTTTTATTTCCGGTAATTCAAACAACACGTTATCCGGTATTTTCTTTGAAAACTTTATAGCGAATGAACTCACGGCGCGGGGAATCGGATTGTATTATTGGTGCGGCAAGAGAAGCTCCGAACTTGAATTCATCGTTGAGTCTAACAACAAGCTTTACCCGATAGATGTCAAGAAAAACAAGGGCTCGCTCAATTCTCTTGAGACTTTTGCCAATCATAACAGATTTGAAGCGGCAATCAAGGTATCTTCAAATAATTACGGTTACAACGACGAAAAGAAAATGCTGACTGTTCCGTTCTATATGTTTTTCCTCGTGGCAGACGGTTTATCAAAGGGCACATTGACCGTTAAATAATCCGGCTTGGCGAACACGGCGTACTTGAAAACCGGTGCCCGGTGTGGCATAATATAGGGGTGAAAACAGTTCGTGACGGAGGCTGCGGCAGGCAGCGAAATTTTTGCACCGACGGAGGCTATTTTTGATGAAAACAGTTGATCTTTTTCCGGGCGAGGGTTCGTTCTACAAGGCGAATCTTCACTGCCACTCGACTTATTCGGACGGCCGGCTGACCGTTGAACAGCTGAAAGACGCGTACAAGGCGCACGGGTACGGCATTCTGGCCTACAGCGACCACAACACGCTTACGCCCCACAACGAACTGACCGACGACGGATTCCTGGCGCTCAACGCGATCGAAATCGACTACAACATGCCGTCGGAGGCGAGTCCCAGAGGCTGGGCGGGCGTTCCTGTCTACCACCTCAACTTCTTCTCGGAGGACAAGAACAGGACGGAGTTCATTCCGTTCGAGCGCGTTTACGACATCGAGAAGGTGCAGAAAACGATCGACGACGCGAACGCGGCCGGATTCCTTGCGATGTACAACCACCCGCGCTGGTCGTTCCAGGGCACCGGGGATTTTGCGGGTCTGAAAGGACTTTTCGGGTTCGAGGTCTTCAACACGGGCTGCGAGGTCGACATGGCGGACGGCTGGGGCGACTACGAGTACGAATACTACTGCCGCGCGGGAGGAGACGCCGCCGCGACCGCGACCGACGACAACCATATGGGGTGCAGGGATTTCAACTCGCCTCACATGGACTGCTTCGGCGGATTCTCGATGATCAAGGCGAAGTCGCTCTCGTATGAGGACGTTTTCGACGCGATGAGGCGCAAGAATCTGTACGCGTCGACCGGACCGCTGTTCACAGAGGCGACCTGCGAGCGGCTCGAGAACGGGGCAATTCTCGTGAAGGGCGGATGCTCGCCGTGCCGCAGCGTGTTCTGCCTGACCGACTCGAGGGCGAGCGCCAACAAGAGGTCGTGGGAGAAGGACATCACTTCGTTCGAGTTCACGATCCCGGGCGACACCATCTGGTTCAGGCTCGAGGCGCACGACGGCGAAGGGCACAAGGCGATGACGAAGGCGTACAGAACAAGCGGGCTGGTCTGAAATTGTCAACGGACCGGTCTGAAACGGAGGGCTTATTAAAATCCCAAAAGGCGGATTTTGACGGATCAACATGGAAATATTTCTGAAAATTCTGAAAATAACGGGGCTCGTGCTCGCGGGGGCGGCCGGATACGTGGTTCTGAGCGTAATTATCGGCTTCCTGAGCGGGCTGTTCACCGGGCATAAAAAAGAGTACAAGAAGGACAGCAAGTTCTACAGGTTCGTGCTGTACAGCATGACCGGGCTGGTTCTGTTTCTGGGGCGGATCAAGGTCGTGAAAAAAGGCGTCGACCTGCCGGAGGGGAGGTTCCTGATCGTCGGGAACCACCGTTCGAACTTCGACCCGATCGTGACCTGGTACAAGTTCCGCAAGAAGAACATCGCGTACATCTCGAAGCCCCAGAACCTGAAGGTTCCGTTTTACGGCGCGATCGTGCGGCGCTGCTGCTTCCTGCCGATTGACAGGCAGAGTGCGAGGAACGCTGTCACAACGATAGAAAAAGCCGCGGAACTCCTCAAAAATGACGCGGTGAGCATTGGGGTCTATCCCGAGGGCACGCGCAGCAAGACCTGCAGGCTACTCAAATTCCACAACGGGGTGTTCAAAATCGCGCAGAAGGCGGAGGTCCCGATCGTGGTCGTTTCCGTGTCGGGAACCGAAAAGGTAACCAAAAACTTCCCCTGGAGGCGGACCGTGGTGACGCTCGACGTTGCCGAGGTGATACCGCCGGAGGTGCATATGACGATGACGACAAGCGAGATCGGGGAGCACGTGAGAGGGCTTCTTGAAGAGAGACTTGAAGAAGAGTACAGGAGCTGAAAATGAGCGTTTTGATTGATGTTCTGACTGTTGCCCTGTTCCTGGCGGTAATCGGGGCGAGCATTGCGCTGGCGGTGCGCAGGGGACTTTTTGCGACACTTTTGCACATCTTGGGGCTTCTCGTGGCGGCGGTTGCGTCGGTATTTCTGACGCCCACCGTGATGGGCTGGTTCGCGGGGCCGCTCGCGAAGGCGGGCGAGAATGCTCTCGGTTCGGCAGGCGGTTTTCTCGCGCAGAACACCGTTATAGAGACGGCGGTGAAGGGCATTCCCGCGGCTGTGCTGAGACCCTTCGTTTTCGTGATCATATTCTTCGTCGTGAAGATCGTTCTCGACATCATCGTGTTCTTCGCGTGCAACAACGGACGCGGCGACGTGATCGACTTTAAGGGGCAGAAGGCCGTTGCGGCGCTGCTCGGCGTCGTGATCGCGTGCGTGTGCCTTTGGATGGCTGAAATGCCGGTCATGGGTACGATCAGGACCGGTGCGCAGATCGTCAAGTGGGGCGCGGGCAACACGGAGAAAATTCAGGCGGTGAGCGGAGTCGGACTTCCGAAGGACATTCTCGATTTCGCGTCGGACGCCGGCGACAGCAGAATGCTCAAACTGACGGACGGCACGCTCAAGGGCGGCGTTTTATACGACAAGCTGGCGACGGTCGAGGCGGGCGGCAAGAAGGCGTCGCTTCCCGAGGAGCTGCCGGTACTTTTGAGGATCGCGGACGACCTGCTGGCGGTTGCCGGAAATGACGGTCAAGAGACGGATCCGCACGGAGAGGACGCCGGAAAGAAGAAGGGAGACGCGATTCGCGACATTGCGGACGCTTTGGGCGAGTCGGTGATAGGCAGCGAGGCAGTCAAAGAGGAACTCGGGAAAGCGGTCGAGCAGTGGCGGAAAGGCGACGAATACCTTGGTTTTTCAATCAATCCGGACGACGACGCGACTAAGGAGCTCGCGGAGGCCTTTGTGGACTGCGTGGACGAGGTTCCGTCCGACAAGATAAGCGACGTGCTCGGATTTATTGCGGACGTGGCTGACGTGGCGGAGGCCGGAGGCAGTTCGGGCGGCACAAAAGACGCGATAAAAGAGCTGTTTTCGACGATGGACCCCGAAAAGATAGCCGGAATTCTCGACACGGCGTACCACAATGAGGCGATGAAGCCTTTTTCCGACGCGATGGTGAAGTGGTTCCTGAAGCGGGCCGCGGACGCTCTCGAAGTCAACGCGGACGACGAGATCGCTAAGGTCAGCCTGACCGGGGCCACCGAAGAGGAGTTTGAGGACCTCAAGACGAAACTGATCGACGCGTTCACGACCGCACAGGGGTTCAGCGACAAGCTCTACTCGGGCGAGGAACTGACCGAGGAGGAAGAGGACAGGCTCAACGAGGCGATCTCGAAGCTCGAGTCGAACAAAATCGTCGGCGCGGCGGTCAAGAAGATCGTCACGGAGGCGGACAAAAAATACGGCGGAGAATAAGGAAAACGGAACAGGGAATGAGTTACGGCTCGTTTTTCGTTTTGCAAATTGTTCCGCAAGGACGGTAAATCGGTGAATTTTTAAATGACTATTCTCCCGCGGAGGACGGTATGAAACTTGCATTTTCGACACTCGGATGTCCGAACTGGACGTTCAACGAAATATTCGCGACCGCGAAGGACCTCGGCTTTGACGGGGTTGAGATAAGAGGCATCGGCAAGGAGATTTTTGCCCCGGATATAGCGGAATTCTCGGATTCGAGAATCGACGCGGCACTCGCGAAAATCAAGCGCCTCGGCATTGAGATTCCGTGCGTCACGTCGGGAATCTGCGTCAAAGACTACGGGCTGGACGCCGCCGCCGACAGGAAAGCGGTGGAAGACGCGGAAAAATACGCGGCGCTGGCGGCGAAGCTCGGGGCGCATTACGTGAGGATCCTCGGCGATTCGGACGTCATGCCCAGGGGAGAGGTCTCGGACGAACGGGTAGCGGCCGCGCTTAAAGACATGCTTGCCGCGGCCGCGGGAACCGGCGTCAAACTTCTTATCGAGACTAACGGCGCCTACGCGGACTCCGCGAGGCTGGCGGCGCTTGTGGAAAAGATCGCCGACCCGGGGCTGGGCGTTCTTTGGGACGTTCACCACCCGTACAGATTCTTCCGCGAAGAGATCGGAAAAACGTGGGAGAACATCGGGAAATACGCGGAATACCTTCACGTGAAGGACTCGGTCATGCTGCCCTCGGGCGTTGTCCGCTACAAAATGATGGGCACGGGCGACCTTCCGCTGCAGGAGCTCATCCGCCTGCTCAAAGAGAACGGTTACGGCGGGTTCATCTCGCTCGAGTGGGTGAAGCGCTGGTGCCAGGAGCTTGAGGCGCCGGGAATCGTTTTCGTCCACTACATCAACTACATGAAGAAAGCGCTCGCCTGAACCGGGGCGGCACCGCAATCCTGCAAAACTCAAAATGCCTTTAGCCGAAAAGTTCAAAAAGCTCAGCATTAATAAAAGAAGCCTGGTCTGGGCCGCGGTGTGGGCGCTGGTTCACACCGCTGTTTCGATTTGGTTCGTGATCCGCGGCGAGGCTCCGGAGAACCTTGACACGCCGATTTCGGTGGCGCTCAGAATCTGCGGAATTGCGGCGGTGGCCGTCTGGATCGTGCTGCTCGTTGTAGCGAGAATCGTGAACGCCCGCGCATTCCTGAGGGGGCTCTTTTTCTACGGCCTTGCGGGAATTCTGTTCTTTGCGGTGGCGCTCGCGATGAAGCTGGCGTCGGGGCAGACGGCGGGCGGCGTGTTTCTGGCGGTTTTCGACTGGTTCACGGTGATGATCAAACCGGTGGCGTACCTTCTCGCCCCGCTGATCGGAATGTCGGAATTCTACAGGAAGGCCATCGTTTTCGGTCTGCTCACGGCGGCGGCCGGCGCTCTTGAGAGAAGCGTCTCGCGGCAGCGCGCATTCGAGAAGGAGATGGCGGAGCGGCGGAAAATGCAGGAGGAGAGCGAGCGGAGGCACGCGCAGGAAAGCGGACCAAACCCGGGACAAACCGGAAGCGAAAACGGGGTCGAAAACGGCGGCGGCAACGGCTCCGACGGCTGAAATCCGCCAAAAACCGCTCTAAAAAACTCAAAAAACCCTTTTCGGCGCAAAAAAACGCTTGCAATGCCGGGAAAATGTGGTAAAATACTACGGCTGATTAACCGGAGGTGTCAGAAAAATGCTTGTACTAAAAATAATTTTGGGCGTTCTTTACATACTGATCTGCGTGGCTCTCGTCATCATCACCCTTCTTCAGGAATCGAAAGAGGGTGGCGTTTCCGCGCTCGGCGGCCAGGAGACCTCGATCTTCAACAAGAGCAACGACTCTAAAGAGGCTTTTCTCGCGAGAGGAACGGTTGCCCTCGGCAGCATGTTCGCGGTCATCGCGATCGTTCTCACGATCATCATTTCCCTTGTAAAATGAACGCACCGTCCGTGTGTATTTAAGACACGGACACAATTTCCGGCCTGCCCGCGAAAAAGCGGACGTCGGCGATAAAACCGGACCACACGGCACTGCGGGAACAACTTCCCGTGGTGCTTTTTGTGCATTGGAAAGCTTGAACGAAGCTTGAAACGCGGGCGGAAAAAACGGAAATGCGGGCGGAAAAAACGGAAATGCGGGCGGAAATAACGGAAATGCGGCCTGGTGGTTTTAATCGCGGCGGGAATGGTGTATAATGAAGCGGCCGGAAACATTTGAGATGTGCCGGACGCGGGAATAAAAGGAAAGGCGGTGCGGACAGAACTTGGCGACCGGAAACGGAAAAAACGAATCGAACAAAAAGCGGAAACCGGTCTGGATGAGGCTGGACAACGCCGCGCTCATATTCCCTGCCGCGCTAAGGAAGGGCTGGAGCAACGCATACAGAATTTCGTTCTCGTTCAGGGATTTCGTCGACCCGGCGGTTCTTGACAGGGCGCTTGCGGCCGTTGCCCCGCGCTTTCCGTCCGTGATCGTGAGACTGCGGCGCAGCCTGTTCTGGTATTATCTTGAAGAGCTTCCGGAGCCGCCTGCGGTGCGCGAAGACAGCTATATGCCGCTTGTCGGAATGACCAGGAAAGATATCGGAAAATGTGCGATAAGAGTTCTTTATTACCGGAACAGGATGGCGGTCGAATATTTTCACTCGGTGACCGACGGAACCGGAGCGCTCGTGTTCGCGAAGAACCTCGCGGCCGAATATGTCAGACAGAGATACGGGGCGGAAGTGCCGTGCGAATATGACGTCAAGGACATTTCGGAGAAGCCGAGGCCGTCGGAACTCGAGGACTGCTTCGCCAAAAACTCGGGTGAGGTCGGCAGCCCGCGGGACACCAGGAACGTTTTTCGCCTGAAAGGGGAGCGCGAACCGGACGGCTTTCTGCACGTGACGTGCGGCATGCTGGACAGCGAATTGCTCTATAACAAGGCAAAAGCGGAGGGTGTGACCGTGACGGCGTACGTGACCGCCGTGCTTGTCGAGTCGCTGTTGGAGATACAGGCCCGGAGGGTTCCGAAGAGAAGCAGAAGAAAGCACGTAAAAGTACAGATTCCGGTCAATCTTCGCAAACTGTACGGCGGCGACACCATGAGAAACTTTGTGGCGGTGGCCAACGTCGGCGTCGACGCGCGCATGGGCGAGTACGACTTCGACGAACTGGTGAAGCTCATTCACCACCAGCTGCGAATCGCCGTTACGCCCAAAAACATGGCGTCCGTTTTCTACAGGAACGTCGCGGACGAACGGAACCCGCTGATGAAGGCGGTGCCGCTGTTCCTGAAAAACATTGTGATGCGGATGGTCTTCGACGCCGTCGGCGAGAACGTGTCGTGCCTTTCGCTTTCAAATCTCGGGCGCGTGGAGGTGCCGGAGGCGATGCGGGAGTACGTGACCGCGGTGGAGTTCGTTCTGGGACCGCAGGCGCAGGCTCCGTACAACGCGAGCATGACTTCATACGGCGGCTTGACGTATATAAACATTGTCAGAAACACGGTGGGGCCGGAGCTTGAGAGAGAGTTCTTCAGGCGGCTCGTGAAGCTCGGTTTTAACGTGAAAATCGATTCAAACAGCCGGTAAAGGGCTGCGCGGAGGTATGGTATGTACTGCGTGAAATGCGGAGTTGAACTGAAAAAGGGGGCGCAGATGTGCCCGTTGTGCGGGACAATGATCCTCGTGCAGGGAGAGGACGGGAAGATCAGGTTCGGCGACCTTGTCGAGAACCCGGAGCCGTCACAGTACCCGAAATACACCGGGGAGCCGGAGAAGGTGAACCCTCACGGAATCATGTTCGCGCTGACGGGACTTTTCGCCGTCGCCCTTATTATCTGCGTGCTGACCGACGTTCTGATGACCAAAAAGATCACGTGGAGCGGCTTCGCAGCGGCCGGGCTCGCGTCGGGATATGTGACCTGGGTGCTGCCCTGGTGGTTCAAGAAGCCCACCCCGGTGATATTCTTCCCGGCGGCGATGGCATCGGTGCTGCTTGCGGCGCTCTACGTCTGCCTGAAAACCGGCGGGAACTGGTTCCTGCCCTTCGCGCTGCCGGTGGGGGCCGCGTTCACTGCGATAATCGAGACGGTCATCGTTCTTGTGCGGTACACGGTCAAAAAGGTGCGCCACAGGCTGCTGTTCATTTTCGGCGGCGCGCTGATCGCTCTCGGCGGGCTGTGCATGCTTATCGAGTTTCTGCTTCACGTGACGTTCGGAACGCCGATGGTCTGGTGGTCCGTGATCCCGCTCGTTTCGCTGTTCGTGCTGGGAATGATACTCATCGTGTCGGGAATCAGCCCGAAACTCAGGTTGTTTATCTATAAGAGGTCGTTCATCTAATTGTTGACAACCGCGTGCGCGAAAGAGTAAAATAAAATAAGTAGAGCGCTCCGGCGCGATATTTTAGATCAACAACAAATTTTATTTGGAGGAGAATATGAAAAAGTTATTTGCAGTCATCATCGCAGTCGCTATGATCGCTTCGCTGTTCGCTTTCAACGCGAGCGCGGCGGAAATCATCGACGCCGATGATCTGGACATTGTCGGTGCGAACATCGACGATTTCGTATGGACCTGCCAGGCCGGCAACACCCTGTCTGCGGCAGCCTCGGCAGTTACCGACTTCCCCGGCTGGCTCAACAACTTCAGAAACGGCAACGCTCTTGGCGTGAACGGATATCAGATGCTTGCAAGCTTCGAGTCCGTTATGTTCAGAGGCTGGATCGGATTCGATCAGGAAATCGAGACCTTCGGTTACCTGATTGAGGGTGAGGAGCCCGTTCTCGACCAGTACCAGGCGACTTACTGCCCCGCTACCGAAGATGGCGTTAAAGAGGCCGGAAACGGCGGTCAGTACGGCAGACGCTACGCGGTGACCATTCCGATCACAAAGGCGGGCCTTTACGATGTGTTTGTCGTGGCGAAACTTGCGGACGGCAGAATCGTCAAGCTGAACAGCGAAGCGGTTCCCACCGCCGACTGCCACATCACCATCAACGCGATCACTCCGGACACTTCCAAGACCCCCACGTCGATAGTTTCCCGTGAAGGCGCAGGCGACAACTGGGCAGGAATGGCCTTCGACAAGATTCTCTGGAACTACGCCAACATCACTGAGAGCGGCAAGACCGCAAGAGAGAGCATCGACCAGTACGCGGCTGCGGACGGTTCCTTCGACCTCGTGGGCTACAGCGGAATCTCTGTTTGCTACATCGGCTGGTTCGCCGCAACGCAGCCTATCGCCGCATTCGGCTATGTGATCAACGACCAGGCGGTTATCGGACCTGAGTTCGCTTCTCCGAACGAGGACGGACTGGTCGACATCATCCAGAGCTGGGGCGGCGCGTTCGCGAACAGCTACATTCAGCGTTTCTGCATCTACGTTCCGATTCACGACCTTAAGGGCACCAACACGGTCTGCGCGGCGGTTCAGCTCCAGGACGGCACCGTTGTCAAGATGGACGACGCCGGCAATGCGAACACCGTTCTTGTTCTCAAGGGGCCCGAAGAGGAGCAGCAGGGCGGCGAAGACCCGGTTCACGAAGGTGGACTCCGCGACTTCGACAAGAACAAGGGCGACCATATGTCCTACGACCAGATTCTCGTCAACGGCGCTGAAATCGCCAACGGCAATGACGCCGTTATCGCGAATAAGGCCCTCGTAGACGGTTCTGACGGACACATCACC
>JAEEGG010014176.1_pt1 | contig 16913 bp, 22 predicted proteins | sample 9134161 | NCBI WGS metagenome assembly JAEEGG01 (sample SAMN16246543, study PRJNA631951) | gut metagenome | biome: gut microbiome; feature: rumen; material: CR-attached | host: Bos | place: Iran: Karaj | collected 2018-10 | reverse complement strand
CGGGTCCGTCTGCCTTCCGTGCGTGGCGGAATATCTCCACCAGAGTCAGCAGTGCCGCGAGCCGCACTTCGTGGTACTCGCTTGCGATGCATTCCTCCAGTTGCGCCTGGCCCACTTTGCGCCAGCAGTTTTTTACCACCTCCCTTGTTACAGGAACCTTGATTCCCAGGAATTTATCTCCTTCGCCATACTGGCCCGGCCCGGTCTTGAAAAAGCGCGACAAACCTGCGACCTGAGTGGGGTCGGAGCGGGAAATCATCTGGGAAAGCAAAACGTTATCCACTTCTGAATATCAATTGTCGGAGTCTTTTGCGGCAGCTTTTGCTTCTTCGGTCGTCTCTTTCGCTTCAGCAGCCTTTGCCTCTTCGTCCTTCTTCTTCCCGAACAAGGAAGCCAGCCAGCCGGCCAGGGCACCCACTCCGTCAGCGACAAAGCGCGGGTTGGCGTAGAACTGCCTGGCGGAGTTGAAGCTGCGGTTCATCTTCAGCTCCTGGCGGCTGATTGCCAATTCGTTGCGGAGGATGGCCTTTTCAAGGTCGTTCTGGTTGCGGACTTTCTCTGTCCCTGAAGGGAAGAATGTCTTGGCGAAGGTGGAGATAAATGCGCTCTTGAACAGCACTTTGCGCATCAGCAGGACGATTACCAGCAGCACCAGCAGAGCACCGGAGACTATGAAGGCCCCGATGGCGTAGCTGCCCATCTTTTCGCCCAGCCACATCACGAAGGCGAAGGACAGGGTCAGAACCAGCACGCTGATGAGGATAAGTACGACGGCAAGCCATACGACAGAGCCTGTGCCGGACGACAGCGCCTTCACCGTACGGAGTTTCACATTGTCGAACTGGGCTCCTGCATAGCCCTTGGCGTCGCTGGCCAGATTCTCGACCGGACGGGAGAAGTTGCTGTCACTCATCGGCCGGGGCCTCCGCTTCCCCCGCGGGCTCTGCGGCAGCAGCGCCGGCTGTTCCTGCAGCGGCCGCAGCCTCTTTGAAACGCTCGAATTCGCCGCTGTGCTTGTCGATGAAATCTTCCACCTTGCTGCGGAATTTCTTGCGGTTCTCTTCGCCGTTTTCCGGAGCTATCATCATACCCAGCACCACGCCGGCGGCAAGGCCGGTGACGAGGGCAAAGAATGTATTGGCTTTCATATAACTTGAATGTTATGGGTTGTTTCCGTTATAATTTAATCCAGGATATCAGGACTGCCAACAGGCTGACCAGCAGTATAATTGCGAAGAACATCAGGCCGTAGAACAGGCCGGTCTTGATCACTGTGCCGATGCTTTTGCGCCATCGCAGGCCGAGCCACTGATGGTAATCGATTGTCAGCAGCACTGCCATCACTCCGAGGTTTATCGAGGTGCTTTCACCGAAACTGAGGAGCACTGCGAAGATCATAAAGAAACTGAACTGGCAGAGCACGAAGGCTGCGGCCGCGGCTGCGGCGGACATACTGACCTTGTACCTGCGCAGGACGATGCTCATCGAGAGCCAGAGCAGCAGGAACTTGCCCAGGAACAGGGGAATGCCCTGGCTTCGGACCTTTCCTTCAAGGGCGGCCAATGCCACTTCGCCCCGCGTGTCGACTTGTTCCGGGAAGCGGTCCAGGTTCATAAAAATGTATCCCCGCTGGACGAGCTTGGCGGTGTTCACCGCAATGAGTGCGGCATTGCTTTGCGCGAACTCAGTCATCTGGTCAAAATCTGTATCGAAACCCGGCATATCTTTCTTTTGCTGGAGCGGCTGGAGCACAGCGGCAATCAAGGCGAAGAAGGCATAGAAGACGATCAGCGCCGTGAAAGGGGCCAGGTACTTGTCGTGCTTACCTCCGATGTAGTCCCGGATCATATAGCCCGGACGCAACAGCAAGTGGGTGAAAGTGCGCTTTGCGTCGTCATTCAGGAAGGGTATGGAGTCGAAAGCACCCTTGTAGAAGGTGTCCGAGCCCTTCTGGCGGGACTTGCGTTTCTTGCGGGGCCTCTTCCAGGGGTTGTAGCCCAGATTCCTCCAGATGGCGGCGTAGCGGCGCCTCACGGCAAGGGAGTGTTTCTTTTTCTTGCTTACTTTTTCCATCGCTTCAACATCGGGAAGTAGCCTCGCATCATCTGTACATACTGTTCCTTCGTCATCGGCTGCGGCAGGCCCTTGTTGACCTCGTCGATGAATTCGGAGCAGAACTCGATCATCTGGTCCATCGTGAAATCCTGGGTGAACTTGCCGGCCTGGAAGCAGTATCTGCAATAATCGAAGTTTGTGCTGCCGTCGGCATTGGTGCCGCAGTCTTCTTTTGAAGTCAGCGGCATTCCGCAGCTCTGGCAGAACTGGGGAAGCTGGCCGGGCAGCAGGTCTTTCTCCTTGGCAGGGAACGATGCTTCGTAAGCTGCAAAGGCCTCAGGCTGGGCATCGGCGACGAAGTAGCCCTTCGGGGGGCAGTAGGTGGCTTCGGCTATGCCGTTGTCTCTGAGCCAGCCCGGGATAAGCTCCTGGGCCAGGAAGAAAGGCACCGGAGAATCTTTGGGTTCGGAGTGGTAATGTATATTGAGTTTGCTCGCAAGATCAAAGCCGGAATGCTTGTAAAAGTCGATGTTGCCCTCCATACAAAGGAAGCCGATGCCCATCTCGCGGGCCTTGCCGAGTGCGTGCTGCAGAAGGCGCAGCCCCTTGCCGTTGCGTTGGTACTCCGGAAGGATGCTGATGGGGCCGAAGGTCCAGGAAGGCTTGCGGCTGCCGTCGGCAAGCACCAGCTCTGCCTTGGAGAACATCACGTGACCCACGATGCGGCCATCCTCCTCCATCACGAAGTCCAGCTCCGGGATGAAATCAGGGTTGCTGCGATACTGGTTCAGCACGAAATGCTCGGTGCAGCCAGGACGGTAGACGTTCCAGAAAGCCTCGCGGGTCAGATTCTCCACCTCGCGGTAATCTTCAGGTCTCTCGAGTCTGATATTCATAGTATTCAGTTTTGTTGCGCTAAGTTACGGGTTTTTTCCTAACTTTGGTAAGATACTTGTTAAGCCGACAGATATGTCCAGATTCTTCAAACCTCTTATACTTGCGCTTCTGCTGCTCGCGGCCATTCCCGGCTATGCGCAGACAATCACCAATTCCAGCTACCAGACCATCGCCAACATCAAGTCCGACGGTACCATCCAGGACAAGTCCTACAGGACTGTCGGCCACATCAAGAGCGACGGCACGGTCCAGGACGCATCTTATCGCACCATCGGTTACATCAAGAGTGACGGCACTGTCCAGAATTCCTCATACCGCACCATCGGCTATATAAAGAGCGACGGCACGGTCCAGGACGCTTCGTATCGCACCATCGGTCACGTCAAGAGCGACGGCACCGTTCAGGACGCCTCGTACCGCACCATCGGCCACGCCAAGGACATCCCCACCAAGTGGGCCGCCTTCTACTTCTTCTTCCGCGCGAACTGACCCTCCCACACATCCCGCCACCAATATCTGATATATTGGTTATATTTACGGAGTGAATGCTGATGGCCGAGTTTGTGGCCGGCTGACATTCGCTATCCATACAAATAACCTGACTGCTATGAAAAGAATACTGACAATCATCGCGATGATACTGGCGGGTTCCTGCCTGCTGGCAAATGCCCAGCCGCAGAGGGGCCAGCTCAAGGCCGGGGCGGCGAAGGTGGATGTGACACCCGCCGAGAACCAGCTGGGCCGCAACAGCTACGGAATCCTTGACCGCACGCACGTGCGCGCTATCATCTTCACCAACGGTCAGACCGTTGCAGGTCTGGCAAATGTCGACGGCAATACCAACCAGCGCGTAGTCGACGCTGTGAACGAGCGGCTCGAAAAGGAACTCGGTATTCCGAAGGGGAATATAATCTACAACGGCACTCACTGCCACTCGACCGGCACAGTGCCTATGGATGAACTGATCGAGCGCACTTTCCAGGCTGTGAAGCAGGCGTATGACAATATGGTTCCGGCTAAGGTGGGTTACGGCAGCGGCGTGAGCTACCTGAACGTGAAGCGCGATCTTTTCGACCCGGAGCGAGGAACTTGGTGGGAGGGGCCTGACTATGACGGAAAGTCCGACAAGACGGTTGCGGTGATTTACTTCGAAAGCCTTGACGGCAAGCCGATTGCTACCTACTACAACTACGCTATGCACGCCGTGATCACCGGCCAGCTGGATATGGTCACCGGCGATTTTCCCGGCAAGTCTGAGGAATACATCGAAAGCCGCTACGGTGACGATTTCGTAGCTGTGTTTGCATCCGGAGCAGCAGGCGACCAGAACCCTCTCTACTTCCAGCAGACCTTCGACCTGCGCGACATCCGCATTGCCGACTATGCCAAGCGCGGCGAAGACATCTCCAACCGTATGCCTCCCGGGGGCACTGGCCTGGACCGCAGCAATCCTGAGGTACACCGCCTGATGGAGGAGCAGAAAAAGATGGCGGAGAGCTACGGCCAGCTGCTCGGCGAGGAGGTGAAGTATGTGATTATGATGATGCGCCGCTTCGAGACTGACGTCACGTTGTCCTGCGCACGCAAGGTAATCAGTTGCCCTGGCCGCCGTCAGACGAATGGCGGGGGCCGCGCCGGTTATGCCGGAGAATATGAAGACGCCCCCGACATCGACCTTGAACTTGCGCTGCTGATGCTCGACGAAATTCCCGTGTGCGCGGTGGCAGGAGAGGTGTACAACCCCATTGCCGTGGAGCTGAAGAGCAAGTCGCCGTACGCCTTCACGATAATGACTACGGTGGCTGACGGACACAGCGGCCGCGGCGGCTACATCCCTGATGACGAGTCCTACGGCGCCGAAGTGTTCGAGGTGCTGAGCTCCGGCTACAAGCAAGGCTACGCACAGAAGGCTATTGTCGAGACCTTCCTGGACCTCATCCACGACGCCACACACGGTAAGTAGGAGTTTCAGAAATTAGTCGTAAATTTGGGCATTAATCAATAGTTATGTTTGACGTTACCCTCTTATCAGATACCAAAGAAGGCAGCATCCGCAAAGCGGTTTTCAACCCCTGCGGAATGGTGTGCTCCTCGCAGATAGAAATCGAACTCGACGGAGATGTCATCCGCTATATCCGTTTCACCGACGGCTGCAGCGGCAACACCCAGGGTGTGGCAGCCCTCTGCCGTGGTATGAAGAAAGATGAGGCCATCGCACGCCTTGAAGGAATAAACTGCAGCGGACGCGGTACAAGCTGCCCCGACCAGCTCGCAAGGGCTCTCAAGATGCTCCAATGAAACAACTGTCCCTTAAAGCTACAATCATCTCGGAGGTCGTGCTGATAGCTCTCGGCACGGGGATGCATTTCGTCCATCACGCGCCGTTCTTCAACCATTTCCTCGGATATATCTTCCCGGTGACGGAAAGCGTGATGGCCCATATGAAGATGGTGTTCTACCCGATGCTGATGCTCTCGCTCTGCCTTGTCATCAAGAACCGCGACATCCGCGAAATCGGAGCGCCTATCCTTGGAGGAATCACAGTGATGCCTGTCATCATTGCGGCATTCTTCGCCTACTGGGTGTTCGTCCACCACGAGATAATGGCGCTTGACATCGTCATCTACATCGCCTGTATGGTGGGTGCCATACATTTTGCCAAACGCTGGCGCAACAAGGATTTCGTGCGCAGGAACTGGCCGCTGTGGATGGTGCTTATCATCGCTGTCATCATCCTCACAGGCTTCCTGACCTATCACGCCCCGGACTGGCTCATTTTTGAGGATATGGGTTAGCTGATAATTCAGATAATCCGAAAAACCTATATGAAGAAACCATTACTGATCATTCTGCTGCTGATGACCGGTGCGACGGCCTTGTCTGCACGCAAGCTCACCGACTATGTCAATCCATTCCTCGGAACCACGACGCTGTGGGAGCCGGAGGATCTGGGGTATGTACGCCACCGCGAGACCCGCACCTGGGGCGCTGAAACCTTCCCGGGCGCCGCGCTGCCCAATGCAATGGTGCAGGCCACTCCTGTGACGATGTATCACAGCGGCTCCGGCTACCAGTATGAAGACAGCACCATCTTCGGCTTCGCGCACACGAGCAAAGGGCACTGGAATCTCTGCCACGTGCCGATCCTCCCCGTGACCGGAGAGTTTGACGCCGTGGACTACGCATCGCAGTACAGTCACGAAAAAGAGTCTGCCCGCCCGGGCTATTATCAGGTATATCTCGGCCGTTACGGTGTGAATGTCGAGTTGACTTCGACACTTCGCTGCGCATACCACCGCTATAGTTTCCGCCCCGCCGACGACAAGGCCATTCTGGTTGACATTACACGTTCCAACAACGATGTCCACGAATGGAGCCTCGAGCTAAACGGCAAGAACGCCTTCAGCGGCTCCCAGAGCGGTGACGGCAAGATATACTTCTATGCCGTGACAAACTGTGAAATCACCGGTCTTGAAGAGATAAAGGGTACGATGACAAACAAATATACCGGGGTTCAGACACCCAGCCTGATCAAGGTCATCCGCTTCAAGGACAGCAAAGGGGAGACCCCACTCGAAATGAAGATCGGCTTTTCCTTTGTGAGCGTGGACAATGCAAGGGCCAACCTGGAGCAGGAAATGATTTCCAAAACTTTCGAAGAGGTCGCGTCGGCCGCTGATGCGGAGTGGGAGAAACTGCTGTCCCGCATCACCGTCAAGGGCGGCACCGAGCGGCAGAAGGGACTGTTCTATTCGACGCTCTACCGCAGCTTCCTGTGGCCCTGCCTGCGCAGCGACTGCAACGGAGAGTATACCGACGTGCGAGGCAATGTCGTCAACAACGGTTTCCGCTACTATACCGACCCGTCTTTCTGGGACGACCATCGCAACAAGCTGATCCTGCTGGGCCTCATATCTCCGGACGTGGCCGTGGACGTCATCAAGTCCATCTCCGACAAAGGGGAGAAGAACAACGGCTATATGCCCACCTTCTTCCACGGCGACCACGCGTCGACCTTCATCTCCGGCATCTGGCAGCGCGGCATCCACGACTTCGACCTTGAGAAGGCATACAAACTCATCCTCAAGAATGCAACCGTCCCCGGAAGAGGCGGCCGCCGCTATATGGACGAGTATCTGGAAAGAGGCTGGATAGCCGACAAGGATACTACAAATCTGCCGTACTACAACGAATTCAAAGGCGGAGTCCAGAAGACCCTGGAGTATTCCTACGACGATTATGCCACCGCCCAGGTGGCCAGAATCCTCGGAGACGGGAAGAACTATGAATTCCTGATGAAGCAGTCGCAGAACTACAGGAAGGTTTTCGACCCGTCCACCGGTTTCTACCGCGGCCGTATCGACGACGGCAGCTGGTATGCCGATTTCGACCCGTACTACCCGTATTTCCAGCATATGTGGAGGGAGGCAAATGCGTGGAACGTGCTGTTCTACCCGCCGCACGACCCGCAGGGAGTGATCGGCCTCTATCCCTCTTATGAGACGGTGGAGGCGAAGCTGGATTCGCTATTTACGGAACCCTGGCGAGGCTATGAAGTGGAGAATATGACCGGCTTCATCGGACAGTACTGCCACGGCAACCAGCCGGGCCACAACATTCCGTATGCATATTACTTCATCGGCAATCAGGAGAAGAGCCAGCACTACATCAACCAGATACTCGACACCTTCTACGATATGGGTGCAGAAAAACTTGCATATGCTGGTATGGACGATGCGGGGGAGATGTCTTCGTGGTATGTCTGGAACGCCATCGGCCTCTATACATATTCGCCCGCCGACCCTGAGTATATAGTGACGGTGCCGCTGTTCGACAAGGTGCGGTTCAAACTCTCAAACGGACGGACTCTGACCATCCTCCGAAGAGGAAAGGGCGAGCAGATCTCGTCCATCCGCTACGGCTGCAAAAAAGTCGACGGCTGGTTCGTGAAGGACGAGGATCTGCGTAAGGGGAAGAGGCTTGTGATAAGGACCAGGTAGAATCTGTCAGAATACCATTATGGCCGACAGAGGTCAACCAGATGTCAGGCGCCTGTTTCGAGTTGAAGGTCGGAGACGCTAGTCTGTATCTCTCTGAGACGGCGGATGGCGACATCTTCCTCTATTTCTTCTCTCCGGCGAAATATTACAACCGCCGCGAGGAGTGCAGAATCGACTTGACCGATTATAGCAGCGACGCAGCTGCATATTTCATAGCAACAATATTTGACTCATACGAATCCATAGAAAGATATTTTGATACGAATAGACACGAATGACTAAGAAAGGACAAAAATTAGCTTGTATGTTAAGTTTTCTTTATATATCTTTGCTATATGAATGCGAAAAAGAAAACAACTGTTGAGCTTTTGAATGAGTCGGAGAAAGCATCTCTGTACTCAATCAGCTTTGAGATGGACGGTACCACGGAGTTTGAATAGTTTGTGGCCGAGTTTGAAAGGATACTTAACGAGAACGTTGCCAAGGGGTACGTTCGAATAGAAGAGAAAGTGCTTTCCGGCATAGAAGATCTCACATTTGAAATTTAGATACCATTATGAGAAATAAGCAGGAATGGTTCAATGAAAAGATGGCAACCATATCTCCGGAAATAATGTCCGAAGTGCAGCTGTCGGCCGATATCATTGCTCGCATCGACGCCATCCTCAAGCAGAAGAACATGACACAGCATGATCTCGCTAAAAAGATGGGACGGTCGGAAGCTGTTATTTCACGGTGGACGTCTGGTTTCCCTAACCTGACGCTGAAATCCATTGCAGAGATATCGATTGCACTTGGCGAACCTCTGATATGTGTTGCAAAATAATCAGTGGCTTTTAACCGTCGGTGTGGTCAGAGAAGACTGGGGGAGGATCTTCATAGATGCGATGAAGTTCTGCCTGATGCAGAAATATTCCCAGAGCGAGGCTTTCCGGAAAGAGCTGGAGCGCTCCAAGGGGCTTTTCTTCGTAGAGAAGCAGCCCAATAAGAACCGTCCAGCAGATGCTTATTCAGCCAAGCTCAGTGCCGACGGCAAGACATGGATCGGCCCCATCATCATGGGCCGCCTGCTGATGGAACTCCGCGACACCGGCCGCCTCGAGTACAATCTCCCGCCCGATGCCATCAGTTTCCCGGATCTGAATACTTTCGAATGAACCAAGCTATTCGCTCGCGAACTATCCGCAAATAGTAGCGCTTCATTTTGTCATTCAGGAAACTTCGACCGACAAGAATTACTGCTTCTTTCGGCATTGTCATATATCGGTCCAGGATCTTGTCTGCGCGAGATTTCACGATGCCTATGCGCTCGGCGAAACGCTCAAAATCCAGTCGGCAAGGATGTCCGCTTGAGATATAGGCATCGCTTTTCTCTAATGATGAAGACAATCCGCCTTCCAGCCCGAAATCATCGCCTTTCACATGCAAACTGGTGTTCAGAAGGTCGTATGCCGGAGCGAGACGATAGTCTTGACCTTGCATGATTAAGGAGAAGTTCTTCAGATGGTCATCGCCATTCGCATAAATGTAGTTGAATACCACCAGGTCGAAGAAACGCTCCATATCAACCATCCAGGCCTGGACGTTCTTCCTGATTGCAGCCGCAATATCTTCGTAGCATCCTCTGTACTTGAATTCTTTTCCGTCCACCAGTTCATTCCTTCCAATGACGGCAGCAAAATCCTCCATAGGTATTTTCGTGCCATCCGGAAGAATGTCAAAGCGTCTGGTAATATAGACCGGCTGTCCCTTTGTCGTGAAACATAGTCCATTGGCGGCGGTCGCTATACCATATACCTGCGAAGCGATCTGCATGGTAAGATGTTCGTTGGCGGGAATCTGTTTCCTGTTCTGAAGTGTTTCGTCCCAAGGCGATGGCTTCAGGAGAAACATTGAACGTTCTCCGTCTGCAGCCAGTCTGATTTTTCCTTTCTCGACAACAGCAGGGAGTTTTTCCTGCACGCCGGACACGGAGATACGCTGCATAGCCGCTGCGATTGATTCTGCGTTTGAGGAGCCATCCAGGCTGAAATCCAGGACATAACTTGCCCTTTGGCCGCCAAAGAGGATTTTGACAGCCTTGGGACTATATGTGACGCAACCTTCAGCAAGGGTAGAAGGACAGTTCTTGATATCAATCATACGTCAAAGGCTTTAAAGTGAACGGCACCGATGAAATCTTTTCCTGCCATTGCAGAAAGCAGACCGAAGAAGTCGTTCTCGTCAAGCTTCAGGGACCGGCAGATCACTTTGCGGTTGGTGCCTTCTGGAAGTAAGTTCGTAAAGAAAGGAAAAAGCAGATTTGACTCGAAAGACTCTCTATGCTTGGGTAGCGTTACTGATATGGCAGGGCTGTCAGAGGTTAGGTACTCCTCGTCATATTTGAAAGAAAAGTCACGGCCGGGGTGTTTCTCTGTCAACACTCCGGCTCTACGGTCGTTCAGATAAACAAGCAATTGTCTCATAGTATAAAACTACATAACTGTCTGACGCACCTTGAAGACAAGTTCCATTCCCAGGACATCCAGGATCCTGGCAACGGTGGATAGGGAAGGGTTACCCTTTCCACGCTCTATGTCTTTGATAGTTGCCACACCAAGCCCTGCCATCTCGGCAAGATCCTGCTGTGAAATGGACAGAGTCTTTCGGCGGTCCTTTATCACTTCGCAGAAGCTCATAAGTCTAATAAAATATACTTTTCTCGGCAAAAGTAAGAAGGATTTACTTATTATGCAAAGAAAAGTATAATAAAATAGACTTTTTGTATGTTACTTGATGGTTACAATCAGGTCTGTCCGCGTGATGATGTTGATGATGGTGGTTATGTTGTCCAGAATTTCAGTGACTTTGGCTGGCACATCCTTGTACTTGACGAAGAATTTCATGTTTTTGCCGTTGTTCAGACGTATCAATATTTTGACCCGATACTGCTGCCAGTCGCAGAAGTGGTATTGGTAACCGCGTTTGCTGAGTTCTTCCGAAAGGACGTTTTCGGCCGTAACCATATTAATCTGGCGGACAGTTCTGCTCTTCAGGACTCCCATCGCTTTGGCACGGGCCCTGGTCTGCATCCACTGGCACGAATTCTACAGACAAGATGTCATCGGCCGCGAAACCTGATTTGCACTTCCCCGTAAAAAGAAGTAACTTGCTTGCTATGGACGCAATCAAAGTAATCGAAATAAAAAAGAGTGTTTTCGCCGACAACGACAAAGATGCCGGTGAACTCAGGAAGGAGCTCAAGTCAAAGGGAGTATATCTGCTGAATCTGATGTCATCGCCCGGCAGCGGCAAGACGACGACTCTCATACAGCTTCTCAACCGCATAAAAGACAAGGTCCGTGTAGCGGTGATGGAAGCAGACATCGATTCGGACGTCGATGCCGTCAAGATCAGGGAAGCCACAGGCGTGCAGTCCATCCAGCTCCACACTGGCGGTATGTGCCATCTCGACGCTGAGATGACTCGCCAGGGCCTGGACAATGTGAGTATGGAGAATCTTGACCTCGTAATCCTGGAGAACGTAGGCAACCTTGTGTGTCCGGCTGAGTTCGACACGGGCGCCTGCCGCAACGCTATGATCCTCTCAGTCCCGGAAGGGCACGACAAACCCCTCAAATACCCGCTTATGTTCTCTGTCTGCGATATGGTGGTCATCAACAAGATCGACGTGATGCCCTATTTCGACTTCGACATCGACAAATGCAGGGAGTACGTGCGTCTGCGCAACCCGAAGGCAGCAGTCATCCCCATCTGCGCCAAGACCGGCGAAGGGGTGGATGCCCTGGCCGAGTGGATCCTCACCGAAGTGGATAATTGGAAAAAGTGAATATAAATAATTAATACTACTGATATGAAACCGATAAGCACAGATAAGGCTCCGGCCGCGATAGGGCCGTACAGCCAGGGCATCGACAGCGGTGCAGGGCTGGTGTTCCTCTCAGGGCAGCTGCCCATAGATCCGGCAACCGGCGCTTTTCCGGAAGGAGGCGTCAGGGAGCAGACCCGCCAGGCTATCCTCAACGCGCAGGCCATCCTGCAGGCTGCCGGCCTTTCCCTTGCGAACGTAGTAAAGACCACTGTGTTCCTTGCAGATATGGGCGATTTTGCCGCAATGAACGAGGTTTACGCCCAGTTCTTCACCGAGCCCTTCCCGGCCCGAAGCGCAGTTGCAGTCAAGACCGTCCCCAAAGGTGCGCTTGTTGAAATCGAGTGCATCGCCGCTAAGTAGCCTGCAGTTCTGCCGGAGGACTCAGCGGAAGATTTCCTGGATAAAGGAGAGAGCGAAAGCTTGCCAGTTGTACCACTCGTGGCCGCCTTCGGTGACCGTGAACCGGTGGGGGTGACCCCATTGTGTGAGCTTGCGGTCGTAGTTGCGGATGTGGGGGTAGAAAATGTCTTTGTCACCGATGTACAGGCCGTAGAGCTTCGGCGGCTCTGCGAACTGCAGCGTGAGCTTCTTGCGCAGGCTGCCATACACGTCCGGATGCCCCCAGGCTGCAAATGTGGGGTAGGCGTAGGGGGAGAACAGGCCGATGTAATCGAAACAGTCGGGATGTCCGGCAGACAGGTAGATGGCTTGCAGCGCACCGCTGGACATACCGGCTATGGCACGGGCAGACTTCTCGGGGATGGTGCGGAAGTTTTTGTCGGTGAATTCCACCACATCTTTCATAAAATGCCTTTCGACCTCGCCGTCGATGAGCCAGAAGGCACGTATGGCGGGCAGGCAGTGGCCGTTGTTGTATTCCTTGTCGCTGTAGTAGCGGTTCATATTGGGCAGCACGACCAGGAAGTCTCCGGCTGCTCCGGCCTTGCGGAGGGAGTCGATGCCCTGAATGACGGTGGAACTGTCAATCCACGTCACTTCGTTGCCGCGTGCGCCGTGGAGAAGATATAGGACGGGGTAGTGCCTGGCAGTATCGGCGTAGTATTCTGCCGGAAGGTAGACGAGCATACGCCGCTCGCTTATCTGCTTTTCGCTGCTGTGATAATTGACGGCGCGCAGGATGCCGTCGAAGCCGGCTGCCTTGGCTTCGATTTCACTGGATTCCGGCCCGCGGGCATAACGGCCTACGGCGCAGGAGCTCAGCAGCAGCGCAGCAGCGAGCAGCACAAGCGGCATTATTCCTAAGCTCCGCTTGCAACTCATCGCTTCGATTCCTCCAATGCGGTGCTGAACATACCGATGAGTTTGTCTATGCTTTTGTCGATGTCGTACTTGCGGGCGGCGTCTGCGTAGAGCTGTGCCATCCGGTTGCGCTCGTCGGGATGCTCTATCCACCAGTCTATGCGGCGGGCCAGCTCACGGCTGTCGCCGGCAGGATAGAGGCTTTCGGGACAGAGGGCGAATGTGCTTGTGCCGACAAGTTCGGCGGTGCCTATTACCGGTACGGCTCCTTCGCGAGTCGCCTCGAGGCAAGAAAGCCCTTCGACTTCCGCCCAGGCACAGTGAACATAGAGATATGCCTTCCGGGCGAGCTTTGCCAGTTCTTCGCGGTTATAGAACGCAAATGTTGCACGGTGTTTCAAAACATTCTCTTTCAAGAGTTTGTTGGCCTTTCTGGCATAGTGGCCTGCTTTCTGTCCGTTGCCGGCAAAGGTGAGTTTTATGCGGTCGGCGTGACGGCTGTAGCGCATTGCATCAAGCAGCGTATCCTGAGATTTTTCGCGGGCAAGCCGGCCGATGCAAAGGATGTCGACCCCGTCTTCGGGCGAAAGCGAAGAGGTGACTACCGGTGTGCCGGGAAGGCTCAGTCCGTTTGATATGACGTGCAGACTGGCCTTGAAGCCGTTTTTGTCGAGATAATCGCGGACTGCTTCGGTGGGACACTGGATGTGCGAGCAATAGTCGAATACTGTGCGCTTCCAGTAGCGGAGCAACAAATGATTGACAAGCCGGCTGCGGCCGAGCTCGAGGTTCGCCACGACATTGTGGGGATACAGATGAAAAGTGCCGGTGATGACCTTACCCTGCCTTATGGCTTCTTTCCGGGCGGCATTTTCCAGTGGAAAGGCCTCTTCAAGATGGACTATGTCAGCCCACGCCACCGCCTTGCCGATCATCTCGCGATCGATCTTTGCATAGCAGAAGCCGTTGGCCCTGATGAGGGGTTCAAAAATCGGGAAGATAAAATGGCCAAGCGGGAAATCGGGTTGCGGACCGGACGGATCAGGATTGACTGCAGCCATAAGGCGCGCGTCCTGACCGTGTTCCCTGAGTTTCTTTATCGTGTTGACCGCGGAAGCGCTAAGACCGTTTCCGGGCATAAATGCATTGTTGCAGACAAACAGTATTTTCATTCCTTCACAGCCTCAAACCGGCCGCGAAGATAGCACAAAAGTTAAAAATGCTTAATAAAATGTTACAAATGCAATTAATATCCTAGCAGTACGGCGTCGTGATTCTTGCGGAGTTCAGTCACGTTGTCGAACACCATCGTAGGATTATCCTGCGGGTTGAAGGGCTCCCAGCGGGGCAGACCCTTGCAGTTGGGGTTGCCTGTCCTGATGAAGGCCAGCCAGGCGTTGCTGACGATGTCCGCCATCTTGTAGGCTTCGCTCGTGCCGCCGGTCATCTCACGCTGGTTGGCAACATTGTTGAACATAAACGGAAGCTCCATACCGTGGCAGGCTGCGAGGGCTCCTCCGTTCACTTCGGATTTCCACGCAAACAGGTATACGTAGGCATCAGCTCCGCCGAGCGCCTGCTTGGCAGTGGCCTGGCGGATGACGTTCCCGCGGGTGCGGAAGTCGGTGTTGACAAGTTCCTTCGGTGCCTGTCCGGGATATACGCTCTCGAAATCGCTCACGAACTGATTGAAGCGCTCTTCTCCGAGCCTCGGAACCAGGCGTGCCTTGATGTCATCCATAGTCAGAGGAACGTCGTTGGTGTAGCAGAATTCATTGAGGTTGGAGCCGATGAGCATAGGAACGTCCCGGCTGCATTCAGCGGCTATGGGGTCGAAGGGGTGCTGGGTGAGGTACTTGCCGTCGACGACGGGGGAGAAGCCGCCGCGTCCCAGCCGGCGTGTTGCACGGTTGCCGGCAGCCACGAGTTCCTGATATGTGAAACCGCTCAGGTCAACGTCGGCTCCGGGCTTGAGACCGAGCTCTTCGACTACCGCGATTCCGAGGGCCTGGCTCTGAGCGGGTTCCTGCTGGCGAAGCGTCGAGCCGCTCTGCACGATAGCTCTGTGGAAAAGTCCTTTCGCTGAAGGCATTGCCATCAGTGTAGATGTCTTTCCGCCGCCGCCGCTCTGGCCGCCGATGGTGACGCAGCCGGGGTCGCCGCCGAAGGCCGCGATGTTGTCACGCACCCACTCGAGGGCCTTGACGAGGTCCTGCTGCCCGAGGTTGACGGATTCAGAGTACTTGCCGCCAAGGGCTGTAAGGTCTATGTAGCCGAGGATGTTGAGACGGTGGTTGACGGTTACGACAACTATGTCGCCCTTTTCGGCCAGCGCCCTGCCTTCCTGAGCGGGAAGGAAGATAGCCGAACCGTTGGCATATCCGCCGCCGTGTATCCATACGAAGACGGGACGCTTGCCGCCGTCCAGTGCCGGCGTCCAGATATTGAGCACCTGGCAGTCCTCGGAATTAAGTTCTTTCTTGAACTGGAAACCGAAATCATAGTCGCTGGGGGCGCCGTGCCATATCATATCCTGGCTCTGCATAGCCTGCGGGCCGTAGACCAGCGTCTTGCGTACACCCTCCCAGCTGTCCGGAGCCTGAGGGGGCATAAAGCGTTCAGCCTTTGCATAAGGAACTCCTTTGAAAGTATAGATGCCGGCATCGTTGTAGCCCATAATCTTTCCTGAACTGACGTTTACGATGCAGTCGTCTCCGGTGGTTATGGGGCCCGGTACGGCGTTTTGACGGTTGCTGTTGCAGGCGCAAAGGAGCAGGATCGCTCCGAGCACGATGGCTGATAACTTTTTCATAATTGTTTGAGGTTCAATTTCTATTATGCAAGTTGCAAATAGTTTTGCTAAAAACAAACAGGCAGTCGGGTGCTGCAGTTTTCTTTGTCCCGATTCCTTGGGATAATTGTAAATAATCCTTAAATTAGAGGATTAGAATACTGAACAACCGGTAAATACTATAGCCTATGCCTGAAATGTCGACAAAGTTTGTCCCCAAGCACAAGGGGGACAAGAACCCCAATCCCAAGCTCCTGAAGTTCGTCCGCCACGTCACGGACCGCATCCCAGGCAAGATCAAGATGACATCCGACGCCCCTGAGTACTGGGGCCTGGCCTGCATCTTCGAGGACGAGATGGATCCCATCACCCGCGAGGCTTCGCTGGACCTTCTGCTGGATATGCTGCCCAAGGATTTCTTCAAAGTCCGCAAGCACCATACCTACGCCGAACTCCACGAGATGAACCGTCTCAAGCACTATGCATCTACAGACGAAGCCTTCGACGAGCTGCTGGACAAGCTGTCGTACTTCGGTATGCTGGAGTATGACTACGGCGACCACTACACCAACGGCCAGGGGCCGGACCCCGGCACTACTTTCAACCGTGAGGACCGCATCTACTGGGTGCCGATGTTCGTGCCCGGCAGCGCCGAGTACACCAATATGAACGTAGAGCTGATGGACAAGCATCCGGAGCTGGCGATGTTCTTCGAACGTATGACCTTCCTGCCGCTGGAGAAGATCACCCCGATGGTTCCGATGGGCGGCAGCGGCATAGGAATGCACGTCATCCCTGTGGAAAAAGCCATCTCTATGGAGAACCAGTCCGTCGACATAGAGCATATCTCATACTGGCTCAAGAAATATGAAGGCCATATCGGAGTGGGCATCTGTTCCTGCCGCTACGGCCGCAAGAAACTGGACGAGGGCTGCGCCGACGACTACCGCGACTGGTGCATAGGAGTGGGGGATATGGCCGACTACCTGCGCGAGACGGGCCGCGGCCACGACATCATCTACGACGAGGCGATGGCCAT
>JAEEGG010014174.1_pt1 | contig 16913 bp, 12 predicted proteins | sample 9134161 | NCBI WGS metagenome assembly JAEEGG01 (sample SAMN16246543, study PRJNA631951) | gut metagenome | biome: gut microbiome; feature: rumen; material: CR-attached | host: Bos | place: Iran: Karaj | collected 2018-10 | reverse complement strand
GAACGAGAGCTTCTTCCGGCATGTGGCTCATGACGCCCATGAGGTCCTGGCTGGAGTCACGGTAACCGATACCGCGGCTGGTGCCGTAGCCCAACTGGTAGAGGGACAGGTAGCGGCTCCAGTTCTTGGTGGTGTGGCACTGACGCGGGTTGTGCACGTTCACCATGGAGTTGAAAGCTGCATCCGGAGTGTTGACCTGGATTGTAGAGAGGTAGTTTTCCCAGAACTTTGCGAGTTCGTCGAAAGCCTTATCGACGTTCTTCAAGTCGCGGTACTTCTTGATAGCCTTGGCTGCAACCTTGAGGCTCTGTTCCTGACCGAGCTGGGTGCAGGTACGGAAAGTCTTCTTGGCGGCAATCTTGCCAGCGTGGATCATGAGAGCGGCAATGTTGTCGCCACGGTCGCATTCGCTGTTTGCAAGTTCCTTGTTCTGGAGGCTGAGCGGATTTGCCCAAGAACCCATTTCGTTCTGGCCGAGGAACACGCGGCGGTCGCCATCGAAGCTACCGACCTTGCAGTCAGCAGTAACGTAGTTCACGGCGTAGTCACGCTTCATGTAGGCGTACTGTTCGAGCACAACGTGGCCGTCCTTTTCCCAGTGGCCCTTGAGGGTCATGGTCTGCGGAACCCAGTCGGCGTTCGTAAGCTGCTTTTCAGCTTCGAAGTGGCTGAATTCATAAACCGGGATAATGTCCACTTCCTTAGCGCCACCGGCGATGTTCGTCACCTGGATGTCCTGGAGAAGCGTGTTGGAACCCGTCGGGACGAAAATCGTCACCTGCACGCGGAGGCCGAAAGCTTCGGCAATCCAACGCATGTAGGAAAGACCCACGTGGCATTCCCACTTGTCGAGCTTGACGAGAGTCGGAACGTAGAACGGGGAGAAAATCTTGTAGTTCTTGCCATCCTTGATACGGATGTAGATAGTGCTGGCCTTGAAGTCAGAGCACGGCATCTGTGCAATGTACTTGGTGATACGGTTGAGAGCCGGGTCGCCTTTGCAAACGAGAGTGCCGCCGGTCGTATCGACGATACCGCCGAAATTGAGAGTACCGACGTAGTTGCACCACTTGATCGGGGTTGCCGGGGTGGTGAGCACGTATTCTTTTGCAGCGTCATCAAAGTAGCCATACTTCGGGGCAGCGACCTTAGCGGTCTTCTTAGCCGGAGCCTTCTTTGCAGCGCTCTTCTTCACTGTTTTTGTAGCCATTTTATCTCCGTTAGAGAGGGGGTGTAAAAAATGATTAGTGGTTGGTGATTAATGGTTAGTAACCATCATCAAAAACCGTTAAAACTTTTGCGAGGTAAATTTAGAAATTAGACGAGAGTTGAGAGACGAGAGACGAGAGAAAAATCAAGGTTTTAGGTTGTAGGCTTTAGGTCTTAGGTTAGTTAGGCGGCATGGTTCGGCAGGCTCACCAACCTTAATCGCGATTATAATCCTAATCCCTACCCCCTATGACCTAATCCCTAACCTCTACTCATCAAACTTTTCGAAATCGCGGTTACCGAAATTGATATAGAAGTATCCGCCAAGTTTCTTGCTGCGGACCGGGTCGCGCAAGATGCCGATAGCAGCTCGCACATACTTGAGTTCCACAAGAATGTGGTCGCGGCTCATGCAGTTGAGGAACGGACCGTCCGGATAAAGCGTCGGGCGAGGTTCCTCAGCAATCATCTTTTCCAGATTCTCAATTTCCTGAACCAGCCTACGTTCATGCACTTCGAGCGTTCGAATGACTTCCTTATTATCGGCACCAAAGAGGAAAGCGAAGCCAAGCGTCCGCGGATCATCGTTGAATCCGGTCAAATGCTTAAGCACTTCCTTGCGAAGCACTTCTCTACCTTTATCTGTAATATTGAACACCATGCGCTCCGGACGGTTTCCATCGCGTTCCGCATGTCCTACGATACATTCGTTCTTTTCCAGCGTAATCAGCCGATTATACACTGTCGAAGTACTAATCTTCGCCCAGCGGTCGAGTTCGCGGTCGCGGATTTCCGTAATAATGTCATAACCACTCCGCTCGTGCTCCAAAATAAGTCCTAGCAATACTAGATCGTAACGATTCATTAAATACCTTTAATTTGATTATTCCAAGTTGGAATATTAGTTCAGCAAAAAACTACATTATTTTCCAACAAAAAGAATACCCATTTTCCCAAAAAAACTTAAAAAATGCGTTACATCACAAAACATCTCTTTTCTATTCAAAAAATAATTTCGCTCCAATAAAAGTTTATATTTATATTAAGAAAAATATAATGAAAAATCCGCCCGCAACAAAACTGAGCAACAAATGGTAAAAAACAAGAACATACGTTTAAAGTACTCCATCATAAGATTCGCTCCGTTGATTCTTGTCATTTATTTTATCATAGAAGCTTTTACTGCATTCCAAAACGAAGATAAAGACGCGGTCATACAGCGCAATAAGGATTATATCAAAGATATAACTTGCGCCATGACCATTAAGCTAGACGATATTTTTTCAAATTCATTAAAATCAATCGAAGCCATTGCGAAGCTAAGTTCAGGCGATATTCAAGACGGGCAGCTAAACTCAGTCTATCTTGCAGAACTCGAAAAAATGGTGCAGTTCGACCATCTGCGATATACGGATAAATTGGGCAACACACAGACCTCGTCAGGTGAAACCATTTACTCAGGCTATAAGTGGTACTTTACAGACGGCATGAAAGGAAACAGCGGGATATTCGTTTCCATGCCAACCAAAAAAGACATGGCATACATTGTCTTTTACGCTCCAGTGATTGTCAAGAACGAAGTTATCGGTGTTCTGAGTTCTTCATTCGACGAAAAAACCATCAAAAGAATGTTGGAGTACAAGGTCTATGGGGCAAGTGCATCAGCTGGCATCGTGAACACGGAAGGAAGAAGCGTCATCCCCCTTATTTCGCTAGACCTAAAGCAAACCTCGCTCCAAGGTCTATTCAGGGATAACTTTAAAAGCATCCTCTACACATCGATGTTCGACGCCGAAAATCGGAACAAGATAATCGATGCCTACACGACGCTCTCGCCTACCGATTTCAATTTCAACGGTTCCATAGAAAACACCCAGGGATTCATAGCTCCGCTACACACGGTACCCTTGAGCGTTTATTCAATTTTTCCGTCCGAGGCTGCACAAAACCTATACTCGATGGGGGTCAAAGCAGGTCGCACATTGCAATTCTTGCTCACCCTTATTTTCTTTGGTTACATCGCTTACCTTGTATTCGTCCAATTCCTGATGATGCGCAGCGAATCACGACAGAACCGGATTGCAAGTTACATCGCCAAAGCTGAGAACGCTATCGCCAAGGCAATGGTTCTAGTCGATGCGGAAAAAGGAACATTCCAAGACTTTTCCTCGATTCCGCTGCCATACCCCAAGCAAGGAAAAATCGAGGACATGGAGGACGGTTTCATCAAAAATCTGGACGACCAGCAGAATGGACAAGATTTCAAAAACTTCTTTGAAGTTATCATCAAGAGCCGCAAAATCTTTAGGAATTTTCCAAGTGTCGTTTTCAGAGGACCAGGCCCCAAAGGGGAAACCCAATACATAACGATGGTCTATATTCCCGTCGAAGTTAAAAAAAATGTCGTTCAAAAAGGCGTCATCTTTTTCCGCGACATCACGACCGAAAAATCAAAAGAAATAGAGGCGAACCGCAGATTGTCGCAAGCCTTGACCGAAGCTCGTCACGCCAATAACGCAAAGACGACGTTCCTTTTCAACATGTCGCATGACATCAGAACACCAATGAATGCAGTAACTGGTTTTACCGCCATGGCGAAAAAGCACATCGACAAACCTGAAATGGTCAAAAAATATCTAGCCAAAATAGATATTGCCGGTCACCAGCTGTTGTCGCTTGTGAACCAGGTCCTTGAAATGTCCCGCATAGAATCAGGGAAAATCATTCTCAGCGAACAAAAATGCGACCTCGAAAAATTCATCATGGCGTTGTCAACAACATACGGTTCCCATGCAGAATCCAAGGGACTTACGTTTGTAGCCACAATTTCGAACGTCGAGCACAAGTTTGTCATCATCGATTGCGACCGCATCAACCAAATCGCGGCAAACATCATCGGAAACGCCATCAAATATACAAACGAAGGCGGCTCCATTACATGCTCGTTCAACGAACAACCTTGCGACCGCGAAGGTTATAGCATCTATGCATTAACCGTCGAAGACACAGGCATTGGCATGAGTCCTGATTTTCAAAAACACATCTTCGACGAATTTACACGAGAACGATCTTCTACCGTGAGCCGAATCCAAGGCACAGGCCTCGGCATGACGATTGTCAAGAAATTAACGGACATCATGGACGGCACCATCGACATTGAATCGGAAAAAGGGAAGGGTACAAAAATTACGGTATTCATCCCGATGAAATGGTGCAACGATTTCATAATAAACTCACCAGATCCGCAAAAGCAATCGTCCGTTTCGCTCAACGGCATGAAAGTTCTGCTTGTCGATGACAATGAAATGAATCGTGAAATAGCCGAAGAACTCTTGACCGAAAAAGGTGTTATTGTCAATACAGCAAACGACGGAGATGTAGCCTTCGAAAAGATTCGCAATGCAGCACCCAATGAATATGAACTCATTCTGATGGATGTGCAAATGCCCCGCATGAACGGCTATGAAGCGACAAGAGCAATACGCGGTCTGGGCGACCCCAGCAAGTCTAACATTCCTATTATCGCAATGACGGCAAATGCATTTGAAGAAGATAAGAAAAATGCACTCATGGCAGGCATGGACGGACATTTGGCAAAACCGATTGACGACCAAAAGCTCGTTCAAACGCTCATGGAATTCAGAATGAGAAGACCGGGATAAAATATTTTTTTATAATAAAGCTTGAAAGACAAAGGAGATATAATGAAAACCAAATTCTCACGATTCACTTTCCCTGTCGCCCTCGCAGGATTATTCCTTGTTGTACTGGCGGCCCTCAACGGATGCGCATTTTTGCAAAAGCTGCAAGCCGCAAAGATTATCATCCAAACGAAAATGGAATACAAGGATCTCACCTACGATTCTATAGAAATCGACCCGCCGATTATGGACCTCGTCCAGAACGGGCTCAAAGGATTCATTCCGAACCCCGATGCGGTAAAGCTCGTGAAGGACTTGTCGCAAGGCGTTATCACTACGGAACTCGGCCACGCCAATTTTGACGTGTTCCTGAACGCCCACAACAAGACACAGGACACGCTATGGATTAACGATCTGAAAATTGAATTCAAGTTCGATACGCTAATCACTCTTCCGCTGACACTCAAGGATTCCCTGAGACTTGCTCCAGGCGACAACGATATGCACCTGAACGCAGCATTCCCACTCGACATGCGCGTGTTCAAGCTCAACGAAGTCCGGAAATACGGCATCGCCGGATTTATCGACGTATCCCTCACTGCAGGCGGAAAATCCGTTTCGCAGGACTTCAGCATCACGAAGGAAGTTACCCCTGAAGATGTCAAGAAACTTGAAGACATCATCCGCGACAAGCTCTTGAAGATGCTTGTAAACGACTGGATTGGCAAACTGGGTAAACTTCTGAATTTATAAAGACGTGACAAAATAAAAACATGGCTAAACGCAACTTTGTTCCGGAAAATCTGAATCCGGATGACGAAAAAGAAATTTCGAAATTGTACCGTTCGCTCCTGCAACGCGACATTCCCGTGAATGCAGATAAACTCCGCAAATGGGTGTTGGACTGGAGCGAACTGGAATCGGTCCTTGGCGAAGTGAGCAGCAGGCGTTACGTGGCAATGACATGCGACACCCGCGACGAAAAAGCCGCCAAGGCTTATTCGGATTTTGTAGAAAACATCCAGCCGTTGATGATTGAATACGACGACAAGCTGAACCGCAAACTAATGGCTCACCCGTCCAAAGACGCCCTCAAAAGCGAATTTGGCGAATGGCTCAAAGGCGTGCAGGTTTCGCTGGACTTGTTCTCCCCGGACAACATTCCGCTTGAAACTGAAGAGAACAAAGCTGTGCAGGCCTACCAGAAAATTACAGGTGGCATGAGCGTCCATTTCGATGGCGAAGTCAAGACCATGCAGCAGCTCGCCGCCTACATGGAAAAGACCGACCGCAGCCTCCGCGAGCGTGCTTGGCGCGCCATGTGGGAACGCCGTCTCCAGGACAAAGTTGCACTTGACGAATCCTACGACAAGTTATTTAATATCCGCAAGCAGATAGCGAAGAACGCCCATTGCAAGGATTTCATAGACTACATCTTCCTTGCAAAGCACCGCTTTGACTACACCCCCGCCGATTGCGAAAACTTCCACGAAAGCATCGAGAAGCTCGTGCTTCCGCTGCAAAAGGAAATGTACAAACGTCGTGCAAAGAAGATGGGCCTTGAACGCTTGCGTCCATGGGACTTGGACGTGGATCCGCTTAGCAGGCCACCGCTCAAGCCTTACCAGAGCGGTGACGAGCTCATCGAAAAAGTCGATTGCATTTTCGAGAGCATCCACTCGCAAGCGGGCAAGTGGGCACGCGAAATGCAGGCGAAAAAACTGATTGACCCGGATAGCCGTTTAGGGAAAGCCCCCGGCGGTTACCAAATCGGTTTTGACGAAAGCCGCCTACCCTTCATCTTCATGAATTCTGCCAAGACGGACCGCGATATTTACACGCTGTTGCACGAATCGGGACATTCTTTCCACCAGTTTGCACTGGCAAAGCAACCGATTTTCGCATACCGCGACGTGCCGGCAGAGTTTGCCGAAGTCGCAAGCATGAGCATGGAACTCATCGGCATGTCGAACCTGAAGCCTTTCTACGGCGACGACCACGAAGCGATTGTCCGCAGCACCGAAGGCGAACTCGCCGATGTCATTTGGCTGTTCCCGTGGGTGGCTAGCATCGACAGCTTCCAGCATCGGCTGTACAACTTCCCCACGCATACCGCCGAAGACCGCAGCGACATTTGGAGCGAAATCATGGACCGCTACGATGCCGGAGTCGATTACAGCGGGCTTGAAGCCGTCCGCCGCAACCTTTGGCAGAAGCAACTGCATTTGTTCGAATGCCCGTTCTACTACATCGAATACGGCATCGCGCAGATTGGCGCTCTGCAGGTCTGGGCGAACTTCAAGAAGGATCCGCAAAAGGCAATCGACGACTTGTTCAAGGCCGAAAGCCTGGGCAGTAGCCGTCCGATTCCGGAACTTTTCGCGACAGCGAACATCAAGTTCGATTTCACGCCCAAGACGCTGGAACCGTTGATGCAAGTCGTGTGGGATGAACTGAGCAAGTTGTAAATAGTGATTAGTGGTTGGTGGTTAGTGGTTAGGATTGCTATAAGAACGTTTCCTTTACATTCCTGATTACTAACCACTGTTTACCAACCACTAAATTTTCAAAAAAAATTCATTTTTTTTGAAAATTTCAACAACATCCCTTGACAAACGAAAAATAATTAGTTATAATTGGCGCACATCCTAATGGAGGGATGGCCGAGTGGTTGAAGGCGCACGCTTGGAAAGCGTGTTTACCTTACGGTAACGAGGGTTCGAATCCCTCTCCCTCTTCTAAAATTTTTCGAGGTACCCAAATGGCTGAATCTCAAAGAGTTTATCTTGATGATATCTATGCTAGTGAAGAATGCCAAGGCTCGGTTTTCCGTGCTGTCGTTATGATGGCTCACGAAGCTCGCTTCATTAACAATCAGTCCAAGCAGGGTTATATCCAACTCACGCAGAAGCCCACCACTATCGCTATGAACCGTTTCAAGGAACATAAGCTTAAGATAGTCGAAAAAGGCGCTAACGATATCACCGCTGATGCAGTAAAAACTTCTGTAGCAGAAGTGGCTCCGAGTGCAGAAGTTATTGCAGAAGCTAGCGAATCAGCAGCAGACGCATTCTAATCCTCGTAATCGCAAGATTTTAAAAGACCGCATTTAGCGGTCTTTTTTTGCGTTTCAACGAATAAAATATCTTCAAAAATAAAGATTCGAATATTTAACCAAAAATCTGCTATTGACATTATCGCAATTATAAAACAAATCGATAATTCAAAGTTAAAGACGGTTGATACAGACATAACATTTCGTTAAGTAAAATATCCATGTATTGTCCTATTGAATAACTATATTAAAATCATATCCCCCAAACAACAAAAATCTACGTAGCTGTTGGCTGCGTAGATTTTGTTTTAGAAGTGTCAACTAAATCATCAAAAAAATATTTCCATTTTCGATAGGCATCCCGGACTCTGTTCCGGGATTTGTTTTTGATGGCAATGCCAATGCTTTATGCTTCGCGGGGTAGCCAGATTGGCTGCGCCGGCTTCGGTTTCGCTTCGCTCACTTCCCGGCTTGCCCTTCGGGCTTCACCTTCGGTGAAGCTGATCTGGCTACCTAAGATACGAAAAAAGGACCCACAAGGGGTCCTTTTTCGTATCGGGGTAGCCAGATTCGAACTGACGACATTCTGCTCCCAAAGCAGACGCTCTACCAGGCTGAGCTACACCCCGAAGTGCATGCAAATATAGCAAAGATTATCCTAAAAAAATGCTTAATGCGCAAAAAATTTTCATGTTAAACAGATTTTTTCAAAAAAAACGCACTTTTGTGCAGTGAAAATATTGACATTTGCCCAATTGTGCATTATATTTTATACATAGAAATTCCAGAACCCTTTATGACGAGAGGCATAAAATGGAAAAACTTAATGAAAACCGCAAAGACATGACGACAAGGCAAGCTGAAATCTACGAATACATAAAGAAGTATTCCAAAGAAAACCGCATGCCGCCAACAGTCCGCGAAATCGGCAACCACTTCGAAATTTCTTCGACAAACGGCGTTCGCTCCATTCTCGCAGCCCTCATCAAAAAAGGCTACATAAACCGTTCTCCTCGTGTTAGTCGAGGTATCGAAATTGTCGATTATTCCGATAAACGTTCCAACAAAGATGCCCCAAGCAATACGATTGAAATTCCTATCGTCGGTCGTGTCGCCGCCGGTACGCCTATTCTCGCCGTGCAGAACCTCGAAGGTACAGTAACCATCGATCGAGACTTTCTCGCCTGCCGTAGCGATGTTTTTGCGCTTCGCGTCAAGGGCGATTCCATGATTAACGCGGGTATCTTCGATGGCGACTTGATTTTCGCCCGCCAGCAAAAAACAGCAGACCGCGGAGAAATCGTCGTTGCACAAATCGATAACGAAGCAACCGTCAAGTACTACCATCCAACGTCCGACCATGTTGAATTACGCCCGGCAAATCCAAAATACAAGCCGATAATCGTGAACAACAAAAAAGACTTTTCCATTGCAGGCCGCGTCATCGGCGTGATGAGAAGAGTAAATTAATTTGCATAAAGCAACCGGTTCATGGCATACCCATGAATCGGCAATAGTTTTATTCGAGCATTGCGTTCAGTACTTCAGTACAAACAGCGTTCAGTACAAATCGCAAAAAGTATAAACTGTAATACTTTATGCAAAACGTCTCCATCTAAATGGAGACGATATGGAGAATTTCTATGCAACCAGTACTGTTTCAATCGAAGTGAACAGACGTCGAAGCATAATCTGCCATCTGTTCACCAAGACGTTGTTCTATAACTTATTTAATCGCCGAAGCAATATTTAATCGAAATCAGCCAATTCTTCTTCAGCTTCCTTCAAATCTGCAGCATCCGGCCCTTCGATATCGTCGTCATCGACTTCATCCAAAGAATCCCCGCCCATGACTCCAAGCTGGTATTCCACCTTGCGGGCTTCCTTAGACTGTCCCAAGTGCAAAATAGAGGCACATTCTTCGCAGTAACCAAGATGCTTATCGACCCAAAATTCTGGAGAAACGAGATTCTTGTTGCAGCGGGTGCATATTTGCGTAGCCGCTTCACGCGTAAAGGCCGCATTCTGCTCTTCGAGTTCTTTCAAAATGCGTTCCGTCAATTCTTCCTGAGTTTCTTCGGCCAATGAAATTTTGTGACGAATGGCAGAAGTAGGCTTCTTTTCGAGGTTCTTCATTTCTGAAGTAACCTTTTTCTTGTTAGCACGTTCTTCCTGTTCGTCTATTTCGACAAACATGATAAACTTGCACGGTTTCTTACCGCCTTCAAGCAAAACGGAATACGGATACTCCACCTTCGAAGACGGTTTCTTGCTTTCATGCTTTTCGTGCACTTCGGCGACTTCAGGAACTTTCACCATTTTCTTTTCATCATCCTTGTCTGACGTTTTTTTAGTCGCAGAAGATTTCGATGAGCTATCCTCCTTTACAGGGGCAGCCACGACCGCCGGTTCAACCTTTTTTGCCGCTGCCGGCTTTTGAGACATTTCCTCTTTCTTATCCTTCACAGCAGGCTTTTTTGCAGGTGCGAGCGCCTCGCTTTCCTTTTTTGCTGGTTCCTTTTTTACCGGCTCCGTCTTTGCGGGTGCTTCCTTTTTCACGACCGGTTTCTTTACAGAAGCAGCCTTAACCGGTGCAGCCGGTTTCACCGGAGCAGACTTCTTGGCAGGAGTTTCTTTCGCTGGAGCAGCCTTTTTTGCAGGTGCCGCCGCCTTTACAGGCTTCGTTTCGGCAACCTTCTTCGAAGCCGGCTTAGCCGTTTTCTTTTCAGAAGCACTCGTCTTTGCAGGCGCCTTGGATGTCGTTTTTTTAGAACTCATATTTACTTCTTTTCCACAATTTTAATGTTCAAAATCGGGTCGTTCAGTGCGATGCGGCAGACTGCGTCGTGACCTTCGATAACTTTTCCAAACACAGTATGCTTACCGTCCAAATGCGGCTGCGGAAGATGCGTGATGAAAAACTGCGAGCCACCAGTATTCGGACCTTTGTTCGCCATGGAAATCACGCCAGTCTCATGCTTGAGATCGTTCGGCTCATCATCAATAGTATAACCGGGACCGCCCGTTCCGTCTCCGTTCGGGTCACCCCCTTGAATCATGAATCCCTGAATCACGCGGTGAAAATGCAGACCATTATAAAAGCCCTTGTTCGCAAGGTCAACGAAGTTCGCCACGGTATTGGGAGCCGCCTTGAAGTTCAAATCGACAACGATTTTCCCTTCATGAGTCGTAATCTCAGCAAGAATCTGGGAAATTCCAGTGTAGTCCTTGTTGAATTTTTTTCCTTCGGCAAAAACATTTGCAGCAAGGAGCAAAGAGATGCAAATAATAAATTTTTTGAACAAAACTTAACTTCCGTAGTTATATCGTTTTGAGTGAACCCATTGTCAATAAGAATATAGTTTTTTTTTGAAGGGTTCACAGCATGTCCCAAAAAACAAGCACAAGATTTCTATATTTATGCAAAAACTCTTCAACATTTTAATATGCCGCAAAATAACAATATCCGTAATTTTAGTATTATCGCCCACATCGATCACGGCAAATCCACTCTCGCCGACAGAATGATTGAACTGACCAAGACGGTCTCCAAGAACGAAATGATGAATCAGCTCCTGGACGACATGGACCTGGAACGCGAACGCGGCATCACCATCAAGGCTCACGCCATCCGCATGGTCTATGAAAAGGACGGCGAAGAATACATCTTGAACATGATCGATACGCCGGGGCATGTCGATTTCACCTACGAAGTCAGCCGTTCCCTCGCCGCTTGCGAAGGAGCCATTCTCGTCGTCGATGCAAGCCAGGGCATCGAAGCACAGACGCTTTCGAACCTCTACCTCGCCATTGAAAACGACCTCACCATCATCCCGGTTTTGAACAAAGTCGATTTACCGGGGGCACAGCCCGACCACATCGCCCAGCTCGTCGGTGACCTGCTCGGCTACGATCCGGACAAGATTCCGCGCATTTCCGCCAAGACTGGCCTTAACGTGGAACAGGTGCTTGACAAGATTGTCGACGAAATCCCGGCCCCGAAGGGCGATTCCGGCAAACCGCTCAAGGCTCTGATTTTTGACTCTGTCTATGATAGCTACCGCGGCGTGATCAACTATATCCGCATTGTCGAAGGCACGCTCAAGGCGGGCATGAAAATCCGCTTGATGAAAACCGGCGGCGAATACGTCGTGACAGAAGTCGGCACGTTCAGCATGCGCCGCGACCCGCGTCCGGAACTTTCCGAGGGCATGGTTGGCTACGTGCTTGCAAACGTCAAGACGATTAGCGACGTGAAGATTGGCGACACGCTCACCGATGCAGCAAACCCGGCCACAGAACCGCTCCCGGGCTACAAGGACGTGCTCCCGATGATTTATTCGGGCATCTACCCCATCGACCCGGAAGACTATAAAGACTTGCGAGAAGCCCTCGAAAAGCTCCGCCTCAACGACTCAGCCCTCTGCTGGGAACCGGAAACCTCCGAAGCGCTCGGCTTTGGTTTCCGCACGGGATTCCTCGGGCTTTTGCACATGGAAATCGTGCAGGAGCGTTTGGACCGAGAATTCAACGTCGATATCATCACGACCGTGCCGAACGTGGAATACCACGTTTACATGAGCGACGGTACGATGGTGAAAATCGAAAGCCCCTCCAAGCTCCCCGACGCTAGCCGCTACGACTACATCGAAGAACCGTACGTCAAGGCTCAGATCTTTACACCGAAGGAATACGTCGGCGCCATGATGACGCTCTGCGAAGAAAAGCGCGGAACGTTCGAGACGATGGAATACATCGACGAATCGAAGGTCATCCTCAAGTACGACCTCCCGCTTGCCGAAATCATGTTCGACTTCTACGACCGCCTCAAGTCACTCAGCCGCGGTTACGCAGGTCTCGACTACACGCCGAGCGAATACAAGCGCAACAACCTCGTGAAGCTCGACATTCTTTTGAACGGCGACCCGGTCGATGCGTTCTCCGTAATTATCCACCGCGACAAGGCTCACACCTACGCGAACGCCATCTGCGTGAAGCTCAAGGATCTCATTCCGCGCCAACAATTCGACGTGGCCATCCAGGGTGCCATCGGCGGTAAAATCATCAGCCGTTCGACAGTGAAGGCGGTTAGGAAGGACGTGCTTGCCAAGTGCTACGGCGGCGACATCACCCGTAAGCGTAAGCTCCTCGAAAAGCAGAAAGAAGGCAAGAAGCGCATGAAGAGCATCGGCTCCGTGGAAGTGCCGCAGAAGGCGTTCCTCGCCGTGCTTTCGCTCAGCGACGATTCCACCGGCAACGGGGACTAGTCCACAGGAAGCATCCGCAAATATGTCTGCTCTGGATAGAAAAGTCAGGTCTTTACAACGGCGCCACTCCAAGGCGTACGTGTTCTTTCTTGTCTTTATCCTCGGAATTATCCTCACCATCATGATTGGCGTACGTCATTACGTCATAGAGCCGGTGCGCATGCAAGACAATTCGCTGTACCCAAAATTTCCTAAAAACAGCATATTGTGGATGTGCAAACTCCCCCGCTGCACCGAAAAAATCCAGGACGGAGACTTTGTATGGGGCGTGATGCGCAGTCAAGATGACATGGTACGCAAAGTTCTAGGCGGACCAGGCGACTCCATCACTATTACAAACAACAGCAAAGTCTATACGCCTCACCGCAATTTCAAGTGGAAGGGCGAAGACGCCTTCATTGAAACTCGTAGCATCTATGTACCTCGCAAGGGCGACACACTGCGCTTTGACAAGCTCAACGATGTAGAACAGGATTATCTCATTTCGCTTATGCACGAGCAAAATGAAAAAATATACATCAAGTCAAGTCTCTGGCAAGGGAATCGAGAAATGCCCCTTGAGCGAGTTGGCTCCACAAAACTGGGCAACCGTCTTGTAAGCCTCCAAGAAATTGATTACATGCCTTGGCAAGACCGATATCTCGTAGAGCTACAGATATTCCAGGCAGAGCCGGGAAACGCCCCCATTCGCATAAAGCGGGAAATCTTCAGCGGAAAAGATTCCTCAAAAATTTCTCTTTACGTAGTCCCAGAAGATTGCTATTATCTGATTTGTGAAAAAGCAAACCATTGCGCAGACTCTAGAGAAATCGGTTACTTTACCAAAAGCCGTATTCTTGGCCGTGCAGATAAAGTAGCAAACAAATTTCAAAAGCAAGTGGACAGTAAATTTTCACAAGCAAAACGATTCGTAAAAATGGTCATGAAACGAAAATAAAACGTTGCCATCCTTAGATTATAGCCTTAATTTGAAAAATTTCAACTTCCACAACAATATTAAGCAGATTACATTCAGGACGCGCAACGCTTTCTTATTTTGTCTTAAATTCATTTTCTAGATAATCCGTTTTTAATGGACAAAATCTAGAATCCTAAAGAGTCAAAAACAAAAAACAGACTCATTTTGCAAACAACCGCTTGCAAAAAAACGAAAAAAATTGTTTTCGCTCACACTTTTTTGAATTCAAGCTTTCGTTTTAGCGCAAAAAAACGCACCCGATTTTTAGTCGAGTGCGTCTTAAAATTTCGCTTATGCGCTACACAGCAGCGACAATCACTAGTCGAGCGTGTGGACCAAGAGACCGTCACGGAGCTTCGGTTCGAACCAAGTGCTCTTCGGCGGCATGATGGCGCCGGCGTCCGCAATGCTCATCAGCTGGTCGAGCGTGGTCGGGTACATCGCAAATGCGCATGCGCATTCACCGCTATCAACGCGCTTTACGAGTTCGCCGAGGCCACGGATGCCGCCGACAAAGTCGATGCGTTTCGACGTACGCGGATCGTCGATATCGAAAAGCGGACCCAGCACGAGTTTCTGGAGGAGAGCCACGTCAAGGCTATCGACCGGACCCAAGTTCTTGAGGAACTTGTCCTTGAACGTGCAAGCATACCACTTGCCGCCCATGTAGAAGTTCACCTGATTCTGCTTAGAGGGACTCTGCATAGAATCGAGTTCTGCGATGTCGAACACCTTCTTCAATTCTTCCATGAGCTGTTCCGGCGTACGGCCGTTCAAGTCCTTCAACACGCGGTTGTAGTCCAAAATCTTGAGCTGCGTGCTCGGGAAGAGAATCGCGAGGTAACGGTTGTATTCTTCGTTACCCGTGTTGTTCGGGTTCTGTTCGGCGCGGTAGCTAGCGGCACGGGCACCGGCGGCACTGCGGTGGTGACCATCGGCGATGTAGCTCACCGGAACAGATTCAAAGGATTTACGGATAGCTTCGATTTCGGCATCGTCGTCGATAATCCAGACGGTATGGCCAAAGCCGTCGCCCTTGCTCACGAAGTCATAAACAGGCTTGCGCTTGGTCACGGCCCCGAAGATATCGAACTGGCCGTTGTCGCGATACGTAAGGAACACCGGACCGGTGTTGGCATTGGTGGCGAGCACGTGGCGGAGTCTGTCTTCTTCCTTGTCGGCACGGGTAAGTTCGTGCTTCTTGATGATGCCGTTGAAGTAATCGGCAGCCGGCACGCAGCATACAAGGCCGTACTGTTCGCGACCGTTCATCGTCTGGCGATAGACGTAGAGGCAGGGCTTCTTGTCGAAAGCAATCACGCCGTCTTCGATCATCTTGTCCAGGTTTTCGCGAGCGTGGGCATAGACCTTCGGATCGTAAGCATCGACAGAATCCGGAAGTTCGAGTTCGGCACGGGTCACGCGCAAATAAGAATGCGGCAAGCCCTCGGCCATGGCCTTGGCTTCGGCGCGGTTCATCACGTCGTAAGGGAGCGCAGAGATAGTCTCGGCTTCAGCCGGGTTCACCGGACGCAAAGCCTTGAACGGGAAAATGTGCATCATAGGTTTCTTTCCTTTGTGAGCTTCTTTGATTAAAACTTCATCTTCGGCAATCAAGTTATGGATATAACCCGTCTTTGCCTCAATCCATTTTTTCTTTCTGTAACTTACGATGAAATAAGCTAGAAAAAAGAAGATGGCTCCGCCGATGGCCGCGACAATTGTGATGCCAATCATGAACGCCAACAGGTGGTCTGCGGCATCATTCCACAAATGAGAAATCACCGATGTAAAATTTTTGAAAGAAAGTCCCTGAAATTCTTCGAGAAAATCAAACTTAATCGCTTCCGGATGAACGATTTTGCAGCCGAGCATATAACCCGTCGGGTAGAAAAAACCGAACTGGGTCAACGGATTGGCTACAAAAGACGAAACGATTCCCGGAACCTTCGGCAGCCTGAAAAGCGCACAGAACGCAACCGTCAAAATAATAGCAACGCCAATTGTAGGCCAAATACCGATAAAAACACCCGCCGCAACGGACCATGCCACCTGCACGGCATCCTGACGACGCGGGAACATTCGATTGTAATAAATACGGCTCAAACGCTTGTACTTTGATTCGGACCGTGTTGATTTTACCATATCACCTCATTAATTTTACGTGCCAAAGATAGAAATTTTCACCCCGTAAAATCAAGTTTTTCAAGGAATCAAGAAAAAAGATATGATGTAGCACACAAGGGCAGTAGGAAGTAGGCAGTAGGAAGTAGGCGGTAGGACAAACCCCAGTAAGGCGAGTGATGCATGAAAATTTATTTTCGTATATCCGAGCCGAAGGGGTTGCACGAAGTGCAAATGCGTAGGTCGAGCGTCGCGACCATAGTTGACGCTTCGCATCCACAACTTCAGCTCAGCCATATATACGAAACTTAGAACATCTGTTCTCTAGTTGAGTTATCCTCTATGAGGAAAAAATGCAAGCATTTTTTGCGGCATTCGCTTTGTACGCTTTTGTATGGACATGACCGAGGCCAGCATTTAACGCCTTTGGCGTTCGTGGCTGCGGTTATGCCATATCTGAATACAAATATTCAGCTGCGCGTCATAACCTTGCACACTTTTGGCACTTGAACGAAGTGAGAAACAGACCCCATATTTTGCCCAACCACACAAGATTCCACCACTCAGGCAGAAGCCTCCATAAAAGGCATACGTTTTTGAAACATGTCTATGAAAATATTTGTATCAATCAATATTTTCATAACGTTCATCCAAAGACT
>JAEEGG010014173.1_pt1 | contig 16914 bp, 7 predicted proteins | sample 9134161 | NCBI WGS metagenome assembly JAEEGG01 (sample SAMN16246543, study PRJNA631951) | gut metagenome | biome: gut microbiome; feature: rumen; material: CR-attached | host: Bos | place: Iran: Karaj | collected 2018-10 | reverse complement strand
ATTGGCTGTGCATACATCTACAAGGTCTCCCTCCTGGGGGCTACCCACCATTCGTTTCACCGCCCCCGAGAATATCCAGGGGTGACGGCGCATGAGGGCCTTCTCTTTTCCTGCGGCGATAATCAGTTGCGGGCGTGTCATTGTTTCAAGTCGTGTATGGTCTTGACAGGGTCTGCCGACTTGAACACGGCGTTACCGGCCACCAGAACATCGGCACCTGCGGCGAAAAGCTTGGGGGCATTCTCCGTGTTCACGCCACCGTCCACCTCTATAAGGCACTGCGGATTCTTCCTGTTGCACAAGGCTCGCAACTGCTCTACTTTGTTGTAGGTATTCTCGATGAACTTCTGTCCGCCGAAGCCGGGATTCACCGACATCAGCAGCACCACGTCGCACAACTGTATGGTATCCTCAAGCAGGGCAACAGGCGTGCCGGGGTTTAACACCACACCGCACTGCATACCGGCATCCTTAATGGCGTGGAGTGTGCGGTCCAAATGTGTGCAGGCCTCATAGTGCACCGTGAGAATGTCGGCACCCGCCTCTTTGAAGTCGTTCACATAACGACCGGGGTCCACTATCATCAGATGCACATCCAGCGGCTTGCGGGCATGTTTTTTGATATGCTTCACGACAGGCTGCCCAAAACTGATATTCGGCACAAACACGCCGTCCATCACATCGACATGCAGCCAGTCGCACTCGCTCGCGTTGAGCATCTCAATGTCGCGTTGCAGATTGCCAAAGTCGGCACTGAGCAAAGAAGGAGAAATTAGTTTCATGTTTTAAATTGAAAATTGAAAAGTGAAAATTGAAAATTGAAAATTGAGATTATCACCGTAGTGTTGATATGCTTTCCCCGGTGAGGTTTCTATTTTCAACTTTCAATTTTCAATTGTTATAGTTTCAGTTTTTCAAAGTTCTTGCCATATACACCTTGTGCCTTCGAAACAGAGATAAAGGCATTGCCGTCTATCCTGTGGATAATCTGCATCACATGGGGCTTGTCGGTCTTGTGCACCATGACAATAAGCACCTTCAACTCCTGGTGGCTGTAACAGCCTTCGGCATCGAGCAGTGTGGCACCGCGTCCCACCTCAGATGTGATAGCCTCGCCAATCTCTTTGTTCTTCTGCGAGAAGACCAGTATCTGGTACGACTGCTTGTTGCCGTCCAGCACCATATCCAGCACATAAGTCATGGTGACCATCACAATGTAGCCGAACACCACATTCTCCAGTTTGTGCGACACAAAGAAGGAACTGCCAATGATGAATATGTCCAGATACATAATCACCTTGCCCGGCGAGATGTTATAGAACTTGCTAAGGATTAGGGCAATGATGTCTGTGCCGCCGCTATTACCGCCCATGGCGAAGGTCATGCCGATACCGCCGCCGCACAGGGCACCGCCGATGATGGCGCACATAAAGCCGCCAAACTGGCTCACGTCAAAGAGCGTCTCCACATGCAGCACCTGCTGCCAAAGAATAAAGCAGAGCGACGACATCACGATGCCATAGATGGTGTTGGCGCCGAACTTCGACCCCAGCACCTTGAACCCTATCAGCACCAGAACGGCATTAATCACCAAGTTCATGACACCAATGGGGATATGTAAACCCAAGGCATAATACAACACCGACGAGATACCGCTCACGCCGCCGCCCACAATCTTGGCAGGAAGCATAACGGCCGCCCAGCCGAAGGTGTAAATCAATATACCCAATGTGATAACCAGGTATGAGATAATCACATGCTGTTTTTTCTTAAATATCTGCATATATTGTCCTCTTTAGATAATTGATAATAATCAACACTAACGAATTAACTCATTAACGAATTAACACATTCAAACATCATTAACTTGCACACCATAGTCGCGGGCACCGAAAATGGCGCTGCCTATGCGCACCAGCGTGCTCCCCTCTTCCATGGCAATGTCGTAGTCGTGGGTCATGCCCATCGAGATTTCCTTGAACTCGTCATGGCCTTTGAAATACTTTTCAGACAAAATGTCGCGATACTCCCGCAGCGTGCGGAACTCGCGGCGTACCAGGTCGCGGTTGTCGGTATTCGTGGCCATGCCCATCACACCCACAATACGCACATGCTCCATGGCAGCATACTCCGGCGATTCTAGCAAAGCCGTGGCCTCCTCCATGTTCAGACCGAACTTGGTCTCCTCCGTAGCAATGTGGAACTGCAGCAGGCAGTCAATCACCCGGTCGTGCTTCTTGGCCTCCTTGTCCACGCATTCCAACAGGTACAGGCTGTCGATGCTGTGAATCATCCGCACGTAAGCGGCGATATACTTGATTTTATTTGTCTGCAAGTGGCCGATGAAATGCCACTCGATGTCCTCGGGCAGCACGGCGTGCTTGTCGCGCATCTCCAAGGCCTTGTTTTCGCCGAACAGACGCTGGCCCGCATCGTAAGCCTCCCGCAGGTCTTCCACAGGCTTGGTCTTCGACACCGCTATCAGCCGCACACCGTCGGCAAGCGAAGCATTTATCTTAGCAAGATTTTCTTTAATCATAACAATATTATAACGCAGAATAAATAATATTATTGCTGGAAAAATAATTTTCCACCCAAATAATATCTTTTGGCTCAGTTTTCATCTATTTGCACGCATCATCCTGTTGCAAAGATAAAGAAACGACAGGAAAAAAGAAACGGGAAGGGCAACACAATAAATGTGCCGGAATTACGTTATGAATGTGATTTTAAACTAAAAACTCTTTTCTTATGATAGACAATACCGGTATTCCTTTCAACGCCGTTGCCGACGGCAAGCATCTCGGCATCATCCCTTCCATGGCCAACCGCCACGGTCTCATTGCCGGAGCCACCGGCACCGGCAAGACCTGTACGCTGCAGAACCTGGCCGAAACATTCAGCGCCATGGGCGTGCCTGTCTTTGCCACCGACATCAAGGGTGACCTGTCGGGAGTGGGCAAGGCAGGAGGCGGCAACGTGCATTTCGAGAAGAGCATTGCCGATAACAACCTGCAGGCTTGCGGCTTCGAATACAAGGAGTTCCCCGTATGTTTCTGGGATGTCTTCGGCGAGCAGGGTCACCCGCTGCGCACCACCGTCAGCGAGATGGGTCCCATACTGCTGAGCCGCATCCTCGATTTGAACGACACGCAGAGCGACGTGCTTTCCATGACGTTCCGCATTGCCGACGACCAGCAGCTGGCACTGCTTGACCTGAAAGACTTGCGCAAGATGCTGGAGGAGGTGGGCAACAACCGCGCCCAATACACAACATCATACGGCACTATCACCACCGCTACAGTGGGTGCCATCCAGCGCAGCCTCCTGAGTCTGGAGGACCAGGGCGGCGACAAGTTCTTCGGCGAGCCGGCCATCGACATCTACGACTTCATGCAGACCCGCGCCGGTCGCGGTGTCATCAACATCATGGCATCGGACAAGATTGTCAATTCACCCAAAGTATATACCTCTTTCCTGCTCTATCTGCTCAGCGAACTCTACGAGCAACTGCCCGAGGTGGGCGACCTGGACAAACCCAAGCTGGTCTTCTTCTTCGACGAGGCGCACATGCTCTTCAACGGCATCAACAAGTCGCTGTTGGAGAAGATTGAGCAGATGGTACGCCTGATACGCTCCAAAGGTGTGGGCATCTATTTCTGCACACAAAACCCCGATGATATCCCCGACACAGTGCTGGGGCAGCTGGGAAACCGCGTGCAGCACGCTCTGAGGGCCTACACCCCGCGCGACCAAAAGGCAGTGAGGGTGGCAGCACAGACGTTCCGCGCCAATCCTGCCTTCGACACAGCAGAGATGATTACTCAAATGGGCGTGGGCGAGGCGCTGGTGTCATTCCTTGATGCCAAGGGCGTACCGTCGATGGTGGAACGTGCCCGCATCCTGCCTCCGCAGGGACAAGCCGGTGCGCTGACCCCCGACGAGCGGCAACGCCTTATCAGCACCTCGATGGTGTTTGGCAAGTACGACAGGTTGAACGACCGTGTATCTGCCTACGAGATACTGAGCGAGCGCATGGAGAAAGCCCTTGAAGAGAAGGAGCTGGCCTTGCAGCAGAAAGAGGAGGAGAAACGCCTGAAAGAGGAGGCCAAGCAGCAACGCGAAGAAGAGCGGCTGCAAGCCGCCGAAGAGCGCAAGCGCAAGGCCGAAGAACGCGAGCGGCAGCGCGCCAAAGAGAAGAGCCTGGGCGGCAGCCTGCAGAAGATGGTGGTCACCAAGGCCAAGCGCGAACTGGTCAACGAGGCCTTCAAACTAGGCCGCGGCCTATTAGGCTCCTTGCTGAAAGGCAAGAAATGAGAAACAGCCTCAGAAACTCTCCGAGGCTGCTTCTTTTAGGAAATACTGTTATTTCTACTTGATCATTAGAAGTAGAGGTCGCGCTCTCCTTCGCCTATCTTGCAGAGGTTGCCCTCAACGCGCTTCTTGAGGTCTTCTTTGCTAAAGGTTTGGGTTAGTTCCTTGAGGAGGCGCAGGCCTTTTTCCTTGGTGGCGGGGCTGGCGTAGTCCTCGAGGTATTCGCGGAAGGTGAACATGGCGTTGGGTTTGCAGAACTCCTTGATGAGGCCGGGCTTGGCAAGATCCATGAAGTCGGCACCCACACGGCCTTTGCGGTAGCAACCGGTGCAGAAGCTGGGGATATAGCCGCCGTCAATCATCATGCTGATGACCTCGTCGAGGGAGCGATGGTCGCCAAGGGTGAACTGGGCACCCGTGTTGCCGGTCTTCTCGTAGGGCTTGGCAGCCGTGTTGTCGCCTTCCTCATCGTAGCCGCCGGGGTTGGTCTCACTGGCGGCACTGATCTGGCTGACACCGTATTTCACCAGTTTGTCGCGCATCTCGGGACGCTCACGGGTGGAGATAATAATGCCAGTATAGGGCATGGCGATGCGGATGATGGCGATTATCTTCATAAAATCCTTGTCGCTGACAGGGTGCGGGATGTTCTCCGGCAGGCTGAAGGGAGTGCCTTCGGCGGGCTCGATGCGGGGGAAGCTCACGGTGTGGGGGCCGCAGCCGTAGTCTTCTTCCAGATGGCGTGCGTGCTCCATCATGGCCAAAATCTCAAAGCGGTAGTCGACCAGGCCGAACAGCACGCCGATGCCCACGTCATTGATGCCGCCTTCCTGGGCGCGATCCATGCAGGTGAGGCGCCACAGATAGTCGGCCTTGGGGGTGCCGGCTGGGTGGAACTTGGCGTATTCGATGGGGTCGTAGGTCTCCTGGAAGCAGACATAGGTGCCTATCTTCTCGGCTTTCAGCTTGGCGTAGTCCTCGACGCTCATGGGTGCCAGCTCGACATTGATGCGGCGTATGGTGCTGCCCTTCTCGTCCTTGGCGGCGTAGGTGCGGCGTATGGCCTCGACCATATAGTTGGCGTCGTTGCGTGGGCTTTCACCGCAGATGAGGAGGGCGCGTTTGTGGCCCATGCGCAGCAGGTGCAGGGTCTCGGTCTCAATCTCGTCGAGGGTGAGTATCTTGCGCTTCAGGGCTTTGTTGTCGCGACGGAAACCGCAGTAGACGCAGTTGTTCACGCAGGCATTGCCGGTGTAGATGGGGGCGAAGAGCACAAGGCGGCGCCCGTAGATCTCGTCTTTGCAGTACTCGGCGGTGTCGAGTATTTTCTGTATGCCGGCTTCGTCTTCTACGCTCAGCAACTTGGCCACATCCTCGAGGTTCAGTCCTTTCAGCTTGCGGGCTTTGTTGAGGATGTCGTTCAACTGGCTCTCGCTCGGAGCGTTGTTGTCCAGCATGCCGTAGAGTTTGTCGCGGTCTATGAAATTCTGGTGTCTCATAATATTATATTGTTTAGGATTAATTATTCTTGGTCACTACGGCCTTGCACTCGACGCCGCCGAGGCGCCCCAGGCGGCCGGTAAGGGCGTTGATGTCGTTGACCGTGCCCTCGACTATCAGCGAGATGACGGCAACGCTCCTGTCGTGGAAGGGCAACCCCTGGCGACAGAGTATTATTCCGGAATGTTCGGAAAGAATCTGGTTGATGTTTGCAGACTGCAAACGGTTCTTTATGAGTATCGATATTGTTCCTATTCTCTTTTCCATCAGGTGTTAGGCTTTTGGATCAGACTTGGATTTACGCTGCAAAAATACGAAAAAAAATCAATATGCAAATTTTTTTTCGCCCCTTGCATGTCAGAGAATCGCTCTAAGTTTTAATTTTCGTTAAAAACAGGTGGCCCGGCCATTGCTGTTTGTGTAAAATTAACTTAACGAAAAGTTATAATGTACTAATAGTCAGAATGATATCGAATATGTCGGTAGTATTGCAGTAATAAACTGATAATCAGTGCAAAATACCTACCATCGGCATACCAAAGCCGTATCAAAGCCGTATCAACACCGTACCAATGTCGACGACGGTCGGTATTGGTACGGTGTCGATAGGTGGACTTTGCAGTCCAGAACCGGTTATCTGATTACTTCGATGAGTCCGTTGCGACGCACTATGCCGTATTCGCCTTCGGCCGAGAAGCGGTAGTAGTAGGTGCCGTCGGGGCTGTGGGTGTCGAGGGGGTTCCAGAACTGGTCTTGGCGGCGTATGTTGCGGACGTGGTAGACGAGGGCGCCGGTGCGGTCGTAGATCCAGAGTTCGTTCATGGAGTAGTTGCCGTATTCGAGCAAGCCCACCACTTCCCAGATGTCGTTGATGCCGTCGCCGTTGGGAGTGACGAGGTTGGGGAACTGGAGGTAGTCGTTGGTGATGACCACGGTGTGGTGGGTGGTGTCGGAGCAGGTGAGCGAGAAGGCGGGGTAGAGGGTGGGCAGCAAGGGCACCGCGGCGGTCTGCAGCGGCCAGCCGTCGGTAGGCAGGTTGTAGAGGGTGGCGGTGTGGGCCCAGTAGGCGGTGAGTATCACGTCGTATTCGCCCATCATGTTGCTGCCGGGTTCGCCCCAGTGGTAGAAGGGGCTGTGGGCCGAGGTGGTGTCGTAGGGGCCGCCTTCGGTCTGCTGTATCTGCCACAGGAAGGAGGTGGTGGAGGGGTTGCCGACGGTGTCGTATGGCGAAGAGAGGTTGTAGAACTGCACTTCGGGGTTGTGGTTGGCGGGTATGTCGGGGCTCCAGATGAAGTCGGCCTCGGGACGCAGAAGGACGGCCACGGGCCACACCAGGGTGTCGAAACATTCGTCGCCGCTGTTGACGATGACGCCGGCCAGGGCATTGATGGTGTCGCTTCCGACGTAGAAGGGCCACGAGAAGAGGCTGTCGGCCGAGGTGACAAGGGTGTCGGGGGTGGCCAGGTACCACTGGCGCGAGGTGGCGGTGGGGGTGGTGTCGAGCAGGTAGAGGGTGTCGGGAGCGCAGATGCCTATGATGCTGTCGGGGGTTACCCAGTCGGTGCCGGAGAGGGAGTAGAAGATGTCGAGCCGGAACGAGGTGTCGCGCGGCATGAGCACCACGTGTACAAGGCTGTCGCAACCGTAGACGCTCAGGTGGGGCGCGTCGAATTCGGCGGGACCGCCATAGTTGATGCCTTCATAGATGTATTGCTGCGAGGGGCAGAAGACGAGGGTGTCGGCGAGTTCGTAGTCGTCGCGTACAAAGAGGTCGACGCTGACGAGCGAGTCGGCGCCATGGACAGAGGTGAGCATCCACTCGCGGTAGAGGTAGGCACTGTCGGTGGCGAGGGTGTCGCCGAGGTAGACGGCGGGCATCTCGTGGCGGCAGGGTTGCAGGGTGTCGCGGCGGTGGTAGTTGTGGTAGACGTTGAGGGTGTAGTGCACCAGGCTGTCGCAGCCCACCGCATTGGGCAGGATGACGAGGCTGTCCATTATGGTGACGAGCGGCGCGGCGTAGGTGAGCAGTGTGGCACTGTCGTAGACTGGGCTGACGGGCAGGGGCGGAATGTAGGCGCCGAGGGCGTTTTGGAGCAGGGTGTCGGCAATGCTGAAGGTGCTGTTGAGCAGCACGTGGAGGGTCATGTGCACTGTCGAGTCGGCGCCGGTGGCGGCATAGAGCAAGGCACTGTCGGTGCCGGGCCCGTTGAAGGTCACTCCGTTCCATTCGAAGGGCAGCAGGCCTTCGCAGATGGTGCTGTCGACCACCGTGTCTTGGTTGCGATATACCGTAAGGTTGAAGGTGATTGTAGAGTCGCAGTCAACGCTGTTGGGTATGGTGATGATGCAGCCGGTGGTGTCGGTGAGGAAGGTGGCGCTGATGCCTGGTGCCGGGCTGTAGGTGTAGGGCAGCTGGTTCTCCACAATGGTGTGATTGACGGTGGAGGCCGTGGAGTAGTTGACCGTCAGGTGTAGGGTGACGGTGCTGTCGCAGCGCGATGTGTTCTCGAGGGTGACGTAGGGCAGTGGCGGCACGGTGGTTACGGTGAGAGTGGTGTCGTGCCACATAAGGGTGTCGCACGCAATGGCAACGGTGTCGGTGGCCGAAGTGGGCCTCACCTCGAGGATGAGGGTGTGGAGGCTGTCGCAGAGGCCGTCGATGTCGAGGTGGTGCTGGTCGTAGGTGCCGGCGTCGGTATAGTCTGTGCCGAAGAAGTGGAAGGTGTGGTTGTCGCAGATGGAGGCGAGGGTGGTGTCATAGGCTATGTTCTCGGCCGAGCTGCTGACGGTGAGCTGCAGCGAGTAGATGCTGTCGCATCCGTAGATGCTCTGCCACTGCCTGTTGTAGACCGCCTCGGTGGTGCCCGGCTGGTATACCGTGTCGGCATAGGCAAAGGGCAGCTGGGTGGAGCAAAGCCAGAGGGTGTCGATGAAGTGGTAGGCGGGATGCACGAGGACCGAGTGGTGCAGGGTATGGCTGCAGCCGTTGGGGTCGATGGTGAACACCGAGATGTTGGTGGTGCTGGTGGGTTTGAAGGTGAGCTGGTTGAGCGGCCAGTTGGGGTCGAGGGTGGCGGCATCGACAATGCTGAGGACTATCTCTTCGTCGGCACAGGTCTCGGTAGGCCCTTCGATATGCGGGTTATAGGCCGGGAAGGCCAGATTGAGTACCATGGTTGCGGTGTCGGTGCAGGCATCGCCGGCAATGCCGCTCACGAGGGTGACGGTGTAGGTGCCGGGGGTGTCGTAGTGGGCTGAACCATGATAGTTGGTCGAGGTCTCGCCGTTGCCGAAGTCCCAATAGGCAGTCTCGCAGGCTTCGCCCGATGCGAGGGGGTTGACTCCGTCGGCCGAGACGGCGCTGGTGTTGTTGAACAGCACGTCGAAACCGCAGTTGCGGACAATAACGGTGGTGTCGAACGACGAGAGCGGGTATCGGGTGCCGGCGTAGGCGCTGAGGGTGAACATGCATGATGAGTTCTCCTGTGACACTACATCGCAGTAGTACGTCACCTCGCCTACCGGGATGGTGACCGACTGGTCGTGACTGAATACGGTGGGCGAGAGCGACGAGTACCAGTTGTAGAAGAAGCCCGCCGGTGCGGTGAGGGTGTTGCTGTCGACGGCACCGCAGTTGTTGGTGATGATGGAGCGGCGCATACAGTCGAGGGTGAAGTAGGCGTAGCCATAGTGCGAGCCCTCGTTGCAGTCGTAGGTGGTAAGGCGCACATACACGCTTTGGTTGGCGTAGTCGGTGAGGTCCACGCCGAAGGTGGTCCAGTCTTTCCACAGCACGTTGTTATCCGCTTCGTTCCATCCGAGGTTGCGGTTGGCTATAAAGTCGGCCGCGGCGCACTGCGGGTCGATAAGGTTGAATGCCGAGTCGAGCAGCTCGAGGCGGAAGCGGGGCTGGTCTTCAGCAGCGTGCATCGGGTCTTGCAGCACGGCGGCATAGCTCATGATGAGCAGGTTGAAGCTGAGGGTGTCGACAAAGAGGCTGTAGGTGACACCTTCGGCCTCGGGGTTGTTGATGTTGGAACCCCAGTTGCCGAGGCGCACACTGGCTATAGCCCCTTCGGGCACCATGCGTAGCAGGCCACCAGTACGCGGGTCGCGGGCCGAGGTGTCGTAGCACACTGTGTGGCGGCTGTCGATGCTGAGGCTGCCATAGTCGATGGCACCGGCAGCGGAATAGGGGTTGCTATAACTGCCGCTGTAGAAGACGGCGTTCTCGGAGGCGAGGTTGGTAGGGTTGATGCAGTTGCCCGCTTCGGCGGGAGCCACCACCGTGACGGTGTCGCTATAGGGGAGGCTGCATGGTGTGGTGCCGCTGGAACAGGTGGAACTGAAGATGAAGGAATAGCCTGCTCCGGGTACCAGCGGACTGATGTTGAGCGGCGGTGCCGTGGGATGGAGGGTGGCCACGGGGGTGGTGCCGTTGAGCATCACCGTGACATTGATGGCCGGGTGGCCCACCTGGCTCCATTCGAGGGTGACATTGTCGTCCTCGACGTTGGCCATCTTCAGTCCGAAGGTGGCGCAAGTGCTGAGGTTCAAGTCATCGAGATATATGGTCGGACTGCTGGAACCGGTGTGGCTGAGGCGGCGGAAGGCGATGAAGTGTGCCGCAGAAGGGGCGTCGGCAAAGGAGATGTCGTAATGGTCCCACACTCCCAGGCGGGGTGTGATGGTGCGCAAGGCGGTGAACGACGATATATCATAGGGATTGCTCATGCATCCCACTTCGATGCGGTCGTTGGCGTCGGTGGAATAGAGCCAGATGCCGGCCGCCACCTCTTGGAGCGAGTCGGTCTGTATATAAGGCGTAATCACAAGACCGTTCACTTGCAGCGAGTGGTTGTCCGAGTGGCTGTAGGTGTCGCTTACCGATGAGGCCACACCGATGCTGCTCCATCCGGAAGGCAGCACATTGGCCGGCATGTCGTCGAAGTCGATACATGCAGGCACCTCGAACGGCGAACTATAGGTGTGTATATATTGCGGCTGGAGGCAACTGGTGCCGGTGCTGTCGCAGTGGAAGTAGAATTCATACTCGCTGGAGGGTGAGAGGGTGAGCAGCATGGGTACACTGTCTATCCTCACGATGGCGCCGTTGCCTTGGCTGAAGCCGATGGGACCGTATTCGGCAAAGTAGCCTGTCGCGGTGTCGACATTGTCTATTATCACCGTGTTCCATTCGTATAGAGTGGCCGTGGCAAGGTTGGCGGGGCACACGTCGACTATCATGTCGTCGATAAACAGGTAGTCTTCGTCGCTATTGGATGGTGGTTCGGCACCGCGGTGGCGGAAGGCTATCCAGCGACCGTCGCCGCTATAGTCGGCAAGACTGGCAGTGTGGGTGCCCCATGTGTTGGGGGCGGTGCTGTAGATGGTGTCGACCACCGTGAAGGTGTTGGTGTCGTAGGCGTCTGTCATGACGCCAATCTCGATGAAGTCGTTGCTGGTGGTAGACTTCATCTTGAAATACAACGAGAGCCGACGCACCGAATCTATGGCCATATCTGGCAGCAAGAGGTACTGCAGCACTTCGGGGTTGTAGTAGGTGTTGAACCGGTAGACCTCGTACCCATCTTGGTAGGAGTAGCCGCACGGGGTGTAGCGCCAGTGGTTGCGCAGATACCAGTCGCCCCAGCCGTAGTCTAATCCGATGCAGTACGGCAGCCCCATCCGATCGCTGAGCTGGTAGGCCACGGTATTGTCGCCGCAGGCGGTGCCGTATTCGTCAAACACCACACTCATGGTCAGGTCGTCTATATTCTCGCCCACTTGCAGCAGGTAGGGGTTGGTGTCGACATGGACAATATTGGGCGTGCCGCTCCATGTGTTGTATTGCAGGTAGTACGAGGTGTCGACGTCGGCAGCGATGCTGAGGGTGCGCGAGTCGATGAGGCTCACTGTTATGTTGGGAGTCTGGCTGATGGAGATGCGGGTGATACCGAAGCGGTAGCCCGATGTGCGAATGGCGAGGCGGTTGTTGCCGATGGCTGGAACCACCAGGTCGACAGTGTTGTAGTCGTAGAGGTCGTACAACGACCTGAGTGGCACAAACGAGGCAGTGTCGGTTCCGTTGGGCATCAATCCCACTTCAAACGAGCTCGCGGGACCGTAGGCATAGAAACGCAGTACCAGATGCACCAATCCCGTTGTCGCCACCGGTGGCAGCACTACATACTGATACTGGTTCACCCACTCGGCACCAATCATCAGGAAACCGTCGTTGGGCTCTAAGTAGGGGAAGTATGTCGGGTCGGTGTAGTGGAAGTGCCAGTCGAGGGGTATGCCAGACGAACCGTCGTAGTTGACATGGAACTCCTCGCAGTAGGGGAGGGCTATCTCGCCGCCCGTGTGGAGGGTGGTGTAGAAACTGCATCCCGACGAGCAGTTCCACGAGACGCTGTAGTCGCGGTCAATGCGCAGGTCTTCTATCACCTGGGGCGATTCGCCGATGTATACTGTGCGGCTGTCGGTGCTGGCATCGTCGCTGATATAGACGTAGTGTGAAGGCGGCTGGCCGTCGGGCACGGTGACCACAATCGTGTTGTTCACCACCTCGAAGCTGAGCGGTGCGCAGGGGGTGACACTCACGTTGTCGACCATTGTTACACCGCCGAGCGCCACTATGCAGATACGCAGGGACGAGCCCGACTGCCACGGCAAGTCCACGAAGTAGGGCTGCCATTCGGTGCCTATGTTGACGGTGTCGAACGAGAGGAAGTAGTCCTCCACATCCGTGAGGGTGAATTCCTCTTCGGTTAGTTTCTCGGCCAGGATAGTGCATATCAGCAGTTTCTGCCCCTCGAAAGTGCCGCTTGCGTGGAACGAGAAGTAGAAGTCGTCCGCCGGGTAGTCTATGACGCGGGTGGCCACCGCCGACCCCGTCATGAGGCGCAGGTGGTCCTCGTCGATGTCGACTCCGTATGTGGCGCTCCACGTCTCGGGTATCTCGTAGCTCAACAACCCGTCGAAGGTGTAGCATTCGGGCTCGCCGCCGCCAATCCACCGTGTGGTTATCATGGCGGCCAGCGAGAGGCAGCTCTCTTCGCCGAGCATCACGTAGCAGTAGTAGTAGGTGCCGCTGTCGAGGCCGGTGAAGAGCCAGTAGTTGCTGTCGGCTATGTATTGGCCGTAGACGGTGTCGTGTCCGTAGCAGGGGTGCAGCATCACCGTGGTGTCGGCGGGCGACCCTATGGTGGTGAGCGTCGCTATGGCGCTGTCGAAGCCCACGTAGGTGAACTGAAGGCTGTCGTAGGCCACACTTGCCACGCTTACCTCGTCGATGAAACTGGTGTAGTATTGGTACTGCGAAGTGTGCCAATAGCGCATCATCAGTGCGTTGCCCTCATAGATGTATTCGTCGGGAATCTGCACCGTATAGTGGTGCCGGCTTCCGTCGGGGACGAGGTTCACCGTGTCGAACCACCCTGTGCCGGTGAACCCTATGGCGTAGTAGCCCTCCGGCGAATAGTCGGTGGCGTCAAAGGCCAGCACCGCCGGCGACTCCAGTTCTACGTCGGGCAGGCGCACCTCGGTGTAGTAGTCCCATGGGAAGCCGTAGGAGGCGAAGCGCAGGGTGCGGGTCAGGTCCAGGTAGACCGGCTCGTATACCAGGTCGGGGCTGCTGTAGTAGTAGTACTGCGGGTTCCAGGTGGCCCACCCCAGGTCTATGCTCTCGAAGTCCTCGCAGTAGGGCATGCTGTAGTCGTATTGCGATGTGATGGCGGTCAACTTCTGGTGCACACACGACGTGGTGTCGCACGGGCGGTGGGCGTAGAAGTCGTAGTAGGTGTATGTCTGCAGACCGCCGATGCGTCCTGCCGAGGTATCGATGAAGACCGCCTCGCTGCCCGTGCCGGGTGTGAAGCCCTCCGGGCCGTATTCCACTATCACCGTGTCGTAGCCCGAGGCCCACCGCAGCGAGGCCGAGGTGCCGCGCATGCCTTGTATGCGCAGGCTGTCGACAAGGCAGTCGCCCACGCGGAAGTCGTTCAGGGTGATATAGTACGGGGTGAAGCGCACTGCCGCATAGTGGGCCGTCGAGTTGGCAGGCACCGTGACTTTCGCGTAGCGTTCCTCGAAATAGTCGGTCGCTACCGTGGCCAGCGGTATGAAGGTCGACGGGTCGTCGGCATATTGCACCGTACCCACCGACACGTCGCAGTAGTAGCCGTTCACCTGGATGTATATCTCGCGGCCCGCCAGGGTGTCGATCAGCGGACTTATGATGTAGGCGTAGTCGCCATGTGTGCGGTTGGCGTGCAGGTGATGGTATTCGTCGATGTTGCGGTCGTCGGTGTTTATGAACGTGAATGTATTGATGTCCGCTTCCGCCAGGGCCAGGCAGTTCTGGGTCGTGTAGCAGTCTTCGGTGCTGAAGCGCAGGGTCTGCAGCAGGCCGTCCACGCCGCCGCAGTCGGAATAGAAGTCGACGGTGTAGGCCGTGCCGGGCTCCAGCCCGGTCAGCAGGTAGGGCGAGGTGGCGCCCGTCACCGTCGTCACGTCGTTGATGAGGTCCGAACGGCGTATGCCCAGTGTCACCGTCCCCTCGCCGAAGGTCTGCCACTGCAGTATGGTCGACGTGCAGTCGGTGTGGTAGTTGCCTATGCTGTACACCCCGCAACGCTCTATCTTCACATTGTCGATATAGGTGAAGTGCATGTCGCCGTCCTCCATGCTGCGCAGCATGTAGAAGGCCAGGCGGCATCCGCCCTCGGGCAGGGTCCAGTCGTAGGTGTAGGTGTTCCAACTGTTGTAGTCGTTGAGGGTCAGCGTGTCGAGCGGCACAAAGCCGTAGAGGTCGTACATCGAGCTTGTGCTGTCGCACACGCCCACCACCACATGCGAGCCGTAGTGCGTAGGACGCAGACTGAAGCTGACGTGCCACATGCTCTCGCCGCCGCCCACTGCAGGGCCCACCACCAAGCCGAAGTGGCCTCCCGTGGCGTTCGGACCGCATGAGAGCTTCAGGGCGTGGTGGGTGCCGGGTGCCTCTATCACCTGCGGCTGGGTCGACGGCTCGTCGAAGTTGGTCACCTTGGTCCAGCAGGCAGGCATCATCTCCACCTGGTCGGCCTCGAAGCCGTCCACATAGGGTATGCCCACCGTGCCGCACAGGGTGCGGAACGTGGCCGCCGTGGCGCAGCAGCGTGTGGCATCGGCCTCGGCCGGAGCCACGGTCACCGTGTGCTCCATGTTGGCCACCAGTCCGCCGAGGGTATAGGTGGTGCCGGCGGTGCTGCCCACCGGGTAGCCGTCGAGACGTATGTTGTATTCCGACGCCGTGCCGCTCCACCCCAGGGTGGCCGTGCCGGTGCCTATGTTGCTCACCACAAGGTCGCTGGCTGTCGTGCTGCATGCCGCGCCGCTGCCGGTGACGTTCCAGTTCAGCGCAAAGCCCGAGTAGGTCACCGAACCGTCGGTGCGGAAGTAGAGGCTCAGTATGCCGCTGGTGGTCACCACGTCGAGGGTGCCGTTGTTGCCCATGCGGTCCACCACCAGGGTGCCCTGCCCGAAGGGACCGTCCCAGACGTCGATCCAGTCATATGACGGACTCTCCAGCGTGTAGTCGCCTTGCAGGCTTATGGTCTGCCCCGGCATGGCCTCGATCACCACATAGCCGCGGAAGTTGTTGCTGTAGTTGCCGCTTGCACCTCCGTCGTCATAGATGGTGCCCGTCGGCGATGTGCAGGCGTCGATATAGATAGTGTCGTTTTGTACAAGTATCACTGTCGTCTGGCTGTGCAACCCCACTGCCGGCAGGAGCATGGCCGCAAGCAGCAGGATGTGGGTCAGTATGGTGCGTTTTTTCATAGTTCTGTGCGTGTCTATTGTAAAATATACTACCGTCACCATATAGCGTATATCTCGCCATCTCGCTGTGTACCAGATGGTAAGGTGCGTTATGGTACACGGTACGCAAAAGCAAATATACAAAAAATAACCGATACGCCACGAAAAAAATCGCCGCCCTCAATCCGCCCCAACGCCGGCACTTCTATAGTACATCCATAGTCGTTCTATAGTATTTCTTTAGTGGTTGACTATAGAACTACTATTATAGAACGGTCGGAGAAATGTCGGACCTGGGTCGGACCTGGTACGGAGTCATCCCGTACCCATTCTGGAGCGCCGGCGATGGAGCGCCGGCAGCCTGCCGGCAACAAAACGGCTGTCAGCATAAAAAAATCCCCGTTTATTGTTTTTTTCGTATATTTGCAGTGTAACAACAACCTCCACACAGCTATGAAAAACAACTTATATTTCATTGCCCTACTGCTACTTGCATCATTCAACACATCGGCGCAGGAGTTCATCAAAACAATCGACGACAGCGCTGCGCATCATTTTATACGCCGAGTAGACAACACCAACTGGCTTTACAATGTCAGGCATTATAGAATCGATATTGTTCAGAAGTTACACACCCTGACCAAAATGGATGCCACGGGAACGACTTTCCCTTCAATGACAATCTGTAATCTGGAGCAGATGTTTGACATGGAAGTGGCTGACAACAGGGCGTATTATATCGGAACTGGTTCCACCGTCGGCTCCAATGTTTTTGGATTTGTCTCATTGAATCAATTCCCCAACGGGACACCATACGGGTTCCCCATCGAAGACGCCCCCTATCAGTTGCTGGCCGTGTCGGGGTCGTTCGGCACGGAAGTCTATTGGGCGGGTTATGACACCTATACCGGCAAGCACTGCTTCACGGAATTCCTCCAGACCCCGCAGCCGCAAAGCTGGATATTCTACAAACACGACCTGGATGACTCAAATTACCGAATCGACGACATGACCGCCACCGTTACCCATATTGTGTTCACAGTGCGTGACCTCAGCAACCACTGCGGATATATTTTCCGCATACAGCGCTCCACCAGCCCCGTCGGCCCCACGGCGAGGACAACCAATATACCGATGACCATGATAACGACACAGGCCTATTCCCCCCTGCTGATTGAGGCCGCAACCAATGATACGGTTTATATCGTACATTCCAACAGCAGTTCCTACAAGACACTCGCCGTGCACAAGTATTCCTCCGACTGCAGCCAGCATATCGCCTCGCGGCAGATG
>JAEEGG010014163.1_pt1 | contig 16920 bp, 15 predicted proteins | sample 9134161 | NCBI WGS metagenome assembly JAEEGG01 (sample SAMN16246543, study PRJNA631951) | gut metagenome | biome: gut microbiome; feature: rumen; material: CR-attached | host: Bos | place: Iran: Karaj | collected 2018-10 | reverse complement strand
GGAGATAATAATTACGGGTGGTGATATTTTTGTACTTCAAATCATCTGCAGGCAGTTTCTCCTTGATGGTCTTCACCAGGATATGCCAGCGCTTCAGGTCGAACCAGCGGTTACCCTCAGTAACGAACTCACGATAGCGCTCGTCCTGTATGGCCTTGCGGAACTGTTCCTTGCCAAGATTAGAAAGTTCTACGGGTGTACCATCAGAAGGCTGGTTCTGACTGTTGGTGTATGGATTCCAGTAAGCACGACGGCGTATGGCATTCAGTGCATCGTAGGCAGCGGCAGTCGGACCGTTCAGTTCGTTCTCTGCCTCGGCTTTTACCAACAACACCTCAGCATAACGCAGCACTGACGAACTGGTATTCTGACCTGAGATGTAAGGCGCACTCTCGTTAGCCATATACAACGTGTCAATGTACTTACGGAAGCGCAGACGCTCGAAGTCAAAATCCTTACCTGTGGCAGGGTCGAACAAACACAGTGTTACTGAAGCATCTCGACGCTGATCGTGGGCATCGAACTCATAGTACAGGTTATTGTTGATAGCGGCAATGACGGGCAGTTTCTCATTCGTGAATCCGGTAGAGAACACGCAGTGGCCTGTGATGTTACGGTTGACGCCAAACTTGTGTTCAACAGTGAATATCAGTTCCGGGCCCTCTTTTTTATCGAGCGACCAGTTATCGATGAACTTATCAACCAGTTTATACTTACCAGATGTAATCACCTTATTGGCAGCCTCAATGGCTTTCTGGTACAGTTCTGACTGATGGGCTTTCGAGTATTCGCTGTCTGTCTGCGCCCAGGTAATATAGACCTTAGAGAGCAGGCCTGAGGCCGCCTGTGATGAAGCCTCACTGGAGAGTTTGGGGAAGTCGGCAGTGATTTGTTCGGCTTCTGTCAGGTCGGCAACAATCTGCTCGTAAACCAAATCCTTTGAAGTACGAGGCTCACCCTCACCTTCGCCATCGTGCACCACCAGGGGTACATCGCCAAACAGACGCACCAGATCGAAATAGTAGAGGCCACGCAGAAACTTAGCTGAACGCACATAGTTGTTACGGACGTTATCGGCTAACTGCTGGTTGCCGCTCACCTTGTCAATCAGGATATTGGCACGATTGATGGCAGTGTAGCGATAGAGCCATGCTGTCTTGACAAAATCATTGGTAGGTGTGATAGCAAAGTTGCCTATCTCTGTGATGGCAGCACTATTGGCTGTACCGCGACGCGCATATTCGCTCTGGAGGTCGTTGAGGAATATCAGTTCATCATTCCAGGGGGCATTCATGCCACCATCGGTCAATGTCTGATAAATGCCATTTAGGGCTACTTTGATATCTGTCTCGTTCTGATAGAAGTTATCCTTGTCTATCGAACTAATGGAACTCTGGTCCAGTTCGGCGCAACCAGTTAAAGGTAAAAGAGTAAAAAGGTAAAAAGGTAAAAAACCTAAAACCTTTATGACTTTTCCTTTTTTACTATCTTTATATATACTAATATTTTTCATAACTCATTAATTTTACTTTTTTACCTTTTCTATAGCGTAACGTTAACTCCGAATAATACGGTTTTTGCGGTGGGGTAAGTTGCCATGTCGATACCCTGATAGAGTGCGCTTTGGTCATCGGAACCATTACGACCGCCCTCAGGATCATAGCCCGAATAGTTGGTGATGGTGAAGAAGTTCTGTAGTGATACATACAGGCGTAGACGGGCATCCTTGGTTATCTGTGGTACTGCCAGCGTGTAGCCCAGCTGGATGTTCTTTACGCGCAGATAGCTGGCGTCTTCCACATAACGGCTGTCAGAAACGACAGTCAGGTCGTTGCTGGCTTTCTGAACGGTATTGCTGGGATTGGTGGGTGTCCAACGGTCGGCCACCACAGCCAGACTGTTATAATAGGTAGAACCCTTGGTGAGTCGTGTAGCAAGACCATTGTAGAGCTTGTTGCCATACGAGCCTGCAAAGTTTACAAACAAATCCCAATTCTTATATTTCAGGGTGGTGTTCAGTCCGTATGTGAACTTAGGTTGTGAGTTGCCCAGAGTAGTCTGGTCTTCGGTATTCACCACACCGTCGCCATTCACATCCTCATAGTAAGGATTACCCGGTTCCAGTTTGTTGATGGTTTGTGGAGTAAGTGTAGCGGCCTGCTCTTCTGACTGCACGATACCCTTGAACTGATAACCGTAGAAGGTACCGAGAGGTTCACCGACAGCTACGATGAGGGGCGAGATGTATCCCAATGTTGCTCCGCTGATGCTGGGGATGATGGATGAGGCGCGTCCCAAACTAGTCACCTCGTTTTTGTTGTGAGCGATGCTTGCGTTGACGTTCCACTTCAGATCCTTACGATCAAGGAGTATAGCACCCACTTCGAGTTCTACGCCCTTATTGGTGACGGCACCGATGTTTCGCAGTGAAGTGGCGTAGCCTGTTACACCCTCAACGGGAACCTGCAACAAGAGGTCGGTGGTCTTCTTATAGTAGGCATCGAAGGTAACATTCAGTCGACCCTTGAAAAAACCAGAACTGATACCTGCATTATAAGAGGCTGTCTTCTCCCACTTCAAATCGGGGTTGGCCTTGTTCACAATATAGTATGCAACCGTTTCCTCACCATTATAGATGAACGGAGTGGCTGTAGGCGACACGTTGGCACCAAACTGATAGTCACCAATCTCCTGGTTACCCACAATACCTGCTGAGAGGCGTAATTGCAGGAAATCAACATCCTTTCCGAAATGGATGAACTTCTCCTTGTCGATATTCCACGAGAAACCTGCTGAGGGGAACCAGCCCCACTTATGGTTTTTGGCAAAGCGGCTGGAACCATCGGCACGCAGCGTCAGACTGGCATTGTAGCGCGAATCGTAGGAATAGTTGGCACGTCCCAAAACAGATTGGAGGGTGCTGATGGTAGCCTCGCTGGTAGAACGATAAAGGTCGCTACCTGCCGAGAGGTTATTGTAACCTGTAGCATCGTTGGCAAAATTGCGGACAGTAGTAGCGAAACCACTACGGTCAGTACGCTGGGTGGTATAACCGGCCAATAGGTTTACGTGATGCAGGTTCTTGAAAGTTTTGTCATAATTGGCAGTAAACTCTGCCTGCCACACGTTGGTACGGTTGTCGCCCACAGAGGCTACACCGTGATATTCCAATCCTGTAGTTGTATACGATGGAGAGTAGTTATTCTCTTTCGTATTCGAAAGATCAGCACCCAAATTGGCTTTCAGTTTCAGATGGTTTACCACCTCCCACTCTGCATATGCATTGGCAATGACACGGGTATTAGTGGTCGAAGTCTGGATGTCGTTCAAGTCGGAGATGGGGTTACCCACTACACTTTGTCCATCACGAACGAAGATATCCTGGCTAATGGGAGTGACAGAATAATTATACGAGCCATCAGCATTGTAGATAGGCTGCGTGGATGGGGTAATCAGAGCCGACATCCAACTGTTGGCTGCCCACTTTGCCGTCTGACCGGAGTTGCCGTGGTCCACATTACGCAAGCCACTTAGATTGCTATAGGCGCCAGAGGCGTTGATACCTATCAACAGACGTTGTGAAAGGTTGCGCTCGTAGTTGATGCGACCGGTATAACGCTTCAGGTCGGTACCGATGATGATACCCTGTTGGTCTTTAAATCTTCCACTGATAGAGTAGCGTGAAATCTCGTCGCCACCAGTAAAACTAATCTGATGATCCTGAGTGAAGGCATTACGCAGGGCAGCATCCTGCCAGTCGTAATTGACGTTAGGAGCCGACAAAGGACTACTTGCGTTCAATTCATTATACAGTTCTGTAAACTGTTGGGCATTGAGGAAGTCGAGTTTCTTGGCAGCAGAACTCCAGCCAAACGTGCCCGTATAGTTGATGGTGTGGCGTCCGTGTGAGCCTTTCTTGGTCGTGATGATGATGACACCGTTGGCACCACGCGTACCATAGATAGCGGTGGCAGAAACATCCTTCAGCACTTCAATCGATTCAATGTCTGATGGGTTCAGGAAAGCTAAAGGGTCGAGCGAAGCATCGTTTCCGGCAGCACCCGTCTTGGTGGACGAAGCATCGTTATAGACAATGAGTCCGTCGATGACATAGAGTGGTTCGTTGCCGCCAGTGATAGAGTTACCACCGCGAATACGAATATTGCTCACAGCGCCAGGCTGACCAGAAGTCGTTGAAACGTTCAAGCCGGCAACAGCACCTTGAAGGGCGTTCTCTACCGATGACAACGGTTGGTTGAGAACATCTTTTCCAACGGTAGAAATACTGCTGGTTAGTTCGATACGCTTCTGGGTACCATAACCCACGACCACCACCTCATTGATTTTATTAGCGTTATCCACCAAAGCAATTTCTACAGGCTCCTCGAAGTCATAGACGTCGACATCAAGAGGGCGATAGCCTACATATTCCACACGGAGGGTCAGCGGGGCCTCCACCTTTGTCTGGAGAGAGAAGTTTCCGTCTACGTCAGTCACGACTCCCTGACCCTTTTCACTCTTTACGATCACCGATGCGCCAATCAGGGAGTCACCAGTGCGAACGTCCTTAATATGACCTGTAATCACGTTCTGCGCTACGGCCAACAGGGGCCCTATCGCAACGAGTGTTGCAATAAAAAGTCTTTTTACCATAAGTCTAATACTTTTTTTAGTTTATTTCTGTGCGGTAAACTTGGTATTTACCTTTTCAATCTGTACCTGCGCCAACTTGCTGTCCAGGTTCAGCAATCCATACTCATGATTATACTTTGTCCCGTTCGTCAATACCCACTGCAGGAACTGGTTCACGGCATCGTCAGCTTGGTTATAGCTTAGGCCGATTTTCTCAACGGCAATTTCTGAGACCTTGCCATTTTCCAGAGCGTTAATCACCTCGTCAAGGGTTGCCTTATCGGAGAAACTCTCTTCGAAACTCTTCTTTACATCGATGCCGATGAACGTAAGGTTTTCCTTGATGTGACGGCTCTGCAGGTCAAAAATGTTGGGCAGGGCATTGAACGACACACCAAACGGGTCCTTCGACAAGGCGGTGTTCAGGAAAAGGTCGTCACCTGAGATGCGCTTACCACGGAAGTTGCTGCTCTCTTCGCCAAAGTTGTGGGCGAACGATGCGGCTACCGATGTGGCATTGCTGCCGCTATAGACGACGAGGTTCTCAAACTGCTTGACTTTCTTTACATCCTCATCGAAATCATCATGAAAGAAGTAAAGTTGCTTCAGTTTCTTCGAGTTCAGGTGCTTACCTTCCAGCACTTTCGCAGCCTCACTGCCGCTGGCTGTGATAGGTAGCACGGCGAACTCTCCGAAATAAACAATATGGCTAAAGTCTTCTGATTTTGTATCTTGATTGTCGAATACAACATTCAGGTCGATGTTATCCTGACTCTGATTACCTTTAGCAATCTGGAATGTTACGCCAGGCTGTGTTTTTGCATACTCGGTTATCCACTTCTCTATCAACGGACGGGCAAATCGCGGTGCTTTGACGTAGCGCACGCTGCTCGTGTTGGTAGAATTATTCTCAGCCCAAATAGCGCTGATGTTGATACTCAATAAAACTGCTATTGCTAATGCTATTTTTTTCATATTCTTTCTTTTTTGTTTCGTTGATACCTATTATATATACACTCCCTTTCATCGTCATGGCCATCATACAACAGCAACAACAGTATTCGCGCATTCGCATTCGATTCATTGTCTTCATAACTCTATTCATTTTTAACGTTTAATGTTTCACGCTGCAAAGGTACGGCGATTTCCACATACTAGCAATCGCCATTTTACGGCATATTATATACCACATGTTTGGTATAGAACACAAAATCGCCGATAGAACTACTTGTCTATCAGCGATTTAAAGGTTCAAGTGATTCTCTTTCTTATTTCTTTTCTTTGTCTTTTTTTACCTCAGAGGCCTCGTATTTTATCTTTTTGAAGCCCTTGATGATGTCCTGGACATTGGTCTTATCTGCATCATACTCGATGGTGACGGTCTTGGTCTTGAGATCGGTCTTGATAGACTTGACGCCCTTCTCGAAACGGATGTTCTCCTTGATTTTCTTCTCACAGTTGGCACAGTGCATCTCTGGCAACGTTGTCAACACGACAGTTCTGATGTCTTTACCAAAACAGACAGTGGCTAAAGCCAGTACCACAAATAATACTCTTGTTCTCATATTTCTCTAAACTTTAAACGTTAAACTCTCAACTAAATTCTATTCCAATTCAAACGGACACCGATGTAATATACGGGGCCATGAATAGGTCCCCAAATCATCGTAGAGTCGAAATGGCTGCCCCAAGGGTCATCGGCTCCGATAATAGGATTCTTCTGTTTGAAGCCCGTGATATTCTCACCTCCGGCATAGATGCTCCAATGGCGGAAGAAACGGGTCACCTGTGCGCTCAACTGCTCATAGCCCTTATAGCGCTCATCCCATGACGGCTTACCCTCGTTGGTGGTGTAGGCCGTTGGCATCCGTCCGCCACCATTCAGTTGCAGGGTTACATCAAACTGCCACTTGCCAAGTCCTGGAGCATAGGAAGCAGTCAATAGACCTTTGTATCTGTTGGTCAGTGGCTTTTCTTTTAGAATACCAGCATAAGTACATTTTACATCTGTACGACGGTAGGTAGCCGTCATTGTAAAACCATCGAAGAAGGGGTATGTAGCTTCCACCTGCCAGGTGTGCGAATAACTTTCGCCGTTGAGGTTGGTGAAGTGGACGGCATGCGGGTTACTGTCAAGGTCTGTCACCACTTGGTGCAGGAAATTCGTGTAGTAGTATTCCGCACTCAGTTCCAGTTTCTTTTCACCGATGGGGATGCTCAGGGCAGCACTGATGCCATAGTTCCAGGCCTCCTCCTGATTCAAATCATCATCGATGATAACATCACGCCCACTAGCTAGCAGGTAGTTGTTCTCTGCCAGAACATGACTGGTGCGATAACCCTTTCCGATAGAGCCTCGCAAGGTGACGATATCGTTAGGCGAATATTTCAAGTGCATTCTCGGGGTAACGAAACTGCCGTAGATGTTGCTGTGATCCCAGCGCAAACCACCCATCACCGTCAGTTGCTCACCAAGTTTATAAGTGTACTGGGCATATATGCCAGGAGTTGTCTCGTCATATTTAGAAGTCTGTTCGTCCAGATAATCGTGGTTCAGGCTGAGACCTGTTGAAAGACTGTGGTGCTCGTTGATATCGGTTTCAAACAGCAGCGAGGCGTAACCGTTACGCTGGTCGGCCTTGTAGAGTTTTTGGCCGTATGTGGCATTCTCGTGGTGCAGCGAACCGGATAGTATCAGTGCGATGTTCGTGGCATGTTCCTCATTCAGAAAGAAAGCGTTCTTGGTAAAGGCCTCGTAGCGCTCGTTGGTGATGTCAATGATATAGGGGTGAGAGGAGAGTTGTGAGTTGTGAGAAATCTGTCCACCTTCACGATGTTCCTTTAGCCCTTTGACAGAAGCCTGGAAGATGTAGCGGTCGCCCAGCCACGCCCAACGGCTCTGCAGCGAACCCTGTCGCACCTTTGGCATATCCACGAAGCCGTCGCCATTGTCATCGTGGGCTTTGTTGAGTATTTCGTAATGTCCCAACAGGGCCGTGCTCCATCGTTCTGATAGCTTGAGGTTGCCACCGAGATTAGCCTCCAGCTTCCCTTTCGTATTATAATATAGGTTCGCGTCCGCGAAAGGCGTGGCCTGTGGCTTCTTGAATTCCACGTTGATTTGGCCTGTGATGCTCTCGTAGCCATTCTTCACCGACGAAGCACCTTTCGACACCTGTATGCTCTGCATCCAAGGACCAGGGATATAACTTAGCGAGAATGGTGCCGCCAGACCTCGGTAGTTGGGAATATTTTCCGTCAGCATCTGCACGTAGGTGCCTGAAAGTCCAAGCAGCTTAATCTGCTGTGCACCCGTAGCAGCATCGGCATAGTTCACATCGACAGAGGGGTTCGTCGTAAAGCTCTCGCCCAGATTACAGCAGGCCGCCCGCAGCAATTCCTTTGAACTAATCAGTTCCATATTGCCGACAGTATTGGCTTTCATCCTACCCGACTTATGGGCAGTAACCGTCACCTCGTTGATTTCTTGTGTCTTGAGTGTGTCCACACCATCCTTACTCTGTCCGAAAGAAGACAAAGCAAGGCAGAGCAAAATGCCGATAGGACAAGACCTTCTCATTATAATTGCAGAAAGATTTTTACACAATCGCAGCGACCACCTCGATTTCTACCAAAGCGCCCTTCGGCAAAGTCTTGACAGCCACAGCAGAACGGGCAGGATAAGGCTCTGAGAAAAAGTCGGAATAAACTGCGTTCATGTCGGCAAAGTCGTTCATGTCGGCCATAAACACGGTGGTCTTTACAACGTTGCTCATGCTGAGACCAGCCTCTTCCAGGATGGCCTTAATGTTGGTCAGTGACTGACGCGTCTGTTCCTTGATGCCGCCTTCTACGAACACACCTGTGGCAGGGTCGATGGGTATCTGACCAGAGGTATAGACGAGATTACCTACTTGGATGGCCTGACTGTAAGGCCCGATGGCAGCGGGTGCCTTCTTTGTACTGATGACTTTCATAAAGAATCTAATTTTGGGTGCAAATTTAGCGATAATTACGGAATTATCATTATCTTTGCAAATAAAATTAAGTGTATTTAGGAATGAGCAATATAATATACCAAAAACTGACAGAGGATAAAATTGACACATTTATCCAAATGCGTATTTATCAGCTTCTTGAAGAGGGTGCAACAAGAGATGTTGATCTTGCTCCAGCATTGAAGGACTATTATTTTAGACATATGGCTGATGGTACTTTTGTGTCATGGATTGCTATGGATGGTGATAAGATAGTTGGAACCAGTGGTATGTCGTTTGTTGAGAAACCTCCCTATTTTGGTTGTCCCAGCGGAAGGATCGGATTGCTGTCGAGCATGTTTACGGTTCCTGATTACAGACGCAGGGGAATAGCAAAAGAACTGCTCTCAAGAGTGGTAGAGGAGGCCCGGATGTATGGGTGTGGTACTGTTCAGATTACCGCATCAGATATGGGCGTTCTATTATATACGGATTTTGGTTTCGCCAAGAATAAGAATTTCATGCAATATCGTATTAAATAGAAAAAGATAATATAATAAAAAAGACGCAAAAAAACAGGCAGCACTGAGGCTGCCTTACAAACGGGTTGTGGAACTGCGCTTAGTTGAACCAGAGCTCTCCACCGAGCACCTGAGCGCCTACTATATAGGCTTTATTGCCTGCGGCCTGAGTTGTATACTCTTTGTACTGCTGGCCGTAATCAGATTCCTTTGTTACCATAGATCTACTCATTTAATATACAATTTCACAATGGCAAAAGTTTCTGCTGCAAAGGTACAGTGAAAAACTGAAATGCGAAATACCATCTGCACGGCATTTCGCATCACTCAAATGGGGTATATCTATCTTAAATGACGTAATCCCTGTCTGGTGCCAGCAGTTTGTCGATGAAATAGACGATCTGCTTGCGCCACCAGGCCCAGTCGTGAGCGGAGTCGAAACCCCAGTAGTCGATCCAGGTAGGAACGTCTTTCTCCTTGAGCAGAGCATCCATCTGTCGGGTACTGTCGAGCAGTTCATCCTCCCACGAGCCCTGACCTACGCACATAATGATGCGGCGATGGCGGTAGATGTCCCAATAGGGATGGTCGGCAGGCATCTGGCGCAGGAAGTCGTAGGGCGAGTTGTTGTAGATAAGCGGGTCCTGATAGTTGGGGAAGAAGTAGCCTGCATAGTAGAGTCCGCTCAGTGCCAGCAACGTGTCGAAGAGGTCGGGACGGCGGAAGAAGAAGTTGCCGGCGTGGAAGCCGCCCATGGAGCAGCCCGTGACGATAAAGGTCTCATTGCTGAAATGGCGCACCTCGGGTATCAGTTCGTCGACGATGTAGTGATACCAACGCTCGTGCAGCTCGATGCGACGGTGATGGTCGCCCTGGATGTCCGACCACGTCTCGCGGTCAATGCTGTCAACACAGACGAGGCGTATCAGCCCACGGTCGATATAGCTTGAGAGTACGCCCACCATGTCGAAGTCCTGGTAGTCGTAGAAACGTCCGTCCTGCGACGGGAAGACGAGCACGGGATGGCCCTTGTCGCCGTATGTCTTGTATTCCATGTCACGCCCGAGGGCGGCAGAGTATTTCTTCACGTAATTGATATTCATTTTTTCAAGTGTACAAATTCAACAAATTCATTAACTTCATCCATGCTTTCCATACTCACGGTGTACATCTGCTGTCCCATGGCGGCAGAAAACAGTTCCGGCATGCGCTCGCACATCACCATGCGGTCGCCGTAACGGGACAACACCTCGTCGTGCGAGTGGACGTACTGGTAGATGTCGCGACGGCTGGCAAAGGCGCAGTAGTGCTGCTCGCCGATGGCGGTATGGCTCTTGCCGAAGGCCACCATGTCGGCCCATATCTTATAGACGTCGGTCGAGTGGGCATAGTTGATCATGTCGGGCGTATAACCGCCGGCAGGACGCATGTTTACCTCAAGTGCCACAAAGTCGCCCTGCTTGCCCAGACCCTCGCGGTCGCTGTCCAAACGGAAGAACTCCAGATGCACGAAGCGGTTCCACACGCCGAAGGCTTTCACCGTGCGACGTCCCAGTTCTCGTAGCGGCTCTGGCATCTCCCTGTCCACATAATAGGAAAGGTCGAGCTTTTTGTTGACGATGTCCATGATGGAGGGTGGCCAGACGGTCATCGACTCGAAGATGGGTTCGCCCTCACGACTGATGATGGCATCGTAGGAACAGATCTCGCCCGTGATGAACTCCTCGACCACGTAGCGGGTGTAGTCAGGTTCTGTCTCGTAGAACTGCTTCAGCTCTGCGTCATCGTGAATCTTATACGTTCCGCAGGCACCCACACCTACGTCGGGCTTGGCGATGATGGGATAGCCCGTTGTCGCAGCAAACTGTCTGACCGCTTCCTCGCCCTCGGCGGCACTGATCTGTCGCGCTGTAGGCACCTGGCCCTCGGCATAGTATTTCTTCATCTCCGACTTCTCCTTGATGGCACGGATGCAGTCGGTCTGTATGCCCGTTGTCACGTTGAAGTCCGTACGCAGCCGTGCGTCCTGCGCCAGCCAGTACTCATTATTCGACTCAATCCAGTCGATGCGTCCGTAGCGGAAGGCCAGATAAGCCACGGCACGGTACACCTCGTCGTAGTTCTCCAGCGACCCCACACGGTAGTACTCCGTCAGCGACTCCTTCAACTCATGCGGCAGACCCTCATACGGTGCATAGGCAATACCCAGCACCGTCACTCCGTTCTGCTTCAGCCGCTGGCAGAAGTTCCAGTAGGTATGCGGGAAATGTGGTGATATAAATACAAAGTTCATTATCTCTGCTTTCTAATTTGACTGCAAAATTACGTATTTAATTTGAAAAAGCGATGCGTCGCGCACAGAAACCTTAAACCGACAAACGTTTCGAGCGGACGCATCGCGGGTAAACCGGTTTGTTTATTATCAATTATCAATTGCTAATTTTTACAAGTGTACCTCCTTATCCACCACCTCGCCGTTCAGGATCTTGAAAGAATTCAGTTTCGGTTGTCCTTCAAGTAACGAGAGGATGGCATAGCGGATGGTGGGGTCATTGGCTAGGCGTAGGTCTTCCTGCGAAGGACGCGAGGGCGAGGCGAGATGACTATGCCAGTTGGCGAGAATCTTTAAGCCATGCTCTCGTGCATAGCGCAGGGCTGCAAACTGGTCCTTCGGCGCAAAAGAGAAATGCTCCGACGAATGGTCGATATTCTCCATCCAGTAGTTCTCGGTGACCTTGTCGCCTGTCCCCAGCAGATAGCCGCACGACTCGTCGGGTGCATCCTTCCGAGCCTGCGCTATCAGTTCTTCTATGATGTTCTGTGGAATCTTCATAATGTTCAATGGTCAATCGTCAATGTTCAATGATTCTTCAAATCGCATGCGGCCTGTTCATAATCTATCAGGTGGTCGATGATGGGATGGTCACCGCAGATGGCGCACGACGGACGCTGTTTCACGTTGATAGTACGGAACTGCATAGTCTTGGCATCAAATGTCAGCAGACGGTTGGTCAGCAATTCGCCGATACCTGTAAAGTATTTCAGGGCCTCTGCGGCCTGAATAGTACCCAGCATACCTGCAATGGCACCCAGCACACCCGCTTGCGAACACGTCGGCACAGCTCCTACTGGAGGCGGCTCCTTAAAGAAACAACGATAACAGGCCGTACCAGGCAAATGGGTAAAGGTTTGTCCGTTGAAGCGCAGGATGCCACCATGCGAGAAGGGTTTACCTGCCATCACACACGCATCATTAATCAGGAACTTCACGGGGAAGTTGTCGGTACCGTCCACCACGAAGTCGTATTCCTTGATGATATCTAGCGCGTTGCTTGAGTCGAGAAACTCATAGTAGGTATCCACCTGCACATCTGGGTTGATGGCCTTGATTTTCTCCTCGGCGCTCTTCACCTTCGGCACACCCACGTCCTTGGTGAAATGAATCACCTGTCGCTGTAGGTTGCTCAAATCAACCACATCCGCATCCACAATGCCGATACGTCCGATGCCAGCTGCCGCCAGATAGAGACTCACGGGAGCCCCAAGGCCGCCGGCACCCACCACGAGCACGCGTGCGCTCATTATCTTCTCTTGTCCCTCGACACCCACATCCTGAAGCAGGATATGTCGCGAGTATCGCTGTATCTGTTCTTCTGTAAAGTCAATCATAACGCGCCTCCTCCCATGAAGTATAAGAAATCAACCTTGTCGCCCTCTTTCAGTTGGATTGTTTCCCAGTCCTCGCGTTCAGCAAACTCCTCGTTCACCTGCACACTCACCATATCCGGTTGTACTACGTTATTCTGCTGAATCAGTTCACTCACGTTGAGCGGCAGGTTCACTTCCTGCGCGTCTCCATTTACATAAATCTTTGCCATAATTTTGTCGGTTTAAAAAATAACATTTTTCTGGGTGCAAAGGTACGACGATTCTGTGGATACCACAATCCCATACGGATGGTAAATGGCATACCATATCAAGGGTATGCGAAATGCCACAAACGGGCGATTGTGAGGGTGCCGAAAACCCCGTACCTTTGCACCCAGATATTTAAACCGACAAAATTATGGCAGAAAACAAGAAACTGAGCATCATCGCCTTCAGTGGCGATTTCGACAAGCTGACTGCAGTATTTACATTAGGTACGGGCGCGGCAGCAGTAGGTTACGAGGTCAACATCTTCTTCACGTTCTGGGGACTCGATGCCATCAAGAAAAAACAAGGTAGAAGTTTCACAGGCGGCAACTGGCTTACCAAGATCTTCGGATTCATGATGGGTGGTCTGAAGGTGACACCCACCTCGCGCTTCAACTTCCTCGGTGCAGGCCCCAAGATTTTCCGCTATCTGATGAAGAAGAACAACGTGGCCACACTCGAAGAACTAGTTGAGGCCGCCAAGGCCTTAGGTATTAATATGTATGCCTGCGAGATGGCGATGCACGTGCTCGGCCTGAAGAAAGAGGACTTCATCCCCGAGGTCAAAGATGTGCTCGGCGTGGCGTCATTCCTGAACCTCTCTAATGGTGGACAAACGCTGTTTATCTGATTAAACATTAAAGATTAAACATTAAATAACCGACATTTATGGCAACAAAAGTATTAGACATTACGAAAGAACATTGCCCGATGACTTTCGTGAAAACGAAGATTGAGCTCTCGAAGCTCAACGAGGGCGACATTCTTGAAGTACTCCTCGCTGAGGGCGAACCCCTCGATAACGTTCCCCGCAATGCAAAGGAACAGGGATATAACGTTCTCTCCGTAGAACACGTAGAAGGAACCACACATAAAGTAACAATTAAAAAATAAGTAAAGTTATGGCAGATTCTAATTTACAGCGCAGTGTGACCACTGCTACCGCCAGAAGACTGGCGACGACAACGAAGACCGCCCCGCAAATGGGCTCGATCACCCCGAGATTACTCCTGAAGTTGCTGCCCTGGGTACAGGTGTCAGGTGGCACGTTCCGCGTAAACCGCACGAAAGTAGAGCTCCGCAAGAACGACCGCCTACCCATCCAGTATGTCAATGGTGTACCTTCGTTTACGGCGAAGAACCTGAAGGCTATCCCCTTGTTCTCTGAGTTCGACGACGAGATTCTGAACCGTCTGGTGAGCTCGTTCGAGACGAAGGAGGTGGATGTTGATAAACTGTTCGTGGAGGAAGGCAAGGACAAGCAGCGCTTCTTCATCGTGGCCAGCGGTCAGGCTGAGGTTATCAGCAAGGGGCCTCACGGCGAGGACTTGCGGATTGCGCTCTTGGGCGACGGCGAGTATTTCGGCGAGGCTGATCTGCTGGACGAACAGGAATCGACCGTCAGCGTTCGCGCCATCACACCTACCGTGTTCCTTGGCCTGAAGCTGAAGGAACTGATCAAGTTTATCAAGGAGGTGCCCGACTTCCGCGAGACGTTCAACAAGGCTGTCGATAAACAACTGCGCCTGAAGGCATCTGTCAACGATAACGGCGAGAAGCACATCGACTTGGTAAGCGGTCATGAGGAGGATAACATCATTCCCGAGACATATATCGACTACGAGGAGAATCCCACAGAATACAGTCTCAATACCCTTCAGACTGTTGTTCGTGTGCACACCCGTGTGAGCGATCTCTATAATAATCCCTATAACCAGTTAGAAGAGCAGTTGCGCCTGTCGATTGAGAGCATCAAGGAGCGTCAGGAGTGGGAACTCATCAACAACAAGCAGTTCGGCTTGCTGGCCGCTGCCAATCCTGCTTATCGTATCACCACACGCTACGGTGCCCCGACGCCCGATGACCTTGACGAACTGCTGAGCCTCGTGTGGAAGGAGCCCGCTTTCTTCGTGGCCCATCCGCGTGCCATTGCCGCCTTCGAGCGCGAATGTACTTGGCGCGGTGTACCCCCTGTGACCACCGACCTCTTCGGCACAAAGGTCATCCTGTGGCGCGGTGTACCCCTGATTCCAAGCGATAAGGTTGAGGTAGAAGGTCAGTATCTGACAGGTCGCGGCGTAGGCACCACGAAGATTATCCTCGTGCGGGCGGGCGAACAGAATCAGGGCGTGATCGGTCTGCACCAGAGCGGTATCCCCGGCGAAATTGCACCATCATTGAGTGCTCGTCTGATGGGTCTCGATAAGTTCGGTGTGGCCTCTTACCTGCTCACGAAATACTTCTCATTGGCCGCCCTCACCGACGACGCTATCGCCGTTCTCGAGAATGTGGAGGTAGGCTATTATCACGATTATCAGCATCGTAACGCTGTCGCTAAGTGAAAAGTGAAGAGTGAAAAGTGAAGAGTGAAAAGTGAAAAATTTGCTACCGCACAACGTGTGCGCAGCTAATTATGAATTATGCATTATGAATTATGAATTGATAAACGGTTACGGCATCGAAGACCCAGGCTTTGCGCTGCTTCGAGAGGTCGCCCAACGATATTGCCCCGAGGAGGTTAGGGAGGCTCGTCTGAGTGTGCTGCCTGACGAGGCCCTGAACCTCACGGCGCTGGAGGCGGGCTTCAAGCTACTGCTGGGTGGCGGAAGCGGCTATGCCGACCTGCCGTACTTCGGCGACCCTGACGATTCGCGAAGTTCGGTGAAGGCGGTACCTCAGGACAACGGCTTCGGCATCGGCATTCCTGAGACGCAGAAGCTGCGCGACCTGCACTATGAGGAAGTGGACACGCTGAATTCGGAGGAGATCAAGAAGGACTTCCCCGTGCTCCATCAGAAGGTGAACGGTCACGACCTCGTATGGCTCGACAACGGAGCTACCACGCAGAAGCCGATTCAGGTCATCGATAAGATCAGTGACTATTATAAAAACTATAATAGCAACATTCATCGTGGTGCCCATACGTTGGCTGCCCGTGCTACGGATGCCTACGAGGAGGCGCGCGAGAAGGTGCAGCGCTTCATCAATGCCGCTACCAGCGAGGAGATCATCTTCGTACGCGGCACCACCGAGGGTATCAACCTCGTGGCGCAGACCTACGGCCGACAGTTCCTGACGCCTGGCGATGAGGTCATCGTCAGCGAACTCGACCACCACGCCAACATCGTACCTTGGCAGCAAGTGGCCCACGAGAAGGGTGCTACGCTGAAGGCTATCCCCACGGATAAGAATGGCGACCTCATCCTGAGTGAGTTCGAGCGGCTCATCACACCCCGCACACGCTTCGTCAGCGTGGGTCACGTAAACAATACCTTCGGCACCATCAACGACGTGAAGCGCATCATCGACATCGCTCACGGGCACAACATCCCCGTACTGATTGACGGTGCACAGTCCATCGCCCACACACCTGTCGACGTGCAACAGCTGGGTGCCGACTTCTTCGTCTTCTCAGGCCACAAGATCTACGGCCCCAACGGCATCGGCGTGGTCTATGGCCGTAAGGAACTCTTGGACAAGATGCAGCCTTGGCAGGGTGGAGGCAATATGATCAAGGACGTGACCATCGAACGCACGGAATACAACGTACCCCCTGCTCGCTTTGAGGCTGGTACGCCCAACGTGGCCGACGCCATCGGACTGGGTGCCGCCCTCGACTACGTCGCGCACATCGGCCTTCGCAATATCGAGGCGCACGAGCACCAGCTGACGGAGTATGCCCGCGAGCAACTCGCCCAGATTCCCGGTCTGACGCTCATCGGCAATCCCAAGAACCGCGTGTCGGTAGTAAGCTTCGTGCTCGACGGCATTCCCGTTCCCGAAACAGGTACGTTATTAGATAAGGAGGGCATCGCAGTGCGTGCTGGTCACCACTGCGCGCAGCCCGCCCTCCGCGCCCTCGGCTACGAGATGAG
>JAEEGG010014159.1_pt1 | contig 16927 bp, 18 predicted proteins | sample 9134161 | NCBI WGS metagenome assembly JAEEGG01 (sample SAMN16246543, study PRJNA631951) | gut metagenome | biome: gut microbiome; feature: rumen; material: CR-attached | host: Bos | place: Iran: Karaj | collected 2018-10 | reverse complement strand
GCTATTGCTGCCGCAGGCGGAATAGATCTGTTTATGGGTGGCATTGGACCCGATGGCCATATTGCCTTCAACGAGCCAGGCTCCAGCTTGCAGAGCCGTACCCGGCAGAAGACATTGACCACAGATACAGTGATTGCCAATAGTCGTTTCTTCGACAATGACGTCAACAAAGTACCCAAGACTGCACTGACAGTTGGTGTCGGTACAGTAATGGATGCCAAGCAGGTGATGATTATGGTGAATGGTCACAACAAAGCTCGTGCCCTTCGTCATGGTGTTGAAGAGCCTGTTAACCACATGTGGACGATCAGCTGTTTGCAGCAACATCCCCATGCCATCATCGTCTGCGACGAAGATGCCACCGACGAACTGAAGCATGGCACATATAAATATTTCAAAGATATCGAGAAGGATAACCTTCTCTAAGTAACAAAGGCCTCTGGCAGCACAGGTGGAACAAATGTTCGCAGTTCAATACTGCCTGCCAGAACAAACGATTAGTTTTCTGACAGCTAAGATGGACGCTCAGCGATGCAGCTCTATACAGCCAGTCGGAATAGCCTGAACAGAATATTATAGTATAAGTTTTTTCTTTTAATGAGAGAATGGAATAAGGTTTTAGAACAGTTTCATTATTTTAATATTCAAGCAGAAGTTGACTCTGTTTATGGAAACTGGGCAGTATCGAAGGAAGGTGACGTGGTAAATTGCGTTTATCCTTATGCCGTTCTTTCCATTCATATTAATGATGTGGATTGGGTTGCAAGGATAAGAACCAAGGTTTGGTTTAAGCCAGAGAGCGAAGAGGATTTTAAAAAAGCTTTAAAAAGAGCTAAGACTCTTACTAGTAAACGAGATGTAAAATAGAATATAGCTATTTATATTATAAATTTTTAAATTTTTCTCAAAATGATTAACGTTGGAATTATTGGATGTGGTTTCGTAGGCGGGGCCCTCAAAGATTGGTTGGAACACAACAACCCAGAGTGTAAACTTTTTATCAGCGACCCTCCCAAGGGATACAATGATGATTTGAGCAAAATTGATATTGCATTCTTGCAAATTCATGTACCCACTGAGGATGATGGTACGCAGGACTTGACACTGATGAAGGAACTTATCACAAAGCTCCCTGATGTGCCTGTGTTTGTACGTACAACCATTCTCCCAGGCACCAGTGAGCGCCTCTCCAAGGAGACCGGCCATCAGGTGTGCTATATGCCTGAGTTCCTCACCGAGCGCACCTTCATCGAGGACTTCCGCAAGCAGACCATGGTCTTCACCGGAGCACAAGACCTGCTCACCAAGATCTTCGTGGGTAAGAAGTTCACAGTGATGACCCCTCTGGAGGCAGAACTCACCAAGTATATGCACAATGTCTTTGGTGCCTATAAGGTCACCTACTTCAATGCCTGCCGCGAGTATTGCGAGCAGATGGGTGCTGACTGGCGCAAGGTGCATACCGGTGTGCTCCTGTCTGGCTATATCAACGACACCCACACCTATGTCCCCGGTCCTGACGGCAAGTTCGGTTATGGCGGAAAATGTTTCCCGAAGGATGTCAATGCCTTTGCCAAGATGACCGAGGGTACGCCCCTTGGAACCCTGTTGGAGCATCTTCATGAGTTGAACGTGCATTTCCGCGGCTTTGAGGAGCATATTTAGCTTTCGTTATTCTATTTAGTAATATTCGTATCGATAATTCGGGTATCTTTTATAATAAGGTGTTTTTTAATAAGCATACTTATTTGAATAAGTACGGACTCTTTGTATTATAACTTTTAAACAAATGAATCAGGCAAACAGAATCCTGCTAAATACAATAGCTCAATATATTAAGGTTATTGTTGGGGCTATTATTCTTCTATACTCCACCAGGTTGGTATTTCAACAGCTTGGTGATATAGATTATGGTATCTATAGCCTAATAGCAGGATTACTTGCCTTTTTTACTTTTTTAGGAACTGCTCTTTCTCGGTCCACACAACGTTATTTGTCGTTTTCTATGGGGGGCCATGACTCTTTGGATTTAAAGAGAGTTTTTTTTAATTCACTTTTTTTACATTTTATTGTTGCAACAATATCTGCGATAGTCGTTTTTTTATTTGAGCCAATACTGTTTGATCACTATTTAGTTATTACAGAGGAAAGATTACTAATTGCTAAAATTTTGTATCGTTTTTTAGCTGTGGGTCTTTTTTTTACTATACTACAGTGTCCTTACAATGCGGCATTTATTGCCCATGAAAACATTGTTTTTGTTTCTGTATTGTATATTGCGATGGCAATATTACGACTCGCTTTTGCATTTATTATTATATTCCTTGATTCGGGAACCAAACTCTTAGTTTATGGCGTACTAATGAGTTTGAGCCACATCCTGGAATACTTGGTTTTATTAATTGTTTCAACCCGTTGTTATGCGGAAACGAAGTGCATAAAAGAGATAAAACTATTCGATAAAGGAATAATAAAAGAGATGTTTCTATACACTCTTTGGACAGCTTATGGGGCGTTTTGTATAATGGGAAGATCACAAGGTTATTCTCTTGTAATTAATAGATATATGGGGTTAGCAGTAAATGCAAGTTACGGAATTGCTTCACAAGTGGCTGGACAAGTTAACAATCTTGTTTACTCTGTTTCAAATGCAGTTAGCCCTGTAATATCACGCTCAGAAGGGGCTATGGAACGAGATAGAATGATATACTTTTCATATGAGTCTTCAAAATTATCACTAATATCTTATGCATTGATAGCAATGCCATTAATTGTTGAGATGAGATATATACTCACTATTTGGTTAGGTTCAATACCCGATTATGCAGTTGAGATTATTACAATTATTCTTATTTCCTCTTTCCTCGATACTGTCGCTTCAGGTTTAAGAACAGGCATTCAAGCAATTGGTAATATAGCTACTTTTTCTAAGGTTGTTTATACAATAAAAGTTTTTTCTCTACCGTTGGCATTTTTCCTATGCAGAATAACTACAAATATTTATGCCTCTTTCTTACCTTTTTTAATCAGTGAGCTGATAGGCACAATATCTACAGTGTATTATTTTTCGAAATATACCCAAACAACACAAAGAAATGCATACAGTAAAATTTTAATAATTTCATTACCCACTGTGTTGGTGTCTGTTTTAACATGTATTATATTGCATTGTATTATAAGTACGGACTCGTTCATTAAACTGATAATAATTTGTATTATATCGATTTTGTCTTCCTTGATGATTGCATACTTTACGGCATTAGATATTAAAGAAAAAGAATACATAAAGAAAATAATTACCAAATGGCATCATTCGTAAAAAGAATAATTAATTTTAAAAAAAGCCGATTTTGGGGCATTCAGACGCCTGAAAGGTTCGTAAGTTATCTCAAGAATAATGGTGTAATAATAGGAGAACGTGTAAATTTTAGATACCCTAAAACTGTTACAATTGATATGACCCGCCCCTTGTTAATTCAACTAGGTAATGATTTAGATATTAATGCTAATTTTTCAATAATGACACATGACTTTAGTTCATTTGTGTTCCGTAACCATTTTAAGGATTTTGTTCCTAGTAGTGGGGAAGTTGTGATTGGTAATAATATTTATTTCGGAAGAGATGTGACTGTGTTAAAAGGGGTCAGCATAGGAGATAATTGTATAATTGGCGCGGGTTCTCTTGTGACACATTCAATCCCGTCTAATAGTGTTGCGGCAGGTGTCCCATGTAAAGTAATTTGCTCCTTAGAGGATTATTATAAAAGAAGAAAAAAAGAATCCGTTTCAGAGTCACTGAATTATGCTAGAATTCTTCTCAAAAGAAAGGGTTATATTAACCCTGGCGATTTTACTGAAGAGTGGGCTGTTTTTATGACTAAAGAAGATTACGAACAATATCCTGATTTTAAATATAATGCAGATAAAAGACTTGGTCTTTTTCTTAATGAATGGTTGCAAGATGATCGTCAAATAAAAGGATATTCTGAGTTTAGAAAATTAGTAAAAGATAATAATGAAGGGTCGATTGCGTAATAAATCAATAAGCATATTATTGTTATTTTTTATTTTGACAACACTAATCACATATTTCCCAATAAATGTGGTAGTGTCTCAAGTTGTTATATATAGCATAATAGCTTTTATCTATATAATTTCTCACAAAGTTAAGAGAATAACAAATATATGGTATTCTATTGCTGTTATTATTTGTTTTCTCATATTATTTAGGATTATTATTGATTTAGAACTCTATGGGGTAAAACAGGAGCTCTATAGTTCTAATATTTCTCTTTATTTTTTTATTATAAACGGAATAATATTACCGGTAACAATTATTCCTCGTCTTAAATTGGGTTCTTCTAATATTAAAGTTGCTCTTTATATTTCTTCAGTCGTTATTTTAGTATGTTTAATTATTAGCCTTTTAGGCATCGTCTCTTCACAGGCAGCACTTTCGAATGATGGAAGATTTTCTGCTAATGATTCATTAGGTGTAATACAGTATAGCCAGTTAGCATTTACTTGTAGCTTGATTGGGTTGTCGTTGTTATATTACGGGGGAAAAACCAACTTTCTAGAAATAGTATATTCTATTATTTTAATTATTATAGGATTGATTTCGATTGTATTAGCAGGTACCAGAAGTTGTTTTGTATCGATGGCTATTATTCTTGTGTTTTTATTCATAGCACATAAGCCGAAAAACCTCTTTAAAACTATATCAATTGCGTCGATAATCATCCTTATTCTTGGTTTTATTATATTTAAATCAGAGTATTCTGACACAATAGAAGGACTTCGACTGTTTCGATTATTATCAGGTGGGGCTAGAGACGTTTCTTCTGGTAGGTTTGATTTATATGAAGCAGCAATTAAAGATATAGTAGCAAACCCGATTTTTGGTTATTCTGCCTTTTTTTCATTCAGCGATGGAATTGATGATATGACGTTTATTCATAATTCAGTTCTTGAGGTTACTCGATCAATTGGAATTATTGGTGGTTTATTATTCTTGTTTATGAATGTTTATTTGTTATTTCGTTCTTATAAGATAATGAAGCATCATAGAGAATATTCGATATTTGTGTTTTTATTTATCCAGTATTTTATCTTTTCTTTATTTTCTGAATCTGTTTTTAGAATCGCATTATACTGGTATTCAACGGCAATGATTTTTTGTTTAATTAAGTTTGTAAATAATGGAAAAATATCAAGCAAATCTAGTGTCCGTAATAATACCGACATATGGAGCTCGGGGAAATCTGAGGGAAGTGATAAAGTCGGTACTTGAACAAGATTATCCACAAATAGAAGTGATTGTTGTGGACGATAATAACCCAGGCACTGATGCTCGAAAGAAAACAGAGGAGTTAATGTCTGGTTTTATAGACGAGAAGATCGTTAGATATATAAAACATGAGAAAAATCGTAATGGCGCGGCTGCACGTAATACGGGTATTCGTAATTCTAAAGGGGAATTTATAGCCTTTCTTGATGACGATGACTATTTTTTACCATATAAATTATCTAAACAGGTGGAATTCTTAAAAAAATTTACTTGTTATTCGGCGGTATATTGCTATGCGGTTAATGATAATAGGCCATGCAAAATACTTGAGGGTGATTTGCGTAAGCAGCTTTTACTGCTAGAAACAAGGATGTATACACCTAGCCTAATGTTTAGAAGAACAGCACTCAGTGTTATTGGCGGTTTTGATGAAAGTTTTAAACGTCATCAAGATTATGAACTTCTAATGCACTTTTTTAGTAATGGTTTTACTATTGGATGTTTGCCTGAGCAATTAATTAAGTTAGGTGGAAATGCGGGTGAGAATGCGCTTAACGGTGATAAGTTAGCTTTGTTAAAGAAACAGTTTCTGAATCAGTTTAGTGATCAAATTAATATATTAAACGAAACCAGTTTTAATTTTGCAAACAGAGTAAAGTCAAGACATTATGCTACCGTAGCATTGACATATATAAAGGAACATAATTATTCATCTGCAATTCATGTTTTATCCAAAGAATGTAGATATGCACCCCTTGAAGTATTTAAAGTTTATGGACTATCGATTTATCATCATATTAATAGATTTTTAAAAAAATGAAGATAGTTGTTCTTATTTCGTGCATGAACGAAAAAGATTACAGCATAATAGAGAGGACAAATTTAAAGACTGATGCTGTAATCATAAATCAGACAGATAATGATTCTGTCCAATCTGTTGAGTTTTTATCATCTGATGGTAATAAGCATAATGCAATTTTTGTTAACACCAAGGAAAGAGGCCTTTCAAGAAGTAGAAATATGGCTATCGAATACTCAGAAGGTGCAGATGTATGCTTGCTGTGTGATGATGATGAGTGGTTGGATGACGATTATGAAGAAAAAATTTCAAAAGCATATACAGATGCACCTGCAGATATCAAATTAATCGCATTTGCTTTTACTATGGAAGGGCACTCGTGTCCAACAGAAAGCCATAGGTTTACTTTTAAAGATATTATGCGTACTTCGTCTGTCCAAATATCTTTTAAGCGAGAAGCAATTATTAGTAACAATATCAAATTTGATATTTTAATGGGGTCAGGCACAGGAAATGGAGGTGGAGAAGAAAATAAGTTTTTAATTGATGCAAAGAAAGTTGGCTTGAGTATGATGTATGTTCCTTACTATATTACAACGGTTCAGAAAGGAAATAGTAAGTGGAATAATTCGATCTCTGAGAGATATCTTAGAAATCTAGGTTGGTCATCTCGTAGAATACTAGGGTTTACTGGTGGTGCTGCTTATATTATTTATCATGCTGTTTCACATTACAGGGCATATTCCAGCCAATTTGGAATCCATTCTATTTTAAGCAATATGATTAAAGGTTTTTTTGATAATAGATAAAAAGAGTATATCGTTTTGATACGGCTTTTTCTAGTTTTTTTTCTTCTACTTTTTTGTTATTCTTCTGGGTGTTGCCAAGTTACTCCAGAACAGTATGGGGCTTTTGGAGATGGGATTTCAGATGATACAGAGGCCTTTATTAAAGCACTAAATGAAGACAAGGTTGTTTTATTAACCCAAAAGTACCGAATAAATGCATTAGAAATCCCTAGTAATAAAAAATTAATTGGAACTAATAGTTCTGTTATTATTTATTATGATATCATTGTGAATAGCAATGTAAAAATAGAGGGAGTTTTATTCGATGGAGAATGGAACACAAAAGGAGTACATATAATAGGAAGCAATGTTTCAATAATTAACTGTAAATTTGTAAACACAAAAGGCGTTTTGGAGGCTTATGGCGGTCTTACTGCCACTATATGGATAGGGCAATTTTCTGATCTTTCGTTAAAGATGACGAAATATCACAACATTACAATTGATCATTGCATCTTTGATGGCTGTACTCCTTTCGCAAACAAAAAAAATGAAAATGAGAATTCTACAGTTGCTAGATTTATTCTGTCGTATTGTTGTGATTATTTAAAAATATGCAACTGCTCATTTTTTAATTTATTTGGCACTATCGATTCAGATGCTATTCATATTTGTGGATATGAAATAAACACAAGGGAAATTCCTTTTTATAGTCGTTCAGATAAATGGATTGGTAATTCACCTCCATATAAAGGTTATGTATATTCCCCTTGTAATGTCACTATTGAGAATTGTTATTTTGTTCAGAAAGACTGTAAAAGTTCAATAAAAATTATGTCAAGCGGTGTGATTATTAAGAATAATACATTTGACATAAGAAATTCAGGGACGGCTGGCTCATCTTATAGCGTTGTTAGAGTGCATTATGCAAAGGATATTAGTATTTTAAAAAATAACTTTAATTATGTAGAAGGAGATATTGAAAGTATAATTAAAATAGGCATAGGAAGTAAAGTTAAGGTTATTTATAATAATGTAAGGTCTAAGAATTCCAATCAAAATGGCATAATAAAAACAATTCTGAATTGTGCTTATTCTGCGGATGTGTTAATTAAAAAAAATAAATGCATGTTAACTTCATTAGAGTCATTATTGTATACTGAGTTTAATCTTAGTTTACGAATCATAAATAATGAATTGAGAATTTGGGGAGATTTACATAATCTTTATGGAGATATAGGTAACCATTATACATATCCTGTATCGAAACCTGAAGGGAAAATAATATTTAAAGGAAATACAATTAATTGTGAGTATCCGCTGCTGAAGTATAATAAAAGTGAGTACCCTGTTTCTTGTAAAAATAACCACATTTCATTCTTTTAAAAGATATTCGGTTTTTCATTTTCAATTATAAAACTATAATATTAATATTATATTTTTGCATGATAAGAATAGTCGGTGATATCAATTTAACTGATTGGTTTTTTGATGTGGGCTCTGGAATTGGAACCCGCATATTGAACCATGAAGACCCTTTTGAAGGGTTAAAACGTGAGGACGATGATTATTGGATAGGTAATCTGGAGTGCGTCGTTTCAGATAAAACCAACCAAACAGGAGCTGGGGCAAAACAGTTTATAATATTTCCTGAAGCCTTAGGTGGTATAAAACATCTTGATTTCTATGGAATTGCGAATAATCATGTGATGCAACATGGAAGTGAGGCATATAATCAAATTAGGGATTATTTAGATAAATGTAATATTGGCTATGCTGGCCCCAATACCAAAAGAAACACAATAATTGAGTATAAAGGTAAGACGGTCGGAATAATAGTGTTTTCCCAGCATGTGGATGTTTTTTCGAAAAGACCGGAATACTGGTATATGCCAGAATACACAGAACTAAAGGAAGAAATACAGACAATAGCAAATGCTGATTTCAAGATTGCATATATCCATTGGGGGAATGAATTTATTGATTATCCATATTCAGATCAGATACAGTTTGCTCACTATCTAATAGATTCCGGTGTGGATTTGATAATAGGAATGCACCCACATAGGCTTCAAGGTTTTGAGGTGTATAATGGGCATTATATTTTCTATTCCTTAGGTAATTGTGTGTTCAATATGCCTTGGGAGCCATGTCGATATTCTGCTGTAGTTGACGTAGACGAAAAAAATTGGAAAGTTTCTACTCGCTATATAGAGATAGACAAAACGACTGGATTTCCGAGCATTGTTGATTCAGTACCTGAAGAGTATTCATTCGATATGTTAAATAAAAAGATTTCCCAATACATTGAGAATGAAGCCTATTATCAAGCTGTACAGCAAAATGTTGCTTCTTATCAGAAGTGCAACCGCCGTTTTTTCTTGGGAAATCTCGGGAAGATGCCATGGGCGGTGAAAAAAGAGATGATATCAGATTTTATAAATAGAAGAATATTAAAACATTAATAATTATGCACATTACACAGAGTAAGTTTTTAAGTATCGTGTGTTGGCCATTGATGAAGTTCTGTGAATATTTAAGTCTTCATCATCCTGAGACAATGACACAATTACGTTACGTGGCTCGTTTTCACAAGTTTGCAAACCTTAAGAATCCAAGAGACTTGAATGAGAAGATTCTATGGATAAAGCTTCGTGAAGATATGAAGATGTGGGGCCATTTGAGTGATAAATATGGTGTGAGAGAATATGTTAAGGAAAGAGGTTGTGAAAAGAATCTGGTGAAGCTCTTAGGTGTATGGGATGATGCAAATGATATCGATTTTGATAAACTCCCAGATCAGTTTGTCTTGAAAGGAACAAATGGTTCTGGTTCGAATATCATTTGTAAGGATAAGAGCAAGCTTGATATTCCTAAGATTAGGAAGCAAATGAATAAGTGGATTCATACTACCATTGGTCTTTATTCTGCAGAACTTCAATATATGCATATTCCACCAAGAATTATTGCAGAAGAATTACTCCCGACAGATGAAGGCTCTACCTCTATTGCAGACTATAAAGTATGGTGCATTAATGGCGAGCCCAAGTATATCTGGGTATGCAGCGATAGGGATGACAAGACATTCCTATACACTTATGTGATGATTTATGATACGGATTGGGTGGCTCATCCTGAGTACTCAATTTTCAACGATCATTATCGCCAAGGGAAAGTAATGCCAAAACCAGACAATCTTGAAGAAATGCTGGATGTGGCGCGAAAGCTGTGCACAGGTCACCCTGTTGTAAGATGTGATTTATACAATATAAGAGGTAAGGTGTATTTTGGTGAGATGACGTTTACTTCCAATGGAGGAATGAATGATTTCTATACCCAGGAGTTCCTTGATCTTACCGGCGATATGATAAAACTTCCAAAATACGAGTAATGTCACTAAACTTAATGTATATCACCAACAAACCGGCAGTTGCAGAGATTGCAGAGCAAGCTGGTGTTGACTGGATTTTCCTTGACATGGAATTCATAGGCAAGGATGCCAGACAGGGTGGATTGGATACCGTCCAGAACCACCATACGGTGAAGGATGTAGAGAATATTAAGAATGCTGTGAAAACGGCAAAGGTGCTCGTAAGGGTTAACCCCATTCACGATGCATTACCTAATTATCCATCTTCCAAGGATGAAATAGATGCATCTATTAAGGCTGGAGCTGATATACTGATGCTTCCTTTCTTCAAGACAGTTCAGGAGGTAAAGCAGTTTGTAAGGTACGTTAACGGACGTGCCAAAACGCTCCTTCTGATGGAAACGGTAGAGGCCGCAAACCTTGTGGATGAATTTCTTGAGGTGCCTGGGGTTGACATGATACACTTAGGCCTCAATGATATGCATCTGGAGTTGGGCATGAAGTTCATGTTTGAACTACTTGCCAACGGAACTGTGGAGAAACTTGGGAACAAGATCAAGGCTAAAGGCATTCCATTTGGTTTTGGTGGTATTGCCACTCTTGGTGGTGGAGCGCTTCCTGGTTCTATGGTGCTGAAAGAGCACGTGCGCCTTGGCTCCAGTATGGTGATAGTAAGCCGTAGTTTCTGCAATACGGATATTGTAACAGACCTAAATGAGGTGAAACGAATCTTTGATAAGGGTATATCAGGACTGCGTGCTTTGGAGAAAGAGGCATCCCAGGCAGATGCGGCTTATCTGGAAGAGAACAGGAAGGCTGTAGTTGCAGCCGTGAACAAGATTGCGGGTACGAATTATAGTATATAATAGATTATGAATAAACAGATTATTGAACAACTACGTGCTGAATACGGTGAGGCTTTCTACCTGTTAGACAGTGCCCTGTTCCGTAAGAACTTTGCTGAACTTAAAACCGCTTTCAACAACATATATCCCAACTGGAATATTGCTTATTCTTACAAGACCAACTATACTCCCAAACTCTGCAGGATAGTCAATGAACTTGGCGGTTATGCAGAGGTGGTGAGTGAGATGGAACTGGAGATAGCCAAGAGAGTAGGCTGTAAAATGGACCGAGTTATCTGGAACGGCCCCATCAAGAATGTTCCTATTATGGAACAGTTCCTGTTGGATGGTGGTACCATCAACATTGACAGCATTGAAGAGTTGGAGCAGGTGAAAGATATTCACAACCGCCATGCGGACAAATTGATCCACGTGGGAATTCGCTGCAACTATGATGTGAATGATGGTGTGGTTTCCCGCTTTGGTTTTGACATTGATGGTGCTGAGTTCATGGAGGCTGTGAAGTTTGCCACAACCACCGAGAATGTGAAGTTCATCAATTTCCAGTGCCACTTTGCCAAGCGCCAGATTGCCTACTGGCCTGCACGTGCCAAGGGTATGGTGGATTTGATTGAACGTTTGGGTATTATTCCTGAGCGTATTGACATTGGTGGTGGTCTGTTTGGTAAGATGGCGGATTCACTCCGTGCTCAGTTCTCTTGTGAGATCCCTGACTACGAAGCATACGCCAAAGCTGCTGCACAGGTGTTTGCAGACTACTTTGCAGACAAGGATGTAAAGCCAGAACTGCTGATTGAACCGGGAAGTGCCGTGGTAGGTGACTGCATGAAGTTCATTGGTACCGTTAAGACCATCAAGAATGTTCGTGGTAAATGGATTGCTACGGTACTTGGCAGTCAGAAGAACATCAGTATGACCGGCATCAATCCTCCAATGGAGGTGATTGCAATGGGTGGCGTACAGAAAGAATTCAAGGATCTTGATTTTGTTGGCTTCACCTGTATTGAGGGAGATGTGCTGTATCATAACTATACTGGTACACTGGCTCATCAGGATGCTATTGTGATCAGCAACTGTGGTAGCTATTCACTGGTGATGAAGCCACCGTTCATCCTGCCAAACTTCCCTGTGCTGGATATTAGTGAGGGTAAGACAGAGGTGATTAAGCGAGCAGAGAACTTTGATGACCTCTTTCATACTTTCAATTTCTAAACATGTATAAACTGAATTTGTTTTTCAAGCGTTGCTTTGATTTTGCGAGCTGCTTGATAGCTGTTATATTGCTCACGCCTGTTTGGATTATTGTGGCAATTGCCATCAAGCTGGACAGCAAAGGGCCGGTATTCTTTAAACAGGGTCGCAGAACCAAGGATGGACGCATCTTCCAGATGCTCAAGTTCCGTTCTATGGTGGTAAATGCGGAGAATCTGGGCACAGGATTATTTTCGTATGATAACGACCCTCGCGTTACCAAGGTGGGAGCGTTCCTGCGTAAGACTAGTATAGATGAGTTCCCTCAGTTTTTTAATGTGCTCAAGGGTGACATCTCTGTGGTTGGTCCCCGTCCTTGTGTGACCTACGAACTGGGTGACTTTGATACGCTCAACAAGAAGTATAAGAAACGTTTCCAGGTGAAGGGTGGTATTACAGGCCTAGCTCAGTGCAAAGGACGTAATGAGAACTCCTGGGATGAGAAGGTGACGCTGGATAATGAGTATGTTGACTTGTTCAAGAAGGAAGGCATTTGGATTGACATCAAAATTCTCTGGTGGTCAGTGCTCAAAGTGTTCCAAAGTGCGAATATCAATGAAGACCAGCGTGAAGGAATGAGTGCAGAAGAATCTGCAGCATTGGATGATGAAGAAGTAAAGCGCATAGCGCATCTTCCGGATTGATAAAGGTTAGAGATTAAAGGTTAGAGGTTAGAGAGACTAACACGAATTATACAAATTATACGAATTGAAATTTTAAACGATTAAAATATATGGCAAAGACTGATGTTGCAAACAGACTGATCTGGTTTAAAGGTCAGATTATGAATGTGAACGAGGCTATGGTGAATGTGCTTTCACCCACTTCGCAATTTGGACTGAATGTATTTGAGGGTATTCCTTGTTATTGGAATGATGAGCAGAAGCAACTCTATGCTTTCCGCTTGAACGATCACTATGACCGTTTGATTCGTTCTGCCAAGTTGATACAACTGGATAGCAAGTTTACAAAGGAAGACTATAAGAAGGCCTTGGTAGATACTGTGAAGGCAAATGAATATGATGAAAATCTGAGCGTGCGTCAAACGCTGTTTGTGGATGGATTTGGTTCATGGGGTAGTGAAGGCCCTGTAGAAATGTTCGTGGCTCCTATTCCCCGTGGACGTACTGCTGCTGAGTATAATAAGAAAGGCTTGAACTGCTGTATCACATCTTGGAGAAGAATCAGTGATGAGAATCTATCACCTCGAATCAAGTGTGGTGCTAACTATATCAACAGCCGTGTTGGCCAGCGTGAGGCATTGCGTAACGGCTATGATACCTGTATCTTCTTGAATGAAGTTGGCAAGGTGGCGGAAGGCCCTGGTAGCTGCTTCTTTATGATTAGGGGCAATCAGCTGATTACTCCTCGTTTGACGGACAGTGTGTTGGAGAGTATTACTCGTGACACGGTCATCAAGTTAGCTGTTGAAGAGTTAGGTATGGAGTTCGTGGAGCGTACCATTGACCGTACTGAGGTGTATATGGCAGATGAGGCATTCCTTTGCGGTTCTGCTATGGAGGTGACACCTATTTACACTGTTGATAAGTATGCAATCGGTACGGGAGAGCAAGGACCTAAGACCAAGGCTATTCACCTGAAGTATCTGGAGGCTGCACAAGGAAAACTGGAGAAGTATCAGGATTGGTTGACTGCAATTTATTAAGATTATGGGAAAGTATATAGACGGGATGGTATCGGTTGTGATACCAATGTATAATTCAAGTTCGTATATCACACCGACTATAAAGTCTGCACTCAATCAGACTTACAAGAATATTGAAGTCTTGGTTGTGGATGATCGTTCGAAGGATAACAGTGTTGAGGTAGTTAATAATCTGGCAAAAACGGACTCAAGGCTACGCTGCATACCGCAAGAAAAGAATGGAGGTGCTGCGGTAGCCAGGAATCGTGGTATTAAGGAAGCAAAGGGACAGTATATCGCGTTCTTGGATAGTGATGACCTTTGGGCTGCGGATAAAATAGAGAAGCAGGTCGCTTTGATGAAAACAAAGAATGTAGCTTTTGCATTCTGTGCTTACGATTCGGTAGATGAGAATGACAATCAAGTTAAGGGAAAAATTAAGATAAAAGAAAGAGTTCGTTATAAGGACTTGTTGACAAAAACCTATATATGCACTCCTGCGGCTATTTATGACAGAAATGTGATAGGTGATGTGGATATGCCTTTGCGTCGTACTGGTCAGGACTATGCTTTCTGGATGGTGCTATTAAAAAAGACAGATGCGTATGGAATAGATGAAGCATTGGTGCATGTTCGCCGTCGTTCAGGTTCTTTGTCCAAAAATAAATTCCAGAATCTGAAAGATATCTGGGAGGTGCAGACCATTAACGAAGGCATTAACAAAGTGGCAGCATCCTGGCATCTGTTCAGATATGCCATTTTTACTTTTAAGAAAAGGTTCTTTTAAAGTGAGTAAGTTTAACTCAAATCGAGAAGTTTTTTTTGCTTTGCTGAGAGCAGGGCTGTGGGGTGACGTAAATCCGGATGTACGGATATATGAACCCACGGACTGGCAGGAAGTTTATCGACTTGCTAATGAACAATCTGTTCTTGGACTTGTTCTTGCTGGATTAGAGCGTTCAGATATTAAACCACCAAAAGTGTTGCTATTGCAGTGGATTGGAGAAGTGCAGATAATAGAGCAGCGGAACAAGGAGATGAATGCCTTTGTGGCTGAATTGATAAACAAACTTCGTTGTGCGGATATCTATGCCCTGCTAGTGAAAGGGCAGGGTATTGCGCAATGCTATGAAAAACCGTTATGGAGATCATCTGGCGATGTGGACTTGCTTCTAATCGAGGATAATTACGAGAAGGCGAAGTCTTTATTGTTGCCATTTGCGGCATCTTATGATGTTGAAGAGAAATACGGTAAGCACATTGGCTTAACTTTAGACGGATGGTCTGTAGAGCTACACGGTACGCAACATAGTGAACTATCCAATAGAATAGATAGGGTTATTGATGAGGTTCAGAATGATGTGTTCTGTGGCGGTAATGTAAGATCATGGGATAATAGCGGAACGACTATTTCTCTTCCGTCTCCAGACAATGATGTTATATTCATTTTTACACATTTCATTAAGCATTATTTTAAGGAAGGTGTAGGACTGCGCCAAGTATGTGATTGGTGCAGATTGCTTTATACTTACAAAGATTCTCTGACTCATGGATTGTTGGAGAAGCGAATAAAAAAGGTGAGTCTGATGTCCGAGTGGAAAGCTTTTGCTGCATTGGCTGTAGATTATTTAGGAATGCCAATCGACGCGATGCCTTTATATTCGACAGAAGCGAAATGGAAAAGAAAGGCTAAGAACATTTGTGATTATATCCTTGAAGTTGGGAATTTTGGACACAATAGAGATATGAGCTATTTTGGGAAATATCCATATGTTATCCGTAAGTGCATATCATTTGGGAAAAGGACGGGATACCTGTTCAGGCATGCAAGTGTTTTCCCTTGGGATTCTGTGAGATTTTTCCCCAGTCTTGTTTTTAATGGAGTAAGATCCGCTTTAAGAGGAGAGTAAGTATGAATGAAATCGTTTCTCGCTTACAGCAGTTTATAGAAAGTGAAGCACGGAGTTGTAGTATGGACTTCGGGTGTGTTACACCTCAGTACGTTTATTGTATGTGGGGTGGAACAGTTGCACTTGAAGAAATTGAGGCCGGGTTAAAGGAGATTAAGAATGGTTGTAGATAAGAAAATACTGGATGAACTGATGGCCAAAGCCAAGGAGAATCCGAGGTTGCGTTGCAATCTGGATATGCGCAATTCTGCTGACGACCAGTCGCAGAGGATGCTTAATGCTCTTGAGCCAGGGACGGTGATGCCTATACACAGGCATAAGGGTTCTTCAGAGACGTGCATCTGCATCCGTGGGCATTTTGAGGAATATTTCTATGATGAGCACGGCAACCTCACTGATACCATCGATATGGTGCCTGGAGGGGTTGTGCTGAATATAGAGAAAGGGCAGTGGCATAGTTTGAAGTGCCTGGAGAGTGGGACAGTGCTGTTTGAAGCCAAAGACGGACCGTATCATCCGCTGGAGGAGGATGAAGTATGGAACGGGTGAAAGAATTATTGAAAGGAGTCTGGCAGTTCTGTAGTTATCTGTTCTGGCCTCAGTGGGGACGCAAGAGATATAATATGTAATATGTCTGATTGAAGACACATAGACAAGTCGGTCATTGAACTATTGGTTTGAGAGAATTCGAGTTTAGCTCGCTTGCAACAAGCAAGAACTTCCAATGGTGATATGGCCGCTTGTCAGTTATATAAAGTGGCATAAGGATGCAAGAGGCGGCAAACAAGCAGAAGCGCATTACCCTGAAAACTCTTCACGAGATGTTGAACGGGATGAGTGTGGAACTGGCAGAGAAGGTTCATCTGCTGTTCATGGCCAACTATATCGACTACTCAGACTATGAATTTCGTGATGAGAATCAGGTGGAGGGCTATTGCTGGTGCTACAGAGACCTGTTTGAACTGAAAACGAAAGAATCACAGGAAATCGTGAACAGTCAACTCATCG
>JAEEGG010014156.1_pt1 | contig 16930 bp, 14 predicted proteins | sample 9134161 | NCBI WGS metagenome assembly JAEEGG01 (sample SAMN16246543, study PRJNA631951) | gut metagenome | biome: gut microbiome; feature: rumen; material: CR-attached | host: Bos | place: Iran: Karaj | collected 2018-10 | reverse complement strand
CAATCCAAGGAGGCCGATTCCTACACGACCCTGCTTCAGACATCCGAAGAGAACCTGTTTATCAGCACGCCCTCCGGCACCACCAATACCACCCTTGTAGCCGTATTCACCAACGGGGACTTTACCCCTGCTCAGCTCAAACACCTCTCCCAGATGGCATCGGCCGGCCTTGCAAGAAGTATTAATCCCGCCTTTACCACGGCCGATGGAGACACCGTCTATGCCATCTCAGTCGGACCTGATGAAGAAAAAGTACCGGCCAACCTGGATGCCGTGGGCGCCCTTTCGGCCAGTTTGGTGGAAGAGGCTATAGCAGACGCCGTTTACTCTGCCGGACGCTCCATATGCTGCCCTTAGCAGGGAAAACCTAGCCGCGGTCGCCCAGGGCTTCGAGTCCGGCGGGAGTCATCTCGCCGGATGCGGTCAGGCGGCGGCAGCGGGCGATGTTGCTCTCGCTCCAGGGGCTTCCCTTGCGGCGGGGCGTAAAGCGCTGGACGGGTTTCCCGTCGTCGATCCGTTTCAGGGTGCTGTCAATCCAGCCGAAGCAGAGGGCGACCTCTACGGCGTCCTCGTAGCGAATTACGCCCGGGCAGGGCGCCGGGGAACGGTTGACCCGTAGCCAGAAGCAGGAGACCCTGTCGTGGTTCTCCTGATACCAGCGATAGAGTTCCTCCCGGGAGTGAATCTCCAGCAGATTGGTGACTTCCACGGCTACTGGGCCTGGAGAACGGCGTCGCAGACTTCGCCCACGGTGACGGGAGCGGGGGCTCCGTCGGGGAAGTGCATCTGGAATTTCTCCTCGGCGGCAAGCGAGAGCAGCAGCATGGTGAGGGAATCGATGCCGAGTTCCCTCACCAGTTCGGTGCTGAATGATACGTTGGTCAGGTCCGTGTTGGGGCGGATTACGCCGATAATCTCCTTCAGACCTTCAAAAATCTGTTCCTTGGTCATACGCGTGCTACTTTCATACTGCCCGTACGCTTGAAATCCTCCGTGCGGACAGTGACTTTGCGAATCTGATGGGTGGTGGGGAGGGTGGCGTTGATCTTGCCGACCAGGGCCTTCATATAGGCCTCTACTTCTTCCCAGGGTTTGCCGTCAAAGGCGGGCATGAAGGGGAGAATCTCCACGGCAATTACGGGGCTGCCGTTCAGGTCGTCTTCCTTCACCATGGCGTCGCGGACGCAAGGGTCGGCATAGAACGGTTCCTCGAGGCTCTCCGGGCTCACGTTTTCTCCGTTCGAGAGAATGATCAGGTTCTTGATGCGGCCGGTGATGTAGAGGAAGCCCTCTTCGTCGAAGCGGACCAGATCGCCGGTGCGGAGCCAGCCGTCGGGGGTGAGGGCCTCGGCCGTCTTCTCGGGATCTTTGTAATAGCCGGAGAAGACATTGTCTCCCTTGACCCAGAGTTCACCGTCCACCACCTTGGTTTCCTGGCCAGGGTAGATGCGGCCGATCGAGGTGGGCTTCTCCACGGCGTCGGCGTTGGCGGAGGTCAGGTTGGCGGTCTCCGTGAGGCCGTAGCCGAAGCAGAACTCAACACCGAGCTTGGTGAAGATATCCACCAGGCGTGGCGGAACGTTGGCGGCACCGGAGATAATCATCCGGAGCGCGCCGCCCAGGAACTGCGGACCGTACATCTTGACGAGGCCGCTCAGAATATCGCAGATACCGGGCACGATCACGAGAATAGTCGGCTTGAGGGCGGGCAGTTTGCCGATGGTGGCCTTCATATCCTCGCAGGTGAAGAGCAGGTTACCGGTGTAGAAGCAGCCCATCGTGCCGGCAATCAGGCCGAACACGTGGCTCAGCGGGAGGAGGGCGATATAACGGTGCACGCCAATCACCTTGCCCGGCTTGAAGATGGCGTTGTAGTTGCCGCGCATCAGGGCCCGGTGGCTCAGCACGGCGCCCTTCGGCGTGCCGGTGGTACCGCCGGTAAAGAAGATGGCAGCGGGGCTCTCCGGATCAATGTCAGCAGCGGGAGCGGCCGTGTCGGCGATGGAAGCGGCGGGGAGCACTTTGACCCCCTGCAACTTGGCGGTCAGGGGCATGAATTCTTCGCGCACGAAAATGGCGGCGATGTCAAACTTCATGCAGGAGCCCACGACGGCCATCTCCGGGAGCGATGCGGGGAAATTCATGGCCACGTAGCCGGCCGAAGTTACGGCGAGGAAAAGCTCGATGGCATCCTGGCTGTTGCGGTCGAAGATGGCAATATGGGAACCCTTCGGGAGACCGAGCGTCTGGATGAAGGCGCGGCGGCGGGCTACCCGTTCACCGAGTTCTTTGTATGTAAGGGTATTGACAGTGTCAGAGAGCGCGGGCATGTCTGCATATTCCCGGGTAAACCAGTCGACAAACCGGCCCATGGTGGGAAGGTAGGGAATCCGTTCGAATTCCTCCTTCGGAAGCATTCTGTAAAAATATTCCTGATTGGTCATAATCGTAATGTATTAGAGTTCTTTGACGTAGGAGCGGCGGCGCTGGTAGGGCTGCGGGTTGTAGTCGCCGAAGAGGGTCTGCACCTTGTGGTTCTCCTCCAGCTGCGGGTTGAGCAGCATGCGCTTGATGCCCAGTTTGATGAAATTCTCATGCAGGTACTTGAACATCAGCAGGGCGGCGCCCTTGGCCTGATATTCCGGCAGCACGCCGATCAGCAGGGCCTCGACGGTGTCGTTGTGGCGCAGGGAATGCAGGATCGGGATCCAGCCGAAAGGAAGGATCCGGCCCTTGGCCTTGCGCACGGCGGCCGAGATGTGCGGCATCGTGACGGTGAAGCCCACCAGCTGGTCCTCTTCATTGACGGCAAACGCGACCAGATCCTTGTTGAGAACAGGCACATACTGCTTGACATAGCCGTCAATCTGCTCCTCGGAAAGCTTGGAATACTCGTACAGCGGGGCGAAGGCGTCGTTCAGGACATGGAACATTTCCCGTCCGCGACGGGCCATCTGCTTCAACGATTCGGCCTTGTAAATGTGGACGCCGTACCGCTTTTCCACGAGTCCTGCCATCTGGAGCACCGGCGGCAGCTGGTCAGGCAGGTCGATGCAGCGCTGGGTCCAGTCCACATCCTTGGTGAAGCCCAGGCGCTCGAGATACTCGCCGTAATAGGGATAATTATAGATGACGGTGAAGGGACTTTCATTCTCGAAACCTTCGACCAGCAAGCCTTCGCGGTCCATATCGGTGAAGCCCAGGGGGCCTTTCACCTTTTCAGCCCCTTTCTCCTTACCCCAGGCGATGACCCGGTCGATGAGGGCCTTGGCGACTTCGATGTCCTCGACAAAGTCGATCCAACCGAAACGCACGGTATGCTCATTCCATTTCTTGTTGGCCTTGTGGTTGATGATCGCGGCTACGCGGCCTACGGTCTTGCCGCCGCGCCGGGCCAGATAAAGCTCGCGTTCACAGAAGGACAGGGAGGGATTGTCGGGTCCGAGGGACTTGAATTCGTCGTCCTCGAAGGAGGGGACCCATTTGTCACAGTCTTTGTAAAGCTCCAGGGGGAATCGGATGAATTCCTTGAGCATCTTGCGTCCCACGACGGGGACGATTTGAAGTTCGGTCATTGGTTTTCTTTCTTTTCCTTATAAAGGAAACGCTTGATTTTGAGGGTTGCGGTCTTTATGAAGGGTTCTTTTTCAACTTCGACGTCGGAGATGCGGCTGCTGCGGTTGACACGCTCGTTGACAAATTTCAGGATTTCTTCCTTGCGGCGGTCCAACTCCTCGACGAAACGGTCCTGGCTCTCATAATTCCAGTCCAGGACATTGTCGTTGAAGTGGACCAGCGCCACCAGATGCCCGTTCCGCTCGACAACCAGCGATTCGCTGATATCGTTGATGTTGTTGATCACACTTTCAATCTCTTCGGGGTAGATGTTCTCCCCGGAAGGGCCGATGATGACACTGCCCATGCGCCCCTTGATCGAATAGCGGCCCCGCTTGTCCACGCTGGCCAGGTCGCCCGTACGGAACCAGCCGTCTTCTGTGAAGACAGACTGTGTGCGTTCATAATCCTTGTAATAGCCGCGCATCACGTTGTCGCCCTTGACCACGATTTCACCTTCCCCGGTCTCAGGATCACGGTTTTCAAGCCGTACCTGGACGCCATAGGCTGCAATACCGGTCGTCCCCAGATGGGTCTGGCGCGGGTTGGCGTTGCAAATCAGCGGCGCGGTCTCCGTCAGGCCATAACCGATGGCATAAGGGAAACGGGCTTTCTTCAAGAACTTTTCGACCTCGATGTCCAGCTTGGCTCCGCCGATGCCGAAGAACTTGAGCCGCCCTCCGAAGGTTTTCTTGAGTCGCATTCCCACGAGCCAGTATAGCAAGGAAGGGGCGACTTTCTTCAGATGCGAAAGGAAACGGCTCTTCTCCACGGTCGGAACGATACTGGAGCGGTAGATCTTCTCAATCACCAGCGGCACGGACAGCATGATGGTCGGCCGGATCCGGGAGAATGAGGGAATCAGTACCGAAGGGGTCGGCGGCCGGTTGAGATAATAAGTCGCTGCGCCATGGGAGAAGGCGTACAGCATCCCGATACTCATCTCATAGGTATGCGCCAGAGGCAGGATCGAAAGGAAGATATCCCTCTTGTTCACAGGCTGTGCCTTCCAGGCCTCCAGGATGTTGGTACAGAAGTTCCGGTGGCTCAGCATGACCCCCTTCGCGGCGCCGGAAGTACCTGAGGTATAAATGATACAGGCCAGATCGTCAGGTGTCGGGGCAGAAATCGTCCCGTTGCAGGTATACGCCTCGTCACCCACGCGGGCGATGGACAAGTCGTCCGTATAGAAGACAATACGCAGCTGGGCGAGGACGTCTTCCGGGATCTTGTCATAGAGCCGCTTCGACACGAAGGCGGCTTTCGCCTCTGAATGGGTGATGATGTTGCCGACTTCATTGGGGGTGAGTTCGGTCAGCATCGGGACTGCGATACGCCCGAAAGCCACGGACGAGAAGTAAGCGACCGGCCAGTTGGGCATGTTCTGCGACAGGATCGCGATCCGGTCGCCGCTGTTGATGCCGAAATTGGCCAACTGTTCGGACAGACGCCGGCAGCGGTCGCCGAATTCCTGGTAGGTATATTTATCGCTCCCGTCTGAAAAGCAAAAAGACGTGCGCTTGGCAAATTTCGAAATGGAATAGTTGAATACTTCGGTGAGAGTCTGGAATTTATGTCTCATCAGTGCGTTACGTATTGGTCGGGGTGTTTACCGACGAGGTGCATGTCTTCGTACATCTGCTGGATGCGCTTCATGTCTGCGCGGGCATCGTCGGTGAGTTCGACCTTCTGGCCGCGTCCGACGCGCTTGGTTTTCCAATCAAAATAACCCAGATAGACCGGGATGCCGGCCTCACGGGCGATCAGGTGGAATCCTGTCTTCCAATGCTTGACCGGTTTGCGGGTGCCTTCCGGCGCCAGGGCCAGATGGAAGGAGCCCGGCTTCTCCATCTCCTCGATGACACTCTTCAGGAGGGCGGTCGAATTGCTGCGGTCCACGGGTATCGCCCCCAGCTTACGCATGAGGATACCCAAAGGGAAAAAGAACATGCTCTTTTTGACCATGCAGCGGGCAAAACCACCCACGGAAGTATAATACAGGTAGGAAATGGCAAAGTCCCAGATGGAAGTATGGGGCACGCCCAGGATGATGCATTTTTCTTCTTCAACCGGCGGTTCGACGGCCGTCCATCCTAAAACTTTCAGCAGCCATCCGCAGAATTTTCTCCACATAAGGTTTAAGTATAAGCGTAATTGCTGCAAAAATCATACCCCCACCCCCTCCTGTCAGGCGTTCAGATTGGTGTACAGCGAGCGCTTGATGGAGTGCTTGGGCGTGTGCACGAAGGCCTCCTTCATCAGTTCCAGGCCGGATAGCTGGCTGTATCCGGGCAGAACGCTGTTGATCCGGCTCTTCAGGGCATCGGGCGAAACCGTCCCGGCCCCGTCCGCCAAGGCGACCAGAGCGACAATCTTGCCGTCGCGCGACACGACCAGGGACTCGCCGACCTCCGGGAGGCTGTTGGCCACCGCTTCAATTTCTTCCGGGTAGATGTTTTGCCCGTTGGAACTGAGGATCATGCACTTGCTGCGACCTTTCAGGCTGATAGCGCCATGGCGGTCGATGACGCCCAGATCACCCGTCTTGAGCCATCCGTCCTCCGTGAAGGCGGCACGGGTCGCCTCTTCGTTCTTATAATAGCCGAGCATCACGACATCGCCCCGGACTTGCACTTCGCCGACAATACGCTCCGGATCGGGAGACGCGATACGGACTTCGTTGTATTTGCCCAAGCTCTCACCGCAGGTTCCGGGACGGAACCGGGTCCATGGCTTGTAGGAAATCAGGGGACCGCATTCCGTCATGCCATAGCCGACCGCGTACGGCATCTTCATCTTGCGCAGGACCTCTTCGACAGTCGGGTTGAGCGCAGCGCCGCCCATCGGGATCTCGCGGACATTTCCGCCGAAAGCCGCCATCAGCTTGCCGCGCATCACGCGGTACAAGAGATGACTGATGCCCGGAATGCGGGTCAGTACCCGCATGACCGGCTTGTCCAATACAGGCAGGATCTTGCCTTTGACAATCTTTTCCATCACCAGGGGAACGGTGATCAGGATATACGGCTTGATATCCGCGAAAGCAGCCATCAGCGTAGAAGGGCTGGGCGTCTTGCCCAGGAACCAGACGTGACTGCCGCCGCACAAGGGATACAGGAACTCGAAGGTCAGGCCGAACATGTGGGCCATCGGCAGCATGGAAAGCGAAGTGTCCCCTTCGGTGACCCGGATGTTTTCCAAGGCGTAGTTGACATTGGCGCTGAGGCTCCGGCCGTTCAGCATCACGCCTTTCGGGTTGCCGGTGGTTCCGGAGGTGTAGTTGATGATGGCCAAATCGTCCATCGAGCCTTCATAATGGATGTCGGACCGTTTCAGCCCATCGGGGAAAAAGCGGCAGAATTCCGCCCCGGCGTCCGTAAATGCCTGGGCGAATCGGGGTTCACGGGCCCAGAGACAGGTGTAGTTCCTCAGGCTGACGACGGCTTTCAAATGCGTCGTTTCGAGAGGGTTGAGGTGGGAGAATACCCGCTCGTCAGTGAAGAGTACCACACTTTCCGAGTGATCGGTGAGACGCTGGACAGCGTCGGGAGTGAAGTCGTAAAGGATAGGGACCGTAACGGCGTGATAAGTAGCAGTAGCCAAGAAAGCCATCGCCCATCGGGCGGAATTCTGGCCGCAGAAGGCTATTTTGTCCCCGGGTTTCAGGCCCAGGCTCTGAAATGCAAGATGGAGCTTCTTCAATTCGGTGGCGACTTGCGCGTAGCTATAGTCGCTTCCTTTGTAATCGCTGAGTGCGGGACGCTCCCACTTGGCAAGCGTCACCTCTTCGAAATAAGAAAGAAAATGTCTCATAGCTTTTCCTTTTTTGATGCAGTGCAAAAGTATCGCATGCCGGACAAGTCGGAAAAGAAAGCGGAGATTTAGGGATAAAAAAGACGCAAAATCTTGTTTTGGCGGGAAAAACCCACTATTTTTGGGATGAAATCCGGGCGTTTCGGATTTTGTCCCACCGTTTTCAGGGACTAAAATCGACAATTATGGGATCGGTTTTGCGACTTTCAAAGAGTTTTTCGGCGCAGGTCATCTACATGATCGTGCTGCCTTTCTTCTTTTTTGCATTCTGCATGCTCTATGATCCTTTCCATATCCAGGAGTATTATTCATTCGGCGGTTTCACCCCGGGCGTGCATATCGTGATGCTTTCCTGCATCCTGCTGGTATGGCTCATCCTCAGCCGCACGATCTTCTATTTCCTGGATAAGGAATTCACGCTCCACTGGTGGCAATACACCTTGTGGTGCTTTGGAGAGGTGCTTGTCGCATCTGCATTCATGGCGTTGTATACCAGCCTGTTCCGGCATGAAGGAAACAATTATTTCGGAATCCTGGCAAGTTGTTTCGTCTTTACCTCCATGTCGCTGGTCTTCCCCTATGTGTTCCTGGTGATGCAGCAGATCATCAGCAACCGCAACGAAGACCTGCGCAACAAAGACCTGCTGCCGGAGAAAAACCTCGTGCGCTTTTATGATGAACACAAGCGCCTGAAGCTCACCATCGCACCCTCGTCGGTCCTTTATGTCAAGTCGGAGTTTAATTACTTGAAGATCCACTACCTGAGCGCAGACCGCGTCAGGGAATACACGCTTCGCGGATCGATGAAGAGTCTGGCGGAGTCGGCGCCGGCCCAGGTCCTGGTGCGCTGCCAGCGTTCCTACTTCATCAATCCCGCCCATGTGAAGGTCCTGTGGAAGGACAAGGAAGGCTTCATTTTCGCTGACCTGGACGTCCCGGATCTCCCCTCCATCCCGGTCAGCAAACAGTACTACGACACCATCGCCGCATTGCTATAAAACACAATACTATGGATAGAAGAACTTTCCTCTCCAGCCTGGCCCTCCTGGGCCTGGAAGGTTGTTTCCTTGATGCGCACGGAGCCGCCCTCCTGGCCGACAGGGCCGCAAAAGGCTGCAAAAGACGCCGTGGCGGTGCCCCGCGTTTCGATGACAACCTTGTCTGTTTCATTTCCGATCTCCACGTCAATCCGCCGGGTTACCAGCCGGCACGGCTGGAACGGACCATCGCCGACATCCTCACGCTCGATCCGCTTCCCCGCAATGTAATCGCCCTGGGAGACCTGGCCTATCTGACCGGCAGAAAAGAAGAATACGCCCGGCTCAAAGAGATCATCGCTCCCCTGGAGGCCGCCGGAATCCAGTTGACGATGGCGATGGGTAATCACGACCGCCGGGATCATTTCGCGGAAGCCTTCCCGAGCTATGCCGCCCGGTCTCAGATGGCGGACCGACACGTCTTCATCGTTGAGACTCCTCATGCCGATTTCATCGCCCTGGATACACTCCAAGCCAGTCCCGACCCAGACACGTGGATCACGCCGGGCGCTTTGAACGAGGCTCAGGTGGAGTGGCTGAAGGAGCGTCTCGCCGCTTATCAGAAACCCGTTTTCGTGATGTCACATCATCCGCTGGAAGAAATCGGGATCAAGAAAATCTTGATAGAGAGTCCGACTTGTTGCGGATACATCTACGGCCACAACCATGTCTGGCGTCCCGGTTGGGTCCATCAGAACTATCGGGACCGGACCGTACTGCGCACCCTGTGCATACCGTCGACCGGCCACTGGGGCGACATCGGCTATGTCTTGATGGATCTGGGAGAGACGGAAGCTACCGCCCGTCTCCACCAGTATGAGTTCTTCTTCCCCAAGCCGTTGGAGGAAGGAGAACCCAAACCCGTGGACTGGACCCACATCGAAGAAGAGCATCGCAACGCACTCTGCCATTTCGTATACCGCTGAGCCCTTTTCCGATGCGGTCAGCGCAGCTGGAAGATGACGGGGAAGGTGTAGGTGACGTTGACGGCGCGGTCGCGCTGACGGCCGGGTTCCCATTTGGGAGACTGTGAGACGACCCGCATGGCTTCCTTGTCCAGTGCCCCGTCCACGCCGCGCAGCAGTTTCACGTTGCCAAGCGTACCGTCCCGGAGAATCGTGAATTGCAGGATCACGCGGCCTTGGACCCCGTTTTCCTTGGCTATCTCGGGATAGACCAGGTGTTCGGCAACCCAGCGGCTGAAGGTGTTGGCGTCGCCGTTGTTGAAACGCGGCTTTTCCTCTACCCGGACGAAATCGATGGTTTCTTCCACGATTTCCTCCTCTTTGACCTCTTCTACATAATCCCGGATTTCAAACTCGACCTTCGTATCCTCGATCGAGAAGAAGTCCTCCACCTGGATCTCGTCCTCAACGATCTCGATCTGGTCGGAAAGGACCGGCAGCGAGACGGACGGCGGAGGCGGGGGTGTTTCCATGGTGATCGGGACGATTTCGACCACATCATCCACCTGTAAATCCGGAGTGAGAGACGCTACGCTGTGTTCCCGGGTTGAATAAGAGAAGGCGCCCAGCACGGCGAGCAGGGCGAGAATCATTCCGACTTCCGCAAAGAGAACGCGCTTGTTCTCCAGCGAGGCTTTGGGGGATTTCTTCATTTCCATAATGCAGTTTGTTTTGGTTTCTGCAAAGGTACGCCCCCCGATGGCCGGTCTCCAAATTTCCAAGCCTTTATTAAATCTCGCAATGAATTTGTATCTTGCTGAAAATCAACACGTTGGAACACCCGGAAGTCCGCCCGAAATCTCGCAAATCGCAACCGGTTGATTACTAATCAATTGCGGTTGTTTTCACCGGCCTACCCGGCGCCGCATAGACAGCCGTCGCGGGATCGTCCGCCACCACCCGCTCCAGGCGCACAAGGGTCGTATCATACTGCATCCCCGGCGCGTCGATGGCATTCAGCATCCGGATCTGACTGCTGCCGATCTTTGAATCCCGCACGATGACGCTGTCCACGGGCGTGCGGCTCTGGATCAGGCAGGGAATCTCATTCTCCACCGACACCCGCTCGAAGACAATGTTGCTCTGCACCGGAATTTCCGCATACGGGTAGTAGCTCCGCGAATACTGGTCGTGGTCGAAATGCAGGCACAGGGCCACCGGGCGCTTTTTCGCCAGCCGGATGTCCCGGAAGACGACATTGCGTACGCCGCAACTGTGGCAGATGTTCCGGTCCTGGGACATCGTCCAGGTGATCCCGTCCGGATAGACTACGGTCCCCGAAAGATGCGTCGGACGCACCGTGGAAGTATAGTTGACCTTCACCTTCGGCCCGTTGGACCGGTAGATCCTCCCCTCCGAAACGACGGCGTCGCCAGAAGATTGGATGTCCATTCCCTCTTCCCAGTCGCGCCAGCCGCCCGCCAGGATGCGGGCGAAAAAGCCGGTCGTGCCGTGCTCCGGGTCATCCAGGTCGACGCAATCCTCGATCACGCCATCCTCGATCCAGCCCAGTTCAGGATTGCTGGTCGTATAATCGTGGGCGTTGAGCGCAATCGGGTCGTCGTAGGTCTTGAAGACCCCGTGCCGCACGGCAAATCCCTTCCCGGGCCCGAAATGCACGGCATCCTTCATCCCCTCGATGTGTACATTCTCCACCACGGCGTCCTCGAAGGTGCAGATCTGGATGGCGAAGTCGTGCGACGGCAAGTCGAGCATCGTGAAGTCGTCAATCCGCAAATGCTTGACATAGAAGAACCCGACATGGCAATTCATGCCCACGATCGTGGGGATGTCCTGCCCGCGGTCCAGGCCGTTGCAACGGATGTGCAAACCCTGGATATGGATATCTTCGTCGTATTCGCGCGTCAGCGCACCCCGGTTAAGAAAGACGAAACGGGCGCCTACACTGTCCGGCCCAAGGGCCTTGCAAAGCACTACACCGTCTTTAAAAGACATATCCGTCCCGCCGTCTAGCAGCAGGGTCCGGCAGACCGCATACTCGCCCGGCTTGCGAACGACGATGCGCCCGCCGCCGTCCAGGCAGCGCTGGAAGGCCTCGGAGTTGGCCAAGGCGTCATTGCCCGGCAGGAAGCCGTAACGGTCGGCATATTTCACGTTCTGGCAGGCGCCCATGGCCAGCAGCGCAACAAGCGCCAAAGGAATCAGTCTGTATTTCATAATGCATGTAAAATCATCCTTCCAAGCACGCCAGAAGCAGTTCCTTGTCCGGCAGATCCGCATCCGCGATACGGCCCTTGAGCCGCCAGAGGCGGTTATTCACCACGCCCTTCTCCTTTTCCAGGATGGTGGCCATCGCCGTCCGGCTCAGGCCCGAAGCCGCCAGCACGAAGATCCGGACATCCTCCTCCTTGCAGCGCGGCAGTTGGGCGCGGAGCTTGGACACCGCCCCGTCGTGCGCGGTGTTGACCGCCTTCTCGAAACCCTGCATGGTCTTGGGGTCATCCCGCAGCTCCCCGATCGCCGCCTTCACCTCCTTCAAGAGATGCGAGGGCAGCTTATCGGAGGATTCACCGTAGATGTAATATTGCTCGCAGAGGCGCTCCAGGATCTCGTTCTTACCCGCGACCGCACCCTTCAGCACCCGTGACGATTCGGCCAGGCGCAGGCGCAGTTCCTCGGCCGTCGCGATATATTCCTCCGCTTCGCCCCGCAGGCGCCGGATCTCCTCGCGGCGCGCCCGGATGTACCACAAGGCCGTACTGGCCACGGCGATCAGCAGGAACAGCAGCGCCCAGGTCCCCAGCCGGGACGAACGCAGGCGCTCCGCGGCCAGCTCGCCCTGCGACTCCAGATAGTCTTCGCGCGCCAGCGAAACGGCATCGCGCATCGCGGAAAGCTCGGCCTCGTTGCCGGCCTCGACGACCTTTTCCAGGGCCTTGAGTGCCTCCGCACTGCGGCCCTCGTGCGCCGCGACCTGATAGGCGCGGAAGCGGGCCTGGTCGCGTTCGGAGCGGGTTTCCGCCTGGGCGAACGCCTGCCTCAACCGCCCTTGCGCTTCGGAGGGCCGGCCCAGCAGGGAATAGGAAACCGCCAGCACACCCTGGTCGGAGCTGGTCAGGGGATGGCGCAGTTCGCCCCAGACCCGGGACAGCAAGTCGATGGCCGCCGCGGGATCGGGCGGGTCCTTCTGCAGCGAAAGCGCGGCATAACTCCGCAGGGCCCCGACCTCCGTCAGGGTGTCGGAGGCCTCGTGCGCCTCGGAAAGGACCGCCTGATAGACTTTTTCGGCCTGCGCGAGATCCTCGAGGTTGTACCAGGCCTGGCCGTATTCCAGCAGTGTCGCCCGCTCTTCAGCCCTCAGCGCCGCAGCCGAAAGGCTGTCCGCCGTCCCGGAACCCGCGGCCCGGCGGTACGCCTGCCAGGCGGCATACAATTCCCGTGCGGCGGGGACATATTCCCGCGAAGCGTTATAGACGTGGGCCAGGCGCCGGCCCACCAGTCCCTGCGCGGCATCGTCCCGGACTTCCCGGGCCGCGAGGAGCGCCTTTTCGTAGGAAATGACCGCCTTGTGGAGCGCATCCCCCTGCTCCTGGACACCGCCCAGCAGCGACCAGGCCGAGATGCGGTCCGCCGCGGAGCCATAGCGCTCAAACCATTCCGCCGCTGCGCCGAGCCGCCCTTCATCCGCATCCGGGATGAATCCGAACTCCGAAAGGTCCGCCTCGGCAGAACGCAGCGTTTCCACGGCCGCCCTGCGACCCGGATGCCCGGCGCAGGAAAGCAGGAGGATTCCGCAAGCGATGATGGTCAGAAAGTGATTCGCGTCAATCAGAAAACGTTTCATGTCCAGGATGTCTGATGGCCCTGATACAAAGATAACACTCCCTTCGCTCAAACCGTGCGCCCAATGGACAAAAAATCTTTCCATTGGGCGCAAAAAGGGCCCAAAATGCGCCCAATGGCACATTATTTTGTCCATTGGGCACACCAGGCGCAAGTATTTGCGCTGAGATTGATTATCTTTGAGTGCCATGAAACAGACACTTTCGACCCTCTTTCTGCTGATCCCCCTCCTCCTGAACGCACAGGAATGGACCCCTCGCGAATGGCCTGTCCTGACACGTTATGATGCGGCCCACCTGCAGGAAATCGCCCTCCCGCTGGGCGGCATCGGCACCGGTACCGTATCCCTGGGCGGCCGTGGGGAACTTCGGGACTGGGAAATCATGAATGTCCCCGCCAAGCATTTCAACACCGGCACCGCCGAGCGCAACGCCCCCTTCTTCGCCATCTATACGAAGGACGCCCGGGGACGCAGCACCACGACCATGCTTGCCGGTCCCCTGTACCCCAATGAATACAACAGCCCCTCCGGCTCCCCGGTGGACATTTTCGGCCTGCCCCGTTTCCATGAGGCCTCTTTCGATGCCGCCTATCCGTTCGGGCAGGTCAGTCTTTCCGATCCGGAACTCCCCGTGCAGGTCCGCATCAAAGGCTTCAACCCCCTCGTGCCGACCGATGCCGACAAGAGCGGACTGCCCGTCGCCGTGCTGTGTTATCTGGTGACCAACCGCTCGGACGCGCCGCTCGAAGTTTCGGTCAGCGGATCCCTCCGCAACTTCATCGGCCGCGACGGCCAGAAGAATGATGCCAGGGGCAATGTCAACGAATTCCGCAGCCGCAGCGGCCTGAGCGGCATCTATCTCTTCTCCAACGGCGTGCCGCGGGACCACCAGGCCTGGGGTACGATAGCCCTCACCACCGACGCCCGGCAGGGTGTCAGCTACCGCACTTCTTCCAAACGCAACAACTGGAACCAGGCCCTCCTCAACTTCTGGGATGACTTCAGTGCCGACGGGGAACTGACTGAGCGCGACCCCTCCGGGGAGAACGACCCCATGGCCTCGCTCGCCGTCAAGAAGACGCTGAGGCCCGGGGAGACCGTCCCATTCACCTTTTATTTCACCTGGAGTTTCCCCAACCGGATCGGCTGGTCCGACCGCATCGAAGGCAATTACTACTGCCTGACGTACGATGACGCCTGGACGGCGGCCGAAAAGATCGTGCCCCACATTCCGGCCCTGGAAGAAGAAACGCTCCGGTTCGTGAACGCCCTGCTCTCCAGCACCTATCCGGACGTCGTCAAGGAAGCGGCCCTCTACAACCTGTCCGTGCTCCGCTCCCAGACGGTCTTCCGCCTCCCGGACGGGCACCTGATGGGCTGGGAAGGCGTCAACGACCACACCGGCTCCTGCCACGGCAGCTGTACCCACGTATGGAACTATGAGGTCGCCACGCCCTTCCTCTTCGGGGAATTGGCCCGCAGCATGCGCGACGTGGAATTCACCTACGCGACCCGGGACGACGACGGCTGCATGAACTTCCGCGCGGACCTGCCCCTGTCCAAGGCTGCCGAGCGCCACGCGCCCGCCGCGGACGGGCAGATGGGCTGCATCATGAAGGCCTACCGCGAGTGGCAGCTCAGCGGGGACACCCCATTCCTCGCAGAGCATTGGCCGAAGATCCGGAAGGCTCTCGCCTTCGCCTGGGTCGATAAGGGCTGGGACGGCGACCAGGACGGCGTCATGGAAGGCTCGCAGCACAACACGATGGACGTCAACTACTTCGGCCCGAATCCCCAGATGCAGTTCTGGTATATGGGGGCCCTCCTGGCCGGTGAAAGGATGGCGCTCGCGATGAAGGACAAGGCCCTCGCCCGCAAGTGCCGGGACCTGTTCGAAAGGGGCAGTGCCTGGACGGACGCCCATCTCTTCAACGGGGAATACTACGAGCACCGCATCACGGACCCCCAGACCTTCGAATTCCTGGACATGGACGACCCTTCCGTCAAGATCCCGGATTACCAGCTCGGCCGCGGCTGCCTCGTGGACCAGCTCGTCGGCCAGTACATGGCGCACATCTGCGGCCTGGGCTATCTCGGGGACCCGGCGCACATCCGGACGACGCTCGAAAGCATCCTGAAATACAACTATGTGGAAGGCATCGGCCGCCGCTTCAACAACATGCGCTCTTTCGCCCTCGGGGACGAAAACGCCCTGCTGATGGCCTCCTGGCCCCACGGCCGCCTCGAAGTGCCCTTCCCCTATTTCGGGGAATGCATGACCGGCTTCGAATACGCCGCCGCGGTGGGCATGCTCTACGAGGGTCAGACGGAAAACGGCCTGCAATGCATCCGCGCCATCCGCGAACGCTTCGACGGCGCCCGCCGCAGCCCCTTCAACGAGCCCGAGTGCGGCTACCACTACGCCCGCTCCATGGCCAGCTGGGCCGCCGTGCTGGCCCTGAGCGACTTCCACTACTCGGGCGTAGACCAGACGATGAACTTCACCGCCGCGCCCGGCCGGTATTTCTGGAGCAACGGCTACGCCTACGGGGTCTGCGAGGTCTCTTCCGATGCCGTGAGGCTCGAAGTCCTGAAAGGCTCCCTCGATCTCAAGGCCCTGACCCTCAGCGGCCGGAAGAAGCCCGTCGCCACGCGGGTCAATCTTTCCGAAGGAGGGGTGGCGGAATGCCGGCTCTGATGGATTGGGCTAAGGCTTGCGGACGTCGATCGGAGCCATGCGGTACACCGTACTGCGCAACACGGAGAAGGACTTCGCACTGGGAGAGAACTCCATGGTCTGCCCGTCATTGTACTCGACGGTGACGGTCATGCCCATCGTAAAGCGGGTGGGAGGCAGTACGAACCAGAATTCGGCCAGCTTCTCGGCATCCAGGACGACCGGCTCCGCGCAGACGACCCTGACCTCTTCCAGGGAACGGCGGATCGTTTCGATCTGGGGTCCTTCTTTCCCGAAGACGACGATGGCGCGGCCCGCGAGCGTCTCTCCGGCACCGCCTTTGACGGTGATGGACTTGACGGTCACGTTACCCGTGACAGGGACGACGAAATAGCCGCCGACATTCTGGAAAGAGAACACCTTGTCGTCGGAGACGGCCACCATCGTATTGGCGCCGGGGCCGAAACTGCCGTCCACGAAGGTCTGAATGCCGGGGAGGTCGACCTGGAGCTTGCCCTTGTCAAAGATCCCTTCCCCATTGAAGGAATAGATGGCATAGTTGGCATCGATGGGATCACCGGTCAGCGAGCCGCTGACCTTGGTGAACTTGCCGTGGGTGGTGCCGGCGCCTTCCTTCAGCTGGTACGTGCCTTTGGCGTCGGTACCCAGGTAAGCCGTGATGCAGTCGCCTTCGGCCCAAAGGACATCCGGCACGTCAGCGTAGGTCTTCGTCGCGAGGGGGGTCGCGGCCTCGATCACCTCACCCTCGGGGAGGGTGGCCTGAGGGTTCTCGGCCTGTCCCTGCACGCAAGCAGCCGCGAAGACGGCGGTCAGGCCAAGAAGAAACAATCTCCTGGTTTTCATATTACTTGTGATTAAGTGGGTTGTCTGAATGTCTGTCGCAGGTCAGGCGATATACGTTCCGGCGACCGTGTCGCCGCCGTGGCCCGTCCAGTTGGTGTGGAAGAACTCGCCGCGCGGCTTGTCCGTGCGCTCGTAGGTATGCGCACCGAAATAG
>JAEEGG010014136.1_pt1 | contig 16950 bp, 19 predicted proteins | sample 9134161 | NCBI WGS metagenome assembly JAEEGG01 (sample SAMN16246543, study PRJNA631951) | gut metagenome | biome: gut microbiome; feature: rumen; material: CR-attached | host: Bos | place: Iran: Karaj | collected 2018-10 | reverse complement strand
GCCGTTATTCCAGGAGAGTGAAAGTAAAAATTGACAGATATAAAAAATGCGTGAAAGAGATTTCACGCATTTTTTTGTTTCTAGTATCATTATTCTAAGATGTAAACTTCGGCTTCGAGTGCATGGCACGGCTCGAGTTTCTTTTTGTTCGGCTCGGTGTGTTTGGTCAGCACAACGTAGTTGCCGCCCATCTCGTGCGCCTTTATCAGCACCGCCTCAAACACTTTGTCGAACGTGCAGTCCTTCGGTTTGGTTCTGCCGCCGTTGTCCTCGGCTTTCACGCTTCCTATTCTTACTGCGCCTTCGGGCAGCTTGTCTTTCTCCACCACGGTCACAGTCGATTCGCTGCTTGCCGGCATTTGCTTCTCGGTCTGGCAAGTGACCATCAGCGGGCGTGAACTGCATCCTGCCAATGTCATGAGCGGCGCAATGATAGCCGCAGTCAGTGTCTTTTTCATTTTCGTTCTCATTTTTTCAGCACATATTTTATAAACAGGAATCCTCCGAATATCTGCAGCGCAATGCCGGGCAGTCCGAGTCTTATGTCCTGCGTTGCGGCGTCGAGGCTGCCGGTCATTATCCATTCTCCTGCGCCGCCTATCAGCTGGTATGTCGCCACGACAGCGGCTATTGTCAGCAGAGTGGCTTTCTGTGTCTTTTCTGCCACCCATCCAGCCGCCACAGCCAGCACTATGGACTTAAGCAGTATCACTGGCAGAAGGCTTGCGCTCGGCATACCGAACAGCGCTGAGTTCACCACTGGCGACAGCACCGCCGTCAGCAGTCCCGTTTTCCATCCGTACTTGTATGCGGCCACGAGGGTGAAGAAATATATCGGCAGGAACATCTTTCCTCCGTCGGGTATCGTGTGAAACAGCTGCGGCAGTATTATGTTGCCTGCCACGAACGCCAGCGCCCACAGGTATGTCCTCGCTTCCTTGAAGTCTAAGGTGTAAAGTCTTGTCTCTGTTGTTGTCATATTCTTTATGCTTTGTGTTTGTTCTTCATCTCGTCGAAGTGCGCCCACAGCCTTTCCACCACCTCGTCGGCTGTCGTTGCGTCGTCCACGATTTCCTCGAGCCGGCATCTGTTGTTGCCTTCCTTTATTATTATCTCGTCGGCTAATTCACCGTAAGTGTATCTCATGTCCGAGTCGTCGAGTATCGGCAGCGCCTTTCGCGACATCACTTCGGCGTACATTTCCTTCACACCGCCTTTCACAGCGATTCCCGCCGCCGCTTTGCCTACCACCTTGTCGGCAATCCTGGCTCCTCGCAGCTTCTCCGGCTCGCATTTGAGCAGGTGCTCCAGGTCTCGCACGCCTTTCTGGTTGTATATGCTCACTTCGCCGTCTTTCTCCACCACGAGCGAGCATCCTTCCCTGTGCAGTATGTCGATGAGTTTTTTCACTCCGCAATATTAGGCATTTCTTTTTAATTCCGCTTCGTTTCGTGTGGTAACATCAGGCTTAGTTATTCTTTTTGCCACGGGCTCATACCCGTGTCTGTGATATTTCGTCCCTTCGGGACTTTGCGTATTTGTAGTCCTGAAAGGACAATGATATTATAGGCAGGGGTGTAAACCCCTGATTCGAAAGCCCAAAATGAATATGAACCCCGGAGGGGTGACACGATATTTAAACAGCTCGCGCTATCTTTGTGAACAAAAACTTTTGATTATGCCACAAAAAGGTCTCGGACGCGACGGGCGCAAGATAACCCGTTGCTTGTATAAAGGAAAGGAGGCGCAGTGCCCCGACAAGTGCGACGAGTGCGCCATACCGCTGAAATATCTGGCTGACAGTGCCTTGCGCAACGGCGACGCCGACATGGCGATAGCGCTTTACAGAAAGGCGGCCGCTCTGAAACCGGACTTCGCCGAGGCGTGGAACAACCTCGCCAACCTGCTCGGTGTGCTGATGCGATTCACCGAGGCGCTGGAGGCTTTCGACAGAGCTCTGCTCATCGACCCAACCTACGGTCGCGCCATGAAGGGCAGGGCTGTGACGCTGATGAACCTTTTCCGCTACGACGAGGCTGCCGAACAATTTTCGGCGGCGATGGAGCTGTACGACGATGAGGCTCTGCGCCGCGACCATGACGAACTGCTGCGCCGTGCCGACATGGCTGAGCACGATTTGAAGGACGCCGGCGGCGATGTCCTGCGCTTTGTCGTTGAGACGGCTTGTGATGAAGGTCTGACGGCACATACGTCGGTGGTGTATGTGCGCCGTGTGTGGGACAGGGCTATGGAAACGGCTTCTGTGGTGTTCGTTGATGCGCTCAAGGCTTCCGCCAATGCGGCTACCGAGCGCGAGGCTTATGTTGCGGCGCTTGCGGAGTGCTTCGCTGCAGGACTGAAGGCGTCGGAGATAAACGAGACGGCGACCGACAAGGAGCTTGCCGATGCCGGGTTCTGTGGACTGTTGGCAAAGCGAGGTTCCGCCGAGATTGCAACTGAAGCCGAGAGCCTTTCACGCAAGGCGATAGTGGAGTACCGCAACCTTTCCGGCATAGCCTCATACGAGCGCGAGAACGGTGTCCGTGTGCCGGCGCGCAGTTATCTGGAGTGCGCCGCAGCCATGTTCCTCGGCGGCGTGTGCGTCAGTCAGCACAGGATGGGGCGCTGGTGATTCTTTCTGCGGCGAAAAGACAAAAACAAAGCGTCCCGCTTTTTTTGCGAGACGCTTTGTTTTTTTAGTTATGGTTCTGTGATATGATTTTGGCAGGAATTCCGCCCACGGTCACATTGTCCGGCACATCGCTCAGCACCACGGCGTTCGCTCCTATTATCACGTTGTCGCCTATCTTGATATTGCCCAGAATCTTGCTCCCGGCGAAGGCTGTGACGTTGTCGCCCACGGTAGGCACTCCGGCTTTCTTGCCGCTGTGCACTCTGCCCACGGTCACGCCTTGGTAGATGGTGAAGTTCTTGCCTATCTTCACTTCCGGCGACATGATTATGCCCGAAATGTGGTGTATGTTCAGTCCCGGACCTATCTCGGTGCCTATCTTTATCTGTATGCCAGTGCGGTTGGTGTTGCGCCACATCTTCAGCTCCACGAGCAGTTTCAGCATTTTCGCCACGATGTTGCGCTTGCTGTTCAGATAGTTGCCTATCCTCAGCCAGAATGTGGTCTTGAAAGAACTGTTGAATATCAGGTCTTTAATAAACATGTGGAAAGAAAAACTCTCCCTAAGCCTGTAGTAGTCGCTTCTTATTAAGCCTTTTGTCTCTTTGAATGTCATGGATAACAAATCTTATTTAGCTTGCGATGGCGCTCCGTTTATGTTGCCGCCTATGTTGCAGTTGTTCACCACCGCGTTCTTCGTGTTGTTTATCGACAGTCCGGTCTTGGCCTCGTCCACGTTGATGTTCTCGAGTGTCACGTCGTGTATAGGCTTCTCCGCCACGCCTTGCATCACTATGGCTGCTTTTCTCACCTTTCTGCACTTCACGCCGTTCACGCGTATGTCGCTAATCTCGGTGTAGTTGGTGCTGCCGTTGCCTTCGTTGGCGTATTTTGTGGTTATGTATATCAGATCCTCCACTTCGTCGAACTCGACGTTCTCGAAGTTTATGTTCTTGATGAATCCGCCACGGTCGGCGTTCGACTTCAGGTAAAGTCCTCTCTTGCAATATTCAGTCGCCTTGCAGTCCTTTACGTACACGTTTCTCACACCGGCCGACATCTCGCTGCCTATCACCACTCCGTGCAGTCCCTTGAACTTGCAGTTTCTTATTATGATGTTCTCGGTTGGGCGCGCGGTTTTCCATCCGTCGTTGTCTCTGCCGGACTTTATCGCCACGTTGTCGTCGCCGTTGTTGAAGTCGATGTTCTCTATGAGTATGTTTCTTGAGTATTCAGGGTCTATGCCGTCGTTGTTCACGAGCTTGGCGTCGTACTTCAGTCCGCGGCAGATGATGTTCTCGGAGCACAGCAGGTGTATGCACCAGAAAGGCGAGTTGGTTATCTTCACGCCCTCGATGTTTATCTTCTCGCTCTCGAAGAACTGCATGAGCTGCGGGCGCAGGTAGTGCCCTTTGCCGAACACGCGGTTCTCGTACGGTGTGCCGTTGTGGTTCTGCTCTCGGCTGACCATCTTGTCGGGGTCCTGCAGTTTGCGCCATGTGCTGAACGTGTTGCCGGCGTTTCCGTCTATCGTTCCGTCGCCGGTTATGCTCACGTTCTTCACCTTGTATCCTCTGATGAACGGGCTGTAGTTTCTCACGAAAGTGCCTTCCCACGAAGTCTCCACGACAGGGTAGAATTCCGGGTTTTCTCCGAACTTGATTGTCGCGCCGTCCTTCAGTTCTATCCACACGTTGCTTGTCAGGTTTATCGGTCCGTTCACCAAGTATGTTCCGGCGCCCAGCACGATGTGCGCTCCGCCGTTCTTCTTCGCCTTGGCCATGGCTTTGTCGAAAGCCGGCTTGCAGTCGGTGCGTCCGTCGCCCTTGGCGCCGAACGACTTCAGGTTCACGGTTTTCCACTTGCCTTTCTCGGCTCCGGTTATGCTGCTTAGGATGCTGTTGTACTCAGCCTCGCTGCCGGCGTGTGCTGCCAGTGCGCAGACGAGTGCCGCAGCCATGGCGATGATTGTTTTTTTCATAAGTATTAATCGGTTGTTTTGTGTTTAACCCTCAAATATAGGAGTTTTTTCCGTTAGCCTATAAAAAATCAGTCGGCGGACACATGAACGGTGTCCGCCGACGATTCTTAATCAAAATATATTTGCAGTGCTTATTTTACTTTCGCACCTTGAGCGTTGAATATTGTTCCTTCTGGAGTGATGATATATAGCGTGCCGTCAATGAGGATTTTCTTTGATTCCTTCTTGTCTGCGCTCTGTGCATCGTTGGCTGCAGTTGCATCGCTAAGGGTGAAGTCACGGCTGATGTAGAGGTATGAAAATCCATTTCCTGAACCGCCAGAACTAACTGTGCAAGCCTCGCCATTGATGGTTACAGACATGTTGGCTGCCTCGTCAAGAATATAGAACCAACCATCCTCATTGTCACAACGGAGTTGTGTTTGCCATTTGTAGTCACCAGCCGTAAATGTTTCATTGGCAGCCATAACATTCCAATCTTCGCCATCTTTCTTCAGAATTTGGAAGTTCGATGCTTCAGGAAGACGATAATGTGCCCCAGCCGCAGCAGCAATCTTGCTTTGGAATGTGTATTTATAGCTATAGGTGAGTTCATCGCCTATGGCAGGATTCTCCCAGCCGGTGAATGAAGCGGTGGAAATGACCTCACGCTCGTTTTGAGCAGGTGCAACCTTGCCAGCTGTGATTTCAAACTCAATAGGCTCATTCTCTCCATCGCTGACGCGAATTTTCTCTTTGACTGCCGTTTTGCTGATTGCAGTTGGAGTGCCGCTGATGATGCCGGCTTCTGAGACATTGAGCCATGGCACATTGTTGGTCACCTTGGTGTATGTATATTCCTCGGAACCGCCGATGGTGTAGTTCTTCAAGTCTTTCTCTGTCACAGATTGATCTTTGAATACAACTCCATAATTCAGATCGCTTCTAAACTCAAAGGAAAAAGGCAATGAGACTTTAGCAAGCTCAAATTCCGGGCTTGTTACCCAAGCGTATGAATAAGTGGGAGATACAGATGCGGAACTTACAGTCCATGCTTTTCCGTCAACGGTTAATGTTGCGTTTGCTTCGCTTTTCGCAGGGTCTGGAAGACGATACAGCGTTCCGTTGTCACCATCCACACGAAGTTGAGAGCGATAGCGATATGTGCCAGCTGTCAGTGTTTGACTGCTGCCGTAATTGATAGACGACCATTCGTCTCCTTCGCCTTTCTTTTCGATGGTGAAAGAGGAAGTTGCGCCATCGTAAATACTGTACCAAGAGTTTTGTGCCGTCAATGCAGATGCAATCTCGTCTCTTTTGCTCCAATTCCACACATCACCAGTCTCGGGGTAGGTGAGCGTTCCGGTGAATACTGCCGAGGTCACTATTGTACGTGTGTCCTCTTGTGCGAGAAGCATTGTTGTGCCGCATAACACTGCGGTCACGAAAGTTAAGATTTTTCTCATAAGCATTGTTGCCGGTTATATACCATCGGCTCGTCGGTTTTTTTGGTTATATTATAGTTTTTGAGTTGCCTTTGTAAAAAAACAAAAGCGGAGCGCACATAAAGAAAGTGCGCACCGCCTGTGTTTCAGACAATGTTATGTTGTTGTTCCTTATTTTTGCTTGTTGGTTTCGGGGGGGGGTAATTTGTTGATTAATAGAATATTGCATAATAAATTATCTTATTTTTTTTGTGTGTTTTGGAAGAATACGATAGGCATATGAATGCCTCCAATAGCAAATATAGTTTCTTTATATATATTAACAATATGATAAGGGCTGTTTTTCATTTAAACAATCAGAATTTTATATAGGATTTTTTTGTTAGCCTATAAAAAATCAATCGGCGGACACATGAACGGTGTCCGCCGACGATTCTTAATCAATCAACAAATATTTTGGAAAACCTGCGGCTTAATCGTAGAGTCCGTATTCCACAAGAATCTCCTCGAGTCTTTCCTGAGTCATAGGCGTAGGTATCACGAAGTTCTTGTTGTTCTCTATCGCCTTGGCAAGCTGGCGGTACTCGTTGGCCTGCGCGCTCTCTGGGTCGAACTCTATCACGGTCTTCTTTCTGATTTCGGCTCTTTGCACGATGTTGTCTCTTGGCACGAAGTGTATCAGCTGTGTGCCGAGCTCCTTGGCGAACGCTTTGAGCAGGTCGAGCTCACGGTCAACGTTACGGCTGTTGCAGATGATGCCGCCGAGTCTTACACCGCCCTGTGTCGCGTACTTGGCGATACCCTTGCTTATGTTGTTGGCAGCGTAGAGCGACATCATCTCGCCCGACGCCACGATGTAGATCTCCTTGGCCTTGCCCTCTCTGATAGGCATTGCGAAACCTCCGCAGACCACGTCGCCCAGCACGTCGTAGAACACATAGTCCAGGTCATCGGTGTAGGCTCCGAGTCTCTCGAGGTAGCCGATGCTGGTGATGATGCCTCGTCCGGCGCATCCCACACCCGGTTCTGGACCTCCGGACTCCACGCATCTTGTGCCCTTGAATCCGTTCTTCAGGATGTCGCTTATCTCGATGTCCTCGCCTTCCTCGCGGAGCGTGTCGAGCACTGTTCTCTGCGCCAGACCTCCGAGCAGCAGACGTGTCGAGTCAGCCTTAGGGTCGCATCCCACTACTAGCACGTTCTTTCCTGCCTCGGCGAGTCCTGCGGTCAGGTTCTGTGTTGTCGTGCTCTTTCCTATTCCTCCTTTGCCGTATATGGCTATCTGTCTTAAATTTCCCATTTTGTGTGTTAAGTTTTAATTAGTTATTGTTTGGTTATTCTTGATTCTCGATTATGATTATTTGCCTCCTACGGATGCGCTGTAGATTCTCTCGAGGAACTGCAATGCGCCTCTGTAGCCGATGTGCGTGCGGTTTATTATCAGTGTCTCCGACGATGGCGTTGTTATCTCGAAGAACAGCGCCTGCTTCTTTTCGGCAAGTGTCAACTCCCACGACGACGCCAGTATCAGCGGCTTGCCTCCGGTGAACTCCACGCTGTCCACGAGCTGCTCGGCTATGTATCCGTCCTCCACGAAATCCACGTCGATGCTCACGCCTTCGCTTATGTTGTTCTTGAAGTACTCGCTTATGGCTGGGCGGAACTTCTCCGGAGTGTTGTCGGTGATGACCACACGCTTAGGTATCAGTCCGATCTGGTCAGCCAGGAACTTGGAGTAAGCCAGTGCGTACGAAGCGTCGGCTACGATGGCGAACTCGCTCGGCATGCCGTACCAGTATTCAGCGAAGAACTCAGAGAAGTGCTCCAGATAGTAGTAGTAAATGCTGGCTTCCTGCTTGATGAACTCTTCGGCTTTCTTGTTGTCGATGCCTGCGAATTCCACAACCTGACGGATGAACTTGGCTGTCGCCTCCTCGCCCACAGGTATTTCCGGTATGTGCAGGAATGGCTGGTTGTACTTCTTCTCGAGGTGCTCTGCGTTTCTCACGCCCACCCATGGCGACACCACGAGGTTGAACTGCGCCTTAGGGATTTTCTTCCAAGCCTCCACGCCCGGATTCTCTGGTCCGAACAGCACGTTCACCTCAAGTCCAGCGCCGCGGAGTATGCGTGCCAGCTCCTGGTAGTCGCCTCGCCAGTTCTGGTTGTAGTACGGAGTCTCGAACCACAGGTTCACAAGTCCCTTCTTCTTTCTGCCCTTGTATTCGCCCACATACTGGTCGATTATCGCGTCCACCACTTCCTCGTGTCCGAAGAGGTTGTTGCCCTTGAATCCGGCAGTGTTTGCGTAAACGATAGGGTAGCCGGCTTTTTGGTATTTGCTCACGAGGTCCGGCACATTGTCGCCGATAAGCTCGCCTGTGCATCCGGTGAGTACCACGAACAGGTCGCCGTCGTAAATCTTTATGGTTGACTTTATCAGCTGGTCCAGAGTCTTGATGCCGCCGAAGACGATGTCGTTCTCAGTCGAGTTGGCGCTCGGCATGTTTCCTCCTCCGGCAGCCACACTGCCCTGGAATCCGTTCTCGAACGTCAGCATCGCTGTTGTCTTGAGCTGGCAGCCTGGCGAGCAGTTGGCGATAGGCACAGCGCCCTTTATTGCCACGACTGTGTTTGTCGCGCCCACAGCGCAGCCGTATCTGACATCGGATATGGCTGTGGATTTCTTCTTCTTTTTCTCTGTTGGTTTTGTTAATATTTCGCTCATTGGGTAATTTTCTTAAAGGGTTAGCAATTATGCGTTTTTGAGTCTCTCCTCAATCTCGTCGAACACATGCTCGTCGTTCGACAGGATGAACGGATCGTTCTGCGCGAACCACCAGTCGTTGTATGGCAGACGGACGTGGCGCTGCAGTGCCTGGTTGAATTTGGTGCGGGCGAGCACGCCGACGAGGATTTCTCCTACACGGATTATTCCGTCGTAGCCTACAGGGATGTGCTCGTCGCCCAGTGCGAATGTTGGCACTCCGAGGTGTCCTGCCACCGACGCCAGACCCGGGTGACGGATTATCAGGAAGTCGGTCTTCGAACGCTTCAGCAGCTGTGGCAACTGGAACGCGCGTGTCTTGCTGACTGTGTAGTTAGGTATGTCGCCGTAGGTCTCCACGAGCTCCTTCAGCGTGTCCTGGTTCTTGCCGGCGCCGTCATAGATAGGGTCGTGGTGGAACACGAGCGCGCCTTCGTTCTTTATGCCCAGCTCGTTGAGCACGGTTATCAGTCCGTGGGCGTATGCCGAGCCTGTAAGCACCATTCCGTACTTGCCTTTGAAGTATTCGCGGAACTTCTTGAGCTTTGGCTCTATGCGCTTATGCTCGCTCTCGATGAATGCCTCTGCCTCCTTCTCTTTTCCCACGATTTTGGCTATGGCTCTCAGCCATGCGTCTGTGCCCTTGATGCCGTAAGGCTGCGGAGCGTCCACCTGTGGTATTCCGAATCGCTCCTCCAGCGCTGCGCCCATGTATCCTCCGAGCGTTTCGCAGAATGTGGTTGTAGCCACAGCCTCCGATGCCTGGCGTATCTCCTCGAATGAGGCGTTGTCCAGCAGGTAGTTTACTCTCAGACCGAGCGGCTTGAGCAGGTCGGTGAACCAGTCTGTTCCCCACAGAGCCACGATGTTTATGAGGTCCTTCTGCTTCTTGACCGGGTGCTTCTCCACAATCTGGCGCAGCACGCCGTGGAACGAAACGTCGAAACCGGTGCTCCAGTGCTTTGAGCGGAATCCCTCGCAGTGCAGCGGTATGACTGGCACGCCGACTTCAGGCTCCAGTTCCTCTGCCACGCTGTCTATGTCCTCGCCGATGATTGCCGTAGCGCAGGCCATGGCTATGAATATCGCCTTCGGGTTGTAGCGTTCCTTGGCCAATCGGATAGCGGCGCGCAGCTTCTCGCTTGCTCCGAACACCATGTCTTTCTCCTGCAGGTTTGTGCTCATGTTCAGCGTGTTCTGCTGTGGCTTGCCTCTTCTCGCAAGTCCCATGTGCATTGTCAGGTTGAACTTCGGAGTCTCGCCGTCGCAGCCTATAGGCGCGTGTGTTATCAGCACGCAGTCGGTCAGGTTTCCTATCTGGCATTGCACTATGGCGTTGGAGCACATGGTCTCCTGGTTCAGCGGACTGGCTATCTCGCACAGCTTGCATCCGCTGCCGCAGCCTTTTCCGCATCCGTTGCCCTTCTTGCCGTCTCGTCTGTCGTCGTATGCCGACTGCTTTATCAGCTCCTTGGCGCTGCCGTCCCATCCGATTATCGTTCCCAGTCTCATCTCACGGTTTTCCACCGTGGTCATATCAAGATTTATTACTCTTGCCATCTTTACCTCCCTTTCTTAGTTGTTTGTGATATGTTTAAAAGTCTATTTTGGTTTATCGTTTTCTTTATTTTTTATCCGTGTGAGAATGTGTCCGCCACAGCCACTCTTTTCAGGTACACCTGCTCCGAGTAGTCCTCCTTGCCTGGCACTCCCACGGCGTCGGCTCGGCATCTCTGGCAGTGCCTGAACACGTCGATGTATTTCTCGGCCTTGGCTCTCGCCACGAACAAGTCCTTGCAGTCGGGTGCCGGCTCGTCCTTCAGCAGGTGCTGCGGTATCAGCGGTATTATGTTGTAGATCTTCGCTCCTGCCTCGCTCACGGTTCTCGCTATCTCCTCTATGTGCGGTCCGTTTATGCTTGGCACGAGCACCGTGTTCACCTTTACCGTCACTCCCAGCGCGCTTACTTTTCTTATGCCTTCTATCTGCTTGTGTATGAGTATCTCTGCCGCTTCCACTCCGGTGTAGTGCTTGCCGTGGTATGTTATGCCCTTGTTCAGCCTTGCTTCTATCTCGGGGTCCACAGCGTTGACGGTCACAGTCAGCGAGTCTATTCCCACTTCGGCTATCTCCTCGGCTTTCTCGTTCAGCAGCAGTCCGTTGGTGCTCATGCACTTCACTATCTGCGGGTATCTCTCCTTTATCAGTCTGAAAGTCTGCAGAGCGTATGGCGATGCTAACGTGTCGCCCGGTCCGGCTATTCCTGCCACTTTCAGGTCTTTGCACAGTTCCAGGGCTCTGCCTGTCGCTTCCACTGCTTCTTCTGGCGTTATTATGGTCGAAGCCACTCCGGGTCTGTTCTCCTTCTTGTTTATGCTTCTTATGCAGAACGCGCATTCTATGTTGCAAGCGGCGCTTGTCGGAAGGTGTATTCTTCCTGTATTCCCAGCCTTGCCTCTGGCGAAGCATGGATGTTTCTTTGTCAGTTCTTCGTAGTTTATTGGCATGCCTACCTCCTTCCTTTTTTATTGGACGGCTGACCAGTTGTCGGCCTCGAAAAGTCTGTTGCTTATTATGTTGCTTATCAGCGGTTCTATCTCGAAAGGCGCTTCGTAAACGGCCTTGCCTTTGCCTTCCATGTAGCTTGCCGCTCCTTCGCCTATCTTTGACACGATTATCGCGCTCACGTCGTTCAGGTCGTTTGCCACTTTGTCGAACGCCGCGCTCTCGTCGCCGCCGTTGCAGCATGAGCCGAGGCAGGCGGCTGTGGTCTTTCTTTCTCCTAAGTACTCGGCTTGGTTCTCGTCTATGTCGAACAGAAGAAATCTTCCTGCCAGCCCGAAGTGCACATTCACGGCTTTGCCATCTTTGCTTGCTATTGCTATTCTGTATTTCATAAATTTTCAGAGGTTTTGTTCTTGGTTATAGTTAATTGTTGGATTTTTGCTCTGCAAAGGTATGGTTATTATGAATAAAAATCTATTAGATACTATCTAATTGGTAATTTGTTCTTTGGAATTCAGTTTTGCTGATTTTTTATTCTTGAAAGTGGTGCTAATGTGGAATTTGTGCAGTAGTTTCATTCTGTTTGCCTCTGCTGGTTGCCGATGGTCGTTTTTTTATTGTGTGCGGCAGTGTGCGTTTTATTGTGTGTTGCCAAGGAGCTTTCTGCAGTCGTTTTGCCGCCTTTTTATATAATAATGTATATGGCGGCGCTTGGTCGTGTCATTTGTGTGGCCGTGGGTGCGTGTTTTGTGGTGGTGTTTTTCCCATACCGAATAATATTCTTCTTTCTACCATGTTAGTGGTATTTGGTTCCGTAGTTATATTCTACAAAGGATATTTATATAAGAATTATTGTCCTATGTTATGTATTTTGTTTGGAATATAATTCTAATGCGCCCTATCTTTGCATCGCAAACCAAAAGAAAAAACGACATGGTTAAAGTAAACAGAACATTAATCGAAATTTCCGCTAAGGGATTTACCGGAATTTCACCAATCTCTCTCAAGAGACAGACGACAAGTGCGAAGGGAATCATGATTAAGACATTCTGTTGTATGCGAATGTGCTAATCGCAAAAGACAATCCAAGTTTATTAGTTGATAAAATATTCAGATATGATTTCCTTCCCGAGGTTTCCTCATCAATAAAAAGCGAAACCTCAACACTTAAAAAATAAAAGCAATGAGTTTCATAAACGACATTATTAACAGATTAAAAAATAAAAAGACTATGGCAAATCCAACAAACAAACTTCATTTCGAGACACTTCAGGTAAGAGTAGGACAGGAACAAGCTGATTCAGCATCTGACGCAAGAGCAGTGCCAATTTATGCGACTACAGCTTACGTCTTCAAGAGCGCACAGCATGCTTCGGACCGTTTCCACCTCAAAGACGCAGGTAACATCTACGGTCGTCTGACAAATTCTACTCAGGGAGTTTTTGAATCTCGTATCGCGGCTCTCGAGTCTGGCGCAGCAGGATTGGCTGTTTCTTCAGGCGCAGCTGCCATCACATATGCAATCCAGAACATAGCAGAGGCTGGCTCAAACATAGTTTCCTCACTGGCTATATATGGAGGTACTTACAACTTGTTCGCTCACACGCTGCCACGTTACGGTGTGACAACAAAGTTCGTTCACCCTCGTAACTTCGAAGAGTATGAGGCTGCTATAGACGAGAACACTCGCGCTCTGTATGTAGAGACATTGGCTAACCCAGACTCAGACATCGAGGATATAGACAAGGTTGCAGAGATAGCTCACCGTCATAATCTGCCTCTTATAGTAGATAACACGTTCGCTACTCCTTACTTGTTCAGACCTATAGAGCACGGCGCTGATGTGGTTGTCGAGTCTGCGACTAAGTTCATCGGAGGACACGGAAACGGAATCGGCGGTGTGATTGTAGAAAGCGGCAAGTTCGACTACTACAAGGCGGCTGACAAGTTCAAGCAGTTCACGCAGCCAGACCCATCTTACCATGGAATCAAGTTCGCTGACCTCGGTGCGGGAGCTTTCGTGACAAGAATACGTGCTATCCTTTTGCGTGACACAGGTTCTACATTGTCTCCGTTCAACGCATTCCTGTTCTTGCAGGGTACAGAGACCTTGTCTTTGAGAGTTGAAAGACACGTTGAGAATGCTCTTAAGGTAGTTGACTTCCTCAAGAACCATCCTAAGATCGAGGCTGTTTACCACCCATCGATAGAGAGCAACCCAGCCAACGGCTTGTACAAGAAGTATTTCCCTAACGGAGCCGGCTCAATATTCTCGTTCGACATCAAGGGCGGACAGGAAGAGGCGTTCAAGTTCATCGACAACTTGCAGCTGTTCTCAATCTTGGCGAATGTGGCAGACGTTAAGTCGCTCGTCATCCACCCATACACAACAACTCACTCTCAGGAGACTGACGAGGAGCTCGAGCGCCAGGGAATCCACAAGAACACTATCAGATTCTCAATCGGTATCGAGAACATCGACGACTTGCTCGCCGACATCAGCCAGGCACTTGATAAGATTTAATGGTAACTGTTATATGAAGGAAGTTTGTTACTTGTGCTTAATCGCGTAAGTTTAGTGTATGTTACAAACGGAGAGCGGGGCGTGTTTTGCACGCCCCGCTTATTGAAAACAGAAATCTGGATTATTTCTTCTTGAATTTTCTTATGACCCTCTTCTTTATATATAGTCTTACGAGATAAAGAATGAAGAACAGCGGGTACAAGAGAATGAATATAATAAGGAATATAATCAGAGACAGGAACATCACGAATCTTACCGCCACGTATGGAAGGAACAGCGACAGTGTGTAGGCGTTCTTCATCGGGTGCTCCGGGAAGTATTTTCTTATAACGCCGATCAGCTCTTCGTACAGCCTCACAGGAGGGAACACTCTCAGCACGAGCAGGAAGTGTCTTCTGTACGACACCATGCAGAACGCAAGCATGTAAAACGCGGATAATGCCAGTACTATGGCATAGACAATAACGAATGTTTTCATCTGAAGTAACTTTTTTCTATGGGCTTGTTGTTTGTGGTTTTTTAAAAGAAAGTGCAAATATCAACATTAATAATGTGAGCGCCATAAAATCTTCCTTAAAAATATGACCGAAAAACTCTTAAAGTTCATCATGATTTACCCAAACGGCAACAAAACCGATGTGTTATATAGCATGAAAACCGGAATATTAAGTTTTTTTTGCAAATAAAACGTAGAAAAAGTTGCATTCTTCATACTACATATCAAAAAGTCGTGTACCTTTGTCGCCGATTCAACTAAACAATATTGTTTAACCTAAAAACAAAAAAACAAAATGAAAAAGTTATTTGTATTTGCTGCTGTAGTTGCAATGGTTTCTATGGTATCTTGCTCAAAGAAGGCTGACAACGCTGCTGCTGATTCAACTGCTGTTGATTCAGTTGTTGTAGCTGACTCTGTAGCTGCTGACTCAGTTGTTGCTGATTCTGCTGCTGCTGTTGTTGATTCAGCTGCTGTTGCTGAGTAATCTACACAGTAAATCAAAATGATTTAGGCTCGCTTCCTTTCGGGAGCGGGCCTTTTTCTTTTTCCGCTGCCACGCAAAATATAACATCTCATCTTGCGCCTAATCAAATGATTATTCTTATATTTGCGTTGTTTTTGAACACAAGTATTTAGACTAAATAAAAAGACTTGCGCCATGACAAGGATCATTCGTTTGCATCACATTCACCATCATCATCACATTCTGCATTAATAACGCGGACTGGTGGGCGAATTGTGGTATTCTCGAAGAACTCCTTTGCAGGACGAATGCTAAAATATAGAAAGGCTTGCCAGTGATGAATTGGCAAGCTTTTTATTTTTAAAACCTGATTTTGTTATATGAAACTTATAGAAAACCCTTGGAACGGCATCTCCGGATATAACTGTTTCGCGTGCTCGCCCGACAACCCAATCGGACTGCATCTGACTTTCGCCGAGGAGGACGACTACGTGGTGTCCTACTGGACTCCGGACCAGAATTTCCAGGGATGGCTCAACACTCTTCACGGAGGCATCATCTGCACTCTCATGGACGAGCTCGCCGGATGGGTGGTGACGCACAAGCTGCATACCTGCGGAGTGACATCGCAGCTGAACACGAAGTTCAAGCAGCGTGTTGACACGACGGGCGGCGCATTGAAGATAAGGGCGCGACTCCGCGAGACAAAGAGGAACCTGGCGTTCATCGATTGCGAGGTGCTGGCTTCTGACGGAACAGTATGCGCCACAGCGGAGGCCGTCTATTTCACTTACCCTCGGGAGGTGGCGAACACGAAGTTCTTTCTGCGCACGCCAGACGAGGCAAGTGACAAATGACTGAAACAGAGGAAAATATAAACAAAAACAAAATAAGAATATGTTAAGAATTGCAGTGCAGGCTAAAGGCCGACTTTTTGAGGAGACTATGACGATGCTCTCTGAATCGAGTATCAAGGTAGAACCAAGCAAGAGAACTCTGCTTGTCCCAGCTAAGAATTTCCCGGTTGAGGTGCTTTTCCTTCGTGACGATGATATTCCGCAAGTTGTGGCTTCGGGTATCGCTGACGTGGGTGTAGTGGGCGAGAACGAGTTCGTGGAGCGCAAGGAACATGCCGACATTATCAAGCGACTGGACTTCAGCAAGTGCCGTCTGTCGTTGGCTATTCCTAAGGCGGTTGACTACCAAGGGCTCTCGTGGTTCAACGGCAAGCGCATCGCCACTTCGTATCCAGGCATCCTGAAAGATTTCCTCGACAAGAACAATGTCAAGGCTGAGATTTATGTGATAACAGGCTCGGTAGAGGTGTCTCCTGCCATTGGCGTGGCTGACTGCATCTTCGACATTGTGTCGTCAGGTTCTACGCTTGTGAGCAACAACCTCAAGGAAGTGGAGGTTGTCATGAAGTCCGAGGCTTTGCTCATCGGTCATCCTGGGCTTTCAGACGACAAGAAGAAGATTCTTGACGAACTGCTCTTCCGTTTCGCGTCGTACAAGAACGCCGAGGGCAACAAGTACATCATCATGAACATACCTAACGACAAGATTCCTGAGGTGTGCAAGCTTCTTCCTGGCATGAAGTCGCCTACCGTCACTCCGCTGGTGGAGAAGGGATGGTCGTCGCTCCAGTCGGTTATTCGAGAGGATAGCTTCTGGGATATAATCTCGCAGCTCAAGGCGCTGGGAGCCGAGGGAATACTCGTTGTTCCTATCGAGAAGATGATTCTTTAATGATTAAAAAGCAGGTATTATGAAATACATAAAATATCCGTCAAAGGAGGAACTGCCAGAGTTGCTGACACGCCCTCACTTCGACAATTCAAGTCTCCGCGGCACAGTGGACGGCGTGCTTGCCGACATAAGAAAGAGAGGCGACGCGGCTGTCAAGGAGTACGAACTGAAGTTCGACAAAGTGGAGCTCGCGTCTTTGGCTGTGACTGCCGACGAGATAAAGGAGGCGGAGGCTCTTGTTGACAACGAACTGAAATCAGCCATAATCAAGGCTAAAGACAACATAGCGAAGTTTCACGCAGCGCAGGACCAGACGCTCCCTTCTGTGGAGACGATGCCTGGCGTGAAGTGCTGGCAGAAGGCTATGCCTATCGAGAAGGTCGGCTTGTACATACCGGGAGGAACG
>JAEEGG010014134.1_pt1 | contig 16952 bp, 11 predicted proteins | sample 9134161 | NCBI WGS metagenome assembly JAEEGG01 (sample SAMN16246543, study PRJNA631951) | gut metagenome | biome: gut microbiome; feature: rumen; material: CR-attached | host: Bos | place: Iran: Karaj | collected 2018-10 | reverse complement strand
ACCCTGTTCTGGCAAAAACGCTGGAAGAAGAAAAAGCCGAAGATATCGTTGAGATCAAAAATATCGATGAAATCGATATCGAACCGCATCCGACCAAAGAAGCTCCGACCGGTACGATTCCGTTCATCGTTTCTGCTACCGATGATGAAGACCTGATCGAGGATGATGAAGAAGGCTCCAATACGATCCTGAATATCATTCTGGTCATTCTGATCATCATACTGCTGGCGGTATTAGGCCTGATCATCTTCTATATCCTGAAGACGAAAGGAATCATCTGATGCCGATCAATATCGCGATCGATGGCCCGAGTGCCGCCGGAAAGTCGACGATTGCCGACCTGCTGGCAGAACGGCTTGGCTATATCCATCTGGATACGGGAGCCATGTATCGGGCTGTCGCCTATAATGCATTGAAGAAGGAGATCCCTTTTGACGATGAAGAAGCGATCGTTTCGATGATCGACGAGATGGAACTGGTCATGGATACCGATGGGGATGTGATCCTGGATGGCGAGGATATCAGTGAAGCGATCCGAGCCAACGAAATTTCCATGGGCGCATCCGAGGTATCGAAACTGCAGAAATGCCGTGAAGCCATGGTGACGATGCAGCAGAAGATCTGCGCAGGCGGAGGCTATATCCTGGATGGCCGGGATATCGGGACGGTAGTCCTGAAGGATGCCCCGGTCAAGATCTACATGACCGCGACGCCGGAAGCGCGCGCTTTGCGAAGAGTGAAACAGAATGAAGAGAAAGGCCTTGATGCGGATTATCAGACGATCTTGGAGGATATTATCAAACGGGATTATCAGGATATGCATCGGGAATTCTCGCCATTGACCAAAGCGGAAGATGCGATCGAGATTGATACATCGGATATGAGTATCGAAGAAGTCGTCAACAAGGCAATGGAACTGGTTAACGAAGTATTAGGAGAATAAGAAATGATAGATGGAACTGTCGCAATCGTTGGGAGACCCAATGTCGGTAAGTCGACAGTTTTTAATAGGATGCTGTCGGAACGTGTGGCAATCGTCGAGGATAGCCCGGGTGTGACCAGAGACAGGATCTACGGGGATTGCGAATGGCTGTCCAAAACCTACCGTCTGATCGATACAGGCGGTTTTCAGATCGAGGATGTACCGTTTCAGAAGGAGATCAATGCCCAGGTGGAGATCGCCGTCGAAGAAGCGGATGTCATCATTTTTATCGTGGATGGCCGAAGCGGCTTGTCTTCGGATGACGAATATATCGCCAGACTGTTAAGGAAATCGAACAAGCCGGTCATTCTCGCCGTAAACAAGATCGATGACATATCGCTGATCGATAATATCTATGAATACTATAATCTCGGGATCGGGGAACCGATCGCCGTTTCCGGAGTCCACGGGATCGGAATCGGTGACCTTCTGGACAAGGTTACCGAAGTCATGCCGGAGCAGCAGATCGAAAGCCATGAAGGGATGATCCGTTTTGCGATCATCGGCCGTCCGAATGTCGGGAAGTCATCTTTGACCAATGCGTTCCTGAAGCAGGACAGAGTCATCGTCTCAGACATCGAAGGAACGACCAGAGACGCGATCGATACCGTATTCCGGGTCAATGACAAGGATTATGTGGTCGTGGACACCGCAGGCATACGGAAAAGAGGCAAGGTCTATGAGAACATCGAGAAGTATTCCGTCTTGCGTGCCAAGAACGCGATCGAGCGTTGCGATCTGGCTCTGGTAATACTGGATGCTTCGACGGGAATCATCGAGCAGGACAAACATGTGGCAGGCCTGGCGCATGAAGCGAAAAAAGGCGTCATCATCGTCTACAACAAGTGGGATCTGGTAGATAAGGACGACAAGACCATGGTCAATATCACCAAGGAGATACGGAAACAGTTCCTGTATCTTGATTACGCGCCGATCGCCTTCGTGTCAGCCAAAGATAATAAACGCATCGATACCCTGCTTCCCTTGATCGATCTTGTCTATGAGAATCTCAATCTCAGGATCAAGACAAATGTCCTGAACGAGGTGATCCTGGATGCCCAGCTGGACAATCCGGCCAAGCCGCACAACGGCAAGCGTCTGAAGATCTACTACGCTTCCCAGGTATCCAGTTCGCCATGCACGATCGTGCTGTTTGTGAATGATCCGAAACTGATGCATTTCTCCTACGAACGTTACATCGAAAACAAGCTGAGGGAGGCCTTCGGATTCGAAGGAGTCCCGATCAATATCGTCTGCCGGAAGAAAAGCGAAGACTAAAAAAGATCATGTATCGCTGAATGCTGAAACATGATCTTTTATTATGGCTTATTCAGTTATCCCTGTATCCTGACCTGCCGCCAGCGTGATGCAGGCTTGCGACTGGGATGTGCTTGGCCAGACACAGGCAGTCACTTTCGAAGATTCCGGAACGCCGATCGAGAAGCCAAGATCATCGGTCGCTCCGCCGATGACTTCGCCGCTGTCGACTTTGACCGAGAACATGAATGGCGGCTCTGCGGTTCCGGTATAGATCGTATTCCAGTGCGGGAACCAGACGACACCGGAAGCATAGGTCGTATCGCCATAGAGGTTGGTTGCGGATAAGTCGCAGACGCCGGAGCACATGCCGCTTTCGCCGGAGCCTGTACCGAACCAGACGGAAACGGTCGAACCGTCGAAGGCGCCGCCGATATTGGCGATACCGCCATGGACATATTTTTTATTCTGGCGGGAATACTCATAAGCTTCGGAAACGGAACCCAGAGGATGTTCCTCGAGGGCTTTGGCGCTGATGTAGCCTGTGACGCTGCCGCTTTCGCCCGATCCAGCTGCGTACGGATAAGCGCCTTTCACATGCGTGATCTTGACAACGGAATCCGGCATTTCCAGAGGCACATACGGATCGTACTCACCGCTGTGATGCGTTTCCAGCTGTTCCAGGATCTTGGTGACGATCTTGCTCTTGGTATTATCCTGATACTCCCGGCTGGTAAAATAAGCTCCCGGCGCAAGTTCGTCGTAGCCGGTCCAGCAGGAGACCGTATATTTGTTCGTCTGCATGACGAGCCAGCTGTCTTTGGTGGAACTGACAGGAATGCCGAATTCAACGCCGGAATCGCCCCAGTCGGTCGTGCCGGTCTTGCCATAGAGCGGATAATCCAGATACTTCTTGCAGTACCACATCAGGGAAGAGAAATTGCCTGACATGTTGTATTCTTCCAGATAGGCGACCATCCAGGCAGTTGCATCAGAGATCATCTGCTTTCCTTGCGTATCCGCAACGAAATTCGGTCTGCCATCGTTGTATTCGATGTAGTTGATCGTATGCGGACGGATGTAGCGTCCGCCATTGATGAACATCGCATGTGCGCCTGCCAGCTGCAGAGGCGTCACCAGACAGCGGTTGCCGCCGATCGCAAACTGCAGATCGAAATCTTCATAATCAAATTTGAAACCGATCGAATTCAGATAATCGACGACCTTTTCTTCGCCGTATTCTTCGACGACCGCAGCAAGCGCCTGTACGGCAGGCGTATTCTGCGATCTGCCCAGCGCTTCCGTCATCAGCATATCTCCATGGTACTCATGGTCATAGTTGGAGATCAGGACGTTGCCATCATACAGGTAGTAAGGCATATCGGTAAAGGTGTGCGAGGTCGCATAGCCCAGCCAGTCGATGCATAACGCATAGTCGATGACCGGTTTCATCGAAGAACCCGGATTCAGGTAGGCGCTGGTCGCGCGGTTGAACTGTCTGGCGCTGTCCGTTTCACCACGGCCTCCGCCCAGCGCTTCGATCGAACCGTTCTGGTTGTCCATGACAACGATGGCGCTCTGGCACAGCTCGTTCGGGAACTTGATCGTCGTGTATTCTTCCTCGTTCTGCAGGTCATAGACATATTCCTGCATGTACGGATTCATGTTGGTAAAGATCCTCATGCCGACGCTGTATGGGCTCTCGCCGGTCGTTTCTTCGACTTCATCGATGACCGCATCGATATAAGACTGGTATTTCTCGTTCATCTCCGAGAAACGGACATCCTGTCCTGCCAGAAGATCTTCGATACGCACGGATTTTGCCAGATCGGCTTCCGCTTCCGAAATATAGCCGTGATAGACCATAAGATCCAGCACTTCGTTGCGGCGTTCCGTTCCGGCTTTCAGATATTCGCTGTCCGGATCGAGATAATAGTTATCGTTCTTATATAGATCATTGTAAGGGTTGTAGGTATTTGGCGAGTTGATCAGACCAGCCAGGAAGGCGGATTCGGTCAAAGTCAGATTCTTCGCATCCTTGCCGAAATAATACTGCGCCGCTTTCTGCACGCCACGGATATTGTCGCCGTAGTTGACCTTGTTGATGTACATGGCCATGATATCCTGCTTCCGGGTATCGGTCTTGAGTTCCAGTTCCAGCGCCAGCCAGATCTCCTGCATCTTACGCTTGATGCCGGACATGCCTTCACGCGCCGCGATCGTGGACTCGTCATCCGCATCGATCGAATAGTAGGTATTCTTGATCAGCTGCATCGTGATGGTCGAACCGCCTTGCGAGAAGTCGCGGGTACGGATGTTGGCCAGTGCGGCTTTGGTGAAACGCGGGATATCGAAGCCTGGGTGTTCGAAGAAGCGGGAGTCCTCGATCGACAGGAAGGCATCGATCAGGCTGTTAGGCATTTCTTCGTAGGAAATGTTTTCTCTCAGATACATGCCCAGTTCCATGATGATATTGCCTTCGGAATCAAAGACGGTCGTGGAATCCGGAGCCACCAGGTCATCGACATGCAGTTCCGGTTTGCCTTCCAGCAGCTTGGAGGCGAAATAGGCCGCGCCGCCCACGCCGCAGACGCCAAGGAACAGCACCAGACACATCAGAATTGCCATGACAAAAGTGAGGGTCCTGGCTTTCGGACGCGCTTCCTTTTCCTTTCTGACTCTCTGTTTCTTTGGCTTCTTTTCTTTTTTTATCTCTTCCTGAAGGTCTTCCGTTACATTCGGAATGACGGTTTCAGGCGCTGTTTCGGTATGAGGAATGAATGTTTCAATTTCCTTCAAAACATCGCGGTTTTCCGTTGCCGCTTCTAAAGCAAGCGATTTTTCTTCTTCTTTCTTCCGCTGTTTCCGTTCTTTTTCCGTCTTTATATCCTGGAATTTAGCGGATATTTCATCGCGGAACCTCGCCAGACCGCCAAAGACGGAAGTCTTAGCCTTTTTTTCCACCTCCACAGGTTTCTCTGCATGAAATATATCCTGCTTCTTCGCTTCCACATGATCGGAAAGTCCTATCTGCTTATGGGTATGACTTAAAGCTCTGCGTCTTACGGCATTGAGGGATCGTTCCTCGTGTCTGTTAAGTTCCTGTTCTTTCTTCATCAATTTATTATTATACTATATTAGCTAGATAAATGATAATATAAAGACATGATAAGAGAGAGATTAAATGCGCTGAAAACGCAGATGAGACAACAGAATATCGATGTCTACTATTTGAATACTTCTGACTATCATCTATCCGAATACGTACCGGAATACTTCAAGACCGTAGCATGGTTTTCCGGTTTTACCGGTTCTTTGGCGACCTTGCTGGTGACGCTGAAAGATACCTACATCTTTGTGGATGGACGCTATTATCTGCAAGCCGATCAGCAGTGCCTGAAATACGGGATCAAAGTCATCAAACTGGGGATGGAAGGAGCTTTGGAACCTCTGGCTTTCCTGAAAGCGAACTATCCGGGTGCTGTCGTAGGACTGGATGGGAAACGCACAAGCATCCGTTTTGCGAAAGAACTGCTGAAGCAGGGCAATCAGATCCGCAGCATCGATCTGTATTCCTCCCTGATCCAGAACAGAGCGCCATTGTCCCGCAGCAAGATCTACGAGATAGACAACAGCTATGCCGGTCTTTCAAGGCTGAGAAAAGTGAAGCTGATCGCTCATTGCCTCAGAGACATGGTCCATGTCGTGAACAATCTGGAGTCGATCGCATATCTGCTGAATCTCAGAGGCGATGATATCACGTATACGCCGGTCTTTCTGGCTTATATGGTCCTGCAGGATGAAGATGTGTATCTGTTCTGCGATCTGGAGCGTTTCGATGCGGATCTTCTGGAGAAGCTTTATGCCGATGGGATCATCATCCGGCCTTATGATTCCTATTATGAGTTCCTGAAGACCATCGAAAAGCGCAAAGTCGTTCTGGATGAACACAAGGTCAATTACGAGAGCTACCTGGCGCTGTCTCAAGGAAACAACGCGTTCTATGACCGCCGTTCCATCATCGAAGACATGAAGTCGATCAAGAATCCGATCGAACAGGAAAACATCCGCATGGCTCATATCTATGACGGGATCGCGGAACTGCGTTTCCTGATGTGGCTGGATTCCATCGACAAGTCGACAGTCAGCGAGTGCGACTGTGCAAGAAAGATCAACAGCCTGCGTATGGAAGTCGGAGCAAAGGATCTGAGCTTCGCATCCATCGTAGCGTATAACGAAAATGCCGCTATCCCTCATTATTTTCCTGAAGAAGGAAAATGTGCGATGCTGGACAATCATGGCATCCTGCTGTTCGATACGGGAGGCCAGTATCTGGAAGGAACGACGGATATCACCAGGACGGTCGCGTTGGGCGAAGTCGATGAGGAAGTGAAGAAGTATTTCACTCTGGTGCTTAAATCGATGCTGGCGCTGAGCGAACTGAAATTCATGTCGGGACTGAACGGAAAACAGATTGATATCGTTGCCCGGCAGGAACTGTGGGCGCATGGCGTGGATTACCGGCATGGCACCGGACATGGCGTAGGCAACTATCTTGCCGTTCATGAAGGTCCGCCAAACATCCGTTACGGTTCTACCGACAGCAGGAACGAAGAAGTCGAACTGAAACCGGGCATGGTATTCTCGGATGAACCGGGCGTCTATTTTGTCGGCCGTTTCGGCATCCGCTGCGAGAATCTTCTGCTTTGCCAGAAGGACGAAGAGAACGAATACGGACAGTTCCTGAGCTTTGAAACACTGACGATGGTGCCGTTCGATCTGAATCTGATCGACCGCGATTATCTGGATGAAAAGAGTATCAACGCTTTGAACCGATACCATCAGAAAGTCTATGACGCCCTGGCTCCGTTTATCACGGAAGAAGAAAGGGCTTATCTCAAGGAGAAGACACAGGCGATATGAAACTGATCAGCTGGAACGTGAATGGCTTGCGGGCGTGCATGAAGAAAGGGTTTGCGGACTTCTTTGTCAAAGAGAATGCCGATATTTTTGCGATACAGGAAACCAAGATGCAGGAGGAGCAGCTCGAGCCGGCAATGCGTTTCGACGGATATCATCTCTATATGAACAGTGCGGAGAAGAAGGGCTATTCCGGTACCTTGGTCTACAGCAGGCAGGAACCTTTGAGCGTCGTCTACGATATCGAAGACGAAGGCTGCGACGAGGGGAGGGTCATCACCCTGGAATACCCGGAGTTCTATTTCGTGACGGCATATGTTCCGAATTCCAAAGACGGACTGCTGCGTCTGGATTTCCGCATGACCTGGGAGGATGCGCTGCGCAGACATCTGATGAAACTGGACAAGAAAAAACCGGTCATCTATACGGGAGATCTCAATGTGGCGCATGAGGAGATCGATCTGAAGAATCCTGATGAGAATCATTTTTCGGCAGGCTTCTCGGACGAGGAACGCGGCAAATTCAGCGAACTGCTGGCAGCCGGATTCAGCGACAGCTTCCGGGTCTTTTATCCCGAAAAAGAGAAATACACCTGGTGGTCCTACCGGACCAGAGCCAGGGAGCGCAATGTCGGTTGGCGTATCGATTATTTCGTTGTGTCCGACCGTTTCATGAAAGAAGTAAAAGACAGTCTGATCTATGACGAGATCGAAGGCAGCGATCATTGCCCGGTGGGACTGCTGATATAGGAGGATAAGATGGAAGTAAAACGTTTTATTGAAGAAAACCTGGAAGGAATGAAACAGGACCTGAAGGAACTGGTTTCCTATAATTCGGTCTATGGCGAGGACGAGAAGCCGTTCGGCAAGACGAACCGCGCCGTGCTCGACTGCGCGTTGCGACTGATGAAAGAGAAAGGCCTCAGGACAGAGAACGTGGATTACTACTGCGGTTTCGGCGAGACCGGAGAAGGGGAAAAACTGATCGGCATCCTGGCGCATCTGGATGTCGTTCCGGCAGGAGAAGGATGGAAACATGATCCGTTCGATATGCAGGAGGAAGACGGTTTCCTGTATGGCAGAGGCGTTTCTGACGACAAGGGTGCCGCCGTCGCTTCGATGTATGCCTTGAAGTATCTGATTCAGGAGAACTATCCCTTCAAGAAACGGGTGCGTCTGATCCTTGGCTGCAACGAAGAAACCGGATCAGCCTGTATCCGGCATTATGTCGGAAAGTACGGTCATATCGACTGCGGTTTCACCCCGGATGGAAACTTCCCGGGAATCTATGCCGAAAAAGGCATGGTCGCAGCGAAGCTGGTCGGCCATGGTACCAGGATCATCGATATCAAGGGCGGAGAAGCATCGAATGTCGTCAATAAAAAAGTCGTTTGCAGTCTGCCTCTGGATAGCTTCGACGAGGAACGTTTCAAACAGTATCTGATGGCCCATAAACTCGCTTTCGATTATGCGAAGGACGAGAACATCGATGTCACGGTTTACGGGGAAAGCGCACACGCCAGCATGCCCGACCTGGGCAAGAATGCGTTCAGCCATCTGATGGAAGCGCTGTTCCATGCCGGTTTCGATGATACTTTCGTAAGCTGGTTCCATAAGTATTTTGCTTTGGAAGTCCATGGCGAGACGCTGGGTTACGATGCCCTGAAAGATGATATCTCCGATACCACCATCAATTTCGGTGTCATCGGTAAGGAGGGCGATGACATCGTCGTCAGCCTGGATATGCGCTTCCCGGTCAAGACGGACAGCGGGAAAGTAGTCGAACTGCTGAAGATCGGCGATGATCATAACGAGCTGGTCATCCTGAGCAGGACCGAACCGCTGTACGTCGATATCGATTCTCCGATGATCCGGGCTCTGAAGAACGCCTATGTCGATGTGACAGGAGACGACAAGACGGAAATGGAAGCGATCGGCGGTGGCACGTATGCGAAAGCCATCCATAACTGCATCGCTTTCGGCTGTGAATTTCAGGGCGAAAACAATCATATCCACGATCTGGATGAATGCCTCAATATCGAGAATTTCAAGAAACAGGTCGAACTTTATGTCGCGGCGATCCGCAACTTAAACCAGATCGACTAGAATGTTATAATAGAACTATGAAAAGAGCGAAACTGGCACTGATCTATGACTTCGATAAAACGCTGTCTCCCAGGGATATGCAGGAGTTCCATCTTTTAAGTACGCTGGGCTATGACGATCCGGGCGCTTTCTGGGCGGAATGCGATGCATTCTCGCGCAGGCACAACTGCGACGGCATTCTTTCTTACATGTATCTGATGGTCATGAAAAACGACGGTCTTACCAGGGATCAGCTGATCGAAGAAGGCAGGTACGTCGAACTGTATAAAGGCGTGAAGACCTGGTTCGAGCGGATCAACGAATATGGCAGGAAGCATCATATCACGGTCGAGCACTATGTCGTTTCTTCCGGTCTGACCGATATCATCATGGGTACGCCGATCGCGCATGAATTCAAGAAGATCTATGCCTGTACCTATGTCTATGACAAAGAAGGAAAAGTCAGATGGCCGTCGCGGGTCGTCAACTATACGATGAAGACCCAGTATCTTTTCAGGATCAACAAGGGCGTCCTGGAGGAAACCAACGATGCGGATCTGAACAGTTCCACGCCGGAATCGGAGAAGTATATTCCTTTGGAGAATATGATCTATTTCGGGGATGGAAGCACGGATGTCCCCAGCATGAAGGTCGTGCAGCAGAACGGTGGAACCACCATCGCGGTGTTCGGGGATGATTCCAAACGCAGCAAGGCGGAAGAACTGTTCAAGGACAAGAGAGCGACCTTCGCGGTGAAAGCAGATTACTCCAAAGGCTCCAAGATCGAAAAGATCGTTCAATGCATCATCGATTCTCTGGAAGCCAAAGCTAAATTAGATAACTATCAATGATGATCGAATATAGTTCAGACGATTTCAATATTGACGGATTAGGTTGTTTATACACGAAAGAAAAAGCGGTTTTTAGAGTATTCGCGCCGGAGCACGATACTCTTTTTTTAGTTCTGGACGGACATAGGTATCCGATGGAGAAACGGCTGCATACCTTTTCCGTGGAACTGGAGGGAGATTTTCATCTTTCCCGTTATCATTTCGAGAATGGAAAGAGAGTCTCTTTCAAGGACCCTTTCGCTTATCTCTCGGAAGGAAAGGAATCGGTCGTTCTCGATCCCGGACGTTTCAATCAGGAAATCATCAAACCGGAACCATGCGAAGATATCGTGATCTATGAAACAAGCGTACGAGATTTTGCCAGCTACGGCTATTTCGGTCAGTATGCGAAGACGTTCAAAGCTCTGGGCATCGATGGCCTGAAACGGGATGATTATTTCATGCTGGGACTGGATTATCTGGAAAATCTCGGAATCAGCCATCTGCAGCTGATGCCGGTCATGGATTTCGACAACGACCGCAGCGAATACAACTGGGGTTACAATCCGCTGGCATTCAATCACGTAAAAAAGGATTACGTCTATGACAAGACCGATCCTTACGCCAGCGTCAACGAACTGCGCGAAGTCGTGAACAAACTTCATGAACATGGCATCCGGGTGGTGCTTGATGTCGTATTCAATCACGTCTATGATGCAAAGAACTTTGATATCGAGAAGATGATCCCCGGTCATTTCTTGAGACGCAAGGCAGATGGAAAACTGGCGATGGGCACGTTCTGCGGAAGCGAGATCAAGTCGGAAGATCCGTTTGTCCGGGCGTATCTGGTGAAGATGGCATTGCGTTATCTGGAGCTCTTTGACATCGATGGCATACGGCTCGATCTGATGGGCATCATGGATATCGATACGGTAAATGCCTTAAGAGATGCATTGAAGGCCAGAAAACCGGATTTCGTGGTCTACGGGGAAGGCTGGAACATGGGAGACGCCTTGCCGGAAGAATGCCGCGCCACAATCGCCAACGCTTCGAAAATGCCCGGGATAAAGATGTTCAATGATTATTTCAGGGAAACAATCAGCGCCTATGTCATGGGCGCAGATAATATGCAGGAAGCCTGTCAGGCTTTATCGGGAAACGGATATCTCTCCTGCGACCATTCCATTAATTATGTCGAATGCCATGACGGGCTGACTTTTTTTGACCGTCTGGGCGTCGATTGTCGCGGAGACAGTCCCGAGGAAGTCAGAAACAAATGCAAGCTCGCACTGGCAATGGTGATGATGGCCAAGGGAACGCCGTTCATTCATTCCGGCCAGGAATTCCTTAGGACCAAAAAGGGTGTCGCCAATTCCTATAACAGCCCTGACGAGATCAACACCTTGAACTGGGACCTTCGCATCTACAACAACGAGATCTGCGATTACCTCAAAGCGCTGATCCGATTCCGCAAGGAGTACAAACTGTACCGGGACGATATTCCGACCGCTTTCTTTGAATATCGCGGCTGTCTGGTTTACGAGGCAAAGGATCTGCTGATCGTCTTCAATCCGCAGCGCGAAAACGTCCTCCATGAAACGGAAGAACTGTACAGGATCCTGTTCGATCGCGACGGTTTTTGCGATCATCTGACAAAAAGGGCGGAACTCCAGGCCTATTCCATGGTGATATGCAAAAGATATGTTGTATAATGGAATTATAATCAAGGGGTAATATCATGAAAAAAAATAATATGGTAGCAATGATACTGGCAGGAGGTAGAGGTTCTCGTCTTTTCGATCTGACGAAGAAAGTCGCGAAACCTGCCGTTCATTTCGGAGGGAAATATCGTATCATCGATTTTGCCTTGTCGAACTGTGCCAATTCCCACATTTCTACGGTGGGCGTGCTGGTGCAGTATGAATCCATCCTGTTAAGTTCCTACAGCGCCAGAAGCTCGACCTGGGGACTCGACTCCAAGGGCGGCGGCGTCTATGTCCTGTCGCCAAGAGAAAAGGATGAGACCGGTCTGGGTCTGTACAAAGGAACGGCCGATGCCATTTATCAGAACCTGGATTTTCTTGATCAGGAAGAAGCGGAATATGTACTGGTTCTTTCCGGCGACCATATCTATAAGATGGATTACGAAAAGATGCTTCAGGAACATATCGATTCCAAAGCGGAAGCGACGATCGCCGTCATCGAAGTACCTAAGAAAGAAGCCAGCCGTTTCGGTATCATGAATACCGATAATACGGATCGGATCATCGAATTCGAAGAAAAACCGAAAGAGCCCAAATCCAATCTTGCTTCGATGGGCGTCTACATCTTTACCTATAAGACCATGAGAAAATATCTCAAAGAGGATGCCAAGGATCCGGCTTCTTCCCACGATTTCGGTAAGAACCTTATCCCGGCATATCTTAGAGACAACCTGAAGCTTCAGGCATACCGTTTCAAGGGATACTGGAAAGATGTCGGCACCATCGATTCTTTATGGGAAGCCAATATGGATCTTCTGAAGGACAACAGCGGTCTGGATCTTTTCGATCCCGACTGGAAGATCTATACAGATGACGTGAGCGCCACGCCGCAGTGTATCGGCGAACAGGCAAAGATCGACAATGCCTTCATCACGCAAGGCGCGATCGTCAATGGCGAAGTCAAACATTCCGTCATCTTCTCGGGCGTCGAGATCAAAGAAAAAGCGAAAGTCGAAGAATCGGTCATCATGAATGACGCCGTGGTCGGCGAAGGCGCTGTGCTCAACAGATGTCTGGTCGCCGATGGCGTAAGGATTCCGGATGGCATGGTTCTGGGCAATAAAGATAACAAAGAGATCCTTCTGGTATCGAAATCATTTATCGCAAAGGCAGGTGAAGAAAATGAGTAAAGTATTGGGTTTATTGAATTTTGAGCCTTCATATGTGCATGTCAAGGGAATCGAGGATTTCCGTCCGATTTCGGCCGCTTCGATTCTGGGCAGATACAGAGTCATCGATTTCATGCTGTCGAACTTTACCAACTCGGGGATCGATTCCATCAAGGTCTACATCAAGAACCGTCCGCGTTCCACTGTCGAGCATATCACGCGTACCAGTTACAACATCAACTCGAAAAGAGGACGCATTCATCTGCTGCACGGCGAGGACGTTTTCAGCAACAACGATCTGTTCAATGTCGATATCCTGGCATTCAAGACGTACATGGAATTCATCGATGTCGAGAATCCTTCCTATGTGGTGATCGCTCCTTCGCATTTCATCTTCAAGCAAGATTTCTCGGAGCTTCTGGACCATCATATCGCTTCCAAGAACGATATCACCATCCTGTACCAGAGCGTGAACGACGCGAACACTTCCTATCTGATGGGCGATCTGCTGGAGATCGACGACAAGAAACGCGTTGTCGGCGCCAGCAAGAACCACGGCAAATACAAGAGCGGGGATGTCTCCCTGGAGACTTATGTCATGTCGACTTTGACATTCAAGCAGCTGGTCGAAGAAGCGTCCATGACTTCCAGCCTTTATTCATTGGCGGATATCATCTGGGACAATATCCGGGTCATGAAGATCGGCGCCTACCGCCATCACGGATACTGCGGATGCATTTCTACTTTGAACGCTTATTTCAATGCGAATATGTATCTGAAGAAAGAAAAGAACCTGACCAGGCTGATCAACGACGACTGGCCGATCTATACAATGACCAATGACTCCTGCCCGACATTATATAAGCCGGGAGCGCAGGTCAGAGGTTCGCTGGTAGCCAATGGCTGTCAGATCGAAGGCACGGTCATCGATTCCGTCATCGGACGCAATGTCGTGATCCGGGAAGGAGCCGTCATCAAAGATTCGGTCATTCTTCCGGATACCTTTATCGATAAGAATGTGAAACTGGATTGCGCGGTGGTCGACCGGCTGTCGATCGTTACGCATATCAAAGATATCAAAGGGACCAAAGAGGATCCTATCTATGTCAAGCGAGGAGACCGTATCTGATGAAAAGAGTACTGTTTGTTTCTTTTGAATCGCTGCCTTTTGTCAAGACCGGCGGACTGGCTGATGTCGTCTATGCCTTGCCGAAAGCGTTAGACAAGAGCGAATTCGAAGTCAGAGTCGTCATGCCGATGTTCAAAACGATCAAAGAGAAATACTACGATGGCATGAATTATCTGGATCACATCTATGTCCATAGCGGTTTTATCAACGAAGAGGCGAATGTCTATTCCTATTTCAACGAGGGGATCGAGTATCTGTTCATCGAGAATGACACCTTCTTCAATCGCGATGGCGTCTATGGCTACAGCGACGATGCGGCACGATTCTCGTTCTTCAATGTAGCCGTGCTGGAGATGATGATCAAGCTGGATTATTATCCCGACATCTGTCATGAACACGATTATCACACGGCGATCCTGCCGGCACTGTGCAAGATCCGTTACAACGCGATCGAATCCGTCCGCAACATCAAGCACATCCTGACCATTCACAACCTGGCTTATCAGGGGGAATATGACAAGCAGGTGCTGTTTGATTATCTTGGATTCGATTATCACTACTATGAGAACGGCGATCTGCGTTTCAACGATTACTGCAACTTCATGAAGATCGGTATCGTTTATGCGGATTTCGTTACGACGGTTTCCAAGAGCTACGCTGAAGAGATACAGACGCCGGAATACGGACATAAGCTGGATACCGTGTTGCGATACCGCGGGGCGGATCTTTACGGAATCGTCAACGGCATCGATACGGATTCCTTCGATCCTGCCAAGGACCCGGATATCTACAAACACTACAATATCAGGAACTATCTGGCTGGCAAGCGCGAAAACAAGGCTTCTCTGCAGTACCAGCTGGGTCTTAGAAACGAACCTGAAACCTTGCTGATCGGCATGGTGTCCCGTCTGACGTTCCAGAAGGGCGCTGATCTGGTGCTGGGAGCGATCCAGGATATTCTGAGACACAATGTCCAGATCGCGATCCTGGGAACCGGAGAATCGAAATACGAGTATTCCTTCAAGATGCTGGAAGAAGAGAACAAGGGCCGTTTCGTCTATTACTGCGGCTACAACGAACAGCTCGCCCACAGCATGTATGCCGGACTGGATATGCTGATGATGCCTTCGCTGTTTGAACCGTGCGGCATCTCCCAGCTCATTTCCATGCGTTACGGCACGCTGCCGTTCGTCAGAGAGACCGGCGGCCTCAAGGATACGGTCGAACCTTTGAACGAATACGAGAATACCGGAACCGGCTTCTCCTTCTACAATTATTCCGTCGAAGATCTGCTGACCGTTTTCGAGTATGCCTACAGCCAGTATTACGATCACTATGACCGTTGGAAGATGATGATCCGTAACGCGATGAAATATGACGTGTCCTTTGAAAAATCGGCACGCGAGTATGAAGAACTGTATAGAAAGGTCCTGATGAAATGAATTTAGACTACTTCTTTTCCGGCATCGATACCGAATGCTACAGATACATGGGTTGTCACAAGAAAGATGACGGCATCGAGTTTTATCTGTGGGCTCCGCATGCCAGGAAAGTGGAAGTCTTCATGTCCAGAGACGATTTTCAGGTCTATTATCCTTTCGAGAAGGTCGATGACCGGGGCATCTGGCATCTGATCATTCCGAATTGCGAATGCATCTATTCCTACCGTTACCGCATATGGAAGGACGATCACCATTTTATCGAGAAAGCCGATCCTTATGCTTTCTACAGCGAAAAACGTCCCGCCAATGCTTCGGTCATGTATGATCTTTCGCAGTATCATTTCACCGATAAGGCCTACATGGATCACCGTCATTTCTCCTATCAGGAACCGATGAACATCTATGAGCTGCATGTGAATGGTTTCATGCACAGCGCTCCGATGACGACCTATCAGGAACTGAAGGAACAGCTGATCCCTTATGTCAAGAAAATGGGTTATACCCATATCGAACTGATGCCGATCAACGAATATCCCTTTGACGGCTCCTGGGGTTATCAGGCTTCCGGTTACTACAGTGTGACCAGCCGCTATGGCAATCCCACGGAATTTGCGCATTTCATTAACGCATGTCATGCGGCAGGAATCGGCGTGATCATGGACATGGTTCCGGTGCATTTTGTCAAAGATGCATTTGGCTTACGGAAGTTTGACGGTCAGGCATTATACGAATACCGGAAGCCGGAAGACGCCGAAAGCCAGTGGGGGACACTGAATTTTGATCTCTGGAATGAGGAAGTCCGTTCCTTTCTGATTTCGAGTGCGATGTTCTGGTGCGGTATTTATCACATTGACGGTATCCGCATGGATGCGGTTGCCAATATGATCTACTGGAACGGAAACTCCAACCGCGGGACCAATGAAGGTGCTCTGAACTTCATGAAGCGGCTGAATTATTTCATCAAGAAGGAATTCCCGCAGGTCATGTTGATTGCGGAAGATTCTTCCGACTTTCCGAAGGTCACCGCTTCGACACTGGATGGCGGACTCGGGTTTGACTACAAGTGGGATCTTGGCTGGATGAATGATACCCTGCGGTATTATGCGAAGGACCCGATTTACCGCAGTTATGAACATCACAGGCTGACCTTCTCCATGGCATATTTCTACAGTGAGCGGTTCATCCTGCCGCTGAGCCATGATGAAAACGTACATGGCAAAAAGACGGTGGTTGACCGGATGTGGGGGAGTTATGATCAGAAGTTTGCCCAGGTGAAAAACCTGTATGCCTATATGTTTGCCCATCCGGGCAAGAAGCTGAACTTCATGGGCAATGAGATCGCCTCGTTCCGGGAATTCGATGAGAAGAAGGAACTGGACTGGTTCCTGCTGAAATACCCGAAACACGACAGTTTTCTGCGGTTCTTCACGGATCTC
>JAEEGG010014130.1_pt1 | contig 16956 bp, 15 predicted proteins | sample 9134161 | NCBI WGS metagenome assembly JAEEGG01 (sample SAMN16246543, study PRJNA631951) | gut metagenome | biome: gut microbiome; feature: rumen; material: CR-attached | host: Bos | place: Iran: Karaj | collected 2018-10 | reverse complement strand
GGGGAGGGACGTTTCGTTTGCGAAAACATAACGAGTGTGCTATAATGCTTTTGATCTGCACATGCAGATTCGGGAAAACAAGGAAAAAGGAGAATGAAAATGAAAGAGAAGATCGGTTACATTTTTTTAGGACTGCTGTTCGCGGCCTGCATCTTCTTGATGTTTAGAAACGGCTACGGCCTTCTGGCGGATTCGTCCAGAAAGCAGGAGGTAAATATCGTGGCCATTGGCAGCGGCATAGACTATAATCATAAATTCGAAGGTATTATCCCTTTGGGAACCGATCACTATCGTCTGGGACAGGATGGAAAGACCGGAAAGATATATATCCTGCGCGCCAGTGAAAAGTGGTTCGAAGAAAACTTTCCGGAAAGAATATCCAAGATCAAGGGCGGTATCCCTGTAACGGCCGTACAATGCAAGGTATCCGGTCATGACCTCCGGCAGGCTCTTCAGAAAGAGATGAGTGAAGTTTCGATTTTGGGACGCGGCTCCGACGGAAGCCAGTATTTATTTATCAATCCGATGTTTCTGGGTATTTTTGCAATGTCCCTGGCCATCGGCGGCGTGCTGGGCGTTATCCTGGCGGTGCTGATCCTGGTAAAAGCCGACTCGATCCCTCAGAAACTGAAGACCGGTTTCGGCATCTATCTGCTGATTTATGCATTGCTTCTGGTATACTTCCTGATGCGCTATGGGCTTCTGATGGTTTGATCTACCTACTAAATGAATGATATAGAATTATAAAGCCGGCCGCCTGCGCTATGCAGGCGGCCGGCTTTGATTATACGTATTTATCAGTCTGCTTTCTTCATTTTCCGCTCAAAGTGTGTTAGGTAGATGACAGTGATCACAATGGCGAAGACCGTCGCACCGGTGGTGAGATCTTTATGTTCATATGAAATACTCATTTTGTAAAACCATTGAAACCTTTTATGTCATATTGTTTATGCCGTGTGAAGACGGCAAGAGGTATTATAGCACAGATTTTACAGAGAAAGACATATGCAGGTGGAAAAAACACCGGATATACGCTATAATGGACGGAGACGATGGGCAGGGAGATCCACCATCGGACATTCTTTTCCGAGCACCTGAGCAGATCGTTGCCTATAAAGGGAAGCGCAGTGTGATCTGGATGTATTAGTGAAGGAGTAGTAAATTATGGCGAGAGCTTGGAATATACTGGACAAGGTCGTGGTAAGGATAATTTTCATCGCGGTATCGATCGCTATATCCATCTATTCGGCGAGGGTCGCGTATCTGCTGCTTGCGGATACGGACCGAAAACATGAAGTTTGTATCGTAAAGACGTTTGATGGCATTGACTACATGCATTATACGAAGGGAAGACGAAGTGTACCGGATGGAATAGGGTATTTCTGTTTCGGACTGGATAAAGATAGCGGCGAAGTCTACGTTATGCGTGCGAAAAAGCACTGGTTTGATGAGAATTTTCCAAATGGTGTTGCTAAGGATTCGGATGGTGTTCACATCACCGCCGTGGAGTTTTCAGGTGATAAAAACCTTAAAAATACGCTAATTGAGAAATGGGCTGAATCGCCGGTCGTCGGCGCGGATGGTACAGTACTGCCTTTGGCGTTGGAGGAAGGAAGTTACCTTCTCTTGGATTCCAAACCGGCGATCATATTCAGTTTGGCTTTGGGAATATTGAGCCTGTGCATGTTGGCGCTTGAGATTAAAATGACGATCTCCGATTTAAAGGGAACGGGTGAAGAGGAAGTTCCGGACGATGGAACGAAGAAAAAGCTGGGCATCCGGTTTTATATTGATTTGTTTGTGATCCTTGGTTTTGGTTTCGCCTTGCTATACTTCCACGGACGTTACGGCATTCTGTGGTGATTTCATTTCGGAGGAGGGTTCAAGATGATCAAACCGGCACATAAAGAAGACTTAAAGACGGTTCGTGAGATCACACAGATCACGATAAAGGCCATCTATCCTATGTACTATCCGGCGGGAGCGGTGCAGTTCTTCCTGCAACATCACTCGGACGAACACATTTCGGCGGACATAGCCGACGGGAAGGTTTATATTCTGTATGAGGACGCAGAGCCGGTCGGAACGGTGACGGTATCGGGTTGTGAGATCAACCGCCTGTTCGTCCTGCCGGACTATCAACATATGGGGTACGGAAAGACACTACTGGATTTTGCGGAGGAGAAGATTGCAAAGACGCATGCTTACATTCAGATCGACGCCTCACTTCCGGCAAAACCCATCTATCTGAAGCGAGGATACCGGGAGATCGAGTACAACATTATCCAAGCGGAAAACGGCGACTGTCTCTGCTACGATGTGATGCGGCTGGAGGCGCGGTAGCATTCGGATTGTAATCTTTGGGTGTAAAACCGTACTATTATAGTAAGAAGTTTGGTATACGACTTCGGGAAAATGAAAGGAGAGCGGCGTGTCGGTTTCCGATGTGCCGGAGAAGAAAGATGAAAAAGATTATTATAATGCTGTTATGTTTAGTGATAATGGCCACAATGGTTGCCTGCGGTAAGGAAGCAAAACCCGAGGGAGTCGTTGAGACAACCGAGGAAGACCTTATCGAACCCGAAGGTGACCTCATCATGAAGGTGACCGTTTTACCGAGTCCTTTGACGGTGCATTTTCTTTCGGATGATTCAGAGGAAAAGGTGCAGGAATTATATAAAGAATACACGGATGACTACACGATCTATTCCTCCGGAGACGTTTGTTACCGCAATAAGCTCGTTCGGATCAAAGATGAGGATCTGGAGGCGATTCTGGAGCACTATGACCGGTTTTGCAAGAATAACGTCTCGATAGAAACCGGTGTAATTCCTGACTTGGGCGGAATGTATATAACTGTCTTTGGTGAGGATAACAGGATATACAAATACGAATACAATTCAAGCAGAAGATGTCAGGAAGTTAGTAAAGTGTTACGTATCGTATATCCGTATTTCGAGCATCCGTCAATGTGGACGGTAGTCGAAGTCGAGGACGAAGACGTAGAGGATTAGAGTGACCGGAAATCATCAGAGAAATGATCTTTGAACATAAAGGTTGCAGTTATTACCGGTAGCCGGGCGGACGCCTAATGCGGCGTGAAAAACAATTTTGAAGGAGAAACCATGAGCAGACATATGCAGGATTACGAGACGCGTTTCCCTCTGTTCGCCAAGGTGCGGCACGACCGGGACATCAGCGTTTACATAGAGGAGCAGAACAAGTCGATGCAGGCGCTGGGCTATACCGAGCACAGCTTCGCACATATCGGAGTCGTGGCGGACCGGACGTCGTACATCCTGGATACCATGGGGGCGGATGACCATACGATCGACCTGGCGCTGACCGCCGCGTGGATGCACGACATCGGGAACATCGTTAACCGGATCGACCACAGCCAGTCCGGGGCCGTGATGGCCTTCTACCTGCTGGATAAAATGGGAATCCCGGCGACAGATATTGCCCCGATCATCCGGGCCATCGGAAACCATGATGAGGGGAGCGGCGTGCCGGTGAGCGAGATCGCCGCGGCGCTGATCCTGGCGGATAAATCGGACGTTAGAAGGAGTCGGGTGCAGGATTATTCGCCCGTGAATTATGATATACACGACAGGGTCAATTATTCCGTCAAGAGTTCCAAACTGCTGATCAATGACGAGCGAACAGCCATCAATCTGAAGCTGGAGGTCGATACCAAATACAGCGAGATCGGCGAGTATTTCGAGATTTTCATGGAGCGGATGCTGCTGTGCCGCAAGGCCGCCGCGTTCCTGAAACTGGAGTTCCACCTGATCGTAAATGAACAGACACTGATGTAGTTATCTTTTTTGGCATATCCGGAGGAAGAGAGCAGTGAAATATTTAAGGACCGCTTAAAATTGATATGTACCCAGTTTTCTGGACAATTTGACAGGTTTAAAAATCTAAATGGCTTTTTTGCAATGCATGGTGGTTCTTACGGTGTATCCGGCTCATTAAAGCTCTTATTTTATCGAAGGCCTGGACCTCATTTTGAGGTCCGGGTCTTTTATACTTGCCAAATGACTCGGCCTGTGGTATAATATTGCTCGTGTGCATTGGTTCGAAATAGTATATACAACCGGATCCGGTTCGCTCTGAGCCGCTACGAAGGAGGGGATGGGGGTGTATTCTATTAATAAAATACAATTTTTAGGAGGGATAATGAAAGCATTATCAAAACATGTTCGCATCTTGTCGGCATTTTGCGTGTTGTTTTTTGCGGTGGTTTTATTTGCACCAAATGTTGCAGAAGCAGCCAGCGTAACGATTAGTCAGGGTGTACCTAAAAGCCAGACTGTGGCGTATAGCGGAGAGACCATCAGTGTCACTTTATCCGGTGCTTACACCAGTGTCGCTTTACAGGGCAAACCGAGCTGGATCTCATGCACTAAAAGTGGTTCCAAGTTTACACTGACCGTATCGAGAAATACGTCTACTTCCTCCAGAAGAAGTGATGTTGTATTTCGCGACGGAACTAAACTCTGGACACTGCGTGTTACACAAAATGGAGTTCCGACCGTAAAAGTAACTTTGGATCCTAACGGCGGTACTGTCAGTCCTACATATGTATATGTTCCGGTAGGAGGTTCGTATGGATCGCTACCGAACCCTACGAAAACCGGTTATACTTTCCAGGGATGGTATACCGCGAAGTCCGGTGGCACCCGAGTTAATGGAAGTACCAAAGTCACAAATCCGAAGCCTCATACGTTATACGCTCATTGGAATGCTAAACCTATTACTGTAACATTCAATGCAAACGGCGGTACGTGCTCTACAAAAAACAAAACCGTTACCTATGGCAACACCTATGGCACACTCCCGACGGCTTCACGGAAGGGTTATTCTTTCCAGGGATGGTTCACAGCGTCAAGCGGTGGAACAAAGATCACGTCATCTTCGAAGGTAAACAGAGCCAATAACCACACCTTGTATGCGCATTGGACGGCAGCTCCGATCACGGTGACATTCAAAGATGGTAGTACTACAGTTGCTACCAAAAAGGTCACCTATGGCAGCACCTATGGCACACTTCCGACCCGAACCAAGATCGGCCATACGTTTAACGGATGGTACACAGCGTCCAGCGGCGGAACGAAGATCACAGCTTCTACGAAGGTTACTGTAACATCGAACCAGACATTATATGCGCAGTGGACTAAGAAGCCGTTAAAGGTTCTGGTTCTTAACTTCGACCCGACGATCACTATGAAAGACGGTACAAAAGTTAAGCAGCACGAACTGATGGAAAAACTCGACGTTAAGGAGAAGGCTTTCCCTAAGTGGAACGATCCTGCAGTTCTTGCAAAACAGTTTGCAGCGGCAATGGAAGAAGTTAGTTATGGTAGTGTAAGCTATACGATTGCCAAGACGATCGTGGTAGATGAGCTTCCGATGGATAAGACTGGAAAGCAGTACACTCCGAGTGAGTATTATAATCTCATGGTTAAAGCCTGCAATGAAAAACATGGCAGATACTGGGAATACAGCGGTTGGAGAGATTCCGGTTTTAACTTTGATTATGATAAGTATTTCAAAAAGTACGATGTATACAACAAGGTTAATAACGGCACGTATGACGAGGTTTGGATCTTCGCCGGCCCTTGCTCCGGAACTACGCTGTATGAATCTATGATGACAGGTAAGGATGCGTTCTGGCTCAATGGCGCAGAGATGGTTAAGTCCGGTCAGAGAAACTTTGCTACCTATGGCTTTAATTACGAGCGCGATCTCGACTGTATGCTGGAGGATGCCGGACATCGCTTCGAGCGGACCATGGATCAGGTTTACTTTGGCAAAGGTTATCATCCGATCACAGAGGCCAATTATGCCGGTAAAACATATGCTCAGTTGAACGACTGGGAGAAGTTTTATGCGAATGATGTCCTTACAGGCGGCAAGATCATCGCAGGTGTAGGAAATGTACACTGCGGTCCGAATGCCCGTTCCGATTATGACTGGAACAATACGACTAAGGTTAAATCGTACTGTGAGGATTGGCTGAATTATCCCAATCTCAAAGGAACTATAACAATGGTGAATGGTTCTGCATGGGGCAATACACAGGAAGGACATCACAGATGGTGGTTCAAGCACATCCCACATGCGGAGGGTAAGAACTCTCAGGGCATCTACAACAACTGGTGGTATTATTTCCGGTTTGATAACCTGAATTGATGATGTTTTAATCGAAATAGCGGCTCACAACAGCCTGCCGGCGAAATGCCTGCAGGCTGTTGGCGTTTCTTTTCGGCTTATTCTGTGCTCGGATGACGTAGGGTGAAACTAAAAAAGCGGGCCTTTTGCAAGACCCGCTTTTGAATATGTGAGTAGCATTGCCCACGTTCCTTTCAGTCTTCCCAGAACAGTTCGTCCAGAGTCTTCCCCAGGACTCTGCAGATGTCGCGGCAGAGTTTGATGGTGGGGTTGTAGTCGCCTTTTTCGATGGCGTTGATGGTCTGGCGGGAGACGCCGACTCTGTCGGCCAGGTCCTGTTGCGACAGATCCAGGGCAGCACGGGCGGATTTCAGACGCAGGTTCTTCATTCGTCATCACCTCCGTCATCTTTCGCGGAAATCTTCTCCGTTACGAAACGGATCAGGCCGGCTACGACCAGAATAATGGCTGTGGCGCCGCATAAGAAGTTGAGGTCGGTGGTATTCATGTGCCCGGTCTCATCCAGCCAGCCATCCCGGTTCAGGGAGGAAAGGCCGATGGCCAGGTTGATAACACCGATGATCAGAAGAAGCGTGATGGTGAAGCCCTTCTTTTCATTCAGGGCGATATAGCAGTCGTGCCAGTAGCCGTAGATCACGTATACCATGAGGCCGATGAAGATCGAGGCGGCATAGAAGACGGAGGACATGCCGTCCGCGAAGATGCCCATCGAGTCGATGATCAGGGAAACTCCGACCGTGACCATTGCGGCGTAGAACGCATAACGGAATGCGCGACCCTGTTCAACTTCCTGGCGCTCGTCATAACGTGTTCCGGAAACCTGCTGCTTCCGGTATAAAGATACGGTCAGCATCAGCAGGATGGCGGTTCCGAGCAGAATGGAAAATACGGCGCAGATATCGCGGGTAGAGAAGGGGCGGACATAATTTACACTGAGACGGTAATCGACCTGCCAGGTCCCGTTTTCGGCGAGATCGGGATAGGTTTCCCGGTCCCCAAAGTAACTGAATTCCATGTGATAGTTACCGGCCTCCAGGTCTGTGGTCATGTAGGTATCCGATGCCAGCCCTAAGGTGGAGTAGACGGTTTCACCCTGCTCGTCGGTCACTTTACAGGAAGTGACGAAACCGATGTCTTTTGCAGTAACATCTTTAACTTTTATATCTTCCGGCTGCCAGCGGATGCTGATGGTGTATTTGCCGGATTTTGAAATGGTGAAAACACCTTCGGAAGACGATGTGTTCGGCTGGCCGGCTTCGCAGCGAATCCGCTGCTTCCAGTCAGACTTCCACTCGAGTCCGCTGTCCGACCCGGACAGTGCGAAGATGCCTGCGCCCAGCAGTACGGCTCCGATAATGGCGATGATAATTCCTAAAACTGATTTACGCATAGTGTGTTCTCCTTTCGAGACCGCTGCACCTCCCGGGCCGGTCTCTGAGGATACTATAGCATGCCAGCGACATTATGTCAAGTATATTTTACAAATTGTCTCAGATTTTTTAATTTGCTCCTGGCTTCGGCCGGAGCGGATGACGCAGGCCGGACGTATGAAAGGGCCTTTTGAACCCGATTTTTCTTGCGTTTCCCATGATGTATGCGGTATAATGTTGGTGTCGCTCACAGTAACGTTTCGTATGCGTTCAAACAGAGCTTCGACCGTTAAATAATGGGCCTCGGTTGGGACATTGCCCCCGGGACACCACATAAAAGAAAGAGAGGAAGAGGATATGCCTTTTATCGATTCAAAGATCACATTGCCCGTAGACGCACCTAAGAAGGAGGTGCTGAAGTCGAAACTGGGGAAACTCATCACCACACTGAATAAGAGCGAGACCTACCTGATGGTGGGAATCGAAGACGGATACGACCTGTGGCTGGGCGGAAAGAAGCTCAAGCGGGGCGAGTATGTTTCGGTCAGCCTGTTCGGAAACGCGCCGAAGTCGGCATATGATAAATTGACCGGACAGATCTGCGACTTGTTCGCAGAGGAACTGGACATTCCCGGCAACAATGTTTACGTGACTTACCATCCGGTCAGCGACTGGGGATGGAATGGAGGAAACTTCTGAAATCAAATTGCATCCCGAAAGGTTTCGGGATATAATAACACTATACATTTTTTGAATGAGCGCACAGATGAAGGAGGATATGTATATGGACAATATGCCGAAGATGCAAAACTACACGCCGGAGGAACTCGTAAAGATGCAGGAAGAGGCGCTGAAGAAAGCGCAGGAGACGTGGAATAAACTGACGCCGGAGGAGCAGGCGAAGGCGACGGTTGAAGCGCAGCGCATGTTGGAAGAGGAAACGCGCAAGCATCAGGAGCTGATGGATACCGTGAAACGTTTTACGGAGGAAAGAAAAGAGAGAGAGGCTGCGCAGAATGCGCAGAAGCCGAAGTTCTGCAGCAACTGCGGCGCGCCCGTGAGCGGCGGAAAGTTCTGCGGAAACTGCGGAAATGCACTGAGTTAAGTTGATTTGAGAAGCATTGCCCCGGGAAAGATGCGCATGTCGGAGGACAGGGCTTAGTCTGGGAAACCATATATTTGGAGGAATTATCATGAGTAAAGTTTATGCTTATTTGGCAGATGGATTGGAAGAAGTAGAATGCCTAGCGGTCGTTGACGTACTGCGGCGCGGCGGCGTTTCCTGCGAGACCGTGGCCATCGCGAAGAACCCGCTGGTGACAGGATCTCACGGCATCATGATCGCGGCGGACCGGATCGGCGGTGAGGTGCCGGAGGATGCGACCATGCTGTTTTTACCGGGCGGCATGCCGGGAACGAATAACCTGTATGCGGACAAGGAATTCCTGGGACGGTTTAAGGAGGCTGCGAAGCGCGGCGTAGGGATCGCGGCTATCTGCGCGGCTCCGATGATCCCGGGCCAGCTGGGATTGCTGAATAAGAAGAAGGCGACCTGCTATCCGGGCTACGAGGATAAACTCGTCGGCGCCATCGTGACGGATGAAGACGTCGTAGTCGATGGCAATGTGATCACCGGCCGCGGAATGGGCGTGGCGGTCGACATGGGCCTGGCCATGCTGGAAGTATTGACCGATAAGGCGACTGCCCAGAAGGTCAAAAACTCGATCATGCATCCCGACCGCGAGAAGTAATTTCCATATTTTTGAGCGCAGCCGTTTGATGTAAATTTCCCCTTGCCATTTGCGCAGACCTGTGCTAAAATGTTTGATGGTGCGCTGTTTTATGCGTTTTCTTTGTGTGTAAGCGCGCTTTAAGTGAGATATGCATAAGCATTGAAGGAGGATATATTCTATCATGAGTGTACAGGTTGAGAAATTGGACGGCAGCAAAGCAAAGCTGACTATCGAAGTTCCCGCAGAAGAGTTTGTAGCTGCAATGCAGCAGGCATATACTAAGAATAAGGGCAAGTTCAACTTGCAGGGTTTCCGCAAGGGACATGCTCCGCAGGCCATCATCGAGAAGATGTACGGCCCGGCTGTGTTCTATGAGGACGCAGCAAATATCCTGATTCCGGATGCATACGCAAAGGCATACGAGGAGGCGGACGTTGAGATCGTTTCTCGTCCGGAGATCGATGTGACCCAGATCGAGAAGGGTAAGTCCTTCATCTTCACTGCTACTGTAGCTACAAAGCCTGAGGTTACACTTGGCGACTACAAGGGCGTTGAGGTTTATAAGAGCAATGCTGACGTGACCGATGACGAGATCACTGCTGAGCTTTCTAAGAAGCAGGAGGAGAATTCCCGTCTGATCACCGTTGAGCGTCCTATCCAGACCGGCGATATCGCAGTGATCGATTTCGAAGGTTTTGTTGACGGCGTTGCATTCAACGGCGGCAAGGGCACAGATTACGAGCTCGGTATCGGTACCCACAGCTTCATCGATACATTTGAGGATCAGTTGATCGGCGCTTCCACCGGTGATGATGTTGAAGTTAACGTTACCTTCCCTGAGGAGTACGGCGAGGCATCTCTGGCCGGCAAGCCCGCTCTGTTTAAGGTTAGCGTAAAGAATGTTAAGGTTAAAGAACTTCCGGAGCTGGATGACGAGTTCGCCAGCGAGATCTCCGATTTCGAGACCCTGGATGAGTATAAAGAGGATCTGAAGAAGACCATCGCAGAGCGTAAGGAGAAGCAGGCGGAGAGCGCTAAGCAGAACCAGGCGGTCGATAAGGCAGTTGCAAACGCAACGATGGAGATCGCAGATCTGATGATCGACGACGAGGCAGACCGTATGGTTGACGAGATGGCTCAGAACATGCAGCAGCAGGGTATCTCCATGGATATGTACCTTCGTTACACAGGTATGACGAAGGAGCAGCTCACCGAGCAGACGAAGCCGCGTGCGATCGAGCGCATCAAGTCCCGTCTGGTACTCGAGGCGATCGCAAACGCTGAGAACCTTGAAGCTACTGACGACGACGTAGAGAAGGAGATCGAGCGCATGGCTTCCACCTACAAGATGGAAGTTGAGACTGTGAAGAACTACCTCGGCGAGTCCGGAGCAGAGAGCATCAAGAAGGATATGCGCCTCCAGAAGGCAGCAGAGTTCCTTGCGGCAAACGCTGTTGAGGTTGACGCTCCCGCAGAAGAAGAGAAGAAAGACGAAGAATAAATCTTCGAATGATATGAAATAAAAAACAGCCGGTCCGCGTGCGGATCGGCTGTTTTTGTTAGCAACCGAATGAAGCTTATATCTTCATTATGGTGGCCGCGGCCCCCTCGGGGTTGGAGCTTCATGCGGCGAAAAGCCACCAATGCAAGCTTATATCTTTATTATGGTGGCCGCGGCCCCCTCGGGGGTGGAGCTTCGTGCGGCGAGAAGCCACCAATGCAAGCTTATTTCTTTATTTTGGTGGCCGCGGCTCCCTCGGGTGAGGAGGCTCATGCGGCGAGAAGCCACCAATGCAAGCTTATTTCTTCATTATGGTGGCCGCGGCCCCCTCGGGGGTGGAGCTTCGTGCGGCGAAAAGCCACCAATGCAAGCTTATTTCTACATTTTGGTGGCCGTAACCTCCCTGCGGGTGGCACGGCGAGGGTTGAAAAGCAGCATATGGCTGCCGTAACCGCAGTCCCGGTCTTCAAATAAGGCGTAGGGAGTTTACAAAAGCGTTTTTTTGTGGTAAAATATCCTGAACGGCGTATGCCTACGCAGGCCGTAACTCAACTAACGGAGGTATATTATCATGGCATTGGTACCTTATGTCATTGAACAGACGAATCGTGGTGAGAGATCCTACGACATATATTCGAGACTTTTGAAGGAGCGCATCATCTTCTTGGGTGAGGAGGTCAATGAAGTGACCGCCAGCCTGGTCGTAGCGCAGCTCCTGTTCCTGGAGTCGGAAGATCCGAATAAGGACATCAACCTGTATATCAACAGCCCGGGCGGCAGCGTTACCGCCGGCATGGCGATCTATGATACCATGCAGTATATCCGCTGTGATGTATCCACCATATGTGTCGGAATGGCTGCCAGCATGGGTGCTTTTCTGCTGGCAGGCGGTGCAAAGGGCAAGCGGTATGCGCTTCCCAATTCCGAAGTCATGATCCACCAGCCCTCAGGCGGTGCGCACGGACAGGCTACGGAGATCCAGATCACAGCAGAATGGATCCTTCGCACCAAGAAGCGCATGAACGAGATCCTGGCAGCAAACACCGGCCGTCCGGTCGAGCAGATCGCTGCGGATACCGAGCGCGACAAATGGATGACTGCGCAGGAAGCTCTTGCGTACGGCATCGTCGATCAGATCATCGAAAACCATTGATTTTTTATCAGGAAGGACATTTATGCCTCCGAAGACACCAGGCAATATCAGATGCAGTTTTTGCGGCAAGTCCCGCGGTCAGGTACAGAAACTGATCGCAGGATCCAACAACACCTATATCTGTGACGAGTGCATCGAGCTCTGCAACGAGATCCTGGAAGAAGAGTATCAGAAGGGCAATCTCAACCGGGCGCCTGTCATCAGCGATATCAAGCTCCAGAAGCCGAAAGAGATCAAGGAGTTTCTGGATGAGTATGTCATTGGACAGGACGAAGCGAAAAGGGCACTTGCCGTTGCGGTCTACAATCATTACAAGAGGATCACTGCTCCGGACAACGGCGACGGCGTGGAGCTCCAGAAGAGCAACATACTTATGATAGGTCCTACCGGTTCCGGAAAAACGTATCTGGCGCAGACACTTGCCAAGATAATCGGCGTGCCTTTTGCGATAGCTGATGCTACCACGCTTACCGAAGCCGGCTATGTGGGTGAGGATGTGGAGAATATCCTGCTCAAGCTGATCCAGGCTGCCGATTACAATGTAAAGCTCGCGGAGCATGGTATAGTTTATATCGACGAGATCGATAAGATCACGAAAAAGGGCGAGAATGTGTCCATCACCAGGGACGTATCCGGTGAAGGTGTTCAGCAGGCTCTCCTTAAGATCATCGAGGGTACTGTTGCCAGCGTTCCCCCTCAAGGCGGACGTAAGCATCCTCATCAGGAGCTTATCCAGATAGATACATCTAATATTCTGTTTATCTGCGGTGGTGCTTTTGACGGACTTGAAAAACAGATACAGAAGCGTATCGGAAAAGCGCCTATAGGTTTTGGCGGTGAAATAACAGCTCATAAGGAAGAGGATAATATCTTCAAAAAGGTCGTACCGAAGGATCTTGTTAAGTTCGGTATGGTGCCTGAATTTGTCGGACGACTTCCGGTTATATCTGTTCTTGAAGAGCTTGACGAAGCATCACTTGTAAGAATTCTTACTGAGCCTAAGAATGCTCTTATCAAGCAGTATAAGAAACTTTTTGACTATGATGATATTGAACTTGAAGTCGAGGATGATGCACTTATTGAGATCGCTAAAAAAGCAATTGCTCAAAAAACAGGTGCTCGCGGCTTGCGTTCAATTATAGAATCTATTCTTATGAATACAATGTTTACTGTTCCGTCAGACGGAAGTATAGCAAAGGTTACTGTTACAGCTGACTGTGTTATAAACGGTACACAGCCTCTGCTTACAAACAGAAGAAATAAGCTTCTTAAAGCTGAATAATAAAAATTTAGGGACTGCGGTTGCAGTCCCTTTTTATATGCTTTTTAGCAGCCACAGCCGCAGCCGTTGTTATTGCCGCAATCACAGCCGTTATTACCGCAGCCCGAAAAAAGAATGATAACAAGAAGAACTAAAAGAATGATGCACCAGCAGTTGTTTCCTCCGAAGCATGAATTACACATAATGATTATCTCCTTAAAATGATGTATTTGAAGCGTTTATTGCTTCGCTTCATAGTACATAATATGTCACGCATAAAAAAGTGTTACAGTTTTTTCGATGTTATATGTTTCGACACTTATCGCATGAAAAAAGTGGCATAATATATTCAGAACACTAAGGAGGCAAACAAAAATGATAAATAATGAAAAATTCAATAAAAAAGCAATTCTTATAATTGAAGGTGCAATAGAGTACGCATCTGAACTTGGTCATACTTATGTAGGAAGCGAGCATATCCTTCTGTCTATAGCAGGAGAAGGGAATACGGAAGCGGCGGATATACTTATGGAAGGCGGTATATCATTCGATGAACTACGAAGCGAGATAATCAGTATGGTAGGTCAGGGCTCTCCGTCCGTACTTAATCAGCGTTTTCTTACAACAGCTGCAAAACGGATACTCGAAAAAGCATATATGGCAGCATCTGTATCAAACGGCAAAAAAGCTTCTCCCGAACGCATACTTGCAGCAATACTCGAAGAAAGATCGTGCAGCGGCTGTACTGTAATGAGGAAACTCAGAGCAGATCATAATATAATTCTCACGCGGCTTGACGATATCCTTGACAATGAAACAGGCAGAAAGCTCTATGACGCAATGATGCCAAAACAGTCACAGATACCCAATCTTTACAGATACGGCAAAAATCTGACCGACATGAGTTCGGTAAGAAAGAACGATCCACTCATAGGGCGTAAAAAAGAGATAGAAAGGATATTACAGATACTTTCGCGGAGAAATAAAAATAATCCCTGCCTTATAGGTGAGGCAGGAGTCGGAAAAACAGCAATAGTTGAGGGCGTTGCAGAGCTTTTTACAAGAAATCTCGTACCCGATGATCTTAAAAGCAAGTACATTTTTTCTTTAGATATCGCTTCACTTCTGTCTGGAGCAAAATATCGCGGAGATTTTGAAGAACGCATAAAATCTTGTATTGATGAAGCCGTAAGTGCAGGGAATATAATCCTTTTTATTGACGAGATACACATGATAGTTGGGGCAGGTGCTGCTGAGGGAGCAATAGATGCAGCGAATATTATGAAGCCTCAGCTTGCAAGGGGAGAATTACAGATAATTGGTGCAACAACTTTTGAAGAATACCGTAAGACTATCGAAAAGGACTCGGCACTTGAAAGAAGATTTCAGGCAGTAAAGGTATGTGAGCCTGATATAGAAAGCTGTGTAGAGATGATAAACGGACTGCGGCATAATTATGAGAAATATCACGGCATAGAAATAAGTGATGACATAATAAAAAGAGCCGTTGAGCTTTCAAAGAAATATGTAACGGATCGTTTTCTTCCGGATAAAGCCATTGATCTGTTAGATGAAGCCTGTGCCTGCGCTAAGATAAGAAACTGCGGAAAGCCTGTTAAAGATGATACCAAGCTTATCCATATGGAAGGGAAAACGCTCAACCAGCTTAATGAAGTAATAAGTAGCGATGATGAAAAAGCTGTTACCGAAAACGATCTCAACCACGTCATATCGCAAAAAACAGGTATACCATTAAGTAAGCTTACTTCGGCAGAAGTTGAAAAGCTAAGCAGTTTAGAGAAAAAGCTGTCCGAACACATAGTAGGACATGATACAGCTGTAAGAAAAATAACGGAAGTTCTTTATCGTTCACGAGCAGGACTAAGAGACGTATCCAGACCTGTCGCTTCGTATCTTTTTGCAGGGCCTACAGGAGTAGGAAAGACCGAGCTTGCAAAGATACTTGCAGAACAGTATTATGACAGCGAGGACAGTCTTATACGCATAGATATGTCGGAATATATGGAAAAGCACTCGGTATCAAAGCTTATCGGCGCGCCTCCCGGGTATGCAGGATACGATAACTGTGACAATAATCTCTGTGAAAAAGTCAAGCGATGTCCATATTCACTTGTGCTCTTTGACGAGATAGAAAAAGCTGATGCCGAGGTACTGAATATACTTTTGCAGATACTTGATGACGGTTTCCTCACTGATTCTGTTATGAGACGGATAGATTTCCGCAGTACCATAATTATAATGACATCAAATATAGGGGCAGAGGAGCTTACGACAAAAACGTCACTTGGTTTTTCGGATAATGATGATATGAATAACAGAACAACTGAAAGTATCAGGAAGTATTTTTCGCCTGAGCTTATCAATCGTATAGACGAGATAATATTTTTTGAACCTTTCAAACATGAACATCTTTTGCAGATAAGCCGCCTACAGCTAAAAAATATAGCCCACCGTGCCAAGACACTCGGCATTGATATCGAGTTTACACATCGAGTTGAAGAGTCAGTTGCAGCGGCAGAAGGTACTTCCCGTTACGGTGCAAGACCCATAAGGCGAAAGGCAGTTGAGCTCGTAGAAAATGAACTTGCCAAAATGATAGTAAATTCAGAGGTAAAAAGTGGAGAGAGTATCAGAATAGATATTGAGAATGAAAAATTAAGCATGACAAAAACAGTGACCATATGATACGAAAGGGCAATACACTTTAGTGTATTGCCCTTTAATGTTATCTTTCGATATCTTTAACAGCAAGATATAAGTTATTTGGATCATTTTGATCAGCGTAACTGCCGAAAATATTTATATAGTAATCATCGAGACAGTCAGCTCTTGCAAGTAATGACACCTTAACATGAGTCTGTTTACCCTGAGGGATATTGATGTAGTTTTTTGAAGACTGATCGTCGCTCTCAAATGATACCCAGCCGCCGTCAGAAGCTATATACTGATCCGAGTAAACGGTCAGTCCTTCTCTGTGCATATAATCAGTAGGATCAAGCTTTCCGTTCACACATAAATAATTCATAGGGTCCATAAGGAAGTCTGTTGTATTATTATCCGGATCTAAAATAATATCGTGACCGCTTGTATTGGTATAGGTCATTTCGAGGACTACAAGCTTATATTCAATATTTTCTTTTTCAACGAGTTCATCTAAGGTATTTATTCCGTCTCCGTTTTTTATCCAGTAGTATGTCTTGTAAATCTTCCCGTCCTCTCCGATGAACTGACTGTAATCCCGTGGTATACCGCACGTATTGGTAGTTATATCCTTAAAATCGTCCTGTATCCATGCTTTATCAATAGTAACTTCAACGCTGTTATTATTTACTGTATGAGGAATTGGTTTGCCAATACCTGTAAGTTCAATTTCATTGATTGATTTGCAGGTCTTTAAAAATTCATCGCGGTATTCTTCTTCCGAAACCTTACTTTCGGTAACATATTCATTTTTCCATACTTCTGTTAATTCGTTATCCGAAGGGACAAGCTTGACATAGCGGATAATATTTTTTAGATCATCGCTGGATATATCGTTTGTTGCAAAGAGTTGAGCAATAATGTTTGTTCCGTTGAACTTTATCCATACATCTCTTTCAGACCACTTTTCCTGATCCTGTAAATCGATAAAAGGGCTGGAACTATGAAAGATATATGCGGTTTTTTCGTCATCTGACAGTTTTTCGTAATTAACTATGCTGCTGATCCTTTCTTCTAAA